>JAANMT010002098.1_pt1 | contig 17501 bp, 19 predicted proteins | sample 7279711 | NCBI WGS metagenome assembly JAANMT01 (sample SAMN14094538, study PRJNA606508) | bioreactor metagenome | isolation source: A lab-scale SPAN reactor treating ammonium-rich wastewater day 1 | place: Ireland: Galway | collected 2017-01-16 | reverse complement strand
GCGGGTGGCCGCTGCGATCGTCACCGGCGTGAGCTTCCTCGGCGCCGGCACGATCTTCCGCAGCGACGCCACCTCAGCCAAGCCCATTACCTCAACTACTAACCCTCTCAACCCGTCTGCTGTTCCTTTTTTTTCCAACTCGACTCAATCAGGTAACGATGATGATCAGGTATGGCCAGTAGCACTTAGTCAGGTTCTAGGTGAGGTGAATGACTTAACTTGGCCTCAATTGCTTCAATCCTATCCAGCCACTAACTCAAGTCAAATCACCGATCAGTCTCCACCATCAGCTGCTACCAGTCTTCAATCTCAAACCAGTTTGGTTCTACCAACCTTGTTTGGCAGTTCTCTGGGTGGGGTGATTATGCTATCCTCAGGCTTACTATTAGGCTATGTCAACTGGAAAACACAACTGGTTACGACTTTTTAATGCAATTTTACCGCCTTTACTCTGGGCGATACTGATTTTCATTTTGTCATCCCAACCCACATTGCCCAGTATTCATTTATCGGTACTTGACTTTATCTTTAAAAAGTCAGCTCATATTTTCGTTTACTTTACCCTTTACTTGCTAACTTGGCGGGCACTCAAATTACTTCAACCCGACTTTCCAGATCATCATCCACGAATTTGGTTGCTGGCTTTGATTTTTTGCTTAATTTATGCCCTAACTGATGAGTATCATCAGTCATTGGTGATTTACCGCACCGCCACTTTGCAAGATATTGGCTATGATATGTTGGGAGTTCTACTTGCTTTTTTGTGGAGATACCGCTATATTTAATGGGTGTCCCAGTTTGAGCCATTTACCTTGCTCTGGACGCTCGTAGTAACATTTTTGAAAGATCCTTATGACAAAGTCTCAGTTGATCACCATTGTTAGCAAACAAGCTCACTTGCCGAAAAGAGCAGCACGGGAGGCGATAGAAGTCTTATTTGAAGAAATGATGCGAGCTCTAGCTAAAGGTGACAAAGTGGTGATTTCTGGATTTGGCACGTTTGTGGTATCTAAAGTCAAAGAGAAAGAGGTCACTCCATTTGGCAATGTCGCCAAAAAAACCACGGTGGAAGCTCACCACATGGTTACCTTCCGGCAAGGCACACCTCTCAGAAACACGATTTGGTGAGGTTGGCTCGATAACAGTGGCTTGGTAACACAGTTTTCATTACTTATTCAAGAATCGATCTCTCATCTTTTAGATTCCTCCACCTCGCCCCAGCGAGGTTTTGGATTTTTTCTAAATTTTGGAAGAGTGAAAAAATGTGCCCAGTTGTAAAAAATATATAGACGTATAATTGTTGCAGAATGTACAAATACCTTAAGTTGCTAAAGACATATCAGTTGGTGCAACTCGCATTTCGAGTTGAATTAGTCTTGTGGTTCATCATTGACACCTTGCCACTAGGTATTTTGCTGTTTGTTTGGTCCTCAATTTTCACTCAAAATAATAGTTTTCAAGGTTTTACCCTATCTGGAATCATCTTTTATTATTTGTTATCTATAATTATGCGGATGCTAACAGCTAGTCCATTTGAAGAGTGGCGAGTTGATGAAATTCGCAATGGTAATATAGATCGCTATTTAATTCAACCTGCTGGTTATATTCAACACATTTTTACACAATTTGTGGCTGGTAAGTCAATTTATTCTGCTCTTAATCTACCACTTCTACTAGGAGTTGTTTTCTTCTTCTCAAGAATATTCCAATTTACAATACCTACTTTATCGTTTGATAATGTCATCCCAATCTTGACTTTGATCATTTTCTCATTGTTTTTTAACTTTAGTTTGGGACTTTTAATCGTTTTACTTGGTTTCTGGTTAGAAAATGCCGAAAATCTGGAGCACTTTAAGTGGTTGCTAGTGTCACTTTTAAGTGGCCAAATACTACCTATTGACCTCATGCCAGAAACTCTACAAAAAATTACCTGGGCATTACCCTTTAAATACCTGATTGGCATACCTGGCATGGTGGCACTCAATAAGTACGATCTAGTCATTTTTGATTATTTGTACATGCTGGTTACACTGGGATTATCTACTCTGCTGCTGGCTTTCATCTGGCATAAAGCCAAGTATAAATATTCATCTATAGGTGGGTAATCATGCACAAATATTGGGATACATTCTGGGCATTCCGCAAACTCTGGTTTATGCGAGTCTTGGAGTATCGGGGCAATTTTTTCTTTTGGGCATTTATTGATGTAATGTGGACATGTTTTACTTTAATTTTCTTTTCCTTGATCATAAACGTTAGTGGCAATATTGGTGGCTGGAGTCGGAGTGAAATGCTACTACTTCTGGGGGTTTTCTCTATTCTGGAGGCTTTGATGTGGTCAATTTGCTATCACAATATGTGGCACTTTACCGACTCCATTTACTCGGGTGAATTTAATCTGTTGTTGTTAAAGCCACTAGATACCCAATTTTTATTGATGACTAGCAGAAATAGTTACAGTAATATAAGTCGTATTATTATTGGCATCATCATGGTGGGAGTTGCCTGTCAGCAAATGAGCTTGACACCAACCTTGATTGACTTACTCGTCGCCACCGTTCTATTACTACTAGGCTTTCTATTTCTCTACTTTTTTTGGTTTAGCCTAGCTATCTTAGGCTTTTACCTAGAACGGGTTAGAAATATTAATGAAATTATTCCAGCTCTGGATGCCATGTGGCGCGTGCCTAATTCGGTCTATTCAGGTGCGACCTTCTTAATTTTTACTAGCATTATTCCTCTAGCCCTACTCACTACTTTGCCGTCGGAGGCAATCATGGGTATAGTTAACTGGCAGTTTTCTATCACATTGTTGGTGGCCACAATAGCAACATTTATCTTCTCCCGTTGGTTTTTTAAGTATTCCGTCAAAAACTACAGCGGCTCAGCACAGTAAAGATACTTTGTACGTTATAATCAACCACTATGTCAACTAATCAACCACCCATAATTCAAGTCACAAACCTGAAGAAATACTTCAAGGTTTATCAAAAACAGCCAGGCTTACTAGGGTCGATAAAATCGCTCTACAACCGCCAATACAAGGAGGTAAAGGCAGTTAATGATATTAGTTTTACCATTCAGCCAGGTGAAATGGTCGGCTTTATTGGTCAAAATGGGGCAGGCAAGACAACTACGCTCAAGATGCTGTCTGGATTGCTGTACCCAACTGCAGGTAAAGTGGACGTGCTAGGTTATAATCCCTGGGAAAGAAAAGCTGTTTTCCAGAAAAAATTTTCACTCGTGATGGGGCAAAAGAATCAGCTCTGGTGGGATTTGCCTGCCATAGAAACCTATTTGCTCAATAAAGCTATTTACGAAATTCCCGAAAAACAATTTAATGACACTCTAGACGAGTTATCAACTTTGCTAGACGTTAAAGATATTCTTAAAATCCAAGTTCGCAAACTGTCTCTAGGGCAACGAATGAAATGTGAGCTGATCGCCGCCCTGCTACATAACCCTCAAGTTTTATTCCTGGATGAGCCGACCATTGGTCTCGATGTAGTCATGCAAAAAGCCCTCCGCGACTTTATCAAAGCTTATAATAAAAGGTTTGGGGCAACTATCATCCTGACCAGCCACTACATGGGCGACGTCAAAGAACTCTGTCCAAGAGCCATCATTATTGATCATGGTCAAAAGATTTTTGATGGTCAACTGCAAGATATTATTGATAAGTATGCCAGAAATAAAATAATCTCCCTGGTATTTGCCAGAGACGTCAAAGAAACAGAAGTTATCAAATTTGGCAAAGTCAAAGAATTTGGGCAGGATGGCTCAGCGTCGACAGCGACTTTGCTAGTGCCCAGACAAGATGCAGCTAAGATGGCATCTAAGATCATCAACAAGCTACCAGTGCAAGATGTGACCATTGAGGAGCCACCCATTGAGGCGATCATTCGAGAGGTGTTTGAAACCAAGGCTACCGATATTTAATCATCATGTTCACTAAGTACTTACAACTCTTCTCCATCTCCTGGCAAAATGGCTTCGTTTATCGGGCGAGTCTGTTTTTTTGGCGACTAAGATCAGTCATGACCACCCTACTTGCTTTAACCCTCTGGAACACCGCCTTTATTAGTGGTCAGGTCAATTTGGATTACACTCAGGATACAATGATCCTTTACATTTTTTTGACAGCAATCTTACAAAATGTTGTGCTGGCGACAGCCTTACAAGGGTTAACAGGCACCATTTATTCTGGTCAACTTAGTATAATTTTACTCAAACCTCTCAATATTTTTAGCTTTTTGATGGTGCAAGATTTAGCCGACAAGTTGAAAAACGTAGCATTTATCCTCATCGAAACTGCTATTTTCTTTATGCTTTTTCAACCAGCGGTAGTTTGGCCAACTGGCAACGTACTCATTCTGTTTGCTATCTGGATCATTGGTGGTTTATTTATCAACTTTCTCATCAATCTCATTTTCGGTGCCTTTGGCTTTTGGAGTCCAGATTCTTGGGGACCACGCTTTTTGTTTTACACCCTGATCACTTTCACAAGCGGCACTCTCTATCCACTCGATATTTTGCCTCTCGTAATTCAGAAAATAATTTATTTGACTCCTATGCCATTTCTCTCCTTTGCTCAAACCCAATTATTCCTCAATCGTCTCACCTCATCTGAAATCACCACCTACTCACTCGGCTTGATATTTTGGCTCTTCAGCTTAGGATTAATAGCAAGATGGCTCTGGGGTCGAGGCTTACGCGATTACTCTGCCGCGGGACAGTAAAATGCTTATAAAAATTCATCCACTGGCATTTCTGACGTGCAACTTCAAGCGCGGTGTTTGCTTGGATACAGATAAAATACATTCACGCGACTGTTTAGGAGCGAGAAAGAAATGGCAATGGTGAAAAAAAGAATCTTAACCTACTGGCACGTGTGGCGCCTGCTCGCCAGCAATGCCGTCCAAGAAACCTTTGTCAACCGTGGTACCAATGCTTTATTTCTCTTTGGCAAAGTAATTCGCCTTACCATGTCTTTAGTTTTTCTGTTTATTTTCGTCAAAACTGTTCCAGTTTTTGCTGGGTTCTCCACAGATCAACTTTATGTATTCTTTATTACTTTTACATTAATCGATCAGATTTCGCAAATGCTGCTCAGGGGAGTGTATCTTTTTACAAATTTAGTCAGACGAGGGGAGTTTGACTTTATTCTTACTAAACCCATTTCATCACTTTTTCTGTCACTCATCGGTAGTCCTGATATCAACGATGCCATTTTCTTGATACCGACAGTAATCGTTTCCGGCTTCTTACTATCAACGCTTGACCTGACTGTAACTCCAGTATCATTGTTGCTCTACATTGCCCTCTTTATCAACGGCCTTCTCATTGCCACTGCTTTTCACATTACCGCTTTAATTGTTGGCATTTTAACGACTGAGGTTGATGGAGTCATGTGGCTATATCGCGATCTATCCCGCTTGGCCACCTTTCCCGTTACCATCTACTTCCCACCTATTCCTTTTTTCCTCTTCTTTATTGTCCCTGTTGGGACGATGGTCACCATCCCATCTCAAGTCCTAATCGGCATGCCCACCACCTACCACATCGCCCTCGCCTTTTTTATAGGCATCGGTTCGTTTTTACTTAGTCTCTACGGTTGGAAGTACGCCCTCCGGTCTTACACCAGTGCCAGTAGTTAATACGACTCAGCCAGGATTAGTCCAATTAAAGCCCTCACTGGCTCTCCTTTGATAAACATAACCAAATCCCGGTCTTAAATGAATTAAGCTCTCTTGAAAAACTGGTTGTCCATCCCACCATTTGCCATTATATTCTGGACTAACGTCATCAATCAGCCATGCATAATCATAGTCTTGAATTGTGCTATCCCAGTACCACACTCTGTCTGCATAAAGCTCTGAATTACTGCCAAATGCACCATCTTCAATAAATGACGCTTGATAAAGCGATAACTCTGAAGGATAAACTGAACCAATTAATTGAATTCCAGGACGTATTAGTTGATCTTGACTGTCACGTTCTGGTACTTTTCCGGTCAAGGTGAGAGTTTGAGTATTCGACTGCTTGTTTTCTATCCAAAATCCTATTCCTGGTGTTAGCTCAATCTCTTCAACCTCGCCTGTCTGTGAACTTACCCATTCTCTTGATTCATTAAGCCAAAACCAGATGAAATCACCTTGCTGAGTAGTGTTATCTAGCATTCCCAATCTATCCGCGGTTTCCTCTGTTCCACCTGCATGAAGCTGGTCGGCTAATAGTATTGCTGGACTGGAAAAAGGAGCGAGAGGTAAGGATGCGAGATTTAAGGCTGGATGAATCAGTTTGTCAAATTCTCCCACTGTCGCTGAGTTTTCTGACTCACCAATAGAACCAACTGCCCTGACAACATAAAAGACGTTTGCATCGGGGTTGCCTACAAATCCAGAACTCTGCTCAGTATATGAATTAGTCATAACACTTGTTAATAGCGTCTGGGCATCAGGGGTAAAGTATGGATCAGCACTGCGATAGATGTTATATCGAAGCGCTCCGTCAGTATCTGACCAATTTAATTCAATCTGATTATCAACAATTAGTAGTTCAAGATCGGTTACTGGTTGTAAGTCAGGAAGTGTTACTCTGCCCTCTGGATACATAATCAAGCCATTACTTGATGATGGCAATCTGTGTACCCCAATATCTAGGGGGGTTCTGTCAAATCTGAGCATTAAATTGGTGTTGTTATCTACAGACAGTGCTTCATTGTACATTTGAGTGTTCCAACTTGATGACACGTCTCTAATGCTATTTGAGACTCTCAAATCATCAATCATGCCTTGAAGGGGTACTCTAACTTGATCTTGAAATGGATAATTTCCAATCGTATAAGTTGCGTTTGTGTCGTCTAGAATATTTCCAAGTGAAGGGAACAAGTAGTAATATCCTTTTTGCACCCCATTTATGAACAGTCTATATTCACTACCTTGTTTAGTCACAGCCACATGTATCCATTCCGAACTATTCCAAGAGAGTGATGTACTAGTAGCTGCGAAACCATGAAGTCCTGAATTTGTATCAAAAACAAATTGTAAATATGGTCCTCCAGCAGAGTTTTCCCACATGCCATAATCCAAAGAATAGATGAGTTCGTCTCTGGTGTTAGAGTACTTAGAAACGATTGGTAATTTCACCTGGTTACTACCTGAGTATTGTGGTTTAAACCATGCTTCAATAGTTAGGTTATCACCAACCTGCGTCAGCCCGCCCGTATCTAATACTTCAATTAAGCCTGAGTCTCCAAAATCTCCAAAGTTAAAAAATTGAGCCGCTTGACCATTGGTTAAATCGTCTTGCAAAAATTCCACTGATAACACTACCCCTTCACTTGAGTGACTAATTTGTCGAATCAAGATATCGTTTATTGGGTCATAAAAATCATATCCATCAGCTAAAGCTGCATCAGAAAAATCACCATACGTATTAAAATGTGTATCAACAAGTTTAGTTTCACTGGAATTGTTGCCAGAGATTAAAATCAGTGCTCCTTGAGTAGCAGAAGAGGGTAACAAACTATCAAATGTGCCAAGGTGTTGACGATATTCAATAAAATAAAACTCTCGGGTGTCAGTTTTGGGAATAACTAATGACTGAGTGGTGGTTGTGCTACTAGGATCTAACTCATGTGGGGCTAATAAATAGTTTCCTGTTGTTGTAACAACTTGATGTTCCTCAAATGACGTCCAATCTAGTGATTGTTGAAATTTTTTACTAAAGTGAAATGGATGCCCATAAGGATTTGCAGGACCCATTGTATCAAAAGGATTACCATATTCTCTTTCCTGACAATTAGCATAAACATCGATGGCCACATCAGGACAATAAATGCCTTTGGCATGACCAAGACCATAAACATGCCCTAACTCATGTGCAGCCACTTGACGAAACCTAAAATCAAATCCATTAATCCAGGCAGTCCTATAACCGGCTAATCCTATAATACCTCCACAAGACGGAACTCTAGGAAAAACATAAATAACATTTTCAAATTCATCTAAGGTTCCAGCTGGTATCATGGAATTAACCTCAGTTGTCCATTCTGGATAATTACAGCTTGAGGTATCTGAGTTGATCTCGAAAACACCCAATACCGTGCCTGATAAGTCACTGAGAGTGTGAGATCCCTCTAGAAAAAAGTTTTTAACCGAATCTTGGTCGGAAAAGACTTGTGAACTGACGGTGTCAACAGTAAAGTTGGATGGGGGGACTATGCCTGACGAAGAGTCAAATGTAAACATAACCACAGCTGCTGTAGAATCACCAACTTCTTTGGTGGAGTATTGACTCGAAGTGACTTTCAATGAATTGTTTTCAACATTTATAGTATTGTTTTTGACACTACCTGTCACGGATATCGACGAGCCTGATTCAGGTAACTGAGGAATTGGCTCAGAAAATACGAGACGATAGTAATTCTTTTGACCTTTTTCATTCATGACTGCCAACATGTATTGATCTTTAGATTCTGCCTTTAAATCATCTACACTGACAATTGAAAAAGTACCTTCTAAGGTTTGTATCTTAGCAAAGATATTTTTTATCCCAATGTTTTTTTCTTCATTAAGTTTCCTGCTTGTTGCACTGGGCACACTGTTTTCTTGACCATAAAAGAGACTCTTGATAGGTATCAATTTGTTAATCTCAGATTTCTTGAGTTCAAAATTTTCAAGTTTTTTTTGAAGGACAAAATCAGAAAATGACCCTTGGGAGAAAATTCCAGGAACGAACATGAAAAATGTCACAAAAAGAATGACAAGCAAGGAAAATTGAGATTTGCTCTTTTGATTTCGAAACTCTATCTTTTTCTTATTCTTTTTTGAGCTTAGCTTCATGATTAACATTAAATCAAAAATGTAACTGAAGATAAATAATCAAATTTATGCCGCTTAATTTTCTGTACAATCAATTACCTCTTCGGTGACTGGCGGGAACGGCGAGCTTTGCCACCCATGCCAATTTTCCTGGTTTCTTTCATTCGGTCATCTCGTGTCAGTAAACCAGCAGGTTTAAGTAGGGTGCGGTATTCAGGATTGAATTTGACTAAAGCTCGAGATAAACCGTGGACGACGGCGTCTAACTGGCTGGAGCGACCCGAACCATTGACAGTTGCAGAAATGGCAAATTGACCCTGGGTGCCGGTTAAGTCGAGCGGTCTTTGGTAGCGTTTAATAGCGCCATGGACTCCTGAGAAGTACTGACCAACCACTAAACCATTAACACTAAACTCACCTTTGGTTTTAGGATAAATGCGAACGCGGGAAGTAGCGACTTTCCGGCGACCAACTCCTTCCACATACTCGCCCGTGGGCATGACCACCTGACCTGCCACTTTAGGAGTTTTACTTGTCGTGACTGGCTTAACAGTTTTTTTAACGACTTTTTTGGGTGGTGTTTTGGGTTTTTTAAGTTTGAGAGCCATGATGTGATTTCCTTTAAGCAACTTTTTCGGTAACTTCAGTTTTAGCTACAGCTAGGTGTGAAGCATGAGGATGCTCTGCACCTGGATAAACTTTGAGTCGATTCATGCGACCGCGCTGGAGTTTATTTTTTGGCAACATACCGGCTACAGCGTGCTCAATAATTCGTTCGGGATTTTTGGCTCTGACCTGAGCCACTGTTTCAATATGTAACCCACCTGGCTGCCCCGAGTGACGATAGTACTTTTTGGTTTGCTCTTTTTTGCCAGTCACAAAAACCGTGGCGGCATTAATCACCACCACATAATCGCCACTATCCACGTGAGGCGTGTAACTGGGTGAGTTTTTACCAATTAGAAATTTGGCAATCTCAGTTGCTACCTGACCCAACACCCGACCGTGAGCATCCACAAGGTGCCATTGGCGCTTAACTTGAGCTGGTTTCAGGATTGTGGTTTTATTCATATAATTTCAACATTTCAAATGTGTGTCATGCTGGACTTGATCCAGCATCTTCCAATTATTTTTCCATAGTTAACATTGATTTCATTAACTCTTTTTGCTTCCACGTTTGGAAGATCCTGATCCCGATTTCATCGGGACAGGATGACGGGCGGTTGTCGACTTCTTTGATTTTGCGTCCTTAACTTCAACTGGCTTTTTCAAACTGCCGACTTGTTCCGGCATGTTGATTAGCGAAACTTTGACTAAAAGAGCATTATCGCCGCGGCGCTTGCCAACTACAGTCGATGTAGTAAAGCCACTACTACGGTCACTCATGGCCGGAGCAATCTGGTCAACTAAAGTGTTGACGATGTCTCTTTTACCCAAGGTTCTATGTAAAATTCGTCGATCATTCAGTGTCCCAGACTGTGCCCGACTGACCAAAGGATCATAAAGCCTCATCAACTCCTTAGCCTTCGCCTGAGTAGTAGTGATACTACCTTGCTCTGTCAGATTGCGAACTAAACTCAACAACATACCCTTCCGAGCATTGGTATCACGGTTAAACTGGGATGTTGCTACTCTGTGTCGCATAATGTCTTTTGTTACAACTTGCTATAATTCAATTTCGAGATTTTGAATAGATCCTAAAACTAGTTCAAGATGGGTGGACAACTCTTGCCAACTTTTAGATAACCTTGTAGAAGCTTAATCCCCCAAACTAACTCCTTTCGTCATCAGGGCATCTTGGATAATATCCACGCTCTTTTCACCTAAGTTCTTCACCTTAGCAATCACCTGCTTGGGGACGCCACGTAGATCACCAACTGTTTCAAACCCCCCCTTACGCAAGGCGTTGGCAATTCTGGTTGGCAAATCCAACTCCTCAACTGTCAACCGTAGCATCTCGGCTTCTTCTAGCGAGACCGGCTCCTCAACTGGTTTCTCAACTTTTTGAATCGGGGTAATCACCTGATTGAAGTGAGCCTGCAAAATACCGGCCGCTTGCCTAACCGCCTCCATGGGTTCCAAACTGCCATCAGTGGTAATATCAAGTAACAAACGATCAAAGTCAGTCCGACGACCGACCCGGGTCGACTCAACCGTGTAGGAAACCGTAATCACTGGTGAGTAAAGAGCATCCAAGGCAATCTCGCTAATCCCAACCTGGCCACGGTCTTTAGCTGGGAAATAACCCACCCCAGTTTCCACCACCATCTCGGCTGTTAATACCGCATCTTTGGCTAAAGTGGCAATTTCCGCCTCTGGGTTAACAATCTCTAAACCCGCTTCTAACTCTAAATCAGCGGCGGTGACAGCTTTAGGACCTTTGACATCTAAACGTGCCACGCCCCCCTGTCCAGTCAGCGATTTAATTCGAACTTGCTTTAGGTTTAAAGTTAACTCCAAAACGTCTTCTGAAACGCCTTTGATAGTGGTAAATTCATGCTCGGCCTGTTGAAATCTGACTGAAGTTATAGCTGCACCAGATAATGAACTCAGTAATACCCGACGCAAGGCATTGCCTAAAGTATGACCATAACCCTGCTCGAGGGGTTCAATAATTATCACTGCCCGAGTTGAGGTAGTGTTTTGAGCGGTGACACCAAATTGGGGTTGGGTTGGTGTGGACATATATGACTCCTTGTTTCGCCTCTTCCCCCGCTCAGGCGGGGAAAAATCCGTAGCCGGAGTTAGCGGCTGTAATACTCTACTACTAGTTGTTCTTCAATTGGTTCAGCAATATCGGCTCGCAAAGGTAAACGAACCACCTTACCAGCTGTCGCTTGTCTTTTTAACCAGTCAACTTGGGAGTTACCATTGGTAACTAAGTCTTTAATGTAAGGAATGTTGGCGGCTGTAGCAGTGAGTGAAATTACATCCTGCATTTGCACCCGATAAGACGGAATGCTCATTTTTTGATCATTAACTCGGATATTACCATGACCAACTAATTGACGGGCAGCTGCTCTGGTGGGGGCAAAACCCAACCGATACACCACATTATCCAACCTTCTTTCTAGCAGAATGATTAACGTGGCACCAGTGGCGGTTGCTCGACTAGCAGCCTCTTCATAAACCGACCGCAACTGCTTTTCTAAAATCCCATACATGTGTTTGACCTTTTGTTTTTCTTTGAGCTGAATACCAAATTCAGACAGTTTGCGACGACCTTTAGCCCCGTGCTGTCCTGGTCGAATTTGTACTCGGCGAGCCGATTTTAGAGGACTAGACTTCAAACCGAGGTCGAAGCCGATTTTTCTGGATAGTTTATTTTTTGGTCCGGTGTATCTTGCCATATAAAATTACCCATTATGCTGAACTTGTTTCAGCATCTACTTTAGGGTGATTTGTTCATAATTAATGTTTAATAATTCTATTCAATCTCTGATGTGCTGAATTAAGTCCAGCATAAAAAGATAGTTGTTACTTGTTGTGTTTAGCTTTTCTAGGTCTTGTCCCGTTATGCGGCATGGGAGTTAAATCCGCAATCAAAGGAATTTTTAATCCCTGAGCCCTGACTACTCTCAACACCACATCACGCCCCGGTCCAGGACCCTTGATATAAATAGCCATTTCATGCATGCCGAAGATGCGTGCCTTAGTGATAGCGTTTTCGATAGTGATCGTAGCAGCATAAGGTGTCGCTTTGCGTGAGCCAGAAAATCCTGCTTCACCAGCCGACGCCCAACACAAGACATTACCTTTCTCATCAGTGATGCTAACTAGAGTACTATTAAAAGTCGCTGTCACGTACATTTTCCCCCGAGGGACAACTCTTTTAGTGGCAGTCTTGTTGGTAGTTTTTGGTGCGGGTGACATAGGTTATTTTTTATCAGCAGTGGGCTTAGTACCCTCCAATTTAGCGGCTTGTTCTTTGGTTAAACTACCAACCGTGCGGCGTCTACCACCACCCCGTGCGGTGCGAGCATTTGATCTAGTTCTTTGACCACGACCGGGCAGTTTAGCCTGATGACGCATGCCTCGATAAGTACGAATTCTAATCAATCGATCAATGTTATCATTGACTTCGCGTCGTAAATCACCCTCTAATTGATATCGATCTAAGGCTCGCTGAATGCGGTTCAGCTCATTGGTGGTCAAATCACGAGCTCGTTTATGAGGATCCACATTGGCTTCCTGACAAATAGCCAAAGCTCGAACTCGACCCACACCATGTAACGCTGTCAAAGCAAATTGAGTTTTCTTATGATCTGGTAGGTCGACACCAAGTAACCGAGGCATACTTTATCCTTGACGTTGTTTGTGTTTGGGGTTAGTTTTACAAATCACCCGCACCACACCCCGCCGGCGGATAATTTTACAGTTAATACACAATGGTTTAATTGATACTCTGACTTTCATAAATTAAATGATCATCATGCTATCCCGACAATATCGGGATCAGCATCTTATCTGGCGTACTGTTGTCTCATCATCCTCAGCCATGTGCTGAACTCGATTTAGTATTGTTTCAGGATTTTCCAACTTTTTATCCAGCGATTATTGTTCAATTTCTTATCTTCTAGTCAACAAACCCTCATTTCTAGATACAAGATCTGGAAATATACCATTTTGCATCAGAAAAGAAAACCCCCAACTTTACTGCATAGCAGATTGCGTGGATCTATAGGTAATTTTACACTTATTGACGTCATATATGGATACATAACCCTTAACTTGATCGCCTGGCATAACCCGAATTCGGTAAAGACGCATCTTGCCAACCAAAGTACCAAGTAGTTCTCTGCCCACTAATTGAGGTGCTACCGCATCGGTAATGGCCACTCTAAACATAGTGTTGGGCAAACACTCCCGTACCACTCCTGCAAACTCAATCCGATCGGTTTTATTGGATTTGGAGGTGGTATTATCTACCTGTCGCTTGGCCTTGGCAGATCGCTTGTGGTCTTGGACTTTACCCATATTTTTTGCTACTTTCTGTCGTCATTCTGTCCCGACAAGGTCAGGGCAGAATTTCAAAAACTATTTAAACCGTACTACATTTATTGTAACGAAACGATAATTGTACCACGAAACCACTCGATTCGCCACCCAGACCAGACTTCCTAAACCAAGCAGGTGCCCGATCAGCAACCAGATATAACCAAACCACGTCACTGTTACCAACCCATTGCCACTCAACACGTCATCCCAACTTGGCAAACCCAACATAACTGGCTAGACCATTTAGCAAGTTAACACCCACCAACACAATCCACCCAGCCAGCATGATTTTGACTAATTTGATGAAATTTCTGATTTCTCAACATACCCTACACCCCCATCTTCCATACCCCTTTTTCTACAAAAGCAGGTATGGTTTGGCGCTTGGCCTTATTGATCAAACTGGCATGAGACACACCCAATTTTTTTGCCACTTCACCCAAAGGCAAGGTCGTCTTACCCTCTAGATAAGCCAGTCGTTTGTGATAGCTGTTACTCAGAGCTTTGCCTACTAGCTCCGTCATCAAATCAATGTCTCGATTTTGATCGAATGTTTTAAAAGCATCGTAGTAGTGAGCTCGATCAATGAACTTGATATTAATCGGCACATAACCCTCACGAATCAACAGGTAATTATTCAAAACTCGACCAATCCGACCATTGCCATCCACAAAAGGATGAATGTGTTCAAAGGTTAAGTGCAAGCGGGCGATGCGTGCCACAATGTGCTGATTAGTGTTAGCATGATACTCAGTCAACATCTGCTGCAGAGCCAGAGGAATTTGGTGAGGGTGGGCTGCGATATGGCTGCCAACTCTGACGTACTCATTGGCTTGGCGAAATCGACCCGCTACTTCATCTCTAATATAGGCTAACAACATGCCGTGCAAAGCGGTCATCACGTCCAATGTCAACTCCTGACTTTTAGCTTTGATCGTAATGTACTCTACCACTCGTGCCAAATTTCTAGCTTCAAACAGCTCTCGTTGAGAAATGGCTCGATCTAACTCGATCTGAAGCAGGATTTTTTCCGTTTCCTCTAAACTCAAAGTGCTGTTTTCTATGGCGTTAGAGTTGTAAACTTGCTCCGCCACCTCTGCCTCGGCGATCATTTGTAACAGCGACTCCTGTTTTGTGGCTAGTTCGTAGTAGCTGGCTCGGAGTTGATCAATCCGTTTGTAAAGATTGGTGATTCTAGACATAGACAATAGTATACCACATTTTAACGTTTTTTTGCCAAAATGCGTTAAAAATGGTCAAAATTAAGCAGTTTTTAACGTTTTTTAGCGTTTTTGCGTTAATTTGTAAAAACAGGCGGAAAGAAGAATATCTGAACCGATTCATTCACCCCAAAAACTCCCTGACCACGGGATCAACGATAACATCCCGTCTTTCGATACCGCGCGCCAAAGTAATCCCCTTCAATGTCCGGCATCGACTCAGTGCCACATAGGTTTGACCATGAGCAAAAGCTCCTCGTTCCAAATCAATTCTGACTGCATCGTAGGTGTGACCTTGAGACTTGTGAATAGTAATCGCCCAGGCTAACTTGAGTGGATATTGGGTAAATTGACCAATGACTTCTTCCTCAATTCGTTTCTGTTCTTTGTTGTAAAAATACCGAATCTTATTCCACACCTCCCGCTCTACTGGATAAACCGAGCCATCAATTTTGACTTTGATAGAGTTATTTTTCAAACCGGCTACGCTACCCACCGTGCCGTTGACCCAACGTTTCTCTCGATCATTTTTCAGCATCATAACTTGTGCCCCAACTTTTAACTCTAACCGTTCTTCCGCCGGAAAGTCTCTTCTGGACAAATCACCCTGCACATCTGCCTGATAAATATAGCTTTGACTGGAAATTTGCCGAAGGCGAGCCATATTGATCTGCATGACCCGATTATTGGTGGTGGCTAGGGTCAAAACTCCCGCTGAGTCATCACGGGACACTCGGACGTTCAGCCGTTCCAAGACCTGATCGTCCACATCACCGAGCCGAACCGCATTTAACAACTCGATCAGTTCCGCATCCTGTTGGCGATAGTTGTAATGCAGCTCGAGCAAGCTAAAGCTGACTTTTTGCCAAACTCGAGCCTGAAAAAAGTAGGCACCACCAGTAGTCTGGGCAAAGTATCGATGCAGTTCTCGGTCTGAAACGACGGGAGGCAGTTGAAACAAATCACCAAACATGACGACTTGAGTGCCTCCAAAAGCCAGGTCAGAGCGTTTGGCCTGGCGCATAACTGAGTCAATGCCGTCCATCAAGTCCGCTCGAACCATGGACACTTCGTCAATAATAATCATGTCCACATGGGACAACAACTCCTTGGTTTTGTAACCAACGGTGACGGCACCGTGATTGATTAAAGAAGGCGGCAGTTTAAATAACGAGTGAATAGTTTGCCCACCCACATTTAAGGCAGCGACACCGGTGGGAGCGACCACGACGCATGATTTGTGGGTGTTTTGTTTTAAATATCGCAACAAATGAGATTTACCCGTGCCCGCTTTACCAGTAATGAAAAAATGATCTAAACTCGCCTCAATCTGCTCAAAAATCGCCTGCTGTTCCTCTCCTAAACTCAGCTCTGACTTCTGCTCCGAAATCGGGTAAGTCTTGACCGTCGAGTCATCACCCGTCCCCGCCAACTTCGCTACCGCCTGTTTCTTCACCTGCCACGTCCGCTCCTCCCTCCGCCCCATGGATCGTCCCCACACATACGCTCCACCACTTATCAAGGCTAATATCATCAACCAAGCAATTTCCATAGGGTCCATTGTAAACGGTGAAAGAAGAAAGTGGTGAACGTTTTAATCTAAACGGCGTAAAATTTCCTGGATTGCGTTTATATAGCAAACTCGCTCCATCAACTCCAAGACTCGATCCGCCAACTCGCGTTTTTCAATCATACACTCGGCGTATTTGGAAAGATCGGGGTGGTTCAGACCAACGGTGAAAACTTGCTATTTGGTTGATTTGTTGTCATTGGCAGTCAGCTGTAAAAATTTGGGAGCCGGAATATCTACCTTTACTGCTTGACCTAGAGTTCTTTGAATAAAGGAAGCCATACAAGCGTTAGTCGCTATAAATATTCTGCTCAGATTAAAATTTTCCTGCTGAGACACCCACTCGACTAGTGCAGACAGGGAAGCGAGAACTGAGCTGTCGCAGAGCGTTCGGGAGTTTCGTCGGCAGGTGACCCAGATTACCCGAGAAATGAAGAGCCTTTCGACCGAATTTGGCCAGCATGTAGCAGAGCGCAACTCGAAAATGTTCGACATAATCGAGAACCAACAGAACAAGAGCGACGAGGATCTTCGCAGGAGGTTGATCGCAATCGCGACGGCGTTCGAGGCCATGCCCGTGCAGCTCTCCGAAAAGTTTGCAGTTGGTGTCCGAACCGGGGTTGAGGGCGCGACGAGCAGCGTCACGCTGAGCAGAGCCGGGAGCAGGGCAGGCAGCACCACCTGGCGAGCGGGGACAACGGGGCGGGCGCGGATCGCCTGCCACCACGCGTCGAGCTGCGGCGGGCGGGGCACGGGCGCATGCGCCAGCGCCAGATGCAGGTCGGCGGCCAGGCGCTCGTGGCGGGCGAGCTTCTCGCGGCAGGCGTCGCAGCGGGCGACGTGCTCGCGCACACGCCGCGCCTGGCGGGGGCCAAGCTGCCCCTCGAC
>JAANMT010002093.1_pt1 | contig 17542 bp, 13 predicted proteins | sample 7279711 | NCBI WGS metagenome assembly JAANMT01 (sample SAMN14094538, study PRJNA606508) | bioreactor metagenome | isolation source: A lab-scale SPAN reactor treating ammonium-rich wastewater day 1 | place: Ireland: Galway | collected 2017-01-16 | reverse complement strand
GTCCTGATCGTCTACGACGACCTGACCCGCCACGCGCGGGCCTATCGCGAGTTGTCTCTGCTGTTGCGGCGTCCTCCAGGCCGAGAGGCGTACCCCGGCGACATCTTCTACGTACATTCCCGGCTGCTGGAACGCTCGACGCAACTGCGGAGCGAATACGGCGGAGGCTCGCTGACGGCGCTGCCGATCGCCGAAACCCAATCGCAGAACATCTCGGCCTACATCCCCACGAACTTGATCTCCATTACGGACGGGCAGATCGTCGTGTCGCCTGAACTGTTTCGCAAGGGGATCCTGCCGGCCGTGGATGTGGGGCGGTCCGTGTCGCGCGTCGGCGGCAAGGCCCAGTTGCCTTGCTACCGCTCCGTCGCCGGAGATCTCCGCCTTTCCTACGCCCAGTTCGAGGAATTGGAAGTCTTCGCCCGGTTCGGGACTCGCCTTGATGAGGCGACCGTCCAAGTGTTGGAACGCGGCCGCCGGGTGCGCGAGGTGTTCCTGCAGCCTCAGTATCAGCCGTTGCCGGTTCCGGAACAGGTGGCCGTTCTCCTCGCCGCGACCGAGGGCCTGCTGAATGCAATTCCCGTTGAGAAAGTGGACGAGGCGGAGCGGGCCATTCGCCATGCGGTCACCACCAATCTTCCGGCGGTCAGCCAGCGCATGGAAACGGGCGCCAAGTTGACCGTGGAAGATCGCGAGGAACTGCTCCAGATGATTCGCGGTATTGTTGCAGGCATCAAGGACAACGCGCATGACGCATACGCTTGAGTCGATGCGCGGTCGTATTGAAAGCGCGGAAGATCTCTACGCCGTGGTTCGCGTGATGAAGGCTCTTTCCGCCGCCAGCATCCGCCACTACGAACGCGCGGTGGAGTCTCTCGCCGAGTACAACCGCACGATCGAGGCCGGCTTACAAATTATTATACGGAACCGGCCTGAATCCATCCCGGCGGAGTCCCCGCCCGGCCATCGTTGGGGGGTTGTTGTCTTTGGTTCCGACCAGGGCATGTGCGGCTCGTTCAACGAGCAGGTGGCAACCTTTGCGCTGGAGCAACTCGCCGCCCTTTCCGGTAAACCGGAAGACCGGACGGTCTTGGTCGTCGGTTCTCGCGTCGTGGGCCGGATCGAAGACGCCGGGTGGGCGGTCCAGGCGCAATTCCCCGTGCCAAACACGGTCTCTGGCATCACTGCGGCAGTCCATGGCGTGCTTCTCAAGGTCGAGGAGCTACGTTTCCAGAAAGGAATCGAGCAGTTCCTCCTTGTTCACCACAGGCCGAGCACCCCCGTAGGCTTCAGGCCGACCAGGCTGCAACTCCTTCCCATCGACCGCGACTGGCTGGAAAGCCTGGCCGCAAGGAGCTGGATATCGCGCTCGGCGCCCACGTTTACCATGGACTGGCGCCGCCTGTTTTCCGAGTTGATCCGGCAGTATCTGTTTGTGGCGCTGTACCGCGCGTTTGCCGAGTCCCTGGCGAGCGAGAACGCCAGCCGCCTTGCTTCCATGCAAGCCGCAGAGAAGAACATCCAAAACCACCTGTCCCGGCTGGCGCTTGACTATCACCAGGGCCGACAGAAGTCGATCACCGAGGAGCTTCTCGACATCGTCGCCGGCTTCGAGACGTTGACCAAGGAGAAACGCCGGTAATGAGCAAGCCAAACGGAAGTTGAATCGCAAGCGTCGGCCGCCTTAGACAGGGAACGTGACGCCGACGAATTCGTTTGCGACGTGGCGTGCTGGATGTTCGTTGCAACAATAAGAAAGCCCTTCGACGTAATCGCCGAAGGGCTTGTTTGTAAGACCAGGTCGGGGTGACAGGATTCGAACCTGCGACCCTCTGCTCCCAAAGCAGATGCGCTAGCCAGGCTGCGCTACACCCCGAAACGTTAAGGTAATGCTAACAAGGAACCGCATGTCGGACAAGCTGACCACCGACTAGGAGGTATGATCTACCGAGCAAGTTGGGTTATGGCCGCGACCATCGCCGCCGGGGGGCGGATTGGAAATCCGCCCGTGATTCTATTCGCAGGCCCTCGCGGCTCAACCGGCCTGACGCGCTGGCTGCTCGTAGACGGTTTCGGTCAGGAAGTCGAAGATTCGCTCGAACTCCTCGTGGTTCTTGAAGTGGATCACGATCCGTCCCCGGCCCTTGGAGGTCTGGCGGATATCGACCTTGGCGCCGACCGCGCGGCGAAGTTCCTGCTCTAGAGACCCGACCTGATCGGTCTTGGTTCGCGCGGGTTTGGCCGAAGGCGCGGTTGCGCCGGGGACGCCGTCCTCCCGTTCGATGTGCTCTTTGACCAGCCGCTCCATGTCGCGCACGCTCAGACCCTCGCGCTCCACCTGGCGGCAATATTCGACTTGGAGCTTTTCGTCGCCCAACGGCAACAGCGCCCGGGCGTGGCCGGCGGTCAGCTTCTCGTCGGCCAGGGCGGTTTGGACCTCCTCGGGCAGTTCCAACAGCCGCAGGAAGTTGGCGATGGTGGCCCGGTTGATCTTCACGCGGCGGGCCAGGTCTTCCTGGGTGCAGTGGTGCTGGGCGATGTAGCGCTGGAACGAGAGCGCTTTTTCGAGCGGGTTCAGGTCTTCCCGCTGGAGGTTCTCGACCAAGGCCAGTTCCGCCACCACGCGGTCGTCGGCCTCGCGCACCTGGGCCGGCACCGTGGTCCAGCCCGCCTTGATGGCGGCCCGCAACCGCCGCTCGCCCGAGATGAGTTGGTAGCGGTCGCCCACCCGCCGCACCAGGATCGGCTGGAGCATGTCGTGCTCTTGGAGACTCTCGGCCAGCGAGGCGATTTCGGCCTCGGCGAACTTGCGACGCGGCTGGAAGGGGTTGTCGTCGATCTTGACCACCTCCAGCCGCAGGATTTCTTCGTGCGGCTCGGTGGGGGTGTTTGGCGTGGGCGCCGGTTCGGGCGACGGTTCGTGCAGCCGCAGCGAAGGCGCCGACGCCGCGGCGTGCGGTTCTTCGGGCGTGCGGCGACGGAGCGTTGCCGTTTCGCCGGCGGCCGTTTCCTCGGCGGCGCCCAGGAGCGCGGCCAAACCTTTTCCCAGTCGTCGATCTTTAGACACGTTCCAACACCTCCATGCAAAGCTCTAGGTAAGCCCGCGTGCCGCGGGAGCGCGGAGCATAGTCGAGGACCGACAACCCATGACTGGGCGCCTCGGCCACGGCCACGTCGCGCGGGATCACGGTATCAAAGACAATCTCGCCAAAAAACTCGCGGACCTCCGCATCGACCTCGTGGGTCAGTTCCAGCGAAGGATCGAACATCGTTAGCAGGATGCCGCCAAATTCCAGGCAGTTATCGTCCTGCCGCATCACGTTGCGTATGACGTGAATCATTTGCGTCAGCCCTTCCATGGCGAAGTATTCGCACTGGATGGGCATCAGCACTTCCGTCGAAGCCGCCAGCGCGGTCTGCGTCAGCGGACCGAGCGACGGCGGGCAGTCGATCAGGGCGTAGTCGTAGGCGCTCAGGCCACGGGAAAGATGGTGGCGGATCAGGGCCGCCTCGCCGTTCTCGGCGTTGGCCAGCACTTCCACGTCTTGAAAGTTCCGGCTGCCGGGCAACAGGTGCAGGTCTTTGAGGGCCGTTTCCACCAGCGACTCGCGGAGCGGCCGCAACTCGACCAGCGGGTGCCGGGCCGTCGGTTCGCTTCCCAGGGCCGAGGTGGCGTTGCACTGCGGATCAAGATCCACCAGCAGCGTGCGCAGCCCGGCCTTGGCGATGGCGGCGGCCAGATTGACCGCCGTCGTCGTCTTGCCGACCCCGCCTTTCTGGTTGGCTACGCAGAGGATCCGCGCCACGTGCTCGCTCCCGTCCTTGGGATGCGGTTGAAAAAGTGCAGCGCGATTGTAACCGCGAAACGAGAATTCGCGGAATGGCAGTTACGTTTCACGTGGAACGCGCGGTCGCCGCAGGCGGTCGCGCCCGCGCAGGCGGAGCGGTTTGCCTGCGCGTTTCACGTGGAACGGACTAGTGATGGAATTCCGACCATCAACTTTGAAACCGTGTCGTCATTCCACCGGCTCATCAAGGAAGGACTCGCCCGCTCGAAGCCGCTCTAGGCGATGAAAAAGATCCTCTTGTACGTCCCGAGGTGCGCTTTCCACGACCCTTTCTTGCCACCTAATTGCTTCGTCAAATTGGCCGGCCTGCGCATAACAAAGTGCAAGGACGTGCATCGCCTTCCAATCCTTGTGACCTAACTCACACGCTTTCCTTGCCTGCTCCACAGCTTCGACAGGATCACCACCAGATTGGAAAGGAAAGGTGGCAAGTGCGAACGCAAGTTGCATGCGCGCCTGATGGCTTGAGGGTGAAGCAGCGACAGCGTTACGGTAGTCTACCATTGCCTGGACTTGGTTTCCCTCGTACTCGAAAATCCTAGCACGAGCGAGGAAAAATTCAGCGTTTGAGCGATCAAGGTTGATGGCAATGGATAGATCTAATCCGGCCCTATTTGTCTCTCCCAGATGCGCGTTGGCGAGTCCTCGGTAGTAATATGCACGCGCAGAACCTGAACGGGCGCCAATGGCTTTGGTTAGGTTTTTTCTCGCGTCTGTATAGTTACCTTCTGAATAGCTAGAAACACCGCTATTGTAGAACTTTTCGAAGCGGTAGTCCTGCACATAGTGGTAGGCAACGACACCAACAACAACGCTCAACACAAGGCCGAGAACGGCTATCAATATTTTGCGACTTCGACCCACGTTCTCACGTCTGAAAACAATTGGGTGGCGGATTTTTGGGCAGCGCTACGAGGGATCAATGCGTTGTTGGCGTCCTATGGACGCCGAAATAGTCGCACACTCGCGCAGCGAGTGCAAAGTCTAATCCTATTCCAGCGGATTAATCACCAAACCACTGAGCAGCTTGGGATAGAAGTAGGTGCTTTTCTGGGGCATCCGTTCGCCTAGCTCGCTGACGTCGCGAATGTGGTCGATCGTGGCGGGCATCACAAGCGCGGCGAGCGGGAATTGACTGCTCTCCAGGCCGTCGATCACCTCTTGGACCAAGTGCACGTAGGTGGGCTTCGGCCAACGCTTGCCGTCCAGCAGGTTCTCAACCACCAGGCGATGGAGGATGCTCACGCCCAGGCTCCGCCATTCGTCGCTGCGCTCGGGGGCCAGTTCTTGGAGCTTGGCGCGGCCGGCGTCGGTAATGCGGGCCACCACCCAGCGGTCGTCCTTGGCGGTGAAGAACCCCAGCGCGCCCTGATCGTCTTCGACCTCTAGCTCGTCCCAGACCATGTTCGCCAGGTCGGGGCCTTCGCCGGCAATGCGGGTTGTGAAGCAGTCGCCCAGCTTGGCGATCAGCTCGTCGGACGTCATCGGCGCGGGGCCTTCAAACAGCCGGTGCGTGGGCAACACGATCATGCCCGGGTCGCTCATGCTGACGCACATCATCAGCACGAAGTTTGCCGGATGGTCGTCGGGCAGCGGCCCCTGTTGCTCCGCCAGATAGTCGCGGTAGTTGCACGCGGTCTCGTAGCGGTGATGCCCGTCGGCCACAAACGCCGGCTTCGGGTCCATCACGGCGGCCACCTGCGAGATGACGCGCTCGTCGGTCACGGGCCACATCCGATGCATCACGCCCAGGTGGTCCATCGCTTCCAACGGCGTCTTGCCGGCAACGGCGCGTTCCAGAAGCTCCTGGGCCTCGTTCTCGGGATCGGGGTACAGGCCAAAGATCTGGCTGAGGTTTGCCTTGCACGCCTTGGTCAGGCGCAGCCGGTCGGCTTTGGCCGAGGCGTGGGTCTCTTCGTGCGGGTAGATCTTGCCTTCACCGAACCGCTCTAGCCGTACGCGGCACATGAAGCCGCGGCGCTGGTATTCCTGCCCGCCGTGCGTGAACACCTGATGGTAAACGTAGATGGCCGGCGCGGCCTCTTCCATGAGCACCCCTTCGCGGCGCCAGTTTTTGAAGAACGTGGCGGCCCGATGGTAGCGATTGCCGTGGGCGGCGTCATCCGGTTCGTCGCCCGGCTCGATACGGTTGAGAATCAGGCGAATGACGTTCGCCGGGTGTTTCTTATACAGGTCGTCCTGCAACGCGTCGTCAATGACGTCGTAGGGAGGCGCGATCACGTCGCTCAAGGCGCCGACGTGACCAAGATCGTACCGAAGACCGCGAAACGCTTGAATGGTGGGCATGGGCGTGGAGAGGGAAAGGGCCGGCGGGCGCCGGACAAAGTTAGTAGGCGTGCAAGCTATTGAGCAGTTACTAGAGCCACGGATGGAACACGGACGGAACGCGGACGGAACGCGGAAGTGAAAGGAATTGACGGACGCGACCCGTCTCGAACCCGGGCTGGCTCGCATCGCGCATTCCGTTGTGATCCGCGTTTCTTCCGTGTTCCATCCGTGGCGAAATTTTCCTGGATGGAACGCGTAGGCGTCCGCCAACCTGGGACGCTACGCGCCGCGTCCTAATACCGGTAGTGGTCAGGCTTGAAGGGGCCTTCCGCCGGAACGCCAAGGTACTCGGACTGCTCGGCGGTTAGCGTGGTCAGCTTGGCGCCGATCTGCTCCAGGTGCAGCCGGGCCACTTCTTCGTCCAGGTGCTTGGGAAGCACATAGACCTTGGATTCGTAATTCTCATGGTTCTGCCACAGTTCAAGTTGCGCCAGAACCTGGTTGGTGAACGAGTTCGACATGACGAACGAGGGATGCCCCGTGGCGCAGCCCAGGTTCACCAGCCGCCCCTCGGCCAGCAGCAGGATCGAACGGCCGTGCGGCAGCGTGTAGCGGTGGACCGGACCGCCCACCTCGCGGCTCGACTTGATCTCCTGCTTCTTGACGTCCTTTTGATTTTCCAGCCAGGCCACGTCGATCTCCAAATCGAAGTGGCCGATGTTGCACACGATGGCGTCGTTCTTCATCACGCGCAGGTGTTCGCCACGGATCACATCCCGGTTGCCGGTGGCGGTGACAAAGATGTTTCCGATGGGCGCGGCCTCTTCCATGGTCGTAACCTGGTAACCTTCCATCGCCGCTTGCAGGGCGTTGATAGGGTCGATCTCGGTCACGATCACGCGAGCGCCCCCGCGGGAAAGCGCCTGGGCACAACCCTTGCCCACGTCGCCGTAACCGCACACGACCGCTACTTTGCCGGCGACCATGACGTCGGTGGCTCGCTTGATGCCGTCCACCAGCGACTCGCGGCAACCATAAAGGTTGTCAAACTTGCTCTTGGTGACCGAGTCGTTCACGTTGATGCAGGGGGTCCGCAGTTCGCCCCGCTTGTGCATGCGGTACAAGCGGCTCACGCCCGTGGTGGTCTCTTCGCTGATGCCGCGAATCCCGTCCAGCAGTTCAGGAAACTTCTGGTAAACCATGGCGGTCAGGTCGCCGCCGTCGTCCAGGATCAGGTTCAGCGGCTGGCCGTCGGGAAAGAAGATGGTTTGCTCGATGCACCAGTCGAACTCCTCGGCCGTCTCGCCCTTCCAGGCGTAAACGGGCGTACCCGCCTTGGCCACGGCGGCCGCGGCGTGGTCCTGGGTGGAGAAGATGTTGCAACTGCTCCAGGTGACCTCGGCGCCCAACTCCTGCAAAGTCTCGATCAGCACCGCGGTTTGAATGGTCATGTGCAGGCAGCCGGCGATGCGGGCGCCTTGGAGCGGCTTCTGGGGGCCGTACTTCTTGCGAAGCGCCATCAGGCCGGGCATTTCGTTCTCGGCCAGCATGATCTCGCGGCGGCCCCAGTCGGCCAGCGCCAGATCCGCGACCTTATAAGGCTGTTTCTCGGTTTGGACTTGCGACATCGTTCTCTCCTAGGCAGAAAATTAGGCGACCACGGGTATCCCATCCCGGCGGCCTTCAAAACAGGCAAGACGTATGATAGGACGACTCCCCAAATACTGGCAACCGGGAAAGACGGGCCAAATGGGGCGAACGACCGTTTATCCGTTCATTTTTTCCCAAGCGCGGCGGGCGTTCTCGACAAACCGCCGCATGGCGTCGTGATCTTTGTGACCCGGCGCCGCTTCTACGCCTGACGCCACATCGACCGTGTCTGGCCGAGCGGCGGCGATTGCCGCGGCCACGTTATCCGGCGTCAGCCCGCCAGCCAGAATGAGCGGCAGTTTGCCGAACAGCGGCCGACTTTCGCGAAATTCGGTCCAGTCGATGGACTCGCCGCCGCCGCCGTACTTGCCTTCCACATAGGCGTCAATCAATGCGGAAGTCAGATTCACGCCGAGGCCCCGGCAGTCATCTATATAGGCTGCAATTCGTGGGTACCCATTGTCGCGACAACGAAACGCGCGGATCAGCGGCAGCGTGGCCACTCGCCCCGCCGTCTTGCGATACTCGGCCAACGCGTGCGGCGATTCGTCGCCATGGAATTGCAGTGCATCCAGCCCGACTGCGTCGGCGATCGTCGCCACTTCGGCGGCCGTGGCGTTGACGAACACCCCCACGCACAGCACGTCCTTGGGCATTGCCTGGCGAATCTCCCTTGCCGTGGCGGGCGTTACATAGCGGGGGGTGCGTGAATAAAAATTCAGGCCAACGGCGTCGGCGCCGGCTTCAACGGCATGACGCGCGTCGGCAAGATTGGTAATGCCGCAAATCTTGATCTGAAACACGCACACGGCTCCCGCCCGAAAGTCCTCAAGACACGCCCGCCTGCAATCCGAAGCATCGAAGTGCGGCCTGGCGCGCCGCAACCCGGTGGCCCAGGATTCACGGAAGGCTCGCCCCAATGGTTGTTCGCACCTCATCGCGCTCGCACGCCCGCCTCCTCGCTACGGCGAACCCAACCAGGCTGAAACGGTTGTACGCTTTTGCGGTCGGCGCCTTGGCGGCGTTCGTGGCGGCCTTTGTTCTGGTGCATCCGCCAATCAAGGGGTACGTTGCAACGGCCATTATCGAGTACAACCCCTCGTTGGCAAAGGAGGGCGCGCTGACCGATTTGCGACGTTTAGCAACCGGCTTGGACGTGCATCCCCAGGATGAGGGGCAGAGGGTTTTCCAGTTAGCGCTAACGGCGCGGGACCGGCGCGAGGCGGTCCACTCTCTGGAGGCGACCATTCAGAATGTGGCCTCCGACGCCGCGTTGCGCGCCCAAGCTGAGCGTGCCGAGGCCTTGAGCCTGCTCGCCGATCGGTTGACCACGGCGCAAGACGCCGAACAAGCGGCGCGCCGCGCCTGGGAAGCCGCACATCAACGTCAGGCTCTCCAAGCCCGCGCACCCTCGGCGGAAACGTCGCCGTCCCGACCATTGGCGACCCGACTCAAAAAACCGGCGGCCTTGCCCGTAAACCCCGAATGGGTGGAATTGACGCAAGCCGTGAATCAACTTCGGAAGGAACGGAACGAGTTGCTCGTTGAGCGATTGCCGGCCCATCCGGCTGTCAAGGATGTGGAGTTTCGCATCGCGACGCTGGAGCAACGGCTGGCCGCAATCCCCGGCGTGGCGCCAACCGGACCGGCGGACGCTACCGCGTCATCGCCCGGCGAGCAAGCATCGCCTCCGGCAAACCCGGCGCCGCGAGACGCCCGAGTCAAAGCCGAAGTTGCCTTGGCGATCGAGGCGGCCGAGTGCAAGCGGGCCTGGGAAGCCGCCAAAGCAGAACTTGCCGCAGCCAGCGCCGCACACGCCGACACCCAACGGTTGCAACGCCAACGCGGCGCCGCAGTGCGGATCATCGAAGAGCCTGCCGTCCACGCGGTCGTGGGGGGGCGTATGCCCGCGGGCGTCATGGCGCTTTTGGCGCTCGTCTCGATGGGCGTTGGATTCGGTTTGGCGCGGGGATTGGCAAACCGTGATCCTAACGTGCTGACCACCGTGGACGACGTGACACGGGTTCTTCAACTTCCCGTTGTGGCCGCCCTGCCGGTGGGCGACCATGCGACACGTCCGTTGCGAAACGTGAAATCCCGGTTGGCGACGATCGGCGTCCGCGCGGCCGAAGCGACGCTTTTCGTCGTCGCGGCGCTGGTGTTGCTGGCGGTCGCGTCCGATTCCTTGGTGATTCACGCCGCGGCGAAGGACCCGCTACAAGCGCTGGCGCTGGCGTGCGAGCGATTCCGCCCTTTTTAGCCATACCTGCGGTGTCGGGCCGCCGTAGCGATTGGCCTTTGCCGCGCCATTCGGCGGCGAGACGCCGGCGCGACGGAGGCATTTGACCGCCTCGCGACGGCGCGTTTCTCCAGATCGTTACAATCCGTTTTAAGCGAATCCCCTCGGCGCGCCGATTCCTTGGACAAGCCCGCGTTCGTGCGCTCCCACAAACGCCGTGGGGTTGGGCATGTCGCTTCATTTTCTCCTAGGCCAGGCAGTCAGCCATGTACGAAACGGCTTTTGGTTTTCGCATCCGACCGTTCGCCGCTTCTCCTACGGTTGCGCTTTACCATCCCGCGGCGCCAATCGAAAAGGCGCGCGCGGCTCTGGTGCGGTGCATTGAGCACGGCGGCGGCCCCGGCTTGATCGTTGGCCCGGCGGGTGTCGGCAAGTCACTCCTCTGCCAGTTGCTGGCCGAACAATTCCGCGCCCGCTTTCGGGTTGTGATGCTCGCCAGTGCGCGGCTGTGTACGCGGCGGGCTCTGCTGCAAAATATCCTCTTCGAGTTGGGGTTGCCGTATCGCGACTTGGAAGAAGGCGAACTGCGGCTGTCGCTCATCGACTATTTGGCCAACGACGAGCGCGCCGCCCAAGGCATGTTGCTCATCGTGGACGAAGCCCATAGCCTGCCCACGCGGCTGCTCGAAGAAATTCGCATGATTACCAACCTGGTGCGCGACGGGCGTCCGCGCGTGCGGTTGATCCTTGCCGGGAGCGCGCGGCTGGAGGAGCGGTTCGCCAGCCCCAAGTTGGAATCATTCAATCAGCGGATCGCGGCTCGTTGCTACCTGGAGTCGTTGGGACGCGAGGAAACGCGGGCCTATATCAACGCGCAACTGACCGCCGCTGGACGCCGGCCGAACGAACTCTTTACGCCTGACGCGCTCGACGCCGCCTATGACGCGACGGCCGGCGTGCCTCGCCTGATTAACCAGGTGTGTGATCACGCCTTGGTGTTGGCCACCGTGGGGGGGCAAAGCATCATTCGCGCCACGGGCGTGGAAGAGGCCTGGTCCGATCTCCAGCAGTTGCCCGCGCCGTGGCACATGGAGACGCCCGCGGCCGAAAGCGTGGTCGAGTTCGGGCGACTCGAACCTGGCGCCGGGGCGTCGTGCCCGACGCCTTCCGCGGGTGTGGCGGATGACGCGGGTGTGGCGGATGACCAGCAAACCCGCCGCCCCGATCCGATCCACCAATTGAACGCGATCGAGCAGGCCGTCGCGATGGCCGGCGAGGAAGTCGGCGATGCGTTGACCACAACGTTCTCCACCACCGACCACGATTCCGACGAAGAGGAGCAATTCCAGCCGGCGGGAGTGATTGGTCCCGAGGTCGAACTGGTGTTTCATGGCCCGCATGCGCCGTTCGGCGAAAGCTTTATAGAAGAAGAGATTGTCATCGACCGGTACGCCGCGCTGGAATCGGCCCGGTTGGCCAAGTTGCGGCAGACGCCGTGGTCGCGCGATCGGGCCATTCCCGAACGCCTGGCCGAAGCCCAAAGTCAGGTTGAAGCAGCACAAAAACAAATTGCGGCGCTCCGTTCGTCCGTTGTCGAAGAGCCAGCGGAAGCTGGCAGCGATCCCGTATTTCCCGAGTATCGCGTGGCGGTTGCCGAGACGACGCCGCTCGTTCCCGCCGCCGAGGTCGCCACGCCGGCCACTGGCGAGGAGCAGGTCTCGCTGCCGTTGGAGCCGGTTGCTGCGGTGGAGGACGATCGCGACTTGATCGTCATCGAGGATGAAGCGGAACCGAAGCCCACGGGGCCGAACCCCCGCCCGGGACGAGTTCGTCGGCAAGAGTATCGGCAACTGTTTGCCCGCATGCGACGAGGTTAAGCGGCCATGAGGCAAATCTTGACCGCGCTGCGGCAGTTAGACGCCAAGACCGGCTCGTTCGAGTCGGCGGGCCTTCCGCCGCATCCCTCCGGCGAACCACAACCGCCTGACGCGCCCGAGGCGTCAGCTCATCCAATAGAGACGGACGGCGGGACCGAGGTTGAGCCGGCGCCGATGGCCCGGTTTGACGGGCTGGCGAAGCTCGTGCAGTACGCCGCCGACCGCGCCGAACCGGACGAGCCAGATTCCTTGCGGCCGGTCGTTCTCCCGTTTGTCGCGGCTCGGGAAGTCGATGAATCGCCGGCCGTCGCGCCGGCGCGCTTTCAGGTCGCGATCCAGACATGGCAATCCCAGCAACCGCTGGCGGCTCCGTGTCGGGCTTTGGCGGATCGCCTGGTGGTGGAGTATTCGGCGCCGGCGGCGCTCCTGTTCTCCAGCGTCGATGACCTGGAAAGCGTATCGCTTGCCATTGCGGTTGTTGGTCATCTCGTGGCCCACCGCCACGGTCGCGACGTGGTGCTGGTGGACGCCAACCCGCACCGCCGGGCTCTGACGGAAGGCTTTGCCTTGGACGATCGACCGGGACTCGCCGAGTTCCACCAACGCCCCCAGCCCGACCAGGCGCCAGAGTTGCATGCGACCAGCTTCCCTGGCTTATCGGTTGTTCCGTGCGGCCGCCCGGCTCTGCGAAAACCGGATGATCTAGCGTCCTCTTCGTTTTCCCTGGTCGAGGCGCTACGCGCGACGGGACGGTTGGTTCTTATCGACGGAGGAGATCCCGAAGCGGCCTGGACGCGGTCGCTCGCGTCGGCTTGCGACGGCGCCTACTTGATTGTGCGCTTGGGCCAGACGTTTGCATCGGATGCGGCGGAAGCGCTCGAAGCGCTGCGAAGGAGCGGCGCGAAGGTGGCCGGGTGCATCGTCACCGGGGCGGCCTAGCGTGGCTGGCGTGAAGTGGCCCTTTACGGCGCGTTTTCTACGCCAACGCTTTCATCTTCCAAACGCGCGATGCGGCGGCCTTCTTCAATATCGACGCGCGACAACACCGCCATGCCCGCCACGAAGAACACGATCAGCGTGGCCATCGCCACGCGGTTCGTCCCGGTAAGCATGGTCACCACCCCAAAGAGCGTCGGTCCAACCACGCCGCCGAACTTCTCAAAGATGCTGAAAAAGCTGAAGAACTCCGACGCCTTGGCTTGCGGCGCCATCGTCGCGTAGATGGATCGACTTAGCGCTTGGGACCCGCCCTGGACCAGCCCTACGGCGATCGCGAGCGCCCAGAAATGCCAAGGCTTCGAAATGAAGAAGCCAAAGATCGTAATGACGGTGTAAACCACCAGGGCAATGTAAAGGCCGTTGCGGGCGCCAATCTTGCCCGCCACCGCGCCAAACGTGAACGTGGCCGGCACGCCAATGAATTGCACCAGCAAGATGGCGCCGATCAGCGTGCTCCGGGGGAGGTGCAAGGTATCGCCATACACCACCGCCATCTTCTGAATCGTGTGAATCCCGTCGATGTAGAGCCAATAGGCCAGGAGGAACGTGAACAACTGCCGATACTGCCGGATGTCGCGAAAGGTCTCTCTGAGCCTGCGAAAGCCCATCCGCACCGGGTTCGCCATACCGAGTTCATTCGGATCGCGGCGGCGTGGCGGTTCGCGCACGGTTCGTAGGACGGGGAGCGAAAAGAGCAGCCACCAAACACTGACCGAGACAAAGACGGCGCCGGGACTAAGGCCGAAGAACGCGGGCGAGAGCATCACGATGTTGATCGCCAACAAGATGCCGCCGCCGAAATAGCCCAGTGCGTAGCCCGCGGTGGAAACCCGATCGACCTCGTGTTCCGCGGCAATGCTGGGGAGAAGCGAATCGTTAAACACCGTGGACGCCGTCACGCCGATCGTTCCCACGATGAAGAGCGCCGCCGCCATCGGCCAATCGCCTTGACCAACAAAGAATAACCCGGCGGTGGCAAGCACGCCGGCCAGCATAAACCCGGCAAGAAACTTTTTCTTCGCGCCTAGGTAGTCGGCCATCGCGCCGAGCACCGGCGCCAGGAACGCCACCAGGATGAGCGCCACGCTGTTGGTGTATCCCCAATACGCGCTGGCCTTGTTCCCGCCAAGGGTGACCGCGGCCACGCTCGTCCAAAAGACCGGCAGGACCGCCACGCCTATGGTGGTCTCGAAGGACGATTTCGCCCAATCGTACATCGCCCAAGCACGCAGTTCCGGACGGCTCAGCCCCACCTGCGAAAGCAACTTCCGTAGCATTCCATTCTCCAAGGGTAAGAACCTGCGGCGATCTACCGGAAGCTCAAGCATTAGGTTTTAACGTTCGCACAACGCGGCGCTCAACGCATGTTCACGAAGTTCGTTATTCGATGGGAAAACAGGTCCGCCGGACGGCGCCTTCTACGCAAAGCGTGTTCCAGCAACCACAGTCGGTGTGCGCCGTCAATTTCCAAGGGATGTTTAGCCCCTAACCCATCCGGCGCGTAGTGACGGTACAATCGACGCTCGCGGCCCGGCATGAATTGCACAAAGGGACTCGCGGCAAGAGCCTTGTGGATGACCGTGAAGGCGGTTCAATGCAGGTCACTCGCGGAGCGAGTGACCTGCATTGAACCCGTCATGCGTTTCTGGAAAACGTACGGGTTCCTTGAGCTTGATGGCGTCGTGGTGGGCTTGCCGCGGCGCTATTGTGCTGTTCATTGCCACCGTTGCCGGGAACTACGCCGATGTTTGGATTCTTGCGTCCGCCGCCGGGACTGCGCCTTTACCGCCAGACGTATGCGCGCCTTTGCCAGTACCACCGGATGCATTACGGGTTGCGGTCGCTCCCGTTTCTTAGCTACGAGGGAGCGCTCGTGTACCTATTCGCGGTCGAGTCGGATTGGTTCCCGCCGCCCGAGGAATCGGCGCCGCTTTGTTGCCGGTTGCGCCGAGACGCCACCCTGGCCGCGCGGCCCGAAGCGCCGCTTGGGCATTTCTGCGCCGCGCTGGGAATGTTGCTTGGCGCCATCAAGCTCGATGACGACGTGCGCGACGGTCGTTGGGGTGTGGCCCGCGCCGCGCGCTGGATGTTGCGCCGGCCGACGACCGCGGCCGCGAATTATTTTCGCGCGTTGGATCCGTTGTTCGATGCGAGGGTGGAAGGCTTCATCGCCGAACATTTACAACTCGAACGGCCCACGGGGCGCCCTTGCCTGGAAGACTACGCGGCGCCAACCGCCGAGGCATTTGCTTACGTCTTCGGCCTACTGGCGCGCGTGACGCCGCGGCCGGTGGATTCAGAAATCCTGCGCGAACTTGGCCAATGCGTGGGAGCGGCGATTATTGCGTTTGACTGCGCGGTGGACTGGCCGCGAGATCAGCGAACGGGAAACTTCAACCCCTTGCGCGATGACAACCAGCGCCGCGATGCCTACGATTTCAGCCGCCGCCAACTGACGAACGCAGCCCAGCTGTGCCGGCGCGTGCATGGGGGCGAGTCGATTTCGGGCGAACTCCTCGACGCGATCGCGCACCGCGTCCAGCGGCGCACCCGGGCTGAACCGCTCTTGGCCTGTGGACGCGAGAAGACAGCCAGAACGGGGCTGAGTTGGCGAAGCGCTGGCTACCTGTTTAGCGACTTTGGGATGCTGGCCTTTGCCGACTGCGCTTGCGAGGGCTGCGGCGCTTGTTGTGAGGCGGGCGGCAGCGCGGCCGACGGAGGCTGTTCGGCGGGGAATTGTTGCCGGAGCGCCGACGCGGGTTCCTGTTGCTGCGAGTTCTGCTGCTTCGGCTGCCCCGATTCCTGCGGCAATGACGCCACGGGCGAACCCAACCAGCGAAAAACCAAGAGCGAGTCCGAACCGATCACCGCCGGCGTCCAATCCTCGCCCGACGACGCTCCGAATTTGTGATGAACATTCCCAGTCAAGGGAATGGCGTAATGGCCCCTCCCACGGGCTTGCGCCCGAGGCTACATGCTGTCGCGGCTTCGCCGCTAAAAAAGGAGAAGCGCGCAACTTCAAAACTTACTCTTCGAGTTAGTATTGAAATCGCCAAACGGTACGACTGCGGTTTTTCGGACAGGACTGGATCTGTCCAACCGTGTTGTGTCGCAGCTAGCCACTGCTGGGCGAGCCAGCAGCGGCGATTGGTCGAAACGCCTACTTGGTGCGCGCGTCGAACTTGAATTCGTTCGGTCCGTCGGCGGTTACGTCGGCCGTTAAGGTCGTGTTGTAGCTGAATCGGTCGGCCACAAGATTGACCTTGTTGACGGTGTCCGTCGAGAGTCCGCTGGTGGGCGCTTCCTCCTTGTAGGTAAAGACGCCCACGTTATTTTGACCAACGTAGGCTTGGCCGGAGTAGGCGCCATCGGTCACCGGAATCCGTTGCTCTGGTTGGCCGGGCACGGTGAATACAACGTCGCCCGTCGCCATGGGCCGGCCGTCCAACGTGACCGATCCCGTGACGGGAGCAGTCGGGGGCAGTTGCGCTGCATCGGACCCGCAACCCAAGGTGCTTCCAATTACGAGCGCACAAAAAATAGCTACAGCGAATCGCACCACAACTTGTTCCTGGTAAGTAGAAAGTCGGTCCTCGCCAACGCGAGGACCGCGAAGGGAATAGGAGGTTCTAAAAATTCGAAACCACGTTACCGTCGCTTCCAGCCGCAAGGTACTGCAAAATGAGCAACGGTGTCGTTTGGCTAACGAATCGCGTGGACGCGTCTCCCAACGCGACGCAGCAACCGCCCGGGTGCCGTGAACTGAGGGGGATGTTATTCCCGGTGTTGTGTCCCGTTCCTCCGCTGTTTGGTAGACCTCGCTGGTTAATCGTATAATTGAGGGTCGTGCAGTTGAAGTGCCGGTCGGTATACGCTGTCCCCACGTTTGCTTGTCCCGCGCCCATCGTCCAGCCGTGAGGTCCTTGGCTGGTAATGGCCGTGTAGCTGCCAGGGATTGGGTTGTTATTGGCGTCGCGCAGGTGATCGCTTTGCTCGCCGATCATCATGACGTTGCTCGTGCCATCGGTGAGCGCCGCCATGTTCACTTTGCTGTTGGCGTACAGGCACCCCGACCCCGAGGCCAAACCGTGAGTTCCACTGTAAATGGTGGGCGCGCTTGACCAACCGCTGTTACCCGGTCCCGCAATCCCCGTATACGAGGTCATCATTTGGATGGAGCCAGCATTGTTTGATGACGCGTAAAATTCTGGCATGGGTGACGAGGGGCAGCGATACACTTCAAGCTTAAGATTATGAACCAGCGGCATATTTGTCGCGTGGGTGTAGCCACTGTTACCACCGTTGAATACCCATTTGTCGTAAATACTGCTTTGCTCGATAAACGGTAGGATGTAAACCTTCCAGGAACTGCCCCAACCGCCGGCTGCGGTCCCGAAAGGTGGCTGATCCTGAGCGCAACCCGGCGGAAAGCGTTTGACAATGTCGTGGTGGTTGTGCATTGCCAAACTGACGTTCTTCAGATTGTTCAAGCACGACGTACGCCGCGCCGCTTCGCGCGCGGCCTGGACTGCTGGCAAGAGCAGCGCCACTAGAGCGCATTTTAGCTAGCTGTAGATGCTAGCAGTTTTCCCCAAGTCGCGGAGCTTGTGTCAGAATGACCTGCTTCTTTCAGGCTGGGG
>JAANMT010002083.1_pt1 | contig 17595 bp, 13 predicted proteins | sample 7279711 | NCBI WGS metagenome assembly JAANMT01 (sample SAMN14094538, study PRJNA606508) | bioreactor metagenome | isolation source: A lab-scale SPAN reactor treating ammonium-rich wastewater day 1 | place: Ireland: Galway | collected 2017-01-16 | reverse complement strand
GTGGCGATGACGAAGAAGGGTTCGGGCAGGGGGCGTGTCTCCCCTTCGACCGACACCTGCTTTTCCTCCATGGCTTCGAGCAGCGCGCTTTGCGTCTTGGGGCTGGCGCGGTTGATCTCGTCGGCCAGCAGCACCTGGGCGAACACGGGGCCGGGGTGGAACATGAAGGCTTCCTTGCCGCGCTCGTACACCGAGACACCGATCAGATCGCTGGGCATCAGGTCGGCCGTGAACTGCACGCGGGCAAACTGAAGGCCAAATACATGGGCCAGCGCATGGGCCAGGGTGGTCTTGCCGACCCCGGGAACGTCCTCGATCAGCAGGTGGCCGCCCGCGAGCAGGCAGGCCACACAGTCCTGAACGCGGGCGCTCTTGCCCACGATCACCGTGTTAAGCTGATCCAGTATGGATTTGATTTTTTGCGGCGTTTGCATGGCGCGACGTTATCCGAAATTCTGAGGCGTGGAGACAAGGCAATGGGCAAGACGGGTTATTTTTCCCACCGCGACTGCTGGATGCATGAAATGGGCCCAGGCCATCCAGAATGTCCCGAGCGGCTCGATGCCATCGAAGACCGTTTGCTCGTGACGGGCGTGATCGATGCGCTGGAACGCTACGAGGCACCGCAGGCTGCGCTGGCCGATATTGAGCTGGCCCACGGGCGTTTGCACATCGCCGCCATGCGCGGCCTGACCGACTGGCTGCGCGAGGAGGTGGAGGCCGGTGGCCCGGCCTACACCCAGGTGGACCCTGACACCTCGATGAACGTGCACACCTGGAACGCCGCGCTGCGCTCGGCCGGTGCGGCCCTCGCCGCCACCGACGCCGTGATGGCCGGCGAACTGGAGAATGCCTTCTGCGCCGTACGCCCGCCGGGCCACCACGCCATGCGTGACAAGGCCATGGGCTTTTGCTTCTTCAACAACGTGGCCGTGGCCGCCAAGTACGCCCTGCAGCGCTACAACCTCAAGCGTGTGGCGGTGGTGGACTTCGATGTGCACCACGGCAACGGCACCGAGGACATCCTGTCGGGCGACGAGCGCGCACTGATGGTGGGGCTCTTTCAGCACCCGTTCTACCCGTTCAGTGGCGACAAGGACCCCGCACCCAACATGGTCAACGTGCCTGTGGCGGCCTACACGCGCGGCATGGATATCCGCGAGATCATCGAGATGATGTGGATTCCGCGCCTGGAGGCGTTCAAGCCCGAGATGATTTTCATCAGTGCCGGGTTTGACGCGCACCGCGACGATGACATGGGCCAGCTCGGCCTGACCGAGCAGGACTACACCTGGATCACGCAGCGCATCAAGGACGTGGCACGCCGCTACTGCAACGGCCGCATCGTTTCGTGCCTGGAGGGTGGCTACGTGATGAGTGCGTTGTCGCGCAGCGTCGAGGCCCATGTGCGCGTGCTGGCAGATCTGTGAACACCCCCCTGTGGCGCTGCGCGCCGCCAGGCCGCCGCTAGAAGTCTGGCGGTAGCTGGCTGGGTGCGGCGCCTGTTTCTTGCACTGCGCTGGACGCGGTGCGCTGAGGAGCAACCGACATGCTTGATTCCAATGACCCGCTCCAGTTCGTGCGCGATGCGCGCGGCGTGGTGACCCTGACCCTGAACGACCCCGCGCGCTTCAATGCCCTGGGTTCGGAGATGCTCGCCGCGCTGCAACAAGCGCTGGACGAGATCGCTGGTGACGACACGGTGCGCGTGGTGGTGCTTGCCGGCGCGGGCAAGGCTTTTTGCGCGGGCCACAACCTCAAGGACATGGCGGCCCACCCCGATCTGGCGTGGTACCAGCAGCTCTTTGCGCAGTGCAGCCGCATGATGCTGTCGCTGCACAAGCTCAGCGTGCCGGTGATCGCGCGTGTGCATGGCATGGCCACGGCGGCGGGTTGCCAGCTGGTGGCGCAGTGCGATCTGGCCGTGGCGGCGGACAGCGCCAGCTTTGCCACCAGCGGCATCCACTACGGCCTGTTCTGCTCCACGCCCAGCGTTCCGCTGGTGCGCAACGTGCCGGCCAAGCGCGCCATGGAAATGCTGCTCACCGGCGACTTCATCGATGCGGCCACGGCCCAGCAGGAAGGTCTGGTCAACCGTGTGGTGCCCCTGGACGCACTGGACGCCGAGGTGGAAAAACTCGTGCAGTCCATCCTGGAAAAACCCCGCGTCGCCGTGGCCATGGGCAAGGCGCTGGTGTACCGCCAGCGTGAGCTGGGGCTGGACGCCGCCTACCAACTGGCGGGCCAGACCATGGCCGTGAACATGATGGACGATGCGGCCCAGGAAGGTGCGCGCGCCTTTGCCGAAAAGCGCAAGCCCGGGTGGAAGAACTGATGGCGGGTGCGATGGATTCCCCGATGCTGGCCGACATCGGGCGCTGGCTGGAAGCCTTTCTGCGGCCCACGGTGTGGATTGAGCTGGCTGCCTTGGCCGTGTGCGTGGGGCTGGCCTGGGGGCTGGTAGCCCTTTTGCGCCAGGGCCTGCCCCGGGATGTGGAGTCCCGCTCCATTTTCTTTGGCCGCAAGATTGTGGACGGAGCGCTGTTCCCGCTGGTGCTGCTGGCGCTGGGCTATGCCGCACGCGCCGTTGTGCTGCAGTGGACGCCGCCGGCCATCTTCAAGGTGGCCATTCCGGTGCTGGTGTCGCTGGTGGTCATCCGCATCGGCGTCAAGGTGCTGCAGGTGGCTTTTCCGGGTGCGGCCTGGGTGCGCCCCATTGAGCGCACGATTTCCTGGCTGGCCTGGCTGGCCATGGTGCTGTGGGTCACAGGGCTGCTGCCCCTCATCCTGCAGGAACTGGACGACATCAAGTGGAAGGTGGGCGGCTCGACCCTGTCGGTGCGCACCATGATCGAGGGCGCGCTCACAGCCGCCGCCGTGCTGCTGGTGGCGCTGTGGATCTCCTCGGCCATCGAGACGCGGCTGCTGCGATCTGCCACGGGCAGCGGCCTGTCGGTACGCAAGGCGCTGAGCAATGCCACGCGCGCGCTGCTGCTGTTCCTGGGGCTGATCATGGCGTTGTCGGCCGTCGGGATCGACCTCACGGCGCTGTCGGTGCTTGGTGGCGCCATCGGTGTGGGCATCGGTTTCGGCCTGCAAAAGCTTGCGGCCAATTACGTGAGCGGTTTCGTCATCCTGGCCGAGCGCAGCGTGCGCATTGGCGACAACGTGCGCGTGGACGGTTTCGAGGGCCGCGTCACCGACATCACCGGGCGCTACACCCTGATCCGCTCGGGCGTGGGGCGCGAATCCATCGTGCCCAATGAGATGCTCATCACCAGCCGGGTGGAAAACTTCTCGCTGGCCGACACCCGTGTCTGGCATTCCACTGTGGTGAGCGTGGCGTATGACAGCGATGTGGATCTTGTCATGCGCCTGCTGGACGATGCCGCTCGGTCGAGCGAGCGCGTGTTGGCCGATCCACCACCCAGCGTGGCGCTGTCGGCCTTTGGTGCCGACGGCCTGGAGTTCACCGTGGGCTTCTGGATCGCCGACCCCGAAAATGGCCTGCTGGGCCTGCGTTCGCAGATCAATCTGGCCATCCTGCGCGCGCTGCGCGCGCATGGTGTCGATATTCCCTACCCGCAGCGCGTGCTGCACGTGACCGGTGCGTCGCTGCCTGCTGCCCCGACCCCGCCGCCAGAGCCCGATAGCCCCGGATCGGGTGTGTGACAGGCGGGGGTGGACACAACCCACCCCTGGTGGCCTATAATCCGTAAAAAGCACGATCGTTCGTTTTTTGTCGATACGCCCCCTTGGGAAAATGCATAGCCGATGTGCTGCGGTGCGACATAAAATGGTTTGGTTTACGTAACGTCAATTCAATCAACTCTAGGAGCCGCAGCAATGAAGGTTTTGGTCCCTGTCAAGCGCGTGGTGGACTACAACGTGAAGGTCCGTGTGAAGTCGGACGGCACGGGTGTGGACATCGCCAACGTGAAGATGAGCATGAACCCCTTTGACGAAATCGCCGTCGAAGAGGCCGTGCGCCTGAAAGAAAAAGGCGTGGTGACCGAAGTCATCGCCGTCTCCTGCGGCGTAGCGCAGTGCCAGGAAACCCTGCGCACCGCCATGGCCATTGGCGCCGACCGCGGCATCCTGGTGGAAACCGCCGAGGAACTGCAGCCCCTGGCCGTGGCCAAGCTGCTCAAGGCGCTGGTGGACAAAGAACAACCCGGCCTCATCATCCTGGGCAAACAAGCCATCGACGACGACGCCAACCAGACCGGCCAGATGCTCGCCGCATTGGCCGACCTGCCCCAGGCCACCTTCGCCTCCAAGGTCGAAGTGGCCGGTGACAAAGTCAACGTCACCCGCGAAGTGGACGGCGGCCTGGAAACCCTGCAGCTCTCGATGCCCGCAGTCATCACCACCGACCTGCGCCTGAACGAGCCGCGCTACGTCACGCTGCCCAACATCATGAAGGCCAAGAAAAAGCAGCTCGACACCGTCAAGCCCGAAGACCTCGGCGTTGACGTGGCCCCGCGCCTCAAGACCCTCAAGGTGGCCGAGCCCGCCAAGCGCGGCGCCGGCATCAAGGTGCCCGACATCGCCACCCTGGTCGACAAGCTCAAGAACGAAGCCAAGGTCATCTGAGGCCACAGGCAAAGGAAACGAACATGACCGCACTCGTCATCGCAGAACACGACAACGCCAGCCTCAAGGGCGCCACCCTCAACACCGTCACCGCAGCCGCCCAGTGCGGTGGTGACGTGCACGTGCTCGTCGCCGGCCACAACGCCGGCGCTGCAGCCGCAGCCGCCGCCCAGATCGCGGGCGTTGCCAAGGTGATCCACGCCGACGGCGCAGCCCTCGAACAAGGCCTGGCCGAAAACGTCGCCGCCCAGGTGCTCCAGATTGCCGGCAACTACAGCCACATCCTGTTCCCCGCCACCGCCGGTGGCAAGAACGTCGCCCCCCGCGTGGCCGCCAAGCTCGACGTGGCGCAGATCAGCGAAATCAGCAAGATCGACAGCCCCGACACCTTCGAGCGCCCGATCTACGCCGGCAACGCCATCGCCACCGTGCAATCGAGCGACACCGTCAAGGTCATCACCGTGCGCACCACCGGCTTTGACGCCGCCGCCGCCACCGGCGGAGCCGCCGCTGTGGAAACCGTGGCTGCTGCCGCTGCCAACGGCAAGACCAGCTTCGTGGGCCGCGAAGTGACCAAGAGCGACCGCCCCGAACTGACCGCCGCCAAGATCATCGTCTCCGGTGGCCGTGCGCTGGGCAGCAAGGAAAAGTTCGACGAAGTCATGACGCCGCTGGCCGACAAGCTCGGTGCGGCCCTCGGAGCCAGCCGTGCAGCGGTGGACGCGGGCTACGCGCCCAACGACTGGCAAGTGGGCCAGACCGGCAAGATCGTGGCGCCGCAGCTGTACATCGCAGCGGGCATCTCGGGTGCCATCCAGCACCTGGCGGGCATGAAGGACTCCAAGGTGATCGTGGCGATCAACAAGGACCCTGAGGCCCCGATCTTCAGCGTGGCCGACTACGGCCTGGAGGCGGACCTGTTCACGGCCGTGCCGGAACTGGTCAAGGCCCTGTAAAGCACTTTCGTGCGCGAAAAGGCATCGCTTGCGATGCCTTTTTTTTGACGTTTGCATCCCCCGGAGAACCCCATGAGCTACACCGCCCCCGTCAAGGACATGCTGTTTGACATGCAGCACCTGGCCCACATCGAACAGATCGCGCAGATCCCCGGCTTTGAAGACGCAGGCTTTGATACCGCGCAGGCCGTGCTGGAAGAGTGCGCCAAGTTCACCGAGGGCGTGCTGGCTCCGCTGAACTTCGAGGGCGACAAGAACCCGTCATCCTGGAAGGACGGCGTGGTCACGGCCACTCCGGGCTTCAAGGAGGCCTTCCGCCAGCTCACCGAGGGCGGCTGGCAGGGCCTGCAGCACCCGCAGGATTTTGGCGGCCAGGGCCTGCCCAAGACCATTGGCGCGGCCTGCATGGAGATGCTCAACAGCTCCAACATGAGCTTCGCGCTGTGCCCCTTGCTGACCGACGGCGCCATCGAGGCGCTGCTGACGGCCGGCAGTGACGAACTCAAGGCGATCTACCTCGAAAAGCTCATCTCCGGCCAGTGGACCGGCACCATGAACCTGACCGAGCCGCAGGCCGGCTCTGACCTGGCGCTGGTGCGCACCAAGGCCGATCCGCAGCCCGATGGCACGTACAAAATTTTCGGCACCAAGATCTTCATCACCTGGGGTGAGCACGATATGGCCGAGAACATCGTCCACCTGGTGCTGGCCCGCGTGGCGGGAGCGCCCGAGGGCGTAAAGGGCATCAGCCTGTTCGTCGTGCCCAAGTTCCTCGTGAACAAGGATGGCTCGCTGGGCGCGCGCAATGACGCGCACTGCGTGAGCATCGAGCACAAGCTGGGCATCAAGGCCAGCCCCACGGCAGTGCTGCAGTTTGGTGACCACGGCGGCGCCGTGGGCTACCTTGTGGGCCAGGAGAACCGTGGCCTGGAATACATGTTCATCATGATGAACGCCGCACGCTACGGCGTCGGGCTGCAGGGTGTTGCCATCGCCGAGCGCGCCTACCAGAAGGCCGTGCAGTACGCCAAGGACCGCGTGCAGAGCCGCCCGGTGGACGGCAGCATCAACGCCAGTGCCGCCATCATCCACCACCCCGACGTCAAGCGCATGCTCATGACCATGCGCGCCTACACCGAAGGCTGCCGCGCCATGGCCAGCACGGCGGCGGCCGCCTACGACGCGGCGCACCACCACCCCGATGCACAGGTGCGCAAGGACAACGCCACCTTCTATGAATTCATGGTGCCGCTGGTCAAGGGCTACAGCACCGAGATGAGCCTGGAGGTCACCAGCCTGGGCGTGCAGGTGCACGGCGGCATGGGCTTCATCGAGGAAACGGGCGCAGCGCAGTACTACCGTGACGCCAAGATTCTGACCATCTACGAAGGCACCACCGCCATCCAGGCCAACGACCTCGTCGGCCGCAAGACCGCCCGCGACGGTGGCCAGTCGGCCCGCGCCATCGCCGCGCAGATCGAGAAGACCGAAGGCGAGTTGCAGGCCAGCGGCACGCCCGCGGCCCTGGCCATGGCCCGGCGCCTGGCGGCCGCGCGCCAGGCCTATCTGGACGTGGTGGACTTCGTCTGCGGCGGCGCCAAGGCGTCGCCCAACGCCGTGTTCGCGGGCAGCGTGCCCTACCTGATGCTCGCGGGCAACCTGGTGGCTGGCTGGCAACTGGGCCGCTCGCTGCTGGTGGCCCAGGACCTGTTGCAGAAGGGACAGGATGAGGCTTTCATGCGTGCCAAGATCGCCACGGCGCAGTTCTATGCCGAGCACATCCTGGTCAAGGCGCCGGGCCTGCGCGACAGCATCGTCGAAGGCGCCGAGAGCGTGACAGCGCTTGCGCTGGACTCGTTCTGAGCCTATACCCTTGCCCTCTGCGTTGCAGGGGGTAAGGTTGCTATATAAATAATAGCTAATAGCGCCTGTTTATAAAGCGCTTGAGGCTGATTTGACTCATATTTTCGATTCAACGGAAAGCCACCATGTCCAAGCTGCCCCCGGTTCTGCAGAAGCTCTCGCTGCCCGTCATCGGCTCGCCCCTGTTCATCATCAGCAACCCCAAGCTGGTCATCGAGCAGTGCAAGGCAGGCATCGTGGGTTCGATGCCCGCGCTCAATGCCCGTCCGGCCGAGCTGCTGGACGACTGGCTCGCGGAAATCACCGAAACCCTGGCTGCCTGGGACAAGGCGCACCCGGAGCAACCCTCGGCCCCGTTTGCCATCAACCAGATCGTGCACAAGAGCAACGACCGCCTGGAGCACGACATGCAGGTCTGCGCCAAGTACAAGGTGCCGATCGTCATCACCAGCCTGGGCGCGCGCGAGGATGTGAACCAGGCCGTGCACGCCTGGGGCGGCATCGTGCTGCACGACATCATCAACAACAAGTTCGCGCACAAGGCCGTGGAGAAGGGCGCTGACGGCCTGATTGCCGTGGCGGCCGGTGCGGGGGGGCATGCAGGCGTCAAGAGCCCGTTTGCGCTGATCCAGGAAGTGCGTGAGTGGTTCGACGGCCCGCTGGCGCTGTCCGGTTCCATTGCCTCGGGTGGTGCCATCCTGGCGGCCCAGGCCATGGGCGCCGACTTCGCCTACATCGGCTCGGCCTTCATCGCGACGCACGAGGCGCGTGCCGCCGAGGCCTACAAACAGGCCATCGTCGAAGGATCTTCCGACGACATCATCTACAGCAACCTGTTCACCGGCGTGCATGGCAACTACCTCGCGCCATCCATCCGCGCTGCCGGGCTCGACCCCGAGAACCTGCCCGTGTCCGACCCGAGCAAGATGAATTTCGGCACCGACCGCAAGGCCTGGAAAGACATCTGGGGCTGTGGCCAGGGCATTGGTGCCATCCGCGCCGTGACCAGCGCTGCCGAGCTGGTGGCACGGCTGCGCAGCGAGTACGAAGCGGCCCGCGCGCGCCTGCTCGCGCGCTGATCCACAGGGCGCAACCCCGGCGGGTTGTGCCCGGTCGCTTCTGTAAGATTCGTGCCAGTCAGTGGCATGTAAGTGCGTGCGCTGAAAGTGTCGGGGCTTTACCGACCTTCAGGAGACAAAACATGAGCGCGCCATCGAATGCCATCGAATCCAGCCTGGTGGAAAACCAGGTCTTCCCGCCTGCCGATGCCGTGGTCAAGGCGGCCCGCATCTCAGGCATGGCCGGCTACGAGGCCCTGTGCGCCGAGGCAGACCGAGACTTCGAAGGTTTCTGGGCCCGTCTGGCCCGTGAGCATCTGCAGTGGAACAAGCCATTCACCCAGACGCTCGACGAATCCAATGCCCCGTTCTTCCAGTGGTTTGCCGACGGCGAACTCAATGCCTCGGCCAACTGCCTGGACCGGCACATGGGCACGCCCACCGAGAACAAGACGGCCATCATCTTCGAGGCCGACGACGGCGCCGTCACCCGCATCACCTACAAGGAACTGCTCGGCCGTGTGAGCCAGTTTGCCAACGCGCTGCTGTCGTGCGGTGTGGGCAAGGGCGACCGCGTGCTTATCTACATGCCCATGACCATCGAGGGCGTGGTGGCCATGCAGGCCTGCGCGCGCATTGGCGCCACCCACAGCGTGGTGTTCGGCGGCTTCTCCGCCAAGGCGGTGCAGGAGCGCATCATTGACGCTGGCGCGGTGGCCGTGGTCACGGCCAACTACCAGCTGCGCGGCGGCAAGGAACTGCCGCTCAAGGCCATCATCGACGAAGCCCTGGCCATGGGCGGCTGCGACACCATCCGTAACGTGCTGGTGTATGAGCGCACCAAGACCCCCTGCAACATGGTGGCGGGCCGCGACCGCACCTTTGCCCAGGTGCTGGAAGGCCAGAGTACCGAATGCGCCCCGGTCTCGGTGGATGCCGAGCACCCGCTGTTCATCCTCTACACCTCGGGCTCCACGGGCAAGTCCAAGGGTGTGCAGCACAGCACGGGTGGCTACCTGCTGTGGGCCAAGCTCACGATGGACTGGACGTTCGACCTGCGCCCCAGCGACATCTTCTGGTGTACAGCCGACATCGGCTGGATCACCGGCCACACCTATGTGGCCTACGGCCCGTTGGCTGCGGGTGCGACCCAGATCATCTTTGAGGGCATTCCGACCTACCCGAATGCCGGCCGCTTCTGGCAGATGATCGAGCGCCACCAGTGCACCATTTTCTACACGGCGCCCACGGCCATTCGGTCGCTCATCAAGGCGGCCGAGGGCGATGCGGCGGTGCACCCCGCACGTTCCGACCTCTCCAGCCTGCGCATCCTGGGAAGCGTGGGCGAGCCCATCAACCCCGAAGCCTGGATGTGGTACTACAAGAACGTCGGCGGCGAGCGCTGCCCGATCGTGGATACCTTCTGGCAGACCGAAACCGGTGGCCACGTCATCACCCCGCTGCCCGGGGCCACGCCGCTGGTGCCCGGTTCGTGCACGCTGCCGCTGCCAGGCATCACGACCGCCATCGTCGATGAGGCCGGGCAGGATATGCCCAACGGAGCAGGTGGCATCCTGGTCATCAAGCGCCCCTGGCCGAGCATGATCCGCACCATCTGGAACGACCCGGAACGCTTCAAGAAGAGCTACTTTCCAGAAGAGCTCAAGGGCTACTACCTGGCCGGCGACGGCGCCGTGCGCAGTGCAGACCGGGGGTATTTCCGCATCACCGGCCGCATCGACGACGTGCTGAACGTGTCTGGCCACCGCATGGGCACAATGGAGATCGAATCGGCCCTGGTGGCCAAGACCGACCTGGTGGCCGAGGCAGCCGTGGTGGGCCGCCCCGACGATGTGACCGGCGAGGCCATCTGCGCCTTCGTGGTACTCAAACGCTCGCGCCCCACGGGCGAGGAAGCGAAGGCAATTGCCAAGGAGTTGCGCGACTGGGTTGCCAAGGAAATCGGGCCGATTGCCAAGCCCAAGGACATCCGTTTTGGCGACAACCTGCCCAAGACGCGCAGCGGCAAGATCATGCGCCGCCTGCTGCGCTCCATCGCCAAGGGCGAGCAGATCACCCAGGACACCAGTACGCTGGAGAATCCCGCAATTCTGGATCAGTTGTCAGAGACCAACTGATCCAGAAGGGCGCCGCAAGGCGCCCGCGCGCAGCGCTTGCGGGATTCGGGGTCACTCATGTCGCGCAGCGACGTGATGTGACCACAGAACCCGGCGGAAATCTGTTTGGCCCAGACCAACTGATCCGGAAGGGCGACCCACCTCAAGGCGCCCGCGCGCAGCGCTTGCCGGATTCGGGGTCACTCATATTGCGCATCCATATGAGTGACCGCAAAAGCCCGTCAATCGGGCTGAGTGCGTGCTCAAAGCCGTGGCCCCATATATATCCAGAACGTCGCCGCAAAACACCCGCATGCAGTGGTGTGCGTGACGACAGCTTTCCGCTTCAATACCCCGGCCTGGTATTCATGCCCGGGGCTTTTGTGATTGCGGGGGCACAAAACAAAACGGCCACATCACGCAGGCGATGTGGCCGTGGGTGCAAGGCGCTGTGCGCCCTGAACGGAATGCTTACTTGGTGGCCAGAACCCAGGTCGCCAGCTTCTTGGCGTCGGCTTCGTTCACTTGCGTGTTGGCAGGCATGGGCACAGGACCCCAGACGCCCGAACCACCCTTGATGATCTTGGCAGCCAGCTTGTCCACGGCGTCCTTCTGACCCGCGTACTTCTTGGCAACGTCCTTGTACGAAGGACCCACGAGCTTCTTGTCAACAGCATGGCAGGCCATGCAGTTCTTCGACTTGGCCAGCGCTTCGTCAGCCAGTGCGGGGGCTGCAACAGACAGCGTCATGGCGAGGGCAATCAGAGTACGCTTCATCGTGGTCTTTCCTGTGGGTTGAGTTACATTGCTAATAACGGAATTGTAGTGATTCAGGTTGACCGCATCCGATAATCTCCGCACTTTTTTTGAGGGATAACCATGTACATGCTGGGTCTGGGGATCATTCTGGCGCTTCTGAAGTACCTTGAAATCGGGCCCGTGGCCGCCTGGTCGTGGTGGTGGGTTCTTTCGCCCTTCGCGCTCACCATTCTGTGGTGGGCCTGGGCGGATTCAACGGGTTACACCAAGCGCAAGGCCATGGAAAAAATGGACGAGCGCAAGCAGGAGCGTATCGACAAGCAGAAAGAGGCCATGGGCATGCGCCCCCGCAAGCCTCGCTGACTGCGGCTTTCTCGTCTGGCGCACGCTGTGGCGCCATGCGCCTTCCTGTGCACGGAGGGCGGGCAGGCCAACTGGACACCCAATCCGGCTGCGAGCGCGCTGTTTGTCCCTGTTAGCGGTGTGCCGGGCCACGGGCGCATCCCTCCCGCAACAGGCCTGTGGGACATAATCCAGCAGATTTTCCATCTCATTTCCCCAGTATTCCCACGGACGAAGAATCACCATGCCAGCCTACCGTTCCAAAACCTCCACCGCCGGGCGCAACATGGCGGGTGCGCGCGCGCTCTGGCGTGCCACCGGCATGAAGGACGATGATTTTCAGAAACCCATCATCGCGGTGGTCAATTCCTTTACGCAATTCGTCCCCGGCCATGTGCACCTGAAGGACATGGGCCAGCTCGTGGCGCGCGAAATCGAGGCCGCGGGCGGCGTGGCCAAGGAGTTCAACACCATCGCCGTGGACGACGGCATTGCCATGGGCCACGACGGCATGCTGTATTCGCTGCCCAGCCGTGACATCATTGCCGACTCGGTCGAATACATGGTCAACGCGCACTGCGCCGACGCCATGGTGTGCATCTCGAATTGCGACAAGATCACCCCCGGCATGCTGATGGCCGCCATGCGCGTCAACATCCCCGTGGTGTTCGTCTCGGGCGGGCCGATGGAAGCGGGCAAGGTCCAACTGGCCACGCCCGGCACCCACGCTCTGACGTTCAAAAAGCTCGACCTGATCGACGCCATGGTGATGGCGGCCGACGATTCAGCGTCCGATGCCGATGTGGCTGAGGTGGAGCGCAGCGCTTGCCCCACCTGCGGCTCCTGCTCGGGCATGTTCACCGCCAACTCCATGAACTGCCTGACCGAGGCCCTGGGCCTCTCGCTGCCTGGTAACGGCACCACGCTGGCCACGCACTCCGACCGCGAACAGCTCTTCAAGCGCGCAGGCCGTCTGGTGGTGGACCTGTGCAAGCGCTACTACGAGCAGGACGACAGCCGCGTATTGCCGCGCTCGGTGGGCTTCAAGGCCTTCGAGAACGCCATGACGCTGGACATCGCCATGGGCGGCTCGACCAACACCATCCTGCACATCCTGGCCATTGCCCAGGAGGCCGAGATCGACTTCACCATGGCAGACATCGACCGCCTCTCGCGCGTCGTGCCGCAGCTGTGCAAGGTGGCGCCCAACACCGACAAGTACCACATCGAAGACGTGCACCGCGCCGGCGGCATCATGGCGATCCTGGGTGAGCTCGACCGCGCTGGCAAGCTGCACACCGACACGCCCACCGTGTACGCCCCCACGCTCAAGGACGCGCTGGACGAGTGGGACATTGCCCGCAACCCGTCCGAAGCCGTCAAAACCTTCTATCTGGCAGGCCCTGCCGGTATTCCCACCCAGACGGCGTTCAGCCAGAGCACCCGCTGGCCCAGCCTGGACCTCGACCGCGCGCAGGGCTGTATCCGCTCTGGCGACCACGCCTTCTCGCAAGAGGGCGGCCTGGCGGTGCTGGTAGGCAACATTGCGCTGAATGGCTGCGTGGTCAAGACCGCCGGTGTGGACGATGCCCTGATGGTGTTTGAGGGCCCGGCCCATGTCACCGAATCGCAGGAAGAGGCCGTGGCCAACATCCTGGACGACAAGGTCAAGGCGGGCGACATCGTGATCGTGCGCTACGAAGGCCCCAAGGGTGGTCCCGGCATGCAGGAAATGCTCTACCCCACCTCGTACATCAAGTCCAAGGGCCTGGGCAAGGCCTGCGCGCTGCTGACGGACGGGCGCTTCTCGGGCGGCACCTCCGGCCTGTCCATCGGCCACTGCTCGCCCGAGGCAGCAGCCGGCGGCGCCATCGGCCTGGTGCGCAACGGCGACCGCATCCGCATCGACATCCCGAACCGCCGCATCGACGTGCTGCTGTCCGACGAGGAATTGGCGCGCCGCCGCGCCGAGCAGGACGCGAAGGGCTGGAAGCCCGCGCAGCCCCGGCCCCGCAAGGTGTCCGCCGCCCTCAAGGCCTACGCCAAGCTCGTGATGTCGGCTGATAAGGGCGCCGTGCGCGACCTGTCGCTTCTGGACTGACACCCGCCCGGCGCCCAGGCGCCGTGCACACAGACCCGCTGGCTTCTCCACCGGCGGGTTTTATTTTTGCTCTGTTGTTGATAGCTGCTAGCGCTTTATTTGCAAGCGCTGGAGGCCAATTTGACTTGAAATTGCAAGGGTTGTTCAGCGTCACTGCAGACGCTGAAAATTGATCACCTCATCACCTGCGCCACAGGGTGAGGCACAGGTGATGCCTGCTGTTCAGTTGCGTGACTGAACCCAATTTTCCACCTGCAGTGCATGGACGTGGGCAAACTTGCCGACGTTATTCGTCACCACGACGAGCCCCTCGCTGCGCGCATGGGCGGCGATGTGCAAATCGTTGACGCCAATCGGCTGCCCGGTTTTCTCCAGGCCTGCACGAATGGCGCCATAGTGCTGCGCAGCCTTGGCGCCGTATGGCAGCACTTCCAGACGGCTGCAAAAGTCTTCAATGGCGACCAGGTTGTCGCTCACCCGTGTGCTTTTTTCTGCACCATGAAACAGTTCCGACAGCGTGATTGCCGAAATCGCCATGCGGCTGGCGTTTTCGTTGAAGAGGGAGAGTACCTCGATGGGGCGCCGCTTCAACACGTAGATGACGATGTTCGTATCGAGCAGGTAGCGCAGCATCAGAGAGGCTCCCGTTCACCGAGGGGCTGCGGTGCGCGCTCTGGCAAAAAATCTCCACTGACCGCCGGGCCATCCAGAAAAAAGCTGTCCCAGGTCTGGCCCACGGGCGAGATGATGCGTTCATTCCCCCTGGCGCGCACTTCCACCTTGCGCACGCCCTCCGGCAGGCGCAACTCGACGGGCAAGCGCACGGCTTGCGTGCGGTTGTTGATAAAGACGGAGCTGATGGCCATGACAATCCTTTCGGGATGTATATGGCTTTAGTATATGGCGTTGGTGGTTGTCAAGCCAAGCAGGCCGAAAGCACTGCAAAAACCATAGCTTCTCGCGCCTATCTATAAAGCGCTAGAGGCATTTTTGACCACCAATCAAAGCAAACTGGCTTGTAGCGATGCGCTGGCCAGTGGCCGCAGCCTTGCATAGTCCAGCAACTCTGCCAGGTGTGCCCCTTTGGCCTGCCATTCGTGCACCACGTTCTCTGCCAGCAGCACGTAATGCCAGGGCAAGCCCTGCCGGTGCTCTGGGGCCAGGGCATTGATGCGCTCGCACCACGCGATGGCCGCTTTCAGTTTGCGCTGCACATTGGGGTGAATGGCCTGCTGCTGTGCCTTGGTTTCCACCAGAAAAATTCCGCTGGCCGTGCGCACCAGAAAGTCCGGCGAATAGAACGCGGGCAGCCCATCGTCCTTCACATAGCGCAGGCGGGCAAAAGTGTGGCGGTTTTCGCTGATCTTGCAAAACGCCAGCACCTGCGCATCGGCCTGCGCCCAGTGGATGAAGGTGCGCTCCAGCCCTCCATTGCGCGCGGGCCAGCCCAGGCGGGTGTAGATGCACTTGCTCACCTCCACCGAATGGGCCTCGCGCAGCATCAGGCGCGGCACTTCGCTCAGGTAGCGCGCGTGGACTTCGGTCTGGCCGCTGGTGTGCTGCTCTTCGGATTCGAGCAGCGCCACGGCAAACACCTTGGTGATGTGGTCCACCACCGGCTGCAGCAACAATAGGCGCCAGTTTTCGCATCCGTGCTCTTCTTGCAGCGGGTTGAAGGTGGCGCCAAAAAGCCGCGTCCAGATGTAGTCGTCCAGCCAGCCAGTCAAATCGGCGGTATTGACCTGCAAGTAGGGCTTGGCCAGGTGCGTGGCAATCTTGTTGCCTTTGGGCAGCGGCTCGCTCAGCGCCTGGCTGATGCGCCGCGTCAGGCGCGCCAAATAATCGTTGTAGCCGCCCACGTTCATCACCGCACCATCGACGCGGTAGTCGCCAAACAGCGTGGCGCTTTGCAGGTCTTGCGAGATGAAGGTGTCGCCCTTGCCCAGCAGGCCGCGCAAGGCGTCTGCCGACATTGCCGTGAAGGCGGGCAGCGCCAGAACATCCACGGCGGCGTGGCCCCGCAGTTCGTCCGCCTCGCGCAGGATGAATGGAATGCCGAAGTCTAATACCTCGAAGCCCTCGCGCAGCTCGGCGGCGATCACGTCGCCGGTGCTGGAGGTGTCGTCCATGCTGTCGCTCGTGGTGCCCGCCACGCCTTCTTTCAGCAGCTCGTCGTAAAACGACTGGAAGGCCGGGTGCTCGACAATGCTCAGCACATCGATCAGGTTGGTCGGTTCCTGCCCGGAGTTGATGCGCTCGCGGTTCTCGCGTTTCAGGTCGGCATATTCAGCGTCGCGCCACATCAGCCGCAGGCCCCGGCCAATGGTCTGCTCCAGCAAAATCTGTGCTTGCGAACTGCGCAGCGGCACGATGACGCAGATGTTGTTCACGTCAAAGCCTTCGCGCAGCATCAGCACGCTGACGATCACGCGCGGCGTGGCATGTTTGTCCACGCTGAACAGCCGTTCGCGCACCGGCGCCCAGTCTTTCTCGCCCAGCTCGGCTTTTTTGCCCGAGTCAATCGTCATCACCTCGTCCGGCTGCAAGCCTTCCTGCTCTTGCAGAAACTGCGCGACCAGGGGTGACACCGTGGTGTCCTCGCACACCACCAGCATCTTGGGGTGGCGCGTCGGGTCGATGCGGGCAAAGTCCGCCTCCAGCTTGCGCAGTTTTTTGAGGCCGGCCCTCAGCATTACGCGCTGGCCCTCACTCAAGACGGGGTTGCCCGCTTCGTCCCGTTCGGCTTTGAACTCCAGCGGCAATGCGCCTATCTCCTTGCGCCGGTCCAGCACCAAAGACTTGACCAGCCCGGCGCGCATGGCGGCCTTCAGATCAAAGTCGGTGACTATGTGCGCAAAGTACAGCTTCTTTTTGTTCTTGCCGCTACCCACGTCGTTGTACGGCGTGGCAGAAAAGTCCACCTGCACAAAGCGCCGGCCCTTGGTTTCGGCAATGCGGCTCAGGCTCCTTTGCCATTCCACTTCCGTCACCTCGCCCTCGCGCTTGAACTCGTGAATGTGGTGCGCCTCGTCGTTGAACACCATCAGCTCAGGCAGAGCGGCCAGAAACTCCAGCACGTTTCCGCGCGCATAGCGCCTGTCAAGAACGTCCAGGCTGTTGCCCGTGGCGCGGCCGGGCGTCAGGGGCAGCACGGCGTTCACCACCTGCTGCGGCTCCAGCGGCGCGCCGGGGGCTTCCACTTCTTCCAAGTCGTCCACCACATCGCCCTCGGCCAGCAAATGCCAGTTGGTGATGGCGATCATGCCGTTGCCCGTGGCTTTCAGTCCGATTTCGCTCTTGCCGCAGACGTTGCCGCGCACAAAGGCAAACACCGCATCGCGGTGCGCCTCGGGGATGAACAGGTCGGCAAACTGCGCCATGTCGGAAGTGGCGAAATCCCTTGCCCCGCTTGCGCTCCCTGCTATCAGTTTTCCACAAAACGCATCCAGCAACCGCTCGTACACAATCAGCCCCGGCGCCACCACCATGAATTGGCGCGTAAAACGCGCGTCGTCCAGCCCCTCGGCCAGCGCGGCATTTTTGTTGAGCAGTTGCCAGATCAGCAGCGCCTGCAACACCCAGGTTTTGCCCGTGCCCGTGGCCATCTTGAAGCAATATTTGGGGTGGGCGTGCTTCGGCGCAGACACCTCAGCCAGCCGGGTGCCCGCCAGCAGCGCATCGGGCGCCACCTGCTGGTACAAGTCCAGCAGCGTGGCCGCGCCCAGCACCTCGTGCGCCACGATGGCATTCAGGATGGCCTGCTTCTGCCCGGCATGGAAGTTCAGCCCGCCGCGCGCAGCCAC
>JAANMT010002069.1_pt1 | contig 17753 bp, 13 predicted proteins | sample 7279711 | NCBI WGS metagenome assembly JAANMT01 (sample SAMN14094538, study PRJNA606508) | bioreactor metagenome | isolation source: A lab-scale SPAN reactor treating ammonium-rich wastewater day 1 | place: Ireland: Galway | collected 2017-01-16 | reverse complement strand
GTTCGTCTTCCCTATTAATACAGTTCCGGCCTCGCGCAAGCGGCGGGCGCAGGTGGAGTCCTCGGCCGGGACGCGGCCGCGGAGCACCTTCGAACCCCCGGCAGTTTCGATGCCAGCGGTGTCGTAGAGGTCCTTCAGGCCGATAGGGATGCCGTGCAGGGGGCCGCGATAGCCACCATGGGCGATCTCGGCCGCCGCCCGGGTGGCGTCTTCGCGAGCGCGGCCGGCGGTAACCGTCACGAAGGCGTTGAGCGCCGGGTTCAGGCGCTCGACGCGGGCCAGGTAGGCATCGGCGAGCTCGACCGGCGAGGCATCGCGGCGTTCCACCGCACGTGCGGCTTCGGCGATGGTGAGGTCGGTCAGGTCGGGCATGGTGGTGCTCCTGGCGAGTACTGGACCGCAATGCTACGCGAGCCGCGGGAGCGGTACGAGCCTCGCGCCGGCGCAGGGAGGACCCCAGGGGGAAGAAAGACTGGCGTTTCCTCTATTGACGCTATGGAGGCGAGCCGACAGAGTTACGTACAGATGGTTGCTACTGTCACCCTGACCGCACTGCTCGCCACGGCCGCTGCTGCCGCTGCGCGCGCGCGCCGGTAACGGGTGGCGGTCAGAAGCACCATACTTTCATAGACAACGAAGGGCCGCCTCCATGGCGGCCTTTCTGTGAGAGCAGATGCGGGCTGCCTGGGGGAGACAGGAGAAGCCAATGCTGACGGAGACCTCAGCAGACCCGAGCCGTTTCATCTCCCGGCGGATGCAGGCAGTCCCTCCCAGCGGGATCCGCAAGTTTTTCGACCTCCTGAGCACGATCGACGACGTCATCTCGCTCGGCGTTGGCGAACCCGACTACGTGACCCCGGAGCCTATCCGCCGGGCCGCGATCGAGAGCATCGAGCACGGCCACACGCACTACACCTCGAACTACGGCCTGCTCGAACTGCGTGAAAAGCTGAGCGACCATATCTTCCGTCTGTACGGCGTCCGCTACGACCCGAAGACGGAGATCGTCATCACCAGCGGTTCAAGCGAGGCGTTCGACGTGGCCCTCCGGTCATTGCTGGACAGTGGAGACGAAGTGCTCTGCGCCGACCCGTGCTACGTAGCCTACATGCCCGCGACGGTCATGGCCGGCGGGACCTTCGCACCAGTGCCGACCTATGGCTCGAACGACTTCCGGCTGCTGGCGGCCGATGTTGAGGCTGCGGTCACCCCGCGGACCAAGGCGCTGCTCCTCGGGTATCCTTCGAACCCGACAGGCGCAACGATGGGCCGCGAGGACCTGCTTGCCATCGCCGAGGTGGCAGAACGGCACGACCTGGCGGTCATCAGCGACGAGCTGTACGACCGGATGACGTATGTGGGCGAACACACATGTTTCGCCTCTCTGCCCCGAATGAGGGACCGGACGGTCCTCCTTGGCGGCTTTAGCAAGGCCTACGCTATGACGGGATGGAGGCTCGGCTGGGTTGCCGCCCCCGGGCCGCTCGCAGAAGCAGTGATGAAGGTGCACCAGTACGTGATGATGTCCGCTCCCACCGCCTCGCAGTACGCGGCCGTAGCCGCGCTCGACGAAGGCGAGAGCTTCGTTGCCGAAATGGTCGCCGAATACGACCGGCGCCGGCGCCTCATCGTCGATGGCTTGCGCGCAGTTGGGCTATCCACCTTCGAGCCGCGCGGTGCGTTCTACGCTTTCCCGGACATCACCGTCACCGGCATGGATAGCGTGACCTTTAGCGAGCGGCTCCTGGCCGAAGAGCGCGTCGCGGTGGTACCGGGGAGCGCCTTCGGGGCGTATGGCGAGGGATACGTGCGCGCCTGTTACGCAAGCGGGTACGAACAGATCGAGCGGGCCCTGGAACGCATCGGCAGGTTCGTCCAGAGGCATCGCAGTGGCTGAGCACACCACCCGTCAACCTGTCTGTTCCCGCGGCGGCCATGCGGACATGCCGGCCGTGCTGCGAAGTCTATTCTGGTGAGGTAAGCGTATGAGCAGTGTGATGGATCCGATCGAAACCGAGGCAACGGCCGATATGCCGCCAGGGGCCGCGCCATCATTCGGGGACCTGGGCGCGGGCATGGTTCAGGAGCCGGCGCCAATGGTCCTATCTGAATCGGCGCACCGCAGCAGGCAGACGCCTGAACCGCTGCTGGGGCTCAATGGGCGCTTCCGCCTGGATGACCTGGCGATCGATGGCCAACTGATGGTGGAGGCGAGCGCCAACCCGGGAATGGTCCACATCCACGCTGACATGGCATACGCACGCGGCGGCAGTCTGCAATATGAAGCGGAGGTGCGCGAATCCTGGGTGACCCGCGCGAGCGCGCTGGACCGTTCCCCCGAGGCGCGTGCCCGCATCGCGAAGGCCCTCGCTGACCTCGCCCGGCTGCCGCACCAGTCCACGGTCACCGTGTCCTTCACCTCCTGAAGAAGCGAGCCTCGCCATCCCAACCCGGCCCCTGTCGTGCATCCGCGAGGGATGCACGACAGGGGTTTCGTGTGTCATACGTCGTCGGGATAGGAAGCCTGACGTGAATCACCCACTTGTCATCGGCCCTGTGGATGCTAGGATTCGGCGCCATCAATAGGTTTTGGCAGGGGGTAGGTATGGTCATCGTGAGGGGGACGCTGCGGTCAGCGGTTGTAGGCGTTTGCCTGGCGGGAGCGCTGCTGGCGGCGGCCTGCGGAGGTGGCGGTGATGACAACGGCGGCGGTGGGAGCGGAAACGACAACGTGAAGATCGAGAACGTGAACCAGCAGAACGCGACAGCCACGCCGGATACGAACCGGCCGGAAGTTGTGGTCGAAGTCAGGGACAACTCGTTCAACCCCGAGACGATCACCGTCAAGCAGGGCACCAAGGTGGTCTGGAAGTGGGTCGACACGTCGAACTCCCACTCGATCATGCTTTCGGGCACGACGTCTCCCGAGCAAACGTCAGGAACGTACGAGCGGGTGTTCGACCAGAAAGGCGTGACCTACCCCTACCAGTGCGGGGTGCATGGCGCCGCGATGTCGGGGCGTGTCGTCGTCGAATAAAGCTTGCTACTGGATCTCGGCCGTGGCGCCTGCTGCGTGGAGCTCGCGCAGCGGGCGCTCAGCCTCGGTGCGCCCGAGGCCGGCGGCGACGACTGCCGGGGAGCGGTCGGCCGTATCCGCCAGCTGCTTCGCTTCTTTGAGGCCGGTCTGGAGAGCTTCGCGCAAGGCCTTGATGACCTCGATCTTGTTGGGCCCCGTAGCCACCAGCACCACGGTGGTCCCGGTTGCGATATCACCGGAGCGTTGGGCCATGACCAGGTCGATCATCTCCGGAAGTTCGGCTGCAGCGCGCCGTTCGCCGGACGGCCTACCCTTCGCCGCCTGCGGCGCCAGGCGACGGTTAGTCCGCGTTTGACCAACCATCGTGGCCACAAGCGCGGTATCGGCGACCGCCCAGGCCGCGATCGTCGCCCAGGTCAGTGGGCTTTCGATGCCATTGAGCAGGAACGAGGCGACGAACAGGAGGGTGGCGAGGGCCGAGACGGCAACCATGGCGAGCAACCGGTTCACGGTCGCGGATCATAGCGGCCGGCACTCGCACCAGTAAGCTCGGCAATCCCCGAGGCTACCGCCGGGAGGGCCCGAAATGTTGGCCTGTTGACCCCTGTACAATCCTGGCGAATGGTCGCAGTCTTGGGGGGCTTTAGCCAAGGAGGCAATCCATGTCAGTCGCACGAGTAACCGAAATCTCAGCAACGTCGGCAGTTAGTTTCGAAGACGCCCTGAAGTCCGGCATCGACCGCGCGAACAAGACGCTGCGCAACGTCAAAGGCGCCTGGGTGAAGGAGCAGCAGGTCGAGGTGAAGGACGGCAAGATCAGCGGGTATCGCGTGAACATGCTTGTGACGTTCGTCCTCGACGACTAGCCGATTGCCCGGCGGACTCCTGAGCGCCGGGTCTTCGCGACGGAATAGCGCGCTGGTGCGTGCCCGCGTCCGGGGAGAATATGCGCGCCACACAGGAGGCGACGCATGGGCAGCATCAGCGCAGTCGACGAAAAGACGGGCCGAAAGTTCTACCTGGATGACCCCGACGACCTGAAACCCGGCGAGGAGGTGGTCTTCGTCCTCAGTTTGCATGGCGGCGGGTCCGTCGGGGCGTGGCAGCGTCTCTACTTCCCGGCGGTCGATTACAAGGAGAAGTACCGGCTCGTGATCGCCACACCCTCGGCCGCCACAAAGGAACCGGCGCGCCGGTGGGTGGGCGAGGCCGACGACGAGCACCTGCGCAACATCGTCGGTTATGTGTTCGAGAAGTACGGCAAGGACACGATCCGGTCGTTCTGGCTGGTTGGGCACTCGCAGGGCGGCATGACTTCGAACCGTCTGTTGCGCGAGGACCCGTTCTTCAAGGAGCGAGTAGACGGCTGGCTGAGCCTCTCGGGCGGGCGGATCGGGCCGATCGAGCTGCCCGCCTCGTTCTTCGTGCCCGTGCGCGGCCCGATGCCTCCGGCACCGCAGGGAGACGGGGCGCCCCGCCCGGGGAGGGCCGTCGCGCCTGACTGCGACATCTCGTTCATCTTCGCGACCGGCGAGCACGAGATGGTGGCGCTCCCGGAGACTTCCCCCTGGGCCGAGAAGTACGGGGCCGGGCCGCGGACCCGGTTGGCGGACGTGATCGATGACCAGCCGGGGCAGATCTACGACACCACCCGCGAGGGGAAGTCGACACCGGCATGGGGTCTGCTGCCCCGGCCGGGCACGGCGCAGGTGTACGTCTACCCGAACGCGCGCGACGGCCGCGTCATCGCCGACGTGGTGCGGCTGGACAAGGGCCACACCGAGGGGCTCGAGCCGCGAATCACGGAAGAGCTCATCAGCATGGTCGCCGGCGCCCCGGGCGGGAAGGCGAGGGCCGCGAAGGCCTGACGGGGGCACGAACATGCGCCCGGCCGGCGTGGTTACTGCGCTTCCGGAACCTCGCCGGCGATGAACGCATGGGTGAGCACGACTGGCCCGCGGGTCGCGCCTTCGGGGATCAATCCCGCTTCGATGACCCGAGTCCAGACACCGCGAGGCGGGACCTCGTACTGCTGCCCGGTGCACAGGCAGTGGATGACGAGCCCGCGTTCGGCCGAATACGGAGAAGGAAGGTGAGGCGTGACCCAGAAACGCAGCGGCTCGTCCGTAGGATTGGTGACGACCACGAGGAACTTCGCTACCTCGCCCATCTTCGGCCGGAGGATGCCGTCCGCAATCTCGGGGCCCATGCGCGGCTCCCCCCCATCCCGGTAGGACAGCGTCTCGGCAGCCTCGGCGTCGCCAAGTTCTGCCTCTGGGGCAATCAAACCCTGCGAAATCGCCTTGGCACGGATTCCCGGCAGATTCAGGCCTGCACCATCATCCCGGAACTCCACCGACACGTCGTTGCCTTCATGGCGCAGATCCACCGTGATCGTTCCGGTGGCCGGTTTGCCTTGGGCCACCCGCTGATCCGGTGTCTCGATCCCGTGGGCCACACAGTTGCGCAGCAGGTGTTCAAACGCCGGCGTCATACGATCAAGCACGCCGCGGTCCATTTCAATCGAACCGCCCGTGATATCGAGCTTGATCTGCTTGCCGGTTTCCTTGGACGACTGGCGCACCACAGCATACAGCCGCTCAGCAATGCCTTCAAACTCCACCATGCGTGTACGCAACAGGTCGCGCTGAAGTTCGCGGGCCTGACGGCCTTGGGCAATCAGGTCGTCCTCCGCACCTTCCACCGTGCGCTGCAGGTTGCGTTGAATGGTGGCCACGTCATTGACAGACTCGGCCATCATGCGGGTCAACTCCTGCACCCGGGTAAAGCGGTCGAACTCCAGGGGGTCGAAGCCTGCAGCCGAATCCTTGGACAAGGCCAGACGCGATTGCATCTGCGACTCCGACTGCACTTCGATATCCCGCAATTGCTGGCGCAGGCGCTCCAAGTTCCCCGTGAGGTCGGCCATGGAGCCCTTGAGCTGTGCCAACCGTGCCTCCATGCGCGAACGGGTGATCATCACCTCGCCCGCTTGATTGACCAGACGGTCCAGAAGCTGTGCACGCACCCGCACCGAGTGGCCCGCCGTCGCCCTGACAGGTACCAGCTCAAGCGGCCCCTGGGGTTTGGCCACCGTTGCGCGCACCACCTGCGGCACAGGCAGTGCCGCATCGACTGCTTCCGCTGCCTCGACCTTGACCGGGGCCACTGCGACGGGCTCCGTCGGCGCCTGGGCGCTGATGGCCCGCAATGCCGCAAAGGTGGTCTGAAGGCCATCAAAACTGCCCTGCAACGGCTCGATGTCCTGCGTCTGCACGCTCTCCACATCCAGCTGTTCGATGGCCGATTCCAGCCGATGGGACAACTCGCCGAGCCGCATGGCACCAGCCAGTCGTGCACTGCCCTTGAGCGTGTGCAATGCCCGCAGCACCTCCGTGCGCGCGCCCATGTTGTCGGGCCGTGCGGCCCACTGGCGCAAGGCGCCTCCCAGAACCGGCAGGAGCTCGGCCGCTTCTTCCTCGAAGATGGGGAAGAGGTCAGGATCAATGACGTCGATGGCATCGATGTCGTCGTCGATGTCAGCCGCTGCCGCTGGCGCCTGAGCCACCGGCTCGTTCGCAGGAGCCGCCGCATGGCGCACGGGCACCGAGAGCGCAGGAGCCACATGGCCGCGTTCCGGCTCGGCCCTGAGAGGCTCAACCAAGTCGGCGACAAGCTCAGACACTTCCGCCGCAGACACCGGTATAGGCTCTTGCGCTTGCGGGCTGTCCAGCCGCTCTTCCGCCATGCTGGCCGCCACTGCACCATCGGCCAGGAAAGCGTCCAGAGCACGGTCGGCATCCTCGAGGGGAGGTGACTGCGTGCTGACCACCTCGGTCTGCAATATGCGGCGCAACTCCTCCAGCACCTGCGGATTCGATTCCTTCAGGAAGCCGGCTGCAAACTGGTGCAGAAGTCGCCGGATATCGTCTGCGGCATTCAGGAAAGCCCTCGCCTCTTCCGGAGCACCCTGGGACTGCAATTGCACATGCTCCAGGGCATGCTCCAGCAGGCGCGCAGTGTCAGACAAAGCCTCGAAGCCCACCGTGGCCGAACTGCCCGCCAGTGAGTGCGCAAGAGCCACTGCCGTGTCCGGCACGCGCTCATGCAACTCCATCGACCATTCCTGGAGCGATGTCACCAGCCTGCGCGACCATTCGTCGGCCTCGTTCAGGTACACGTTGTACAGCGGAATGCTGATGCGCAGGTTGTCGATGACCTTGACGTTCTCATCGGGCGCCGCGTCCTGTGGCGCCAAGGGCTCGGGAATCTGTGGCTGCGTTGCATCCACAGCCTGCAAGGGCTCCTCAGGCAGCGGCTCTTCTTCCGGCTGCATATCCTGCGGTACTTCGAGCACCTCAGGCACGGCGGTTTCCAGAGACTCTTCCTGAAGAAGCGGGACATTCAGGGCGTCGCTGTCCTGGGGAACGTCTTGCCATTCGGCCGCAGGCAGATCCAGCAGCAGATCGACATCGGCTGGTGGAGCCACAGATTGCTGAGGCTCTTCCAGAGCCGCCGAGAACTCGGAAAAGTCGATATCTTCTGCCAGAGGCACTTCTGTCGCCTCGGTCGGCACGGTCGCAGGCTCGTCCTCCAGCAACAAAGGCGCAGTTTCGGAAAAATCGGGCACCGAAAGACCTTCATCGAGGCCATCGAGGTCCGGTATCGATGCAACGGCGGGCTCGGCAGCCTGCGCCACCCCTTCCTCCATCGGGGCCATCGGCAGACCCGGCACTTCCACGTCCGCCTGAGTCGGCAGGCTCGGCATCGCATCCGCTTCACCGGGCAACACCAGGGGCACCACGGTACCGTGCAAGCGCATGGCATCGGCGGCGTCGCTGAATGCCTTCACCTGCCAGCCGCCCGCATGGCCAGCGGCAATGTCGTCGGCCCAACGGCCAAAAGCCCGCAAGGCCTTTTCCGACAATTGCAGTAACGGCGGCTGCATGGGCTTTTGCTCGGCCAACCAGGCGTTGAGCATCTGCTCCATGGACCAGGCCGCCTCGCCAAAGTCGTTCAGACCCACCATGCGGGAACTGCCCTTGAGCGTGTGGAAAGCCCTGCGCAGAGTCGTCTGTTCGCTGAGATCCCCCGGTTCGGAGACCAATGTCTCGACCGCAGCCAATCCATTGGTGACCACTTCACGGGCCTCTTCGAGGAAGATGTCCAGCAGCTCCTCCTCCACCTCGGGAATCACCACAGGCACCGGCAACGGCAACGCCGATGTCTCGGCCACGGGCACTTCCGCGGCACGGGCTGCCTCTGCAGCATCAGGCTCGCTTTGCGATGCCTCGGCCGACTCGACCGGCACCAACGCTGCCGCCTCGATGGTCTCGGGTATTTCCAGATCCAGGGGCGCTGGAGCGACCGCATCCTGTGCCTCGTCTGGCACCGTCGATGGTGCAAGCGCTGGAGCCGCTGCTTCAACCGGGGCATACAGAGATGCACGCGACACCACATCGGGCAGCGGTATCGGGCTGCGATCTTCGATCTTCTGGGCCACGACCTCCTGGTTTTCATCCGTGTCCGATGCACGGGCACGGGTACGCCCCATCAGGATGCGCAATTCGCCCAGCTCCTCGTCATAGACAAACAGCTTGCGCGCCATGGCGCGCTGATAGCTGAGCATGTCGATCAGGAAACCCAGTGCCCCTAGGCTGTTGCCCAGCTTTTCAAATATCTGCTTGCGTTCGTCGTCCGACGCCACATCATTGGTGAGCAGCCGCTCCACCGTGTCCCGCATGCGCAAAACCGCCAGCGACGCCTGGTCCAGCCCCAGCACCGAGAGCACGCCCCGCATCTGGGCCAACCGGCCAGGCACTGTGGCCAGCGGCGACACATCCTCCGGATTGCGGAAGAACTGATCCATGGCCCGTTCGGCCTCGCCCAGCGTGGAGCGCAACTCACCCACCACGCTGCCCATGGTCTGGTTGTCGCTGACGCGCCGGTACAGCTCCTCCATCCAGGGTTCCAGCGGCTCGGGTTCCCCCCCGGCACTGACGCTGTCGAGGCGATCTGCCAGACGCCGGGCACGTGCAACCATCTGCTCTTCGGCCGTGTCGGTTTCTTCAAGCGCCGCCTGCAAATACAGCACTGCAGTGGCCACTTCCATGGCCAGTGCGGGAGAAGGGGGCTCTCCAGAACGAGTCGTCGTATCCAGTGCCTTTGTCAGGGCCTGCGCCAGGCTCTCGCTGTTGCGGTGAAGCTTGCGCAAGGAATCGCACACCAGACTGAACTGATCAGCCGCAGGTTTGAGCTTGTTGCGATCCCCCCCGGCCAGAGCCGACCAGGTTTCCGCAGCTGCCGAGATCCGCTTGCGGGCCTGAACCAGCACTGCCGGATCAAAGCGGCCAAAGCGCCGGGCTTCATAGTCCACCGGGACGTTGCGCTCCAGTCCGAACGCTGCGCGCACAGCACGCAGACAGGGAACCTCCTCACCGTCCGAAGGCTGGGCCTGAGAACAGAAAAACAGCAGATCCTGAACCAGACGGTCTGCAATGCCTGCGTCGCCCCGTGCCAGCGTGGCGTACTGCATGAGAATGCGCGAAGCGACCCGCTTGGCATACACGTCCGGCGCGAACAGCCCCCGGCTGAACGCCTCGAAAAATCCGGCGCAGATCTTCCAGAAGGCGCGGGACTGACGGTCGGTCTGCCCGGCCGCGAAGCCAAGGGAAAGATCACGCAGCTCCCGGGCGGCATCAAAATCAGCTTCCTTGACGATCTTCAGCACGGCCGTATCAAGGCGTGCACGGGCCGCAGGACCATAGTCGAGCGGCTGCGCCGTGACTTCAATGTCCGGCTCACGAAAGCGGCGCTCCACAGGCCACAGGTCTGCGGGATGGACGCGATCAGCCCCTGTCAACGCCTGGATGTCCCGGTACTGAGGGAACAGGGACACGGGTGACACAACCTTGCCCGCCAACACACTTTCCAGGTATTCGCTCAGCGCAAAACTCGCGCGCTCCAAGGCACCCGCCGCATCGTCCGTGCACAGTTCGGGACGCTGCACGAACTTCTGCACCGCAGATTCCATGGAGCGCAAGACCAGTGCGGGAGAGGCCATGCCAACCATCTCCAGGGCACCGCTGGCCTGATGAAGTTGCTGGCGCGCTATGCGCAGCGTGGCGACATCGAGCGTCGCCAGATCGGACTCGCGCGCCAGATCGGCATCGTGCACAAAGCGCCGCAGCGCCTTGACAGCACCGTCCAGGGACTTGCGCAACTCCTCCAGCACCCACGCCAGCGGCCCCAGATCCTGTTCGCCCGGGCCTCCTTCTGCGTTTGGTGCGTTGACAGCATCAATAGATGACATGAGTTCGTTCCCGGCTGCACAGAGCCCGTTCGTTGTTCGGTACGTCAGGCGATCTTGAAACGTGCCACGGATTGGCGCAGTTCCTCGGCCATCGTGGAGAGTTCGCGGACCTGTTGTGCCGTGGTACGCGTACCTTCACCGGTCTGCTCCGTCACCGCAAAAATGTGCTGGATGTTGTCGGCTACTTCGTTGGCCAGCGTGGCTTCACGCGACGTGGATGACGAAATCTGCTCAATCAGTTCGGCGAGGCGCCGGGACACATGGTCAATCTCGGTCAGTGCCGTACCCGCACTGTCGGACAGTCGGGCACCTTCCACCACGCCCTGCGTGGAACGCTCCATAGCGGCCACGGCGTCCTGGGTGTCGGTCTGAATGGCTTTCACCAGGGCCGAGATCTGGCGCGTGGCGTCTGCAGAACGTTCAGCCAGACGCTGCACTTCTTCCGCCACCACCGAGAAGCCGCGACCGGCTTCACCGGCGGACGCGGCCTGGATGGCAGCGTTCAGGGCCAGCACGTTCGTCTGCTCGGTAATGTCGGAAATCAGCTCGGTGATTTCACCAATCTCTTGCGAGGATTCACCCAGGCGCTTGATGCGCTTGGAGGTGTCCTGGATCTGGTCGCGGATGGAGTTCATACCACCGATGGCGTTTTGCACAGCCTGCAGACCCGAGTCGGCAGCCTGCAGCGATTGGCGGGCCACCGTGGCGGACTCCTGCGCCTGCGTGGACACCTCGTTGATTCGGGCTGCCATCTCCAGCACCGACTGACCGGTTTCGCGGATTTCCCGCAGCTGTTCGGTAGACGCGGCCAACAGTTCGGTCGAGGTGTTGTCCACCATGGCCGTGGTCTGCGCCACACGGGTGGCCGTGTTCTGCACACTGCCCACCAGCTGGCGCAACTCTTCCACCGTGTAGTTCACCGAGTCAGCGATAGCGCCCGTGATGTCTTCTGTCACGGTGGCTTCCTGGGTCAAGTCACCCTCTGCAACCGATTGCAGTTCATTCATCAGTCGCAAAATGGCGGCCTGGTTGGCGTCATTGACACGCTTGGCCTCCTGCTCCTGGCGCTGGGCGTCTTTCTGTTGCACTTCAGCCATTTGCTGACGATTGCGGCTATCCAGCAGTTGCACACGCGAAATGCCCACGCCGCACAACAGCACGAACACAGCCGCCAATGCCAACGCAGCCAACTGACCGCCCCCCACACCCGTCTGCGCGGACAGCTTGGTTTGCAGACCTTCCAGCTGACGGCGCAAGGGTTCGCTGTCACTCAAGATGGCCGTCTGGGCTTCGCGGGCAGAGACCAGGCCTTGCAGATTGCCCAGAATGGCGCTGGCCTGATTACGGGTGTCTTCATAGAGCTTGATCAGGGCTTCGAGCTGTTCACGCGTCTGCGCGTCCTTGGTGGCCGTCAAACGCAGTTCCGGGCTGCCGTCGAGCAGGCCCTGGGCAATTTCCTTGAAGGAGTTCAAGTCCTTGCCGAGCAGGAACACGGCCTCGGGGCTCACGCCTTCGGCCGTCTGGAATTCGTTGGCCGACTTGCCGATACGCTGCGTCAACATCACCAGCTGGCCTGCGGCAGAAATTTCGGCTGCCTGTGCATTCTGTTGCAGCTTGAGTGACGAGACGGTTTCTGCAATTTCGAGCAGGTCGGACGACTGGCGGTTGATGGTGCGCAACGCGTCACCCACCTGCGTCAGGATCTTCTGCTGCCCCATCACGACGCCGGCATTGCGTTCTGCGCGTTCCATCAGAGGGGTGATGGCTTCCAGATCCGGCTTGAAGGGCTCGCCCAGCGATTCCACGCCGAGTTCAGAGTCACCCGTATTCAGTGCCCGCACGTTGCGCGCCAGAACGCCCGAACTCTCGACCACGTCCGGGAAGGCCTGGGGACTTCCCACCAGCGCCTGGGACACCGATTTGGCCAGACGCTGCGACTGCATCAGCGATTGCCCGGTGGCTGCCAGCTGCTGTGCGGAACGATCCGCCTGCTGAAGCACCCAGAAGGCAATGATGGCCAGAACAGCCACCCCCAACCCCAGCAGAATCAGCAGCCGCCGCTGGTGGCTGGCTGCCGTGGCCTCACCCAGCAAGGGCAACGCGATCAGGTCTTCCGACTCCGTATCGGAGCTTTCCATGACTGCCGCACTGGCGGCCGCCCCTTGGGGGTCTCCCTGAACGCTGTTCAGGGCCTCGGCGGGATAGTGCGGCATATCGTCGGTGGATGACCCGGTATCAGCCTTTGGGCTTTCGGGCTTGCGGTTGAACAGATTTCCAATTTGTTTGACGACAGACATGGGGCAGCCTTACAGAAGAACTCAAGCACTGATGCTCAGAAATGCGGTGTGTTGAGACAGGGCCTGCAAATTCAGCTCCTGCCAGCGTGTACCGTCGGAATCGATATAGGTCGTACCAAAAAATACCGGCGCATCTTCCGCCGGAGGCTCGGAAGCGACGAAGGCATCGGTGCTGCGCAAACCCGCCAGCCGGTCCACCAGCAACGCAGCGTTGACTTCCAGTGCCGCATTGAACGCGAGCAAACTGGACTCCGACAGCGCCTGCTCGGTACGCACAGGCGACTCGCCGAGCAAGCCCGCCAGATCGACCACCCCCGTCAGGCCCCCGCGCAGATTGGCCACCCCCATGAACCACTTCTGGGTGTAAGGCACATGCTGCACAACAGTCCAGGGGAAAATTTCGCCCGCATGCCCCAGGGGCAAAAGATAGTATTTCCCGGCGGACTCGACGGCCAGCCAGGAAGAAACAGACAAACCCTCGGTCCGGGCCGCCTGAAGGCGGCTGGCGAGTCGAATCTGGAGCTCTCTGAGCGCTTCGCGATTGGCCATAGAAGATGCCGGACTCTCAGTTCAGCGCATCAATCTTGGCCTGCAACTCGGCTGCATCCACCGGCTTGGTGATATAGCCGCGGGCACCCTGGCGCATGCCCCACACGCGGTCGGTTTCCTGGTTCTTGCTGGTGCACATGATGATCGGCACATCGGCATAGAGCGGATCGCGCGAGATGGCGCGGGTGAGCTGAAAGCCGTTCTGACCCGGCATGACCACGTCCATGAGAATCAGATCCGGCTTTTCTTCGGCCAGCCGGCGGAAGGCCTCGTCGGCATTTTCCGCCGTGCGCACCTGCATGCCTTTTTTCTGCAGCAGGTCGGTCAGGAACATCAATTCTGTCTTCGAATCATCGACGACCAGCACTTTCTGAATCGGCATTACATTGCTCCTTGATCGGGATTGCCAAACTGCTGCACCGCTTGCAGCAGTTGATCTTTGGTAAAGGGTTTGGTGAGATATTCTTGGCATCCCACCATGCGCCCCCGCGCCTTGTCGAAAACACCATCCTTGGATGAAAGCATCACCACCGGAGTGTCCGCAAAACGCGCGTTGCGCTTAATGATGGCCACCGTCTGGTAACCATCGAGCTTGGGCATGAGAATGTCGCAGAAAATCAGCTGCGGATGGTAATCGTTGACCTTGGCCAGTGCGTCAAAACCATCGTCAGCCAATAAAACCTCATGCCCGCCCTGCTTGAGAAATATCTCCGCGCTGCGTCGAATGGTATTGCTGTCATCCACCACGAGCACTTTGAAAGATGCGCCGGTTGTAGTCAATTGTCACTGCTCCCGATGGGAAAAATAAACAACGCAGGCCAGTGCCGCGCTTCAGATCCGAACCATTTCAAAATCATCCTTGCCTGCGCCCCATTCCGGGCTGTCCCAACGGGCTGGAATCCGATCCCAGGGTGTATTGGGAGCGATGCCGCATTCGGGAGAACCCTTGGATTCGCCGTAAATCCAACCGCATCGCACGCACATCCAAGTTAATGAGTCGGTCACAGCTTAAGGGGCCTTCACATAGAATGCAACGATTGTATCTAGACACCATCGCTGGTTGCCGTTTTCGCGCCACCACCCGCAACGCAACGGGCCCATGTCACACCAGTCGTCCCCTCCCCCTTCCGACGAAGCCGTTTCCCTGGCCAGCCAGGCCCAGACCAGTCCCGCCTGCGTCATGCTGTTCAACGCCAGCGACCCCAGTGGCGCCGGTGGGCTGACAGCCGACATCGCGACGGTGGCCTCGGTGGGTGGCCATCCGGTGGCGGTGGTGACCGGGGCCTATATCCGCGATACGGCTGAGATTTTTGATCACTTCTCCATGGATGACGAGGCCGTGACGGACCAGGCACGCGCCGCGCTGGAAGACCTGCCGGTGCAAGTCATCAAGATCGGTTTCGTGGGCAGCCCCGAGAACATCAGTGCGATCGCCGAACTGGCGGCAGACTACGCCGAACTGCCGGTGGTCAGCTACATGCCGAATCTTTCCTGGTGGCAGGACAGCCTGATTGACCAGTACCTTGACGCCTTCCGCGAGCTCATCCTGCCGCAGACCTCGGTGTTGGTTGGAAACCACAGCACACTCTGGCGCTGGCTGCTGCCGGACTGGAGCAGCGACCGCAGCCCGGGTGCACGCGACATTGCCGCCGCCGCCGCCGAGATGGGCGTCCCCTATACGCTGGTGACCGGCATTCCACTGCCGGAACAGTTCATCGAGAACGTCCTGGCCTCCCCCGAGGCAGTGCTCTGCAGTGGCCGCTTCGAACTGTTCGACGCCACCTTCACCGGCGCCGGGGACACGCTGTCGGCGGCGCTGACCTCGCTGCTGGCCTGCGGCAGCGACCTGGCCGAAGCATGCACCGAGGCCCTGGGCTACCTGGACCACTGCCTGGACGCGGGTTTTCGACCCGGCATGGGCCATGTGGTGCCCGACCGCATGTTCTGGGCCGAGCCCGAAGACACCGACGATTCCACACCCGACGACAAAGACGACCAACCCAGCCTTGAAGGCTTCGGCTTCCCCTCCCATGACACAAAACACTGATCTCAACGTCCCCCTGTTCGAACGCGCCAAGACCGTGATCCCCGGCGGCGTCAACTCTCCCGTACGCGCCTTCCGTGCTGTCGGCGGCACGCCCCGCTTCGTCCAGCGCGCCCAGGGCGCCTATTTCTGGGACGCCAACGGCCAGCGCTTCATTGATTACATCGGCTCCTGGGGCCCGATGATCCTGGGCCACGGCCACCCCGCTGTGCTCGAAGCCGTGCAGAAGGCTGCACTGGAAGGCTTCTCGTTCGGCGCGCCCACCGAGCGCGAGGTCGAACTGGCCGAAGAAATCCTCTCGATCGTGCCCTCCATGGACATGGTGCGCCTGGTCAGCTCGGGCACCGAGGCCGGCATGAGCGCCATCCGCCTGGCGCGCGGTGCCACGGGCCGCAGCAAGATCATCAAGTTCGAGGGCTGCTACCACGGCCATGCCGACGCGTTGCTGGTCAAGGCCGGCTCGGGCCTGGCCACCTTCGGCAACGCCACCAGCGCGGGCGTGCCGCCCGAGGTGGTGCAGCACACCCTGGTGCTCGAATACAACAACGTGCAGCAACTCGAAGAAGCCTTTGCCCTGCACGGCAAGGAAGTGGCCTGCCTGATGATCGAGCCCATCGCCGGCAACATGAACTTCGTGCGCGCCAGCGTCGAGTTCACGCGCCGCTGCCGTGAGCTGTGCACGCAGTACGGCGCGCTGCTGGTGTACGACGAAGTGATGACCGGCTTCCGCGTGGCACTGGGCGGCGCGCAGAGCGTCTATGCCAAGGCCATCCCCGGCTTCGAGCCCGACATCACAGTGATGGGCAAGGTCATCGGCGGCGGCATGCCGCTGGCGGCCTTTGGTGGCAAGCGCGCCATCATGGAACACCTGGCGCCGCTGGGCGGCGTCTACCAGGCCGGCACGCTGTCGGGCAACCCCGTCGCCACGGCCTGCGGCCTGGCCACGCTGCGCGAGATCCGCAAACCCGGTTTCTACGAGGCCCTGTCGGCCTCGACGCGCTCGCTGGTCCAGGGCCTCAAGGCCGCCGCCGACGCCGAGGGCGTGCCCTTCAGCGTCGATAGCGAAGGCGGCATGTTCGGCTTCTTCCTCATGCCCGAGCTGCCGCAGAACTACCCGCAGGTCATGCGCACCGATGGCGCGCGCTTCAACCAGCTGTTCCACGGCCTGCTCGACCGCAGCGTGTACATCGCCCCCGCGCTGTACGAGGCGGGGTTTGTCAGCGCGGCCCACACCGCCGCCGACATCGAAGCCACCGTGGCCGCCGCACGCGAGGTTTTCAAATCGCTATAAATACAAGAGCTGACAGCGCTTACCCAACAAGCGCTGGAGGCCAAAAATACTCTATTTTTCATACCTCCTGCCTCCCCCCTCCTCCATGCTCGCTGCGCTGAAGTTCCTGTTCGCCACACTGATCCTTGCGGTCAACACCCTCGTGCTGTGCAGCTCGATGATCCCGTTCGCACTGGCCAAGCTCGTCCTGCCCATCACGCCGGTGCGCCACGTCTGCGACCGCGCGCTCATGGGCATCGCAGCACTGTGGATGGACATCAACAACTTCTGGCTCGGCGCCGTCAACCCGGTCCGCTGGCAGGTCAGCGGCGTCGATGGACTCGACCCGCGCGGCTGGTACCTGGTGGCCAGCAACCACCAGACCTGGGTGGACATCCTGGTGCTCCAGCGCGTGTTCAACCGCCGCATTCCCATGCTCAAGTTCTTCACCAAGAAAGAACTGATCTACGTGCCGGTGATCGGCCTGGCCTGGTGGGCGCTTGACTTTCCCTTCATGCAGCGCAAGGGCGGCGCCAGCGCGCGCGCCGACCTTGCCGCCGGACGCAAGGCCTGCGAAAAATTTCGCCTCGTGCCCACTTCGGTGATGAGTTTCGTCGAGGGCACGCGCTTCACGCCCGCCAAACACGCCCAGCAGAAGTCGCCCTATCGCCACCTGCTCAAGCCCAAGGTGGGCAGCATCGGCATGGCACTGGAAACCCTGGGCGACGCCTTCACCGGCTTCCTCGACGTGACCATCGTCTACCCGCAGGGCGCGCCCACGTTCACCGATGCCCTGTGCGGCCGCATCCGCGAGGTAGTGGTCCACGCGCACCTGCGCACCCTCCCGCCCCAGGTGCTGCCCGCAGGCGGCGAACCCGCGCCGCGCGCCCCGGTGCAGGCCTGGGTGAACGAGCTGTGGCAGGCCAAGGACGAGGAAATCGAACGGGTGCTGGCTGAGCGCAAGAGCCAGGCTGGCTGACCTGCCCAGCCCACCAGACAACAAAAAAAGCGGCCTCGGCCGCTTTTTTTTGTTTTTGGATCAGTACGGCCCTCAAAATCGGCGCCGCTCAGACAAGCAGACACCGCGCAAGGGCCGCCCCGCCGCGCTGGTGTCGTCCCTCTTCCGCGCATCGCGCAGCGATGCCAGAGAAGCAACCGTCTTGAAAGTCAAGCGCGATGCAGGGCTGGATTCCAGGGGGTGCCGTGTTTAGCGATCGCGTTGAGCATGGTCAGCAGCTTGCGCA
>JAANMT010002065.1_pt1 | contig 17758 bp, 13 predicted proteins | sample 7279711 | NCBI WGS metagenome assembly JAANMT01 (sample SAMN14094538, study PRJNA606508) | bioreactor metagenome | isolation source: A lab-scale SPAN reactor treating ammonium-rich wastewater day 1 | place: Ireland: Galway | collected 2017-01-16 | reverse complement strand
GTTGTTTTATAACTTAATGTACCATCATAGCTCTTCCAGTTTCCGATGAATTCGATGAACTGTTTTTCGACCTGCTGAAGTTTTGCATTCCACATAAAAGTGTAAATGAATTTACCGGTAAAAATACCGGAATGTTTGCCTTTCGGTTCTTCCGCAAGCTCGTATTCACCATACACGGTACTGCGTTTTTTGCCGTCTCGGTATTGGTTGATTTTCAGTTTTCCTTCAAATTTTGAAAAGTTCTTTTCAACCATTGAATATCCTGCGAGAAAATATTCCTGATCGTTTTTCCTGTTCTGTTCTGAAATATTAATTTTGATCTTCAGAAGTTCTTTGCCTGCAATTGTTCCCGTGTAAGGTTGGGATTTATTCATCCACACTTCAGCGATATTAGGCATTTGAGAAAACGCGAAACCTGATGCGAGCATGAATATGAACAAAAACTTTTTCATTACAATTTTATTTTAATGATTCCAGATATTTCATAATTTGGTTAGAATTGTCAAAATGCATCGCGACTTTCTTTTTATCTTTTTGCAAAACCCCTTCAAATACAATAACATTAAATAATTTGGGCATTAATTTAAGTCCCAAAGATCCTTTAAAAACACCTTGATTTTCAATGTTTAAGACAGCGCTGTATATTTGAATCGATTCATCATTCACTCTGGCAGTTTCCGTTTGATTGTAATTCACATTTCCTGTAATCTTATGAGTCTCATCACCGATCTGCAAACTTCCTTCTACGTCATACAGGCTTGATATTCCGGTACTCATCAATACTGAACTAAAAGTAACTTTTATCGACTGTTTTTTACCCTTTTCCCCTTCAAAATAATGACCGTTATTCTTAATTAAGTCAGGCAGGTCAATGCTCTTCTGTGCTGACGTAATAATAAAACACAAAAGAAAAAAGAAAACATATTTCATATTAAACACCAAACTGGCCGAGGTGATGATTCAGGTGTTTCGCCAGCATATTGTTCCATTCCTGAGCGGTAAGTTTGCCAAACGAGTGCGACATTTTACCGTCAAAAGCTTCTTTACCCAACTGCTGGGTTTTTTGGATGAAACCGATCAAACGCTTTTTTTCGGTTTCAAAATCTTTGTTGCCCTTGATGATAAACATCGGACCCGTCGGGATATTCTGCTTGTACGGAATTTCATTTACAGTTTTTGGTTTCACAAAATTTTTCAGCAGAAATCCTGCAATAAAACCCGGTTTGGGATGTTTATCAGTTTCGTAAATCGTTTCGTAAGCAACGTTCAGATGAGCAAGTACCTGATCTACGCTCATTTTGCCCCACTTTCTCTGGGTTTCCGGCGTAAGGGTGTTGATTCTGTCGATGTAATTCTGCGCATCTTTAGCGTCGAAAATGTTCTGCATGTTTTCAGGTTTTTTTTATTTCAAAACAAATTTAATATTTTTTGAGTTTGCTCCTGAAACTATTTTAGAGTATCATCACTATTGTTTCCAGCCCCATGGTTTTGAACTGAATTCAATAGGCTGGGTTAAATCGAATTCAACTGTAAACACCCTGTCGCTGCCAATTCTACGCAGATTATAACTGAATGTTTTCTCATCCAGAGTAATCCACCAAACATTCGTTGAAGCGTAAGAAATCCTGTTGGCAGTTTCTTCATCTGCCGGAAAAATCTGAAGATTTTCGAAGCCCTGATTCGGAGCCTGACCGCCGTATTGCGTCACCTGATCTTCTGTACCGTCTTCGTGGCGGTGGTCGTGCTTAAGTTTTAAAATTGATTTATCATTCTTTGATAAAACCCAAGTGCGCGAACTGTTTTCACCTACATAAAACGGAATTCTGATTCTGTTAGATTCGCAACTCAAAACCTGCATCACCAGACGCTTACCGGTGAAACCGTCGCCTTCTTTACCGCCGGCTGTAATTTTTCCTTCGTAGGATTTAGAACAGTGATTTTTTAAACTGTTCCAGAATATTTCGCTCGGTATCTGTTTATTCTGAGCATTCAGGTTGTAAAATAAGATTGTAAAAATAAGTAATGTAAAATTTTTCACCATGCTTTTTAATGTGAGTGTTAATGATTTTATGATAGCTAAAAGATCCGAAGACAAATCCTTCTCAAATATAAACATTTTGTAAGTAACGGACTGTCTTACCGAAACAGATAAAATAAAAAAAGGCCGCCAATGGCAGCCTTTTTTTTGGATATTGAAATTTTACTTCACTATAAGATTCTGGCTGTAGGTTGCCCCGTCAGCTGAAACTACAATTCGGTAAGTTCCTGTTTTCAGTTCACTGATACTGATCTTGTTCTGATCTGCGGCGAGTGATCCTGATTTCACTAATCTTCCTGAAAGATCATAGATTTTGAAGTCAGATTTTACATTGTTTTTCAACTGAATATTTACTTCGCCTTTGGCAGGATTCGGATAAAGACTGAAGCCCTTCTTAGAAGTATCGCTCACTGCAAGATTTTTAGTAATATTAAATCTGGTAGCATTTACTGCAAAATAAATATTATTAACCGCCTTCACCATAACTCTTGCATTAGAGGTATCAATATTTGGCAGCATTACATCTGCAGTTCCTGTGTTCGGTACACTTGCAGCCAAAACTGTCGGATAAGTTAATCCGTTGTCGGTTGAAAGCAAAACCTGAACATTTTGAGTGTTAACTGGAGCCGCATTGGTTCCTGCAACATCCCAGTTTACGGTAATTGCTGTTTCGCCCGTATATGTAGCCGCAACGTTCTGAGAGGTAACTCTGAAAGGTGCCGTACCTGCAACAGTTACTACCATATTTTGCCTTGCAGCCTGATTACCTGTCGCCTTGTTGTCATTAACGAGCAGCGCGAAATTAAGCGTTCTTGCCACGGTTGGGATAACTTCCCATATTGGCGCAAGATTACCTGCAGCTATGGAGGCCATCATGGGGAAATATCGCTGAGGAGACGTTGTAGGCGTTAAAGAACGGAATACTGCTCCATTGGTCTGAGTTGGGGAAGGTTCAGTTGAAGTTGTTGAAGTTCTTGTATCGGTTTGTTCCCAAAGATAGGTAACTGCGTCACCGTCAGGGTCAGATGCGGTACCGGTCAGTACAAATGCGGTTCCCGCTGGAATGGTATAATTCGCAAGAGGCTGAACTACCGGAACCTGATTATTGTTCGGAGTTTTTTCCCCACATACAGAGCTGTTCTGAGTGGTGATATTAGTATACATTTGATTCACACTTACTACATGGAAGTAAGCGTCACTGTTAGGCTGCACATTAGGCGCGCAAATTCCGGCATAAGCCATTATCGTACTTCCGCTTCCAGGCTCGACGGAGCTTCCTGACGATCTGTTACCACCACACGAATTATCAAAAGTATGTTGGGCTCCCCACTGGTGGCCCATCTCGTGTGCTACATAATCGATGTCAAAGGCATCGGTTCTCGGTGCAGAGCGACCTGTAACACCACGGGCCTTACTCGTAGTACACGGCGATCTCAACTGCGCGATTCCACCGCCACCGGTACTGAAGATGTGACCTATATCGTAAGCTGCTGTTCCGATTGTTGCATCGATAAAGGCTTGATTTTCGTTAAGGAGTAAACTACCGTTATTATTGGTAAATCCAGGTCCGTAAGCATCAGTCCCGATCGAAATAAGCAAATCATTATTGGGGACCATGGTCATGGTTAATGATATTGTTTTCTCGTAGACCCCATTTACTCTGGTCATTGTTGTATTCATCGCCGCAAGAACTGCAGCCTTCTTCTGTTCCACCGTGCCGGATCCTAATCCTGCCCTGTTGATATGATAATTAGAGTATTCAACAGTGGAGGAAAGTGCCAAACGGTAATTTCTAAACAGGCCATCCTGAACCAGCGCCTGTGCCTGTGGCTCAATTGCTGCCGTGTTTTCTTCAGGATTTTCGTAATGGCATACAAAACCACCCACACTTGGCAATTCTTTACGGTCGTACACCATGTACGTAGACTTATCCTGAGTATGAGCATCAAGATAAGCGGTTTTTCCTTCGTTGAAGTACATTATATTTATCCCGTCGTACGGACTGACACTGAATCGGATTGAGTTGCTCTGGTTTCCTTTTTCATAACCTACATACGATCTGATCTCCGGGAATTTTGCCTGTAAAACAGGATCCATTACCGAGGCTTCGTGTACCACATAGTTTACGAGCTTTCCGTCTGCAGTAGGAAATTTCAGGATGAGCGATTCGTTATTAGAAAATCTCTGTGGTGCTGTAGCCAAATCATTTTTAAGATCCTCCAGATTAAGTTTAAATAATTTATACTTTACCGGGGTCGAGGTCTTGTCATACACGGGCGCCTTGCTGTCTACGCTTGCGACCGACTTCCAGTGGTTTGTCTGCGAGAAAACTATTCCCGAAAACATCACTGCCGCTGTCAATAGTAGTTTTGATTTCATGCGAAAATTTTATGGTTTTATTTTTTGAATTTCTATCGTTTTAAACTGATGATTTTTACTGATGACGATAACACTTGCGGGATTAGACCTGCCTGTATACTCGCGATTATCATAGGGCTGAACAGTAATTTTTAATGTATTACCGCCGCCAGATACCCCCGTAACAGTGAAATCTGATTTTTCAATCTTTGGCTGTACCAGAATATACATTTCTGTTTCAGTAAAAGACGGTATTGGATTTTTCCTCGGAGAAGGGTTATTCATGTTGATGGTGTTATATATGCGGTCAATACTTTTCTGCGAATCCAGGATCTCGGATTCACTTTCAATAAGCTTCACGTTTACATGATTGATTTCGGAAAATTCTATATTTTTCAAATCTTCAACAGGTTTTACATGAAGCTGCTGGCAGGACATTACAATATACAACAGCAAAATATAGCGCATAAATTACTTATTATGAGTTCAATTCATTTATGAACTGACGAAAATACAAATTTTTTAGCAAAAGAGCACTCCTTTGACAATATTTCTATCAAAACAATATCATTTTCCTTATCTATTAGCTTATTTCTTTAGTATATAATAGCGAAAAAAAACGGACCGAAGTCCGTTTTTAATTATTGAGTGATAGTTACCTTCGTGCCTTTCGTATGCGCATTCATCTGTGGCGCGTAATAATTCTGCAGAGTGGTAATTCCGTTGCTGAAAGTTCCCGATGCGTTGCAGATATAATCGTACTCGAAAACGTACTTCCCTTTCGGCATATATTCGATGTAGAAATTTGTTGAAGCATCTTTCGTGGACTGATAATAGCCCAAACTGTTTTTCCATTCATAACCTGAAATAATGTTCAACGGCTCAAAACCCGCAGCACGCATATCTTTCAAATGAATGAATTCCATATTTCTGTCGGTATTCAAAATCATTCTTACGGTAACTTTATCCCCCACTTTTAACGGTGAGTTTTCTGTGATTTTAATTAACTCTTCGCCGTTTACGGTTTTCACTTTTTTATACAGTTCTTTCGTGATTGAAAGGTAAGATTCGGAGGATTTAATTTTGTCCAGATCCTCATAATACTGCCAGAACAATCCACCTTGAACAATTCCGGCGCCGGGTTTGGTGACAGTAACCGTTCCTAAATTTTTATCAATTACAGATTCCTTCACTGAACTTTTTACGTAACCTGTTGCTTTTGTATCCGGATTTACAAGTTCTTTTCCGCCCCAAATAATGGTTGCCTTATCGCTTTCTGAATTCGTCCAGGATTTTCCGGAATTCAAAATTGTGAAAATAACTTCTGCAGTCCCACGTGAACTTCCCCATGAATTCACTTCTTTCTGGGTAATCAGCCAGATTTTCATTTCCTCAATGAAATTGGTATCGTTAGGCGTCAGTTTATTAAACGCCTCCAAAGCTCCGGCGTGATTTACAGTTTTAGAATTGTACCAGCCCCAATCGTTCAGATTCTGTTTCCAGTAAACGCCCTGAGTTTCTGTATCTGTAGAAGTTTCTTTAAGATAAGTCAGCAATTTTTTCGAAACATCTTTCAATCCGTAACTGTCAAATAAAATCGCTAAACGGTGCAATCCAAAGAAAGTAAAATCGGTGATTTTTTCTGTTTTCGCTTTGGAAATTACGGCATTTTTCAGCGCAGTTCCTTTCGCTTTTAAAGGATATTCTTTCTCCCAATAATTTCGGGTATCGAGATAGTCCAGAACATAATTATTAACCACGTTCTTTTTATCGATCTGCCCATATTTATTCACTTCCGTATCCACAAAACTGATCAGTTTAGAAACCATTTCTTTCTGTTCAGAACTTTGATAATCTGCGGTATTTCCTTTCAGCCATTCATTAATTTTTCCTAAAGATTTCAAAATGTACAGCGAGTTATAATACGAACTTGGATAACCTTGATACCACGAAAATCCACCATCCGGATTTTGCAGTTTTTTCAGCTCTGCCCAATCGCTTTGAATGGAATTCCGCATCGTATTTGCATCAAAAAGACGAGCCAATTTTTCCATTTGTTCCGTTTCATTTTTACTGTCCAAAACCCAAGGCGTTTCTTCCAGCAGCAACTGTTTCAGTTCCTGATTTTTTTCAAGATTTGAAGTCAGTAAACCTTTGCTTTGATATTCTTCAAAAACAGTTTTCAGTTTTGGATTGGCTTTAAAAATTTCAGAAGCCAAAACATCAGCAAACCATTTATTAAAAATAACATCAGCTGAATTGTTTTGGTCGTTTTTCAGACTTGGCAAAGCAAACATAATTTCCCAGATTGGATTGGTTGTCAGTTCCAAAGTATTGGAAAAATTAGTGGCGGTTGTTGAAGTATTTTTGGCTAAATTATCCAATGTAAACGTTTTGGTCTGACCTTCTTTCACGAAAATCGGAACAGCATCGGTAACCAGCATTCTGTTTGGCAACACGGCGATTGCTTTTTGTTCACCATCAGAGAAATTACCGGCTTTGGCTACGATTTTAATAATGATCGAAGACACATCGTTCGGAACATTAAGTTTCCAGTTGACCACAGCATTTCCGTTTTCGGCAAGACTGAAGGTTTCCTGTGTTTCATTCAAACTAAATTTACCGGAAATATCTTCATTGGTAAAAGCATCCAAAATCTGAAGCTGTGCCGTTCCGTTGAGCTTTTGACTGACTAAACTTGAAAGTTTGGACTGAAGATTCAGTTCGTCACCTTCACGCAGAAATCTCGGATAATTTGGTGTAACCGAAAACTCTTTCTGCGTTACCACCTCTTTCTCCAAAACTGCAGATCTTGCATCTTTGGTATGGGCCAAAAACAAGAGTTTCCATTGAGTTAAAGCTTCCGGCGAAGTAAACTCAAAAGTTACGTTTCCATCTTTGTCAGTTAATAAATTAGGGTAGAAAAATGCGGTTTCGTTTAAGTTTTGACGAACCGGAATTTTCCCCAAATCCTCTTTTTTCCCGCCCAGTCCAATTACCACAACTTCTTCCACATCCGAAACAGAAGTGGAATCAACCATACGTTCGGCTTTTGTCGGCGGTGGCGGCGGATTTCCCACCGATTTCATTTCAGATTTGGCTCGAACAGCATTTGACTGTTCGGCAACTGCCGCACTATACATTACTTCCATTCGGTTTCCGTAAATTCCTCCATTAAACCAATTAAATTCGGGAACATTAATTCCTTTCTGATTTAGATACGGTACCCTTTTGCTGAAGTTCTCCTGAGACAGGTATTCATTGATTCCATAAGAATTGATGAGGAAATATTTCTGATACAATTTTTGCCAGGAATAAGAATTGGCTGCAAACTGATCCAGCGATTTATCATACATATTGGCTAAAACTTCGGCGTTAACACGTTCTTTATCCTCACCAAGAATCTTAACCGTCCATTTTTCTTTGGAATTCGGCTGCAATTTGTCGCGGAAAGTCACGGTTTCAATTCGCAGCGGTTGTTTGTCCGAAGCAATCTTTAAATTAACCGACTGCGTCTGTACATCATTGAAAGCCACCAGCTGAAACTGAACATTGATCTGATCAATACTTTCATCTTTCGGAAACGCCACTTCATATTCCAAAACGCCGTTTTTAAAAGATTTCTGTTCCGTCACCGTTTCACCGTTTCCGTTTTGAACGTAAATATTCACTAAAGCATTCGGAACTGCGGAATAAACATAGATTTTCGCTTTTTCACTTCTTTTGAATTCACTTTTTGGCTGAATTACTTTCAGGAAAGGTTTCTGCGAATCGGTTAAGAATCTTTTATCGAAAACTTCGAAAGTTTTTTCGGATTTTATGGTGTCTTTTCCTTCGATATTATAAAGCTCCAGTTTGTATTTTCCGGCGGTTAATTTCCCTAAATCAAGCGATTCTTCACTTCTCTTCTCTCCGTTCAAAATGAAAGATTGAATTCCTTTCTCTTTTTCTTCTTTGGAAAAATAATCGTGTGGGAATTTCTGGATGAATTCCGGTTTCGTCAACTTCTGCAAATCCTGAATTTCGTCTTTAAAATTATCTCTGAAAACTCTTTCACTGGCAACCAGTTTTGAAAGTTTTACCTGATAGGGTTTCTTTAAGTTCTGCTCGTTGTAATTTTTGGTTTCAACTTTAAGCTTTAAATTTTCATCGGTAAAAGTATCTTTAATGTCGTCGGCTTTGATATAATGGGAAACCGAAGCAACCCGCACATTTGCCGTCTCCGATTGTGTTTCACCGTTGATATCCGTTACGGAAGCATTGATTTCATAATTATCGATCTGAATTCCGTCTAAAGTTTCGTCTTTTTTCAAATCCAGTTTAATGGTAAACTCTCCTTTCTCATTGGTTTTCACCTCGCCTAAAATCGAGTTTTCATTATCATTTCCACGCGGATACCAGTAAAAATACATCCACCGGATATTGCGTTTTTTTATTTCATAATTCACGGTCGCATTACTCAGCGGAATGCCGGAAAAAGTCATCGCTTTGCCTTTGATTTCTATGGTTTGTCCGTATTTGTATTCGTCTTTCACGGGATCGATGATGACTTCAAATTTCGGGCGTTTGTATTCCTCAACTTTAAAATATTTCATTCCATCAATCAGATAATCTGATTTTTCATCGTCATTATCCACTTCAATACTGAATTCGCCGTTAAGTTTTCCCTGAGGAAGAATAAAACTGCCATTGATGGAGCCAAATTCGTTAGTGGTGAGCTGCTGTTTCGAAATTTCTTCACCGTTCGCATCATTTAAAATGATATTGAGTTTAGATTTCGAGACAACATTTTCTTCTTTGGATTGTCCGTTAAAAGCCGTGGCAATGACTTTAAAATAAACAGTTTGTCCAGGACGGTAAATCGCTCTGTCAAGGAAAATCTGCGCCTGTTCGCGGTCCTGAATGTTGTTTTCGCCATAATACTGATTTCCGTAAACCTGCATCAGATTGAAATCATTGGTCTTCGGCTGCTGTACCAAATAGTAGCGGTAATAGTCTTTCTCCGCAGTTCCTGGAAACTTGAAGTTTGCAGAAGTATCGGTTTTCTCCGCGAAAATGGTTCCTGTTTTTCCCCTTACATATTCAAGGATTTTAAGGTCTTCATTTGAAATTGATTTTCCGTTTTCGCGGCTGACCAATTTCAGCTGATCTTCCAGAGATTTCCTTTCATCTTTTTTTACATAAATAATTCGCGAAGAAGTGGAAATGAAATAAAAATTCTCCTGAATGGCATTTTCCACCACATATTCCACCATATAAATTCCTGAAGGAAGCGGCTTTATTTCCAGCGAAGTTTTGTGGGTTGCATAATCCTTTAAATCCTGAAGACTGAAGGTTTCTTTACGCACAAGCGTTTTCTTCACATTTTGGAAAATATTTTTATCATACTGATTGGAGATATATTTTAAAAAATTCTGAAAATCATCTTTTACTTCATAAATATTTAAAGAAAACTGATGAACATTTTTCGCCTCTGCAACCAAATGTACAGGCAGATTTGCCTGCGTGTGCGTTTCATATTTAATAACCAGCACCGGATTTACAATCTGGCTTTCCCGGTTTTTTATATTATCTGAAAACTTCGATTTCGGATACTGTTTTTTCGCAGTTTCAGCCCATGAAAGCGCGTCCTGATATTTCTGTTCGGAAGTAAGTTCATCCATGATCTCAGCAATAATCAAAACTTTGTAATCGCCTTCTGTATTTGATTTTACAAGATCCTGAAGCAGCGCTAATTTATCCTTGCAGTTGGTAAATTCACAGTTATAGTTCAGTTTCTGATGCTGAAAATAGAGTTTGGAATTTCCTGAATTCCTGGCAATCAGTTCGTCATAAATATTCAATATTTTATCATGGTTCGCTTTGAGTTCATTCGGAGTAAAAAGTTCAGAATTTTTCAAAAATTCGGTTTCATTTACCGAATTCCAGTCGAATAAAGTCGGGAAATAGTCCAGATCCTGAGTTTCCTCGAAAATAGCTTTGTATTTGGAAAGCTGTATTTTTTGCAAATCAGCTTTTTTCTTATTTAAATTTTCAAAATGTTGGGTTAAATAATTCTTGAAATCAAGTTTGCTCCAGGTTTCAATCTGGGAAACATCCTGATTATTAATATTGGTCCGTTGGTTAATTTCCCACGATTCATTCTGGTAATAATCCATAAAAAACTGACCAAGCATAACCTCATAAACCAGTTTCTGTTCTCCTTTCAGCTGATCACCGAAAGAAGAAAGCTTTTTAAAAAACTGACTCGACGAATCGTTGTTTCCGTCATCACGGGTTTGGTTCACAATGCTGAATTCCGCTTTCAGCGAGCGTATTAACTGATTCGCATTGTCGTCTTTCATGGCTTGTTTCTGGATTTCTAAAATGATGGGAAGATTCGATTTGTATTTTCCGGTTTTGTAATTCTCAGCGACTTTTTTCCACTGGTCATCGTAATATTTCTGACCAAAAAGCGGTGAGATAAAAGAGATTAAAAGGAAAAGCGTAAAAATTCTGGTGAAATTTTTCATATGGTTTATTGCTAAAGTCTTAATAGGATGCTAAAGGGAATTATTGGTTAAATTTGCGCAGATGCAGTTTTTAAATTTACTAAAAAAATACATTATCGACAGCCAAATATATGTTTCTGTGATGGGAACCTTTTTGGCAGTATTTTTCATGCTGGAGCAAAACCTGTTCCGCTTCCCTACAGTGATTTTAATATTCATCACATTTTTCAGCGGCTATCTTTATACCAAGTACCAGCGACACCGTTTTTTTACCAGAATTCTGATATTTAATATACTTTGCGGCATTTTTTCTGCGGTTTTAATCCTCTTAAACCATAATGAAATAAGACTTTTAAAATGGGGCATAATCGTTGTCCTCGGTTTACTTTACAATTCAGCATTTATTGAAAATCAAATCAGAAATATTCCTTTGCTTAAAGTATTCTATGTCGGACTAACGTGGGCTTTAATTAATTCCTGGCTTATCGTACCCGAATTTCATCCCGAAATCTTTATCATCAGTCTCTTATTCGTAAGCGCGCTGGTCCTTCCTTTTGATATCCGCGATATGAAAGATGACACGGTAATCACTTTCCCACAGCTTATTGGAGTGCAGAAGACCAAATTCATGGCCTATTTAATGGTATTTACAAGCATGATTCTGGCGGTAGTATTTTTGAAAACTGATTATGCATTGGCTTTATTCACCACTTCAATAATTACTTTCATTTTAATATATTTCTCAGAAAACGCTAATAAAGATTCTTACTTTTCATTTGGCGTGGAAAGTTGTTCGGGTCTGCCGCTTTTATTTCTGATTTTAATGAAGTATTTTTGAAAAATGATTATCCGGAAGCTGCATCTCATCAATTTTAAAAACCATCAGGAAAAATCCTTTGAATTTTCACCCCAAATCAACTGTTTTGTAGGAAACAACGGGGTGGGAAAAACCAATGTTCTCGATGCGTTGCATTACCTTTCCGTAGCCAAAAGTTTTCTCGGAAACACGGATCTGAATAATATTAAAACGGATGAAGATTTTTTCGCTATTGAAGGCGAAATTTCTGATGGTGAAAAAGAAAATATCATCAAGGTTCAGATGCCGAAAGAGGCTAAGAAAATCATCAAAAAGAACGATAAATCCTACGACAGAATCGCTGATCATATCGGATTTTTGCCCAGCGTAATAATTTCTCCTTACGATTCTAACCTGATTTCCGATTCTGGAGAAAGCCGCAGAAGATTTCTGGATGCCATGATTTCCCAGACTGATTCGGATTATCTTTTCAACCTGATTCAGTACCAGAAAACGGTGCAGCAAAGAAATGCACTGCTGAAAAATTTTGCCAGAAACCGCTATTTCGATGCAGAAAACCTCGAAATTTACAATGAACCGCTGATCAAATTCGGTACAAAAATCTTTGAAAAAAGACAGCAGTTTACCGATTCCATTGTCCCGCTGATTCAGCAGTATTACGATATTATTTCCAACGGAAACGAAAAGGTTACGGTAATTTATCAATCGCATCTGCAGGAAAATGATTTCGGGACTCTTCTGCAGGAAAATTCCGAAAAAGACAGAATGCTCACTTATACTTCAACAGGAATTCATAAGGATGATTTGGTTTTTGAGATGAACGGTAATTCGCTGAAGAAAATCGGTAGCCAGGGTCAGCAGAAATCTTTTCTCATCGCGCTGAAGCTTTCCCAAATGAACAGAATTAAAGAACTTACGGCAAAAACACCGGTTCTTCTTTTAGACGATATCTTCGATAAACTTGATGACACGCGGGTTTCGCAGCTGATTGAACTCGTGAATCAGGAGCATTTCGGACAGATTTTCATTACGGATACCAATCTGGAACGCACCGAAAAAGTGGTGAAAAAGATTAATGAAGAATCGAAAATTTTTGAAATTTAAACCATGAAAAAGAAAAAGCGCGAATTTCAGTCTTCCGAACTGGTAAGATCATTTGCCCGAATTCATGGTTTCGAAGATAAACTGCTTGCTTTTGAAATTAAGGATTTTCTCAGCGAGTATCTAAGCGAAGCACTTTCCAATGAAATTGAATCTGTAAATCTGAATAAGAAAATTTTAGAAATCAGGATAAAATCTCCGCTTCTGAAAAATGATTTCAGAATGCGGAAAACCTTCTTTCTGAATAAATTTAAAGAAAAATTCGGCGAAGAAAATATTACCGATCTTCAGATTTTGTAACCACGGTATTATCCACCATTTCTTTCGCGCTGTCGTCCAGATCTGAGCGGAGCGGCAGGAAAAAGCGCAGCGGATTCTTCATGAAATACCTGAAAATTTCCTTATAAATTTCGGTCACCTCGCCAAAATTCACCTTTCTGGAACGGAAAGCCAATACCATCGAAAGTCCGAAACTTACTGCAAAATTGAAGAAACCGATCAAAAAGACGGTAATCACCGAAATCCATACGGTGTAAGAATCAACGATAAATCCTTTACCATAAAAGCCTAAAGCAATATTTCCTGCAGCAAAAGTAATGTGGCGGATGTCGAGATCCAAGCCTAGAAAAAGCCCTACAGGACCTGTAATTCCGAGAAAGACACCAAACCAGAAATTGGAGATGATACCGGCGGAGTTTCGGGCATAGTAATCTGAAATGTTTTCCGCTGCTTTTTTACCCAGAAAGTAGTTCAGGAAAGGGTTTTTTGCGATTCTTTTCGGAATACTGTAAAATACAGAACTGTTGCCGATATTCCCGGAAATAATCCCTGAAATAAAGAGAAAGAATCCTGCAATACACGCGTGGAAAATTGCTTTGGAATGAAACGGATCATGATCCTGAAGAATTTTCGTAGCTTTTTCTGCCGCAAAATTCTGCTGAAAGAGAACATCAAGTCCATAAATAATCGCAAGCGCTACCGGAAAAGCCAATGCCACATTACCCATGAATGCAATGAACTGCGACCGGAAAACCTTGGAAACCAAATGCGCAAAATCGACATAGTTTTTCTGGGTGTTTTCACCTTCCGAAAGTACTTTTGCCATCGTTGCCGCGGTCATTGCAGGCTGTTTGGTCGCTAATGTAAAACTCATCAGATAAATCATGATAAATCCCATCGCATAGTTGGTGGCATATAAAATGGCGTGAGAGAAATCGCTTCCGGGAAGCGAGCCATAAAAAAGTTTAAGAACCACAAGACAACCTACTATAATTCCACCGCCGCTGGCTTTCAGGAACATGCTCATATAATCCCTGCGTGACGAGGTAATGTAGTGTGTTCCGGTTTCGGCTGTGTGATTGGTAATCAGGTGAGACATCAGCGTCGTACTGTCTGACACCAAATCGACCAGATTATTCTTATGTGATTTATAATCCAGAATATGGAAAAACAGCTGTTTGGATTTGTGCACAACATCTTCTTCCTCATCAATCACCATCACGTTATGAATATCACTCATGCGGTTCAGTTGCTGCCTGATTTTGATAAGCGACTGGTTGATTTTGCTGGAAATTCCGTATTTCGCGGAGTTTTTGAAGGCTAGCGTTACAAAATCAAGACATTGCTCCAAATACACTTTTATCTGCTTATAATGTACATCTTTGGAATTGAGGGTGAAATCAGGATTTTCAGCGTAATTTTCATTAAGTCGGTCGAGTTCATTTTGAAGCGCCAAAAAAGGATTATCGAAATTACGGTATTCAGGAGCCATATTCACAACTTCTACATCCATCGCATTCCCGATCACGCGCCACGCCAGTATATTCATTGAAAAAAGCAGCTCTTTTTTCACTTTAGGCCTTAAAATTAAATCATCAATCCGAAGCAGACGGAAAAACTCACTCAGTTGTTCCTCCGGAAGATTCTGGAAATACTGCAAATCCTTTGTTGGCCGTACAGAAGTGGCATCTACGAGAAACCAAACCGTATTTTCATGTTCCACGGCCGGCAGAATTTTATTCAGCAGTCGTTTTTTAAACTCAGGAAAAAAAGCGTTTTCCGATAAAATATTAGCTTCGGTAAGCGAAAGATTAAAGGGTTTTCCTTCAAAGACATGGTTGATATAGAACGCAAAATTCTCAGTAACATCGGGATTTGTACGCAGAAAATCGAGAATTTCCTCAAAATCAGACGGACGCAGATTAAGCATCAATTCAGAAAGCGGCTCCAAAGATTTCGTTTCGTTACGGAAACTGAAATACTTGGAAAGAAGGATATTAAAATCTGTCTTATTTCTTTTGTATAAAGGCATATTCCCTACAAAGATAATTTATTTCAAACTTACGTTATTCATCTGCCGCATGATCCAGCTGTGTTTCCGCTTGAGGTAAGAAGATGGATTTTTGGGATCATATTTTTTTGGATTAGGCAGGATGGCGGCAATCCAGGCGGCCTCACTTTTCGTGAGATTTATGGCGCTTTTGTTGAAATAATATTCAGATGCAGCTTCAACTCCAAAAACTCCGCGTCCCATTTCTATTGAGTTCAGATATCTTTCCAGAATCACGTCTTTGCCCCAAACAAGTTCAATGATGAAGGTATAAACGGCTTCCAAACCTTTCCTGATCCAGCTTCTGCCCTGCCAAAGAAAAATATTTTTAGCAGTCTGCTGGGAAATGGTACTTCCGCCACGCAGTTTTTTGCCCTGTTCATTATGCTTCATTGCTTTTTCAATGGCTTTATAATCAAAACCTGTATGACTGAAAAAAGCTTGGTCCTCTGAAGCAATTACTGCTCTTTTTACCAGACTGCCCATTTCGTCATAGGATACATAATCTCTTTTCAGCTTTCCGTACTGAAGCAAACCTCCAATCTGGGTGATCGTAACAGGCGGATTAAAGAATTTACCCCATACAATAAAAAGTATATTCGCGAGAATGAGTATAAAGATGAGTTTTTTGATTTTCTTCCACATAAACTTCGGGGTGATGAGCATTATTAATTGCCTGCAAAAATAGAAATATTAATTATTTAAGGGGCTTCAGGTATGTTAAATTATAATCGGGCAGCAATTCGGGATGAAAAATTTTGATGTAATCTTTCAGAATTAAATCAGAACGGACTACTCCGCTTTCGAAAAAATCATTCGCACTTCCCTTCTCTTTCCCGCTCACGGTGTAGAGTTTTCCGTGATGATATACATTCATTTTCGTATAATTCGGGTTGATTTGTAATAGTTCTTTCTTTGTTTTATGGTTTCCCACATTCACCCAAAATTCGGCATTCTGAGATTTCGCAAAAACTTCTTCAAAACTTAAAGGAACCGCTTTCGAATCGGAGTTTTCAGCGTTAATATATTTAGCATTTGCATCTGCAATCAGTGTTGCTAAATTTGTTTTTCCGCCGGGTAAGAACCATTGGTTTCCGTACATTTCATTGGCAAGAACAACAGGTTTGTTCTGTGCTTTTTGAGCTAACGTTTTCAGGGAATCATAGGAACTCTGAATCTCTTTAAACCGCACAGCTGAAGCTTTTTCAGGACCTAAAAGTCTTCCGAAAACCATAAGATATTTGGATTTTTCCAAAGGATTCTGCTCCAGATATTCATCCAGAAAAACAATCTCGATTCCGTTTTTTCTGATGAGATCGTAGGTATTGTCAAAACTTGCAATATAATTCGTGAAGACCGCGTCGGGTTTTAGTGCGATAATTTTTTCGACATCATACTTCTGCTCGTTTCCGATGTTCTGAATTCTTCCCTCTGAAATGAGACTATGAATTTTCTCCGAATAAACATACTCCGGACTGGAGATTCCGATGATTCTATCTTCTAAACTCAATTCTGTAAAGAATCCGACCAGACTTGCATTGAGTAACATTACTTTTTTAAAAGGCAGTTTCGAAACAGGAATATTGTAATTAAATTTACCTGATTTTAACTTTACAAAATCGCCGTCACTTTTGAATGCGACATTTTCCGAAATTTTTTGCCAGTCGTTTAGCGTAAAATTTTCCTCCTTTTTACATGACAAAAGCAGAAATAGAAATAAAAATGCAAAAAAAGTACGTTTCATTTTTTGAAAGGAATAAAAAAGTGTTATATTTGCAGACCTAAAAAAAGGCCTCGTGGCGCAACTGAATAGCGCATCTGATTACGGCTCAGAAGGTTACAGGTTTGAATCCTGTCGAGGTCACAGAAACCCTGCATTAAGCAGGGTTTTTTATTTTTCCAGAAGCAGGGAAACCCATTCTTCACGCTGCAGTTTTCTTTTCAGAGTAAGTTTCTGCTCATTACAAACTTCCAGAATATCATCAACATCAAAGAAGCATAATCCTGAAAGCAAGAGCTGTCCTCCGTTATTTAAAACCGAAACGTAGGTAGGAATATCTGAAATAAGGATATTCCGGTTAATATTAGCCAGAATTATATCAAAATTTTCGGCACCTAAATTATCCGCAGTTCCCTGAGAAATATCAAGATCAACATTGTTTCTTTCTGCGTTTTCCTTTGAATTTTCTACAGACCATTCGTCTATATCGATGGCAACGGTTTTTCCTGCGCCTTTCTGCTTTGCGAAAATCGCGAGAACCGAAGTTCCGCAACCCATATCGAGAACGGTTTTGTTTTCGAAATCCATATCGAGCATCTGCTGAATCATAAGATAGGTTGTTGCGTGATGTCCCGTTCCGAAAGACATTTTAGGTTGGATAATAATTTCGTGAGGGAGGTTTTGGTTTGAATGAAATTCTGCCCGGATGGAAACCTGATTCTCTACATTAATTGGCTCGAAATTCTTTTCCCATTCCTCATTCCAGTTGATATTGGGCATTTCCTGATAGGTGTAGGAAATTTCTACAGCTTCATTTGAAAACATGTTAATTTCCTTAAGTTGTTTTTCATCTAAAAGGTCCTTCTGGATATAAGCCAGAATTCCGTTGTGTTCCTCCGTAAAA
>JAANMT010002055.1_pt1 | contig 17881 bp, 19 predicted proteins | sample 7279711 | NCBI WGS metagenome assembly JAANMT01 (sample SAMN14094538, study PRJNA606508) | bioreactor metagenome | isolation source: A lab-scale SPAN reactor treating ammonium-rich wastewater day 1 | place: Ireland: Galway | collected 2017-01-16 | reverse complement strand
CAATGCTGGTACTTTTTGCCACCGGATTTTTAAGAATGTACTGGATGTCCAAAAAAACAATAACGGCAGCAATTTCTGCAGAACTGACTAAAAATAATATTCAACTTCCGAAAGAAAATGTAGTGAACATTGCAAAAAGCATTATTAATCCAATGTTCGACTGGCATATCAATTTCGCGTATGTTCTTGTTTTGGCCTATATTTTAAGAATCATATATCTTTTAGTAAAGGGCGTGAAATATCCTAATCCATTCTCAAAATCATCTACAGGAAAAGAAAAACTTCAGGGAACGGTGTACAGTATTTTCTATGTTTTGCTTGCGGTACAAATTCTTACAGGTTTTGCACTGATGTGGGAACTCGCCTCAGAGGAGGTTCTGGATAAAGCAGAAGAGATTCACAAATTCGCGGTCTATTGGCTGCCAGTGTTTGTACTGCTGCACTTTACAGGAATTACAGCAGCAGAACTCACGAGTAAAAAAGGAATTACCTCCAAAATGATTGGGGGAGAATAATTTAATTTATAGAAAAATGAAAAAATCAATTATAGTAATGCTTTCCGGGGTTTTGATGTTCGCCTGTTCCAAAAATGAGGAAAAGGTAGCCCAGGAAACATTTGCCGTTTCCGGCGAACAAATCACGTTAACAGATTTACAGAAAAAAACGGCAGGAATTGAAACCGCAACACTTAATAATGAAAATATTGCCAACAAAATTCTGCTGACAGGTCAAATAAATGTGCCGCCCACAGGAATGGCAGGCGTGTCGTCTTCCACCGGCGGAATCATAAAAACTGCACGGTTTGTGCCGGGAAATTACGTAACCCGCGGACAGACTTTAGCAGTGGTGGAGAATCCTGATATGGCAAGGCTTCAGCAGGATTATCTTCAGGCGAAATCGAATTTGGGATATGCGCAGAAAGATTATGACCGCCAGAAATATTTGAATAAATATCAGGCAAGTTCCGACAAGGTTACTCAGAAAGCTGCAAACGAAGCCCAGTTGCAAGGCGCTGCCGTTCGCGGAATTGAGTCGCAGCTGCGTTCTTACGGAATCAGCCCTGGAAGCGTGAGTTCCGGCAATATCAGAAAGTCAGTGAGTGTTGTCGCACCGATTTCGGGCTATATTTCGAGAGTGAATGCGACCATCGGGCAGTATGTATCTTCGGCAGATGTATTGTATGAAATCGTAAATAACGGACAAACGCATTTGGCCCTGAAAGTCTTTGAAAAAGACCTGAATAAAATTTCTGTCGGGCAAAAAGTTTATGCATTTACAAACCAGAATCCGGACAAAAAATACGCAGCAACAGTGAAATTAGTCGGCAAAGATTTTGCGCCGGAACGAAGCGTACTCATCCACTGCGACCTGATCGATAAAGACGAAAGTCTGATTCCCGGAACCTTCATGAATGCAGAGATTGAAGTAAATGCCGAGGAAGGATTTGTAATTCCGGATGATGCAATTATAACTTGGGAAGGGAAACAGTATGTTTTTGAAGAAGTAAAACCCAAAACGTACAAAATGTTTCCTGTAGCGATTGGAAATTCCCAAAACGGATTAACCGAACTCTTGAATTTTGACAGTAAAAATGCCAATAAAACCTTTGTTACCAAGGGCGCATATCATTTGCTGATGGCTCTGAAGAATGTTGAGGAGTAATTTTTTAAGAATTTTTATTTGATTTTTACTTTTCAGTTGGAAAATGATTTCTATATTTGTCCCAATGAAAACGATCAACAATACAAACTGGTGGTGGCCTCAAAACTTTCAAAGTCTTGAGCACTGTTCTTTTGTGTAAATATATCCCAACAAAAAAATAAGAAGACTTTGACATTGCGTTAAAGTCTTTTTTTATTTTTAAAACCCAGGAATTACAATGAAATTTAATCAACATATTAAACTGAAAACCACCGTAAAATCTACATTGAGCGATCTTTTTACGCCCATCGGAATTTACCTCAGGCTTCGCGACCAGTTTCGGGATACCATCCTTTTAGAAAGCGCCGGAAACCAGAATACCGCCAATAATTTTTCATTTATTGCAGTGAATGCCATTGCCGGAATCGAAATCAGAAATTATGAGGAAGCACAGATTAAATTCCCGCTTGAAAGCGCCGAAAAAATCAATATAGAAAAGGAAAAACTTACTGATCTCCTTCAGAATTTTTCAAAAACATTTGAATGCCAGGAGCCGAATTTACCTGTCGGAAAATCTGCACAGGGATTTTTTGGTTATACTTCTTATGATGCAATTCCGTTTTTCGAAAATATTAAATTTAAAGAGGTTTCAGAGGAAAACAGAATTCCTTTGTTGCGTTACCGCCTTTATCAGTACGTAATTGCCATTAATCACCACAATGATGAAATGTTTCTGATTGAAAATAAAATTGAAGGTTTAAAATCTGAAGCTGCAGTCATTGAAAATTTGATTCAGCAAAAAAATGCCCCGATTTTCCCGTTTGAAAAAACAGGAGAGGAAGAATCAAATTTGACAGATGAAGAATACAGACATTCAGTGGAAACTGCCAAAAAGCACTGTTTCCGCGGTGATGTTTTTCAGTTGGTTTTGAGCCGCAGATTTCAGCAGAAGTTTGTTGGCGATGAATTCAATGTTTACCGCGCTTTACGGAATATCAATCCATCGCCTTATCTGTTTTTCTTTGATTATGGAGATTATAAACTGATGGGTTCAAGTCCTGAAAGTCAGCTGATCATCAAGGATAATCACGCCATTATTCATCCGATCGCCGGAACTTTCAAACGGACCGGAAACATAGAGGAAGATTTAAAGGCGGCGGAAGAACTTAAAAAAGATGCAAAAGAAAATGCTGAACACACGATGCTTGTTGATCTGGCGAGAAATGATTTAAGTATTCTCGGGAAAAATACTAAAGTTTCCAAACTGAAAGAAATCCAGTTTTTCTCTCATGTGATTCACATGGTCTCGGAAGTAACAACCGAAATTTCCGAAGAACAGAATCCTTATGAAATGATCGCCGCTACCTTTCCTCAGGGAACATTGAGCGGCGCCCCAAAATACCGCGCCATGCAGCTTATCGATGACTACGAGAAAACCTCACGGAGCTATTACGGCGGCTGTATCGGATTTGTCGGTTTCGACGGAAGCTGCAATCAGGCGATTATGATCCGCACATTTTTAAGCAAAAAAAATACTTTGTATTATCAGGCTGGCGCCGGAATTGTCGCGAAATCACAGGCGGAACTTGAACTCGAGGAGGTAAACAACAAGCTTGGAGCTTTAAAGAAAGCAATTCTGAAAGCGGAAAAAATTAATTGCTAATGATCAATTGTTAATTATAAATTTTTTAAAATGGGAAGCAATATTATAAAAGAAAAAAGCTTTGAGTTTGCAGTGCAAATAGTTAAGCTTTCTCAATATTTAGCATCGGAAAAAAAAGAATTTGTTTTAAGCAAGCAAATATTACGTAGTGGAACCAGTGTCGGAGCTATGATCAGGGAAGGTGAGCATGCGCAAAGTAAGGCAGATTTTGTTCATAAATTATCAATTGCTCAAAAAGAGATCAACGAAACACTTTATTGGCTCGAGCTTTTAGAAGCAACAGATTATATTTCTGTGGAAAGATTCTCAGGCTTAAATCATACAGCGATTGAGATTATTAAACTTCTTACAAGCATAGTTAAAACAGCTAAATCAAACCTTAACCATTAACCATTAATCACTAACCATTAACCATTAACCATTACTATGATATTAGTCTTCGACAATTACGACAGTTTTACCTACAATCTTGTTCAGATGATTGAACAGATTATCGGTGAAAAAGTAGCGGTTTTCAGAAACGATCAGATCTCTTTGGAAGAAATAGAGAAATACGACAAAATTATTCTGTCACCGGGTCCGGGAATTCCCGAAGAAGCCGGAATCTTGCTTGATGTTATTAAAAAATATGCGCCCACAAAATCAATTCTCGGAGTTTGCCTCGGTCAGCAGGCGATTGCAGAGGCTTTTGGCGGAAGCTTGATCAACCTTTCAGAAATCTATCACGGTGTTGCGACGGAATCCACGCAGATTATGGAACATAAAATTTTCAGGAATTTACCTGAGACTTTGGAAGTCGGCAGATATCATTCGTGGGCGGTAAATCCTGAAGGTTTCCCTGAAGAATTAGAGATCACAAGCATTGATAAAAACGGAATGATCATGAGTTTGAAACACAGAACTTACGATGTTCACGCAGTTCAGTATCACCCGGAAAGTATTTTAACGCCGGATGGAAAGCAGATTTTGGAAAACTTTCTTAATGGGTAATTGTTAATGGTTAATTATTAATTATCAAATTCTAACCATTAACCATCGATAATTAACCATTAACCATTGGCATTTACCCCACTAAACATTAATAATGAAACAGATTTTACAATATTTATTCAACCACAATACGCTTTCAAAAGCGGAAGCGAAAGCCATTCTCACTGAAATTGCCCAAAACAAATTCAATGAAAATGAAGTCACCGCTTTTGTCACGGTTTTTCTGATGCGCAGTATTACGCTCCAAGAAATGGAAGGTTTTCAGGAAGCGCTTTTGCGGCTTTCTGTAACGGTTGATCTGGGAACCGAAGATTTGGTGGATATCGTAGGAACCGGCGGTGACGGGAAAGATACGTTCAATATTTCTACGCTCGCAAGTTTCGTGGTGGCCGGAACGGGTCAAAAAGTAGCGAAACACGGCAATTACGGCGTTTCATCCATTTCAGGTTCATCCAATGTGCTGGAAGAGCTCGGCTATAAGTTTAAAACCAGCTCAGAAGATTTACGTGGAGATTTGTCTAAAGGAAATATCTGTTTTCTTCACGCGCCACTTTTTCATCCGGCCTTACGCTCGGTCGCGCCTTTAAGAAAAGGATTGGGCTTAAGAACGTTTTTCAATATTCTGGGTCCGCTGGTCAATCCTGCAAAACCTAAGTTTTCGATGATTGGAGTGTACAGTTTAGAAATTGCTCGGATTTATCAGTATCTGCTGCAGAAAAAACAGGATAATTTTCTTCTCGTTCACGCACTCGACGGTTACGACGAGATTTCACTGACTTCAGATACCAAGATTTTCGATAAATCCGGAGAATATATCTTTTCTGCCCAGGAATTGGGATTTAAAAATACAAACGCCGAAAGTATTTTCGGGGGAAGTACTAAGCAGGATGCAGCAAAAATTTTTAAATCCGTTCTGGAAGGTAATGGATCTTACGAACAGAATTCGGTAGTGCTTGCCAATGCGGCTATGGCTTTAAAAAACACACAAAAATACAGTGATTACAGCGATTGTCTCGCTTTGGCTACCGAAAGTTTAGAAAGCGGAAAAGCGCTGCAAAGCTTACAAAGTATATTAAATTAACAGCTGGAAATGAATGTTTTAGATCAGATTATCGCAGCGAAGAAGAAAGAAATTCAGGTTTCAAAATCTCAAATTTCAGTGGAGCAGCTGAAAGATTCCGAGTTTTTTGACCGTGACACTTTTTCATTAAAAGAAAGCCTGAAATCAAAATCGGGAATCATTGCAGAATTCAAACGGAAGTCACCGAGCAAAGGAATTATCAGCGAAAAAGCTAACGTTTTGGAAGTGGCAAAGTCATATGAAAACTTTGGCGCGAGCGGAATTTCAATTTTAACGGATTCTGATTTTTTTGGTGGAAATTTTGTGGATATTTTAAAGGTCAGAAAAGAAATTAATATTCCGGTTTTGAGGAAAGATTTCATGATTGATGAATATCAGTTTTATGAAGCAAAATCCATCGGGGCGGATGTTGTTTTATTAATAGCTGCCTGTCTGTCAGCAAGTCAGGTTCATGAATTTACAGAACTGTCACATCAGTTGGGTTTAGAAGTCCTGCTCGAAATACACACTGAAGATGAACTTATGCATTTCAATAATAGCGTTGATTTAGTGGGAATTAACAACAGGAATCTGAAAGATTTTAAAGTGGATCTGCAGCATTCCGTTAACCTTAAAAATCTTTTGCCCGAAGGTACCTTATCCGTTGCAGAAAGCGGAATTTACAGCGTAGAAGATTTTAAATTCCTTAAAGAAAAAGGCTTTGACGGTTTCTTAATGGGTGAATATTTTATGAAAAATGAAAATCCCGGGACAGCTTTTGAAGAATTTATAACGAAAATATCATCATGAAACTGAAAGTTTGCGGCCTTACAAAGCCTGATCACATTCAGGAATTAATTGATTTGAAAACCGACTTTCTGGGCTTTATATTTTATGAGAAATCTCCCAGATATGTTTTAGATCATTTAAGCTTAAACGAGATTTCGGGAATTAAACATTCTGGAAAAGTGGGAGTTTTTGTCAACGAAACAGTAGAAAATATTGCGGCAGTCGCTGAAAATGCTGCGCTGAATTATATCCAGCTTCATGGCGACGAAGACGAAAACTATGTTACTGAATTGCGTAGCAAATTAAATAGCGAAATTAAAATCATTAAAGTGATAAGAATCGGAAACCAAACCACCGAAGAACTTCAAAAAACCATCAACCATCAACCTTCAGCCATCAACTTTATTCTTTTCGATACCGATTCAAAAGCATTTGGCGGGACAGGAAAAACATTTGAATGGCAAATTTTAAACAGTATAGAAATCACCAAGCCCTACTTTTTGAGTGGCGGAATTTCTTTGGAAAATATCAGTCAGCTATCAACTATCAACCATCCACCTTTTTCTCTGGACATCAATTCAAAATTTGAAACAAAACCCGGCGTTAAAGATCTTCGAAAAATAAAAAAGCTTTATGAAAAATTATAAAAATCCTGACGAAAACGGCTATTACGGCGAATTTGGCGGCGCCTTTGTTCCCGAAATGCTTTTTCCAAATGTCGAGGAATTACAGAATAACTATCTCAACATCATCGAATCTTCCGAATTCAAGGAGGAGTTCCGGGATTTATTAAAAAACTACGTCGGGAGAGCCACACCATTATATTTTGCAAAGAATCTCAGTGAAAAATACCGGACTCAGATTTATCTCAAAAGAGAAGATCTCAATCACACCGGCGCACACAAAATCAACAATGCTTTAGGACAGGCTTTGCTTGCCAAAAAACTCGGAAAACACCGGATCATAGCGGAAACCGGAGCCGGACAACACGGTGTCGCTACAGCAACCGCCTGCGCGCTGCTCGGTTTGGAATGCATCGTTTACATGGGCGAAGTCGATATTGCAAGACAGGCTCCCAACGTAGCGAGAATGAAAATGCTGGGCGCCACTGTAATTCCTGCAACTTCAGGATCCAAAACGCTGAAAGATGCGGTGAATGAAGCTTTACGCGACTGGATTAACAATTCCACAACAACGCACTACATCATCGGAAGTGTGGTGGGTCCGCATCCTTTTCCCGATTTGGTGGCAAGGTTTCAAAGTGTGATTTCAGAAGAAATAAAATGGCAGCTGAAAGAAAAAATTGGCAGGGAAAATCCCGATTATGTAATGGCATGTGTGGGCGGCGGAAGCAATGCTGCAGGAACTTTCTACCATTTCGTGAATGAAGAGGATGTAAAACTTATCGCTGCAGAAGCCGGCGGTTTTGGTGTGGATTCCGGTAAATCTGCAGCAACCACATTTCTCGGAACTTTGGGCGTTTTGCATGGCAGCAAAAGTCTGGTGATGCAGACGGAAGACGGTCAGGTGATCGAGCCGCATTCCATTTCCGCGGGTTTGGATTATCCGGGAATCGGGCCATTTCATGCGAATCTGTTCAAAGAAAAAAGAGCGGAATTTTTCTCCATCAATGATGATGAAGCTTTAAAATCTGCGATGGAGCTCACAAAACTGGAAGGAATTATTCCTGCTTTGGAATCTGCGCACGCGTTAGCCGTTCTGGAAAAGAAAAAATTCAGGAAAGATGATGTTGTTGTGATCTGCCTGAGTGGTCGCGGAGATAAAGACATGGAAACTTACCTTAAACATTTGTAGCAGTATTTGGGCGCCTTAATCCGCCTTCCGCTCCCGCTTTTTTGTTCCGCTCCGCTGCACAAAAAGAGCTCCGCTCCAGTCGGGGCGCGGGTTTCGGCATTTTAAAAATATTTAGTAAAAACAAGAATTATGACTAACACAGATAACATTCAGCATCCAGCATCCAACATCCAACACCACAAAAAACTCAATATATACTTCACTGCCGGAATTCCCGGACTGAAAGACACTACAGAGATTCTGAAAATCATCCAAAGCTCCGGTGCGGAAATGGTGGAAATCGGGATGCCTTACTCTGATCCTGTTGCTGACGGACCTGTAATTCAAAAGGCGCATGAACTAGCACTTCTTAACGGAATGACGATCGCTAAACTTTTTGAACAGCTGAAATCTGTAAAATCAGAGATCAAAATACCTGTTGTTTTGATGGGGTATATCAATCCCGTTTTGAGTTTCGGTTTTGAAAACTTCTGTCGCGAATGCGCAGAATCGGGAGTTTCTGGATTAATTATTCCTGATCTTCCGCCAATCGAATTTGAGAAAAATTACAGACAGATTTTAGAAAAATATCAGCTCAATTTTTCTTTTCTGGTAACGCCGGAAACTTCGGATGAACGTATCAGATATCTGGATTCTTTAAGTTCAGGATTTTTGTATGCGGTGTCCAGTTCGTCTACGACGGGAAACGCTTCGAAAGAAATCAATAACGGACAATACCTTCAAAACCTCGCTGCGCTGAATCTGAAAAACCCGGTAATGATTGGTTTCGGGATAAAGAGTAAAGATGATTTTCAAAAAGTAACAGCAAATGCGGCGGGCGGAATTATCGGAACAGCGTTCGTGAATATTCTTTTGGATAAAGGAGATTGGAAAGCAAAAGGCGCAAGTTTTATTCGAAGCATAATAAATTAATTTTGTATTTTTGGACTCTAAATCCTAGATTTTATTTTTAAAAATTCCCCCGCAATAGGGATTGCAGCGTAAATCCTTCTCTTTTTCCGCGGCGGCGAAGCCGCCGCGGAAAAAAGAAGATTGAAGTGTAAAGCCCGACCCGTGCAGCTGCTTCAGCTTAGAAGAGGGGATTGCCCAACAAATTAAAAAATGACCAAAACACAGAACAGAACATTACGGTTTGTAGAGCTGGGCCTCATGGATTATGAGACAGCGTTCCGCTACCAGGAAAAACTGATGAACAACATCATTGATCGGAAACTGAAAAACCGCGACACAACTCCTGAGGAATACCAAGAAACACCAAATTATCTTTTGTTTGTGGAACATCCGCACGTTTATACTCTAGGAAAGTCCGGCGATGAACATAACATGTTGGCTAATGCGCAGAAACTCGAAGAAATCAATGCCACATTCGTGAAGACCAATCGGGGTGGAGACATTACCTATCACGGTTTTGGGCAGCTCATTGGTTATCCCGTTCTGGATCTTGATAATTTTAAGTCCGACATTTTTTTGTACATGAGAAATCTGGAGGAAGTAATCATCCGCGTAATTGCCGAGTACGGGCTGAAAGGAGAACGAAGCGAAGGAGAAACCGGTGTTTGGCTGGATGTGGGAAAACCGTACGCCCGAAAGATATGCGCAATGGGCGTGAAAACTTCAAAATGGGTGACGATGCACGGTTTCGGGCTGAATGTGAACACCGATTTAAGATACTTTGAGTACATTATTCCGTGCGGTATTAAAGATAAGGCAGTTACCTCTCTAAAACGTGAGCTGGAGCACGAGTTTTCAGAAGGAGAAATTGCTGAGCTGAAAATTAAAATAAAAAAACACTTCTGCGAAGTGTTTGAAGCTGAGTTATTCTAAATTTTCCTGTAATCTATTTTTACTTTATTTCTTTGTAGGATTGAAAGGGCTGATAATTTCTACTATTCTGGTCCAGAATTTTATCAGAGATCAGAACTCCAAAGAGATGATCGATTTCGTGCTGGATGATTACTGCCGTAAAACCTTCTACAATTTCTCTGTGTTTTTTGCCGTCTAAATCCTCATATTCCAGCTGAATGACCTGGCTTCTGTAAAATTGGTCCCTGAAATCTGTAATCGAAAGATCACCTTCCGGACCAAGATTTAAAACTTCTGAACGCCAGATAATTTTGGGATTCAGAAAATATTCCAAAGGTTTTGCCGCTTTATCAAAGCGCTGTACCCAAATAATATTCCTGTTAATGCCGACCTGCGGTGAAGCAATTCCTACGCCGCCATCGGTACCTAAAAGTGACAGTTTCATTCGGTTGACGAGAGTTTTTGTAAGCTTATTCCGTGGTTTTACATCTGACGATTTTGCCAGTAAAACATGGTGTTGCGTTGAATCAGCGGTTTGGAAAATGGGGAGTGCAGAATTTAGCTCTCCGCTTTTAATCCGTGAAATTTCTTCGGGTGAAAACCGTTGTCCGTAGGAAAAAACAGTTGCCGTAAAAAATAAAAAGGAGAGGAACTTCATGCTTAAAAGGTTTTAAATCCTTTGTAAACCTGTGCGTATTCCTCCATCATTCCCGAAGACTGCAATCTGAAATGATCTAAATGTTCTGTTGATGAATGTTTGTAATGGTGTTCCTGTGTTTCCCAGATTTCCATAATAAAAAACACGCCTTTGTTTTCGATGTCTTCTACCAGATCATATTGCAGACAACCTTCTTCCTTACGTGTTTCAAAGACTAATTTTTTCAGCAGTTCGATGGCGTCCATCAGATAATTTTCTTTAAAGCGGAACAGGGCTACGATGTACAGGTTTTTCACTTTTTTAATATTTTTTTGATGAGCAAATGTAATTCTTAAACTTCAAAAACCATGAAATACTTTTCCCCATTTTAGTTTCGTTAAGTGAGATACACATTATAAAAAAATCAAAAATGTTGGCTAAAAATTCAGATTTCTTTAATCGGTAAAAAATTTTATCTTTGTAAAAATCCAAATCAAAAAATGGCAGAATATAAATTATTACTTCCTTCAATGGGAGAAGGCGTGATGGAAGCTACAGTGATCAGCTGGTTGTTTAATGAAGGTGACAGCGTAAAAGAGGATGATTCTGTTGTAGAAATTGCAACAGACAAGGTAGATTCAGATGTTCCTACACCAGTTTCAGGGAAAATTATTAAAATCCTGAAACAGAAAGATGAAGTCGCCAAAATTGGTGAAGCCATCGCTATTCTAGAAGTTGCAGGAGGAAGTGGAACAGTTGCAGAGCAGCCTCAGGAACCTAAAACTGCGGAAGAAGTTAAAACAGATATTCCACAACTTACAGAAGCAGAAGTACAGGAACTGGATAAAACGGTTTCTATGCCGTCCGCTCAGGTATTTTCCGGGGAAAGATATTTATCACCTTTAGTAAAGAATATTGCGCAACAGGAAAACATTTCGGAAAACGAGTTGCAGTCGATTAAAGGAAGCGGTTTGGAAGGAAGGATTACAAAAGAAGATATTCTGGCTTTTGTCGCTAACCGCGGAAATCAACCCGTTCAGAAAATTGAAGCGGTTCAGGCTGCAGTTGCTGCGTCAAGTCCGGTTGCTGCTCCAGTTTCAGCTCCGGTAAAAGTGGCGGAAGGCGATGAAATCATCCAAATGGACAGAGTGCGAAAAATCATTGCTGACGCAATGGTAAATTCAAAAAGAACTTCTCCGCACGTGACTTCGTTTATTGAAACCGACGTTACCAACGTAGTAAAATGGAGAACCAAACATAAAGATATTTTCGAAAAACGCGAAGGTGAAAAACTTACCTATATGCCGATTTTCGTAAAAGCAATTGTAAAAGCAATTCAGGATTTCCCGCTGATCAACGTTTCTGTTGACGGTGATAAGATCATCAAGAAGAAAAACATCAATATCGGGATGGCAACCGCACTTCCGGATGGTAACCTGATTGTTCCTGTTATTAAAAATGCTGACCAACTATCACTTTCCGGACTTGCGAAGGCGATCAATGATCTGGCTTACCGTGCGAGAAACAAAAAGCTGAGACCTGAAGATACGCAGGGTGCAACTTACACGATATCGAATGTTGGAGGCTTCGGAAACCTGATGGGAACACCGATTATTCCGCAGCCACAGGTGGCTATCCTTGCAGTTGGTGCTATTGTGAAAAAACCTGCTGTTCTGGAAACTAAAGATGGCGATGTGATTGCAATCCGTAACCTTATGTTTATGTCACATTCTTACGATCACCGTGTGGTAGACGGATCTCTAGGCGGAATGTTCCTTAAGCATGTTCACGATTATCTACAGAACTGGGATCTGAATACCGAAATCTAAAAAATAGCTGGTATTTTTAAATATAAACCTTCGGATTTTCGAAGGTTTTTTTTATGAGGTAAAAACAGTTATTAAACTGTGATGTTATTGTGATCGGTTGCATATATTTGTATAATAATCAATTGATTGCAAAAAATGTATCAGTATGGAAGTTAATATTTATACACCACATTTGGCACTTCAGCCTTTTGTTTTGAATATTTCTACCATAAAGGTTGTACTTCCGGAAGGTCTTCCCGAAGTTGTGACACCATATCCGCCTACGCCATTTCAGTCGATGCTTTTTTACTGCAATCATCCTGTTTCTATGAGTGGAGTAGATGAAGAAAACTTCAGAAGACAACCCTACTCAGTTCTGTTGGGACCGCAGTTCTCACGGGTTAATATTAAAGTACGTGGCCAGCTGCGCGCTATTCGGGTTGATTTCGTGCCCGGTGGAATGTACAGGATTTTCGGTATTCCAATGCATGAACTGTTTGATAATGGTTTTGATGCGCAGGATTTATTGGGTCCCGAACTCAATACTATTAATGTACATCTTCAGAATATTAAGGAATTAGATGAGGGTAAAAATATTGTAGAAAAATATTTACTCAGCCGTCTGCAGCGAATAAAATCAACTTTGCCGTTTGATTCTGCAATGCTGGTTCTTCTGCATCATCACGGTAGACTATCTGTTCAAGAAACTGCTTCGCTTTCCTGTATGAGTATTAAGCAGTTCGAAAGAACATGTAAGGAACGAATCGGTATGAATCCGAAATTATATTCCAGAATTTTAAAATTTTCCAAAGCTTACCGACTGCGCGAAAACTTCCCGGAGATGAGTTGGACAGCAATTGGATACGAAGCCGGTTATTACGACCAAATGCACATGATTCGTGATTTCAAGGTTTTCGCTGGTGTAAATCCTTCTGTGATTACGAGGCAGCTTCTGGAAACTCCCATCAGAATGCAGAAAGATCTTCCCATCTAAAAATGTCGATTTTTTACTATGAATGCATGTACGCTCAAAGCTACCTTTGAGAAAAAAAATCATGGAAACAACACGCATCTATCCAACAGAAAAGTTACAGAAACCAGCTATTATCAGTGTGCTTTTATTCTTGTTTAGTTTCAGTTTAGCCCAAAACAAATCCAACAATATTTCGTCTGTTTCGGATCTGATTGAATTAAAAGGCTATACTCAGAATTATTATTACAGTTCAGGTCACGAAGATAGGGCGCTTAAACTTGCCAAACTTATGGAAGACGCGGGACGTTTTTATAAGGAAGAGCTCGGCTTCACGCCTGAAATAAAATTGTTTATACTTGCTCCCCAACATTGGAAATCATATGCCGCACTGCCGCTGCACGATGTTTACGGATTTCCACATAATATTGATAGGGTTAGGCTTGCGGTTGCTGCCGAAGACAATGATTTTTGGCGGAGTTTTCTCAAAAATCCCGATCAGCTTCCCAACGAAATGAAACGACGGGTAACTGCTGCGTACGGAACATCAGCAGGTGATTACAGCATGGAACCTTTCTTTGATTTGCTCGCGATACACGAAATGGGACATTCTTATACTTCCCAGGCGGGCCTTAAAACGCAGCGGCACTGGATGGAAGAACTATTTGTAAATATAATGCTGCACACTTACATTGCTGAAAAGAAAAAAAATCTTCTGCCCGCTTTGGAAACTTTTCCCGATATGGTTGTTAATGCAGGCAGTACTGCTTATAGATACACCAGTTTGGCAGATTTTGAGAAATTATATCAAACCATGGGAATGGGTCCTGAAAATTATGGCTGGTATCAGTCAATGCTGCATTCTCAGGCAAAAAATATCTATAACGCAGGAGGAAAAAATGTGATGAAAAAATTATGGAAAGCATTAAAGAACAATCAGAATGATATGACTGATGAGGAATTTGCTGCCATGCTGTCGAAAGAGGTTCACCCCTCCGTTGCAAAAGTTTATCTAAATTGGAACAGTGTGAAATAAAAGATTCAGTTCTTCTTACACATTATATAGTGCTCATTAATTCAATCTTGATTCCCTCTTCAGAAATTCATATTTTTGTCCTTAAAACTTAATAAAATGTTTCAAATCCGAAAGGCAGTTCCAAAAGATACACCCGTTATTTTTGATTTAATTAAAAAACTCGCTTTGTACGAGAGATTAGAAAATGATGTAATTACTTCGGTAGAGGAACTTCAGGAAAATATATTTTCAAAAAACTTTGCGAAAGTTTTAATAGCGGAAGAAAGTGGAAAACCTGTCGGTTTTGCCTTATATTTCTACAATTTCTCGACGTTTGTAGGGAAGCCGGGGATTTATCTTGAAGATCTTTTTGTTGAGCCTGAATATCGAGGAAAAGGCTACGGAAAAGCTTTGCTTGTAGCATTGGCTAAAATTGCGAAAGAAGAAGATTGTGGCAGGTTTGAATGGTCAGTGCTTGATTGGAATACTCCGTCCATTGAATTTTATAAGGCACTTGGCGCCAAACCGATGGATGAATGGACTGTTTTCCGGCTTGATGCAGCGGGAATAGCAAATTTGTCGGAGAAATGATATTGGCTTTTTAAGTATTTGTTAAAGGCAATCCTTTATAAAAATAAAGCGGGCTAAAGCCCGCTCAAGTTGAATATTTTTTTAATAAATCTTTGCAATTTCATCACATAGCCACTCTAGCATTTCGCGGTCTTCTGTAGTAAACGGATCCAAAGTGTGCGAGTCAATATCGATCTGACCGATATTTTCACCATTTTTAATAATAGGAACAACGATTTCGGCTTTTGTGTCAATTGAACAACTTAGGTAGTTGTCCTGATCATGAACATCGGGAACTACAAAAGTTTCGTTCGACACTGCCACCTGTCCACAAATACCTTTACCGAAAGGAATTACGGTGTGATCGGTTTCAGCACCAACATATGGTCCAAGAATCAGTTCTTCTTTATCACCATTTTTAAAATAAAATCCAGTCCAGTTGAAATAGGGAATTTCCTGGTCAAGGAGGTGACATATTTTCTGAAGTTTAGCCTCAATATTATGGTTTGGGCTTTCTAAAATTGAAGAAAGTCGTTTTTTTATTTCTGACATTTTTTTGTTTTTTAAGAGAACTCTTTTAGTTTTAATTCTTCCTTGTAGCCGAACATTCCGCGTTCCTTAATCATTTCGGCAACGCCTTCCGGAACCTGGATTTCCCAGCCCGATTCATGGTTTGCGATTTTATTGAGGATATCGCGCGAATAGATTTCCGAGTGATTCGGATTGTAATCTTTAATGTCAACAATCCGTTTATTGTGTTTGAAATATTTGAACAGCTCTTTGAGATTGTCGCTTACTTTTAAATTGTCGGCGGTTAGCATTTCGTGGGTTTCAGGATCTTTATACGGATAAAGATAAACAGTCATATCCTGTCTGAAAAACTTGCCGAAAGCTTCCAGGATTCCTCCGGAAAGACTCTTGTAGTAGTTTTCATCAAAGACATCGAGGAGATTGTTTACGCCCATTGCAACACCGATCTTTCCGTTGGTGTAGTTCGCGAAATAATCGATCAGACGGAAATATTCGGAAAAGTTTGATATAATTACGGTGTAACCTAACTTTGCCAAAACATCGACTCTGTCCAGAAAATCCCGTTCATCAATATCACCTGCCGCTCTAAGGTTAGAAATTGTAATTTCAAAAAGAACCACGGTTTCCTCGAAACTGCAGCACGAATCTTTCATGAACATTTCAAGTCCTTTTTCAAACATATCAATATTTACAAGGGTAACAGGCCGAAAACTTCCGCGTACCGCAAAAATATTTTTTTTGTAAAGAATGTCTGCGGGCAGCATGTTATTCCCTTCAGGATTAAAGATTACGGCATCGGTCATTCCGTTTTTCACCAACTGTAAACTCATCAGGCGGTTATCCACATACGTAAATGCCGGACCGCTGAAATCGATCATATCAATTTCAACATTATCTGTAGAAATATCGTCGTATAAAGATTCTATGAGTTTTCGGGGATTATCGGAAAGATTGTAGGCGCCGTAGATTAAATTTACACCGAGACTGCCTAAGGTTTCCTGCTGCAGCGTCGCATCATTTTCGTTGAATTTAACATGAAAAACGATCTCGTTGTAATCCTCGTTTTCGTCGAGTTGAAATCTCAGTCCAACCCATCCGTGGCCTTTCAGCGTTTTATCGAAGTTAATAGTGGTTACTGTATTGGCATACGAAAAGAATTTTCTGCCCGGATTATTTGCCCTGTTCAAACGTTCTTCAATAAGCGCAACTTCATAACGAAGCATCTTGCGAAGACGGTTTTGGGTAACATACCTGTTTTTTGCTTCTTTACCGTAAATCGCATCACTGAAATCCTTGTCGTAGGCTGACATTGCTTTTGCAATAGTACGGGATGCACCGCCAGCTCTGAAAAAATGACGAACTGTTTCCTGACCCGCACCAATTTCGGCAAAAGTTCCGTAAATATTAGTGTCCAGATTTATAGCTAAAGCTTTCTGTTTTGGTGTTAATTTCTGGTTAATCACAAGCAATTCTTAATTTTGCGTAAATTTACCAAAATAAACCCAACCTCAAAAGAATGAAGTTGAAATTTTTAGGAAGCGGAACCTCTCAGGGAGTTCCTGTGATTGGCTGCCACTGCGAAGTTTGCACTTCGCCGGATACAAAAAACAGGCGGTTCCGTTCATCGGCTCTTATCACTACTGATTCAGGAAAAAAAATCCTGATCGACTGCGGACCTGATTTCAGGATGCAAATGCTCGAAAATAACGAAGATCACATTGATGCTGTTCTGTTAACGCATGAGCATAATGACCACGTTATTGGCCTGGATGATATGCGGCCGCTGATCTTCCGGACTCGGAAAGATATCTTAATTTACTGTGCAAGTAGAGTAGGAGAAGAAATTAAGCTGAGATTTCCCTACGCTTTTTCTGAGGAAAAGTATCCTGGTGCTCCATCTTTTGAACTTCACGATATTTCCGGTCCTTTTAATTTATTTGATGTAATGATCACTCCTGTGGAAGTAATGCACTACCGATTACCGATTTATGGTTTTAAATTTAAAAATCTCGCTTATATTACGGATGCAAGCGCGATTCCCGAGTTGGAAATAGATAAGTTAAAGAATCTCGATTTTTTGATTTTAAACTGCATCCGGAAAGAAGAACCGCATCCGGCGCATTTTATTTTGCCAAAGGTTCTGGAACTTTTCAAAATTCTGCAGCCTAAAAAAATGTTTCTCACTCATATTTCACATCATCTGGGAACGCATCAAGAGGTTGAGGATGAGCTTCCTGAGAATGTGCATCTTGCTTATGACCGCCTGGAAATCGATTTCTGACGGAGGTGATTCTGATTCAAAAGCCCTTATTTACTTGTAAATTCTGAAATTTTTTAAAGAAATAATTTTTCAGAATTAAAAAAAAATCTATATTTGCACACCCAATTACGAGCCCAGTTGGCGGAATTGGTAGACGCGCTAGACTCAAACTCTAGTACCGCAAGGTGTGCCGGTTCGATTCCGGCACTGGGTACAAACCTCTGAAATCATTGATTATGCCGGGCGAGAAGCCCAGCACGGGGCTGTTGGGAATGCCCCCGCCCAGGGCGCCGGCCGGGATGCGCACGTCGTAGAGCGAGGTGACCTTC
>JAANMT010002052.1_pt1 | contig 17898 bp, 4 predicted proteins | sample 7279711 | NCBI WGS metagenome assembly JAANMT01 (sample SAMN14094538, study PRJNA606508) | bioreactor metagenome | isolation source: A lab-scale SPAN reactor treating ammonium-rich wastewater day 1 | place: Ireland: Galway | collected 2017-01-16 | reverse complement strand
CGTGAGGTCGGCCTGGCTTTCCGTGAGGAACGTTTCCCAAGCGGAGATCGCCTGTTGGATGGTTTCTTCGCGGGTTTCGGCGGCGGCGATCTCGCCCTCCGTGCGGTCTTCATCCGCCTGGGACAGCAGCTCGTGGGCGGTCTGCGACGAGAGCCGCAAGGCATCGTCGAGCGCCGTTTGATTAACGGACTGCTCCAGCGCGAACGCGTCCCTCAGGCCGTTCAATTCCTGCTGGAAGCCGGCGAAGGCCGTATCAAATGACGTGAAATAACCGGTCCAGGCCAAGTCGACTTCGTCATTGAGATCGGCCACGGCCTCGGCCCGGTCCACCTGCCGTTCGGCTTCCAGGTCCGGCAGGGCCGAACTGAGCGATTGGGCCAGCGAGGCGTATGAGCTCCACAGCGCGCCGCCGGCGGTCAGCTTGGCCGTGGTTAACTGCTCGTCCGCCAAGACCCGCTCGTGGAGCAGCGTGGCAAACGCGGTGCCTTCGGCGATCGCCCAGGCATCGAACGCGTCGGAGCGGGCCTCGGCCAGGTCGAGCGCGAACGTCGCCCACGCCGTCTCTTGGGAGGCCGCCCACAAGGTGGCTTCGGCGGCGCGGCTGGACAGGAAGCCGGCCCGGGCGGACGTGGAGCCATCCACCCATTCGGCCTGGGCGGAGGCCAACTCTGAGCGAAGCTCGTAGCCGGCCGCCTGCAGCGAGTCGCGGAGAATGACGGTTTCGACAACGAAGGCGGTCTGCCAGTCGTCCACCGCCGAGCGGAGGCTGCCGGAAAGAGCCTGGGAAGCATCTCGGGCATCCGCGATGAAGATATCCTGGTGGCTGAAGAGGTCATCGGCCAAGGCAGAGCGGGCATCGAGGGCCGCCCGCTTGTAGGCCGTTTCCGCCTCGGTGATGGCGCCCGAGAACGTGTCGCGCCCGGCGATCAGGCCCACGTCCAACTGCTGCCGCAGGTCGATCTCGCCCGCGGTGAAGGCAGCGGTAGCCGTTTCCAAGGCAGACTCCAGATCGAGCTGCGCCGTGATGACCGCTTCGCTCCGGGCCGCACGGGCTTCGGCGACGGCGACGCTATGCTCGCGCACGGCTTCCACTGCCGCGTTGCTTTGCTCTTGGTCGGCGGACGCCACCGCCAGATCGTATGCCTTGACCGCTTCGCTGACGGCCGTGGCAAACGTGACGCGGCCTTGGGCCATGGCTTGGTCGAGCGCATGGCCTAGCTCGGCGCCGCGCTCGGCGTACTGCTCTTCCACGGGCAAAAGCGCAAGCAAGTAGTTGTCATGCACCTCACCGATAGACCATTCTAAATTCATCGCATGCGCAAGCATCTTTAGTACAAATATTTTTTGATTCGTTCGGAACGTCTCTTCCGACATTAGTTCGTGTTTGAAAAGCCGTTCGATCAAAACGAACTCGTGATTGTCATCGTTCTGCAGCCCTGCGTAATGCCAGATGACATCTCCTGCTTCGCGTTCCAAATCGAAGGCGTTGCGCATATCGAGACGCCGTTGCGTCTCTTCACCCAAGGTGGCTTCGAGGTAGTCCACCAGGGCAACTTTTTGACTGGCAACCTGGGCTTCCATGGCGGCGAAGATGGCCTCGTTCAGCGTTCCCCAATCGTCGATCAGGCCCACGTCACGCGTAGCGCGGGCCTGCTTGAGGCTGTCGGCGAGGGTCTGGTCAGCCGTGATGATCGCCGTGGAGAAGGCGGTCGTCGCCGTGGATAGAGCGTCGAAGTAATCGACTCTAGCCAAATCAAGGGCCATGTCCTGGACGGCTAATTCCGCAACCACGCCAGCGTCGTACGCGGCGTACAGGCTGTGCTCTTGCTGCTGATAAGCCAGCAGGGCAATTTCCGTCGCTTGCTCAAAGTCGTCGGAGGCCGTTTGCATGCCGGCGTCGTAAACGCCCTGGGAAGCATGACTGCCGGCAGTGTAGGCGAAGATCGCGGAGCGCTGGCTTTGATCATGCGTTTCGAGAGCCCCCTGGATCGCTGCCGAAGCGGCTGTAAGCTCTTGGCTCAAAATGCCAACGTAGACGGACTTGGCGAACTCCACTTCCTGCTCGTAGCCATCGAGAGCGGCGACGACGGCATCGTGGTAGGTAGAATGGGCGGTCTCCAGATCATTCTGCAGCAGGCCATAGGCGTCTTGAACAGCCAGGTTGTAGAACTCGTCGGCGGCCTGAACGGCCAGGTTATAGTCGTCCTGGAGGGTGTCCAGGATCAGTTGGTAATCAGGGTCCGTGGCCAAGTCGAAGAGCGTGGTGAGGTCGGCGTCCGGCGTGACGATCCAATACGCAAGAACCGCGTCGCGCAAAGCTTGTTCAAATTCCGCCTGGGCTGCAGCAGCGGACTGGTCTCGAGAAACCTGGGCAACATTGAGGCTGGTTTCGAACGTGGAGTAGGCGGCTTCCACGGAGGATTGCCAGGCGGCATCTGCCGACGCGATCGCCTGCTTGTAGGATGAGCGAGCGTCGGCGAGCGCCTCATCACGGATGGCGGATGCCGCGCGCTGCAAGTCCTGGAAATCGGCTTCGCTCTGATCGAGGCCCCACTGCAAAGCTTCGTATGCCGCATGCTGCGAAGCAAAGTAGCTGAGTTCCGCAATCTCCCGCTCGGCCTTGGCGGTTGCCTGCATGAAGGCGTACGTGGTGCGCCACTGATTGTCGAGGTTGGCCACGGCCTCCAGGTAAGCCTGCTGGACATTCTGGGCCTGGTCCCGCAGGTCACGCGTGGCGGTAAGCAGCGGCTCCCGTTCTTGGAGCACCCGACTCGCCACAGTAAACCAGTAGTCGCCGGCGGCGTCAATGTCGCTGCCAGCCCAGTCTTCGTGGATGTACCGGGCCGATGCGGCGCTTTGCTCGTCGGCATCGAGGAGTTCGACGGCATAATCCCAGCGGCGATCGCGCACCGCCTCGTTGTGCGACTCAAAGTTGGCGACTAGTGCTTGCTCATAGACCTGCCTAGCCTGGAAATCGGCGTAGGCCGCTTCATTGGCCGCAATTTTTTTGGCCGTATAGACGTCGTACTTAGCCTGTTCAACGGCCAAATTGTATTCCTCCTCGGGCGTGGTGGGAGGAGGAGAGGTGGCTGGGGGCAGCGTTTCGGGGGCGGAGACTTCAATCGTGGCCACGCCCTGGGCAGTTTGGCCCAAGCCGTCGGAGACTTCGTAGACAATTTCATAGGTGGCGGCCAATTCCCACGGAGGTAGGAATGTGAATGCTCCGTTGGAGCGAACCTCGGGCCAATATGGCTCCGTGATCGATTCACCATCGTATTTGAAATCGATGATCGTCACCGTCGGCAGTTTGGAATGCCCAAATTCGTCATTGGCTAACAAGCCTTCGCCGACCTCACCGACGACCAGGCGGGTGTCCCACGTTGTGGCGTAGGACTCATCATGCACGACCAATTCAGGCTTCTTGACTTCGATGGTGACGGTAATGGGATCGCTGTAATCCTGGCCGTCGAAGATCCAATACTGGAAGGAATCGAAGCCGGAGAATTCGGGATCGGGCTTATAGGCGAACGAGCCGTCGGTCCGCAGATCGAGTTGGCCGTGTTGCGTTGTTCGCTCCTTCCATTCACCCTCACACTCCCCTTCATCGCATTCCACGCAATATTCGCCTTCATGCCCATCGTGGTCATCACATTCTTCGCATTCGCAATCGAAGTAGGGTGCTAGCGACACGATGAGGCGGACGTTGTCGTATTCGGCGTCGAAGTCATTGGACAAGATGTTCGTGCCGTCGTAGGGACCAGCGGGAGCTTCCTGATCGCTTAGCTTGAGTGCCTGGATGGCGTTGGCGAGTCCCACGTACAACACGTCGCCCTGCGTGACCGTATAGCTATCGGGCTCCCCGACAGGGGCCTCGTTTACGACATTGATGGTGATAACCGCCGCGGCGGTGGCAATCCCGTCTGTAAGCGCATAAGTGAAGCTGGTAATGCCTTCCCAGTCGCCAGGCGGAGTGTAGTAAAAGGCTCCGTCCTGGTTCCATTCCAGCGTGCCATTCTCCGGCCATGCAAGTACGCTCAGCGTGAGCGAATCGAGTTCGGCGTCCAATCCAATCCCGGCCAACATCCCTTCATTCGCCTGGACGAACAGCTCTCCCTGCGTGTGGACCTCATACAACCGGTCTTCGATCGCCGGCAGCGTGTTGATCAGGTTGATCGTGACCACAATGGGTCCGCTCGTGACGACGCCGTCGGAAACAACGTAGGTGAAGAAATCCTGACCGACCTCGCCGGCGGTCGCCGTATAGATGAAGGAACCGTTTCCAAACGGCTGCAACGAACCGACGGTGGGGCCATCGACCACTTGAATCGACAGCAGGTCGCCGTCATCGTCAACCATAACGGGCAACAAGCCATTCTCTGCGGTGACAAACAACCTGCCGTTATGCGCGACCGAGTATTCCAGATTCGCAGGAGTCGGATGGGTATTGACGACGGTAATCTCGACGGTTCCCGTGCCGCTGTACTCGTAACCGTCCCAAACGCGGTAGCTGAACGAATCCAGGCCGACATAGCCGACATCGGGAGTGTAGATGAATGCGCCACTTGTATGCAGTGTAAGCGTGCCGAATTCAGGGGCATCCACCATTTCGAACGTCAGGCGGTGCCCGTCGGCGTCGGAAACATTACCCTGGAGGCCCGATGTGACATCGACAATGACGGGGCTGTCGTGCAAGGTGCTAATTTCGAGCAACGAATCGTGAACGGACGGAGTTGAGTTGGAAACGGTGATGATGACGGTGGCAGGTGATCCCTGCTGAGCATGCTCGTCCTCGACGGCATACGTGAACTCGTCGTCGCCAAGGAACCCGGCGTTGGGGAGGTAAGTAAACGAGCCATCGGAATTGAGCGTCAACGTGCCGTGCTGCGTCGTTGTAATAATTGTTGCGGTCAGCTCATCGCGATCGTCGTCCTGAGCCCCTCGCAATACGCCTTGCCACCAGCTGACTTCGAGACTTTGACCGGCCTGGACCTGGTACGTGTGGGTGCTGGCAGACGGGCTGGGAGGAGCGTTTCCGACGGTAATCGTGACCGTAGCAACTTCGCTACGAATGGCTCCGTCGGTCAGGTAGTAAGTAAATGAATCCACGCCCACGAAACCGGCATCGGGGGTGTAGACGAACGAGCCGTCGGCTCCGATTTGCAGGCTGCCGTGAGACACGCCGCTCGCTAATCGAGCCGCCGCCAACGAGCCGGCTTGTGAGTCATTGTCGAGAAGCCCGCCGCGGCCGTTACGGACGATCAGCGTCTGTTCGTGACCGATCGAGTAGGCGTCATCCTGAACTTCGACGCGACGGGCCAGCCGGATCGCATCCAAGACGACCGGCTGTCCCAGGGCCGTTTCGCTGAGCACGATCGTCAGATCGTCTGTAAAATCGAAAATGCCTAAGCTCTGCCAATAGACGCCGTCGTACAGCAGGTCCTGCAACGGGGCAGCCGATTGATCGACTGTTTGCTGGTCAATCGTGGAACTGGGCGATTCAATCGAAAAACGCGCGTCGGTGCCGCCGGCTGTCTGGTCCCAAGTTACGAAGACTTCGTATCGTCCGACTGCGCCGGGGCTCCAGGTGGCGGTCGCAGAACCCGAGCCCACCGAAATCAGGTGATCACCAAGGTAACTTTCCTCCGAGTAGGTTCCGTCTCCGGAGAATTGCCGCGTCCAATCATTCGGATCGGAGAGCAGCGCATGCTCTTCCTCGAACGTGGCGGTGCCCTCGACCCACGAACCGGTCAAAAAGTAATCGGCCTCGATAACGACGATCGTCACCGTGGCCAGATCACTGTTTTGCCAACCATCGTGGAGCCGATAAGTAAATGTATCCGTCCCGAAAAAACCGAAATCCGGCGTATATGTAAAGCTGCCATTCAATCCCAGCACTAGTGTACCATTCGCCACGTCGTCCACAACACCTAGTTCTACGATGTCTCCTTCACGGTCCCAATCGTTTGACAGTAAGCCGTCGAATACGGAAACCGCAAGAATGCTGTTCGACTCCACGCGGTAGAAATCATTCAGAACCAGTGGCGCTTCGTTGACGACGCTGATGGTGACCGTGGCGACATCGCTGGCCGCCCCCGCCTTATCGACAATGCGATAGGAGAAGGATGTTGTTCCCCGGAAGCCCTCGTGCGGCGTGAAAATAAATCCGCCCAGCGAATCCAAGGTCAGCGTGCCGTCAGAAGTACCACTTTCCAGTTCAACCGTTACGCGATCCCCATCGGGGTCATAGTCGTTCGCCAGCAACCCTTTCGAGAAGGGGACAAACAGAGTGTCGGACTCCAGGAACTCCATGTCTACTCCGGCGAGTCCGCCCGGCATGGCTTCTCCAAAATGCCGGCCGTTGGGAGAGCGGGCAATCATCGTGTAATGATCGTCGGTTGCCGTCGGAGCGGAATTAGCCACGGTAATCGTGGCGACAATAATCGAGCTCGACTCGATGCCGTCGAAGACCGTAAACTCAAAGGTGTCGCTTCCCGCGAAATCATCATCCGGAGCATAAATGAACGATCCATCGGCGTTCAGGTACAACTGACCATTGGCCGGTCCGGCGACGAAATCAACCGAAAGGACATCTCCTTCGGCGTCCGCCAGTCCTCTCAGCAGACCCTGCTGCCACGAAACAACCAGAACGCCGCCGCGGCCCACGCCGAAAACGGGAGCTGCAATTTCCGGCAAGCTGTTGGTAACCGAAATCGTCACCGTCGCTTCAGCGCTAACGCCAAACCCATCGGTCACCCAGTAGGTAAAGGAATCCTCACCGACAAAGCCAGCTTCGGAAACGTAACGGAACGTGCCACCCGGGTTGATTTCTACCGTCCCGTTCTGGGCGGACGAGTAGCCGGCGACGGATAGGACATCTCCGTCAATGTCCAGCAGCGATGCGAGCAGATTGCCCGTAAGCGGAAGGTCGTGCGCAATGGACAATTCGTATGGTGCGGCCTGGGGAACTGTGTTTTCGATGCCAGTTACCGTAATTGTGACGACGACCTCGTCGCTGGTATGCACCACTTGGCCATCCGGCGAGATCTCTTGAACGAGATACGTAAAATAGTCGGGGCCGGCATAGTCATGGTTAGGCGTATATATAAATGCGCCGCTCTCGAATAACTCCAGCGATCCATTCTCCGGCCCTTGGCTCAGGATTACCTTAAGCGTGTCGCCGTCGTCGTCGGTATCGTTGGACAGCACGCCCTCCCAATGTAAAACGGGCAGTTGGCCATTTCGTGGCACCTCGTATGTATCGGATACCGCTTCTGCCGAGACATTGGTGACGTGGATCGTGACGGTTCCCACCGCCGCCGTAATTTCCAATCCGTCACTGATGAGATAACGGAAGCTATCGTCGCCCACAAAAGCGTCGCTGGGCGTGTACGTAAAGCTACCATCGGGATTCAACGTCAATATGCCGTTCTGCACACCATCGACCAAAGAGACCGTAAGAACGTCGCCATCCGTCTGCCCCGGAAAATCATTCAACAGCACCCCCTGATCACTTGCCACGATCAGAGTTGTGCTGTGGGTAACAGTGTATTGGTCATTGACCGGAGTCGGAGGAGCTTCATTGGTGATGGAAATGACAACATCCACGATGATCGACGAGATACCATCCGTAACACTGACCTGAAACGTTTCGCTGACCTCCCCGCCCGAACTTCCGACGCCACCGGGCGGCCTGTAATCAAACGCTCCGTTTGCGTAAACGTTCAGTCTTTCCCCTAGTTCATGACCGGGCAACAACTCGACTTTGAGAAAGTCTCCGTCGGCATCGTGGACATTGGCCGCTTTCAGAATTCCCGATTCCATTCCCACGAACAACACGGGTGTGCCGTGCGGAACTTCATACTCCGCAGTCTGGCCGATGGGTTCGCTATTGCTGACATGTAACGTGACCGTCGCCTGCCTCTGGCCGCCTTCCCCTTCAATCTTGTCTGACACGTAATAGACGAATGTATCCGTTCCCACAAATCCAGCGGCGGGCGTGTACACGAATGCGCCGGTTTCGGACAACTCGATTGTGCCGCCTTCAGACGTGGTGCCTTCAAGCGTCACGTCATCGGCCGACAACGACACGTACAGCAGATCATCGTCAGGATCAGTGTCGTTGGCCAGGAGCCCCTGTTCGTACCGCACCACGAACGAGCGATCATGGACTATCTTCTGCGTAATTCCATATTCATCGTCCACAGCAAAGGGTTCATCGTTGGTGACGATGATCGTGATCTTTTGCTTGGTGACCAGTTCCAGGATCTCCGCATCTGGGTCAAGCTCCAAATTTTGCGTGTAAACCAGAATCTTGCCATATGCCTCCGTGTACTCGGGCGGCAGAACGCTTTCGGTATCGATTACTACCCAGAAGTACCGTTCACCCAAGAGAGGAGGAAATTCCTTATTGGGATTCGGGTCGTAGCTGAACGCCCCGTTTGGCAGTAGCCTCACTTCCGCATTGGGATCCTCAATGAACCGCAAGAAATAAGGTGCTGCGGGATCGTAATATGATGCAAGCCACGAGTCCTCAAACACGCCGTAGAGATGATCGCCATCGTCGTCGAAGGCAAATAACAGCTTATTATGGGACACACGCCAGACGAGCCCGTCATTATCCTCTATCCGTAGGACGACGTGATTTGCTTCAGAGTCGACAATATATGTCTGCGGATCGTATTGCCAGCCAAATGTTTCCGACGCTCCCAAGAGATCGATTCGGATGGATTCCAGGAAGTCTTCAGATCCCAGGTTCCAGTCATCTGGATCAACAGCATCGATGCCATCATTTCGAATGTAGATCTGGATCGTTTCCTCTTCAACATTGGCCGCAAGAACGACGCCAACGTGAATTCCTTCGATGCTCGAATACAAATACTGAAGTGGGGCGTACTCGTCGAAGTCATAGTCCGGAAACTGCACTAACCATTCCGGAAAGGTGGCCGTTGAATCGCTCCGAAAAAGGACCTCGACGACGATTTCCTCGTCCGAGCGTCCCATCCGCGCAACCTTGAAAGCAAACGTTGAATCGTGCTCCGCCCCCTCGGCAAGGCTCAGTTCATTGAAGTCAGTGGTCAAGGAAATCAGCACTTCATCGCTGACGATGGTGAGCGTCGCCTGGTTGCCTTCAGGTCCGTCCCAGGTGACATGCACGGGGTTGCTCAGTTCCAGGGTAAATTGCTCGTTCTCTTCATATAGCAAATCGTTCAGGATCGGGATTTCGATCGTCTGCGTGAGTGGATCGCCGGGTAAGAATGTGATGGTGCCAGTTACCGGCGTGTAGTCTTCGTCTTCGGTCGCGGTGCCCTCCACCGTCGAATAGTTGAACGAGATGACCCGCGCGCTCGGAGCGGAGAGCGTGAATTCCACGTACAAATAGGGCGCCGTTTCGTCAATGTAGCCATCGTCGGCAACCCACATCGTAACGGTCGGCGGGTCGTCGTTGTCGAGGATCGTGCCTATGGCTTCAGCATCGCCGAGCGTCGCATTCACGGGATTCGATAGCGAGACGATGAATGTCTCTTCGTCTTCCTCGTCAAGGTCGTCGCCATAGATATCGACGGTGATTTGCTTGGACGTTTCTCCCGGCTCAAACGATAGGGTTTCCGCCATGTACCCGTAATCATCGCCAGTCGCCGTACCGTTTGCCACGCTCACGTCGACCGTTACCACTTTTCCGCTGGCGCCGCTCAGCGACACCGTGAATGTGGCTCCCGTCGCATCATCGTCTATCTGGAGATCTTCGCTGAGGGAAACCTCGGGAGGGTCATCGTTGTCCAGGATCGTGACATAGGCCCAATTAAAGGAGTACGAGTCGTATACGTTGGCGTAGTCCGCGGACGTAAGCCATACTTCAAACGTTTCGTCGTCCTCATCCATGCCGTCGTCAACGATTCCTACAGTGATGGTCTTGGAAGTCTCGCCAGGCGCGAACGTTAGAGAATGGGCACCGCTTGGTGGGCTATAGTCGTGGCCGCTGGTGGCCGTCCCCGTGCTGCCGACAAACGAGTAGTACACGGTGATCGGCTTAGCGCTTGCGTAGGCCAAATTGACCTCGAGATCAACGGTCCCAGCGTCTTCCTCGACATCGCGATAGTAATAAGTTACGCCATCGCCAAAATAGACATTCGGATCGGTGTCGGAGTCCATAATGGTGACAGTGATTTGGTCACTGCCGTATCCCGACAACGAGACAGTAAACGTCTCGTCGAATTCCGGCAGTCCATCGGCGGAGATCGGAATATAGATGTAGGCCTCTGTCTGCCACGGGTCGAAGGTCACGGACCCGGAAGAGCCGTCGAAATCGTCGTCGGCAATTGCTGTACCGTTCGAGAGGGTGTAATTGACGGTGGTGGACCAGTCTCCGTCCCCAGAATCCCACCAGCGATACAGCAACAACTCATGGTTGCCACCTTCGGAGGCGGTTGTGCCGTACCAGTTCGCAAACTCCACATACGTCGTCAGGACCAACCTCGGCTCGAGTTCTTCCAGGCAGAGCCGGCCGCCACGATACGGCGATCTGGCCTTCGGCTCGAACTTGCGACGAGAGGACAAATGAGGATGGAACAGATCTCGCACGCCCTTAAGAAGCTGCTTCACAGCGTTGTCCCCTGGGATCGTCCCGCCTGAACGGCGAGTATGTGTCGTAGTTTGACGAACTCACCGGAAGAAATGGCAAGTCGTTCTGTCCCCGATATGCACTAATGCAGAACGTGCGATTGAGAGAAGACAATCGTTGCCCAATCTCGCCGCGGCTATGGATAACGCATCGTTTCGCCCAAAGCAAGAAATTTCTTCGTGTAAAACTTCAACGGCAGAATCTCCGCGAGCAGGGTCAATCGGAGCGGTACGAGTCTCGTACCGACCGTACTGGCCGACGGGGCAACGGGTGCCTTTGCGAAACAAGGGATTGAACGAACCGGTGTGATTGCGCGGCAGGAAGTCCAGCGAAGTGTTGCTTTTCCCGTCGCGACACGAGCCGATTCGGAAAGACGATTCCACTTGGGTCCGTTTCCATCTGCAAGTGTGTGTTTTCTCATTGAACCTGTGCTTCCTGCGTTTGCCGGAAGCGAATGGCTACGATCCCGGCATCGGTACCTTTGGCGACACAGGGATGAACTGGTGTCGGCCGCCCGCCAGCGAAAGAATGGGGGCGGCATCGGCAGCACGCCGAAGCAAAATGCCCGCCAGTTCTTGATCTCCGCCAGGTGCGGCATCCGACCGGAAGTGCCGGAGATCCAGAGCTTGCCGACCATTGGGGCAAAAATGTCCGGGACATGCGGGATGGGGCCGTGCGGACCCATAGTCGTCTTTATTTGGTAATCATCCATTCGTTACTGACCCGTCCTGCTGTTACGCCCGCCGCACCAAGAGTTAATTTCCCGGTCGTCGTTCGCTCTCGGGGATTTGCAACCACTGCTTGATTCCGCGGATCCAGTCAGTTCGTTTGGCAATGGGTGCATACCCTCAAAAAGCGGCAACAAAAAAGCTTGCTAGCACCCCGCTGAGGGGGTACCTTCACCTCTATCACCCGGCACGGGAGAGAGGCTGGGCATCAATCCTTCTCAACGGCCAGCGAACATCATTGGGGCAGCCTATGTTGGGCAGCACTTCTCTTCCGCCGTCGGCACCTCCGCACCGCTCGCTGCAGGTTTACGCGTTCGATCCAAGCCTGGACCTTGACCTGGAAACGGCGAGGCTGAACCGGTCGGTAGTCGACGTGGCCTGGGAGGAAGGCCTGGAACCGGGTCCCTGCGGCGAGTACCTGGAAGTGGTCGATGTGGATCCGCCCAGCCAAGCTGTCTACGAACCGGTGGACCTGAACCACCCCCATCACCTGGCCCAGCACGGTTTGGCACCCTCGGAGGGCAATCCCCAGTTCCATCAGCAGATGGTCTACGCCGTGGCGATGAAGACCATCAAGAACTTCGAGCAGGCCCTGGGGCGGTCGGTCCACTGGTCGCCCCGCATCTGGGACGAACGGGGAAGGCGTCTGCGGTGGGCCGACTCCTATGTGCCCCGGCTGCGGATCTATCCGCACGCGCTCCGCGAAGCCAACGCCTATTACAGCCCCGACAAGAAGTCCCTGCTGTTCGGCTACTTCAATGCCCAGAACGCCGACGCCCGCGAAGGTTTACCGGGCGGCGTGGTGTTCAGTTGCCTGTCCCACGACGTGATTGCCCACGAGACCACGCATGCCATCTTGGACGGCATCCATCGTCGGCTGCTGGAGGCCAGTAACCCCGATTCGCTGGCCTTCCACGAAGCGTTTGCCGACCTGGTGGCGATCTTCCAGCACTTCACGCTACCGGACGTGCTTGAACACCAGATCGCGGCAACGCGAGGCAACTTGAGCACCGAAAACCTGCTGGCCAAGCTGGCGGTTCAATTCGGCCGGGCGACGCAGCGCGGCAACGCCTTGCGGGATGCCCTGGGCGACATCGATCGAGCAACCGGTCAGTGGATGCCGCGGCATCCGGACCCGGCGAAGATCGAGGCGACATTCCAGCCGCACGCCCGCGGCGCCATTCTGGTCGCGGCAATTTTCAGTGCATTCTTGACCATCTACCAGGCGCATACGGCGGACCTGCTGAGGCTGGCAACCGACGGCCGGGGTATCCTTGCCGAAGGGGCCATCCATCCCGACCTGGTACGGCGGCTGGCCGGTGAAGCGGCCAAGGTCGCCCAGCGCCTGCTCACCATCTGCATCCGGGCTCTCGATTACCTGCCTCCCTTGGATGTGACTTACGGCGACTATGTACGGGGCCTGATCACGGCCGACGTGGACATGGTGCCCAACGACGAGCGGCATTACCGGGTGGCGCTGATCAGTGCCCTCCGCGACTGGGGCATTTATCCGCGGGACGTGCGCACGCTTTCGGTGGAAAGCCTGGTCTGGAAACAGCCGACGCCGGACGAGCAGCGACTGCTCCAAAAGGTGCTGCCACCGATCAGCATGCTGCGAACGATGGCCTATGCCAGCGATGTGGCGGAGGAGGGCTGGGGCATCCTTTTCCGCCTGCGGGGGAGCAACGGCTCCGCGGAGGAGAACGGGCCAGACGAAGACGCCAGTCAGATCTCGCTGGAGAGAGTGCGGGAGGCGGGCGAGCGACTCATGCAAGCTTACCTGCACGTGACTCCCGCGCCGGGAAGGGAGTCGCCGGCACGGGTGGCGGCCACCCGCCGCCGCAACGAGTTTCTGCGCGAGCAGCAGTTCGCCTGGTATTTGCATCGGTTCCTGAAGGCCCACGCCCGGGCCGCCGCCAGCGACGATAACGAACGCGGGCGGTTGTCGGATCTCCTGGGCATCGACTTCCATCGGGCTGACAAATTTGAAGTGCACGCCATCCGACCTGCCGTCCGCGTGCTACCGGGCGGCCGCACCAAGACCCAACTGCTGGTGATGCTCACACAGCGGACGATCCAGGCCCTGCAGCCCACCGATGGCGTGGGCGAGCCACTTCACTATCGCTTTCGGGGTGGTGCCACGCTGCTCATCGATCCGGAGGCAGGGCAGGTGCGGTATTGCATCATCAAGAAGATCCAGAGCCACAACCGCCAGCGACGGCAGGAGAACTACCTGCGGGCTCGAATGGAGGTGGAAGGGACAGATGCCCGAGCCCGCTACGGCCTCTGGCAGACGGCTGAAGAGAAGGTGCCACAGGAGCCGTTTCGGCTGTTGCACCGCGGACCGGAGTGGGAGGACTGACCGTGGCCAAGCAAGCTTCCGCGACAAGGCAACGACCAGCCAGCAATTCCGTAGCGGAACCGTTGATTCCCCCGCCCGGTGGTGTGGCCATTCGGATGTACCGCCTGGGGCTGGGCGATTGCTTTCTGCTCGCCTTCCCGGGGAAAAAGAACCGTCCGGTGTATATGCTGATCGATTGCGGCGTGCACCTGGCACAGCGGGACGGCAAAAAGAACATGGCCCACGTGGTCGAGGACTTGGTGGCTGCCACAGGCGGTCACCTGGACCTGGTGGTTGCGACGCACGAGCATGCCGACCACCTCTCCGGCTTTATGCACCAGGCGAAGCGGTTCCTGGATGGGGAACTGACGATCGGACGACTGTGGCTCGCCTGGACGGAGGACGATCAGGACGCCGACGCCGTACGGTTGCGACGAGGAAGAACCGCGGCGCAGGAGGCAATCGAGGCAGCCATCGAGAGACTCCAACAGCAGGGAGAAAAGCGGCCGGCAGCAGTGCTGCTTCAAGCACGGCTCGCTGCCGCCGCCGACTTCTTCGCCATGGAGTCCGACGGCGCAGCCGATGAGCGGCCCACAGATTTCCTCCGCTTGGCCGCTCACCTGGGTGCTCGCGATCCGAACAAAGTGACTGGCAACGAGTTGGCACTGGCTCTACTCAAGCGGCAGGCGGCTCGCGTGGACTATTTGGATGCGGGCGATCGCCCCCAGCCGATCCCCGGCGCCTCCGCGGCACGCGCCTACGTGCTGGGGCCGCCGCGAGAACGCTCGCTGTTGAACCGCTCCGATCCGGCGGCTGGCGACCGCCATGAAACTTACATCAACTCGGCTGTCGGACTGCATTCGTTTTCGGCAGCCATCATGGCGGGGCTGGGGGAGAGCTTCGAGCATAGGGAGCAGCGGGAGTTCGCATATCCGTTCGACCAGCGGTACCGCCGGCCCTACGGCTGGGATTCGGAGCAGTCATTCTTCGCGTCCAAGTACCCGCTCGATGCTCCCCAATCGCAGCAGTGGCGTCAGATCGAGTTCGACTGGCTCCGGGCCGCGGATGAACTGGCGTTGCACCTCGACCGCCACACCAACAACACCAGCCTGGTGCTGGCCTTGGAACTGGGGGAGCCGGGGCAGGGACCGATCCTGCTGTTCGTCGGCGATGCCCAGGTAGGCAACTGGCTTTCCTGGCGGAACCTGCAATGGCAGGTGGGGAACCTGTCGATCCGGATCAACGACCTGCTGGGGCGGACACTGCTGTACAAGATCGGTCATCACGCGAGCCATAACGCGACGCTGCGTCGCGATGACGAGGGACTCGATTACGGCCTGGAACTGATGCCCGAGGGGTTGATGGCCCTGATGCCGGTGGACCAGGAGGCCGCCGGCAAGCTGCCGGGCTGGAACATGCCCTACGGCAGGTTGTACCAGGCACTGAAGCACAAGACTCGCGGGAACATTCTCCGCTCGGATGACGGACATGACGCCAGCCTGGCGCTCCCTCGCAGCCGTGAGGGAGCCGTGCCGGGTGTGGAAGGAGCAACATGGCGCTGCTCGTCGGTCAACAAAGCGGACGGCAAGCCGCTGTACTACGACCTGCGCATCGGAATCAACGATTCGTGAGCGCAGGGTTGTTTTCCTCCGCCGGACCGCAGCAGCAATTTGGGCGGGATCGGCTCCTCGGGTCTGGGCGCCAGGGAAATCAACGAAAAAAGTGTCGGGGGGTAGGGGCAAAAGGTCATCAACCTAATGGGGCCATAGGGCAGGATCGATTTACCCTCGCGGAGTTGCTGACCGCGCCGGGGGCGACGACGCCGGATCGCGGCTTGGTGCTGACCGCGGGAAACGACACGTTCGGGTTGAACCGGGTGGAAACCAGTAAGTAATTGTCGAATTGTTATTTTGAGGGGATTTTGTCGATGGCTAACAAGGCGGTTTTAACGGGGATCAACGACTACCAGCACATCAGCGACCTGCGTGGTTGCATCAACGATGTCCACAACATCCGGCGGCTCCTACTCGACATGTTCGGCTTCACGGATGAGAACATCCACATCCTGACCGACAACAAAGTAACCAAGGAGCGGATCCTCAAAGAATGGAAGTGGCTGATCAAGAACGCCAAGCCTGGCGACAACCTGGTATTCCACTTCTCGGGGCACGGGTCCTACATCAAGGACCTGGATGGTGACGAGGAGGACGGTGTCGACGAACTGCTGTGCCTCTACGACATGGACTTCCACGATTCCGACACGTATCTGCTCGACGACGACATGCGGCGGCTCACCCAGCAGGTTCCCGACGGCGTCTATCTGACCGTGATCCTGGATCAGTGCCATGCGGGAACGGCAACACGGCTGTTGTTCTCTCCGGACGATGTCCGTGCGGAGTCCGATCCCGAAAAGATGCCGCTGGTCGATGAGGAGGCCACCCGGAGGCGTTCCCCAGGACACGGATTCCGGTCCCTGTCGCTATCGGAGATGCCCGACCGCGAGCGGGTCCTGGCGAGGTTCGTGCAACCGCCCCCAGAGGTTCTCCGCGCCGTGGCTCGCGGCCGCATTCACAGCCGCTTTGCCCGCGACGCCGTCGACGGGGAAGCCGAGATGAACCATGTGCTGTGGGCCGCCAGCCGAGACAATCAGACGGCCGCCGACGCCTATATCGACAACGACTTCCACGGAGCTTTTACCTACCACTTCTGCCAGTCCGTGCGCAGCGCCGGCCATCGTGTGGAGCATCAAGACCTGATCGAAACCGTACGGAGCACATTGGCAAGATCCAGCTTCGCCCAGGAGCCCCAGTTGGAACCCCGGACCACTCGTGGGCCCCTCCTCCGGTGGTATCGCGACGGTGCCGGTGGGGGAACTTCGTCCGGCTCAAGACCTTCAGAAGCAAGTGGGACGACGGGGCACGAACTCCTCCAGGTCTTGCGGGAAATCCGCGACGAATTACGGGCCGGCCGAGGGGGCCGCGAAACTGGCAGCCGCGCGGCGAACCGGGCGCTCGTCTACGTGCATGGAATCTGCCACCACGACGAAACCTATGCTGAACCCTGGTGGCAGTCGCTGAGACCCCACCTGCCGGCCCACTTGCAAGCGGAACTCGACCGCAACCGCCATGCGGTGCTGTGGAGCGACCTGGTCAACCGAACCCGCTCCGAAGACTTCGCGGACACCGCCAGCGAACGGCGGCAAGAACAAGACCTGGCTGAGCAGGTCAAGGAAATCCTGAAGGACCGGGCGGAACGCCAGGCGGTCGAAGTCGTCCCGCCCCAGGAGCCGGATGAGACTCCGCATGCGTGGGAAGAGCCGCCGGCTGATCGAGCCCTGCTAGGCATCCCCGGCCTGGACTGCGTGGACGACTTCATGCGGTACCTGTTCAACAGCCGGATCCGCGATGCAATCCAGCGGCGGTTCACTGATGCCGTGATCCCGCTCCTCCGCAGCGGAGCCACCATCGACGTGATCAGCCACAGCTGGGGCACCGTGGTCGCCTACGAAAGTCTACGTCGCCTCGACGGAGAATCCTTCCGTGGCCAGGTGCAAACGTTTTTCACGGTGGGGGCAGCGTTGGCCATCCTGCCGATCCGAAGGATGGTTCGCCCGCGGGACGGCGCCCGCCCCCGGCACGTGCAGCAGTGGGTCAACCTCAACGCCCGAGGCGATATCGTGGGCGGCCCTCTCCGCGGCTTCCAAGTGGACCGGGAATTCCTGAACCTCCATCCCAGCGAATGTGGGCGGATCGTCACCGCGTCGTGCGCCCACAGCTCCTACTTCAGAGACAGCAATGTGGCCGTGAACCGAGACATCTTCGCGCGGTTTGTTCGTTCGTGAAGGCAAAACAACTGAAATGCCGGTCGGCTCAGCGCCCCGGACACGCGACCGCTTCGTGGTCCGTAGCGTGTAGTCAGATGACCCCCACGGAACGCCCCTGGGCGGTGCGTCTTTGCAGCCTGGTGGGGCTGCATGCTATATAGCCCTGACGACGGCATTTCGTGCGCCCCACCCACGCGCAGGGTCTATGCCGGACCCCGCACCAGGATGGAGCACCAAAATGCCGGTTCGCGCCGTTTCCTGAGGGTGATCCATGTCCGAAGATTCCCGCGGTAAACACGACGACGGCAAGCTGCTGTACTGCTCCTTCTGCGGCAAAAGCCAGCATGAAGTACGCAAGCTGATTGCCGGCCCGTCGGTGTTCGTCTGC
>JAANMT010002050.1_pt1 | contig 17912 bp, 10 predicted proteins | sample 7279711 | NCBI WGS metagenome assembly JAANMT01 (sample SAMN14094538, study PRJNA606508) | bioreactor metagenome | isolation source: A lab-scale SPAN reactor treating ammonium-rich wastewater day 1 | place: Ireland: Galway | collected 2017-01-16 | reverse complement strand
GGAGCACCCGGCAGTCGAAGCAGCCGGCGTGATCGGCGTTCATGATCTCATTCACGGAGAAAACGTCAGGGCATATGTGACGCTCAAACGAGGTATGGATCGCCCTCACTGTGCGGAACTCATTCGTTTTGCCCGGCTACGCGTTGGCTACAAAGCACCGGAGGAAATCGTCATTCTCGATGAAATGCCGTTGAATTCCACCGGCAAAGTAGATCGTGCCTCGCTCAAACGCATGGCGGAAGAGCAGTTGTCAGCAACTGCATGCAATGGCAAAGCGTAGCCGCCCGAAACAATTGAGGGTGAGGAGTTTGGTTGCCTGCTTGCCGGTTGAGATCGGGGTGGCCGGCGCCGCCATCCTGGCTCTACGAACGGTAACTTCATGGCGGGTGGGCATGAAGGTTTCGTCTGAAGGTCGGGCAGCGCTCGTGGGTGGCATCGCCCGAAGCTTGTCGGACAGAGGCACGAAGAAGGTGCTCGATGCCGCAATGTGCTGGTCTCCAAATATGCGGCAGGGTTACAATGGTCGAACCACTTCTCGACTCATGTTGCGGGGGCCGCTGTCATGTTGCCTCGATCCCTCGGCTGGTTCTGTCTGTTGTTGGTTCCCGTTGAGGCTTCGGCTCAGGCGCCGGCGGAGGCTCGCGTTGACGCCCATGGTTTCCCACTGCCCGAAGGCGCCATCGTGCGGCTCGGCGATTTGCATTACGCCCAGCGCGGCAACGTCAATGGCATCGTGGTGTCGCCCGACGGAAAGACGGTCGCCACCGCCGGGGTCCCGCACCGCAGGACACCCCGTCACTTTGGAGATTTCGAGGAGCCCGTCCTCTACCTGTGGAACGCCGAGGCTGGCCGGATCATCCACGAGATCCCGCTGGGGGTCGACGGCCGACACGGCCGACCGATCGGTTTCACCAGCGATGGGAAACTCCTGGCGATCTTGAACCCCGACTTCCAGTTTGTGGACGTTGCGACGGGCAAGCAGTTTTGGCCGAATGACCAGCCGGAGCGGCCGGGGTTCGTCAAGCCGCACTTTCTCGACGGCGACCGCTACATGGTAGGGCACAACCATCAAGACGTTGAAGTGTGGGATGTCGGGAAGGGAACCCTGGTGCGGCGCTACAAAAGCACCAAAACGCAAACCTTTCCGGACTGGCTTCGTGTCGAGGAACTGAAGCTCGAAGGGCAACAGATTCGGGTGTCCCTGTCCCCGTCCGGAGCAACGATGGCCTGGTTCGTCCGCACTCCCGTCGGGCAATTAGAATGGCCCTCGCGCGCCGAAGTTCGCGTGTTCGATACCTTGACCGGCGAGCCCAAGGGGGGAATCACCAAACTGCACGGCTATTATGGCAGTGCCGCCCTGCTGGACGAGGGGGAAACCGTGCTGCTCGAAAACACGTTTCTGGGCACCGATCCCCGCGGCACACGAGACATTGGCGGCAACGTGGCCTTCGACGTCAAAACCGCCCAGGAACGATTTCGCCTCCACCATATCGTGGAACGCGAGGAAGGGCACATCGTACCGAGCCGCAATCCGATCGAGGGGTTCCGTCTCGCCGCAGTGGCGCCGGACGGTAAGTCGTTCCATACCTTCGGCACGCGAACTTTTCACGAACGCCGGGACATGGCCACTGGCAAGGTGCTCACCAAGCTCGACAGTTTCGCGAGCGGAACGGAACTCATCTTCAGTTTTGCTGGCGACGGGAAGCGAACTGTCGTCGGCGACTACGCCCGTTGGTATTGGGGCGATCTTGATCTGAAGCCGTTGACGCCCGCGACCGAGGCCCCTCGAATTTTTCCGACGGCGCGATACCTTTCGCCCAGTCAAATTCGCTTTGCGGGCGCCGACGGCACTTTTTACGTTTGGGATCGGCGCGAGCATAAGGTCGTTGAGACGGGCAGTCAGCCACCTTTTCCCAAGCTGCAGCCCGAACCGGCTTCACTCGATTGGTGCCACCCGAAGGGGCGAGATTCTGCGCATCGCTTGCTGGTGTCCAACTACCGGCAGCGGCTCGTTGTCTTCGATCGGGTGCAGGGTCGGACGCTGTGCCAACTGGAAGGCATTCTCGCACCCGGTCTTGATGGAACGAACTGGCCCGTGGTAAGTGCGGACGGCACGTTTACATTGGTGCCGCGGCTTGACGGCAAGGAGTTTGTAGTCCACTCATTCGAGACGCGAACGGGGCGCCGGCTGGCAACGCACCGCACTGACGCCAGCGGTGTCTTCCCGGGCTACTATCCCTTGTTCCCCTACGGCCAGCACACGCGACCGGCCGTCAACTATTACTCCGCGGATGGGTCTGTCTTTGGCTATACGACGCGCGACAGCCGGCTAACGCTCGTCGATACCAAAACGGGCAAGGCGCTCATCACTCTTGGATATTCGACACCACCAGCAGAAATGGCAAGCATCAGCACTCCCACGCCCGCGGCAGTGCAGGGAGCCCTTACTCCGGGAACACCGGCTCGGATCGATCCCGATCCGGTTCCTCCGACGCCTGCCTGGATCCATTATACGACCCACGGCCGGACATTCATCGCTGCGCGAAAGGCCGAGTACGTGGAGGATGCCGGATATGAGTATGTGCTCATCGACCGCGAGAGCGGCGCGGTACTACGGCGGAGGAACCTCCCCGGCGGCAGATACTCGCACGATGGCCGGTTCGTTTTTACCACGCGGAACGTGGACGACGTCTTCGTTTATGAAACTGCGACCGGCACGCTGCGAGGCTCTATTGCGACCGGCGCCGGATACAGTTTCACGCTCTCGATCGCGCCGGACGACAAAACCATGGCGACGGGCTGTGCCGATACGTCGATCCTGGTTTGGGATCTCAACCGTCCCCTCGACGGCGGTCCCGAGTTGCCGCCTGCGAACGTTCCCGGCGCAAAGGTTGCAGACTACTGGCAGCTGCTGGGCGAAGCCGAACGAAAGTCCGCGGAGCCCGCCCTTTGGGCACTGGTGCGCGGTCCCGGGCAGACGCTGGATCTGATGAGGGAATGCCTGCAGCCGGCAGAGAATCCGGAACCAGGACTTTTCGAGGATCCGCACCTGCCGCCCACGTGCCTTCGCGAACTGCGGGCCCTGGAGGTGTTGGAGCGGATCGGCACCGCAGACGCGAAGAGCATTGTTGAAACCGTTGCCGGCGGACATGGCGGCGCCCTGCTCACCCGCGAAGCAAAGCAGGTGCTATCCCGTTGGCCTTAATTGCATGGGCCTGTTCTTCGTGACTTGGGCGTGACGGTGCAATGCCTATCGGCCCCACGGAAACGCCCTTGCGGTATTTGTGTCGCAAGAGGCACACAAGGAACGATTCGCGAGACGTGAGAATACGCGGCCGTTTCCGGCAGAATTTGAAAGCAGATGGCGAACTTCCGGCAGCGTACCCCGTCAACGCATCGCATCCGCCTGGTCGGCTATGTGCCTTGGACTCTACGGAATTGATCTGCGCGACTTTGGCTTCGGTGAGGAGAATCTCGTCTGGCACCATTCGACCGATCTCAACGCCATATATGCCAAGCAATACGCCGGTTCGATCCCTGAGCCGTATTTCTTTTGCGACGCTCCCGCGCATTGGATGGACGCCCCGAACGTCGGCGCTGCTGGTTGTCAGCGAATGGTCATGATGTCGCCATGCAGTTACCAGTTATTTCAGCGTTTACGTGAACAAGACGAAGATGCCGATGTGACCGCCAAACCGGAGGATGCCGCGCGGATCATTCGTATTTTGGAACGCGATTTTGTTCCTGGCCTTTCCGCCCACATCGAAGCCCAGGGTGCCGTGGGCGCAGGTTGGAGGTTCGGCAGCGCGGCGCAGTTGTGTTGGATGGCGGCTACGGCTTGGCACCCGCGGGCGCCGGCTCGTTGCTCGGGGCGAGCAGCGTGACATGCCAGCCGTTGATGACAATGATCCCCGCTCCCTTGGGGAGCACCACGGGCTGGTTGGTCTCATGGCCGCCGCCGAGCATCTGGTGCGCGCCTGTCGGCAAATGCCAGATTGCGAGATGCGTAGGGTTGCTGCCCACGAGCAGTCCGGACTTGGCATCAACCGAACTCTTGCCGACGACTTGCACCGCCACATGGGGATTGGCCCAAAGCCGCGCCCCTTCGCCGGTATGGATATCGTAAATGGCAACGGTCGGCACTTTGCACGCGAGCAGGTCGTCGCTCAAGAAGTCGACGATGTCGGCGCCGGGCAACGTATTGTGGTGTTGGCCGGTCGCCGTTTCGTAGATTCGGATTTGAGATGGCCGATTCTGCTTCCACTGGTAAACGGCGAGCCACTTGCCCGAGGGCGAGACGGCGCGCCCCTTGATTTCGCCCGAGGCAAATTCCCGTACGAATTCGAGCTTGGGCACGCTGAGCAGTTGCAGCTTCTCCTTGGTTTCGACGATCAAGCCTTTGTCGCCCGGCAGCAAGAATATTCTGGCAATGGACTCTTCGCCCAGTTCGGTCGTGGCGACCTGCGCGCCGTCGCGAACGCGGTAGATGGCGATCGTTTGCTCGACTGCCCACGCCACTGTGGCGCCGTCTGGCGAGAGTTGCACCTGGCCTCCGTTCTTGGGGATGTCGATCTCGCGAACGACCTTGCCGGTGCGATAGTTGCGAACAACCAGGGATCGCCGCTCGGCATCGACATAGGCCAGTAGCTCAGCCGGCGAGACGGCGATATTGGATGGCGTGCGCAGCCTGAACGTGCCGTATACAACCCAGGCGGCGGGCGGAAGGCCCGCCTTGGCCGACGCAGCGGGCAATGCCGGCCAATCGTCGAGCGGCGGCAACTCGCTTAGCGGTCCGGTACGCGGCGGAATGGCACCCGGACGCGAGGGACGCCATGTGGGTTCGGGTTGGGCCACTTGCGTGCGTGTGGGCGGCGGGGGACTTGTGCCCTGGGGCGCAATCAAATGGGCCCTGTTCGACGTCAACGCGACCAGGCATGCCGTAGCGGGCAGGAAGGCGCCCCGAAAAGCGGTTTCTCCCGTGGTGAAATCGGTTCGGGTGTTGTCGTTCAGATCCCAGACGGAAATGCGGTTGTCGTATCCGAAGCAGGCCAGCAAACGTCGGCGGGGATCGACAATCGCCGAATTATTCAGCGGTATACGACCACCCCGCATGAGCAGCGGAGCTGTCCGTTCGGTTTCGATGTCGTATATTGCGGCGTCGGGTTGTTCGATCACAACTTGGGTTTCGGTCAGGAACCCTGTCAGGCGGCTGTTTTTGATGCGGGCGATTTCCTTGCCCGTTGCGGTTTCAAGGATGACAACCAGGATTGAGGGCGTCGCGTTGGTCCCTCCCACGGCAACGTATTTACCGCTGGGCGAGACGCCAAACTTCGAGTTGTGGGTGATTTCTGCAGGGTTGTATTTGCGCGTGATCTGCATTTCCGACAGATCCATCAGCGCGACCATCTGAGAATAGAACAGCAAGATGTTTTTGCCGTCGGGCAAGAATTCGATTTTGCGAAGCGTATAGGTGCGGTCGAATGGCGCCGGGGTTTCACGAATGAGGTCGCCCGATTTCGTATCGTGCAAGGAGAATCGGTCCTGGGAAGCGCAGACGAGTAACTTGCCATCGGCAGAGATCGCAAGTTGGCCTTTGGAAAAGTTACGGACCTCGCTGAGCAAGTCGCCGGTACGAGTGTTGTAAACTTGCACCACCCGGCGCGAGAGCGGCACACGGGCCATGACGTTCGCCTCGGAAAAGGCGAGATTCGCGGCGGGGCTGCAGGGGATTTCGCCATACTTGCGCCAGGCTGCGGGCTTTTCGCTCCCTCCTGCCGCCAGAACCGGCAATCCCGGCCAACCATCTTCGGGGCTGGCAAACGAATTGGGTTCCGTGGAAACTTCAACTGTCGCCGAGGGGGGAGTGATTTCCAGTGGAGCCGGACGCTGTACAGGCATGGGAGGTCGCGGCGGGTTGGTTCCCGGCGCTGGCCTGGGCAGAGGCTTGGGAGTGGGATTGGGATTCGGCGCGGGCCGAGTGGGAGGCACGCGGGCCGGCGGACCATCGGCAGGTTGGGGATTGATATCCGCCTGGGCGACCAGCGGCGGATCTGGTAGCGGCACCGGCACGCTTCCTGGTGGAGCGTAAAATTCTACTTTGGTTCCCAGTTGCACAATCAAGCCTTCTGCGCGGGGAAGCCAAGTTGGGCGAGGACGCGGCGAGTCGACGGCAAACGATGCCGACTTGCGCGAATCGACGTGCAGAATGGTGATACTGCTCTCGGGAGTGTTGGTGGCAACCAGTCCCAGCGTTGCATCCACAGTAGACGAAGTACCCAGAGGAATTTGGTCCTTGGCGCTCGTCCATAATCGCTGCGACTCTTGTGCGGCCACGTCGTGGATCATCGGGCTGGGCGTCAAGTAAAGGAGCTTGGATTCCGCGTAAAATCCGGGAAGCAGACTGCCCGGAAATCGCGCGCGAACCTCGCCCGAGGTGGTATCGATAATGCTGACTTCCATGGGCTTGCCCGGTGGAATTTGCGATAGGGCCAGCCATTTGCCGCTGGGCGAGAGAGCCTGGTAGGAAGCTTCGCCCGAAGCGAATTCGCGCACCGTGGTGAGATTGGGAAGCGACAGCAACTGCACGCCTGCGCGGGTTTGGGCAACGAGATGCTTGCTGTCGGGAAGGAACGACGCTGACCTAAAAAAACTGTTCTCCAATTTCAATTGGCCAATCATTTCCCCGCTGCCAATGCGGTACAGATCGAGGGAGCGGCCATGGACGTAGGCCAGCAGCGTACCATCGTCCGACAGACTCAAGCTGCCACTCGAATGAACGTCGGTAATTTCGCGCACGATTTCGCCGGTGCGATAGTCGTGAACCAGAATCGATTGGCGTTCCCGACCGACATAGGCCGCCAGACCGGAAGGCGACACCGCAATTGGCGAAAGCATTTGTCCGCTCAGTGTGCCGTACTTGACCCAGCCAGCGGAAACCTTTTCGCTTCCGGGTACCGCCTCGGGCAAGATAGGCCACGGCTCGACCGGCGGCAGCGAGGGCCGCGGGCGGGGCGTCCGATTTGCAGGTGGTGGTACCTGATCAGGATTTGGCGGAGCGCTTTCGGGGATCGGAGGTTGCGATTGCGAGCCGGCAACTCGAGACGGGTCCGCAACCGGTGGATTGTTTGGTTCGGCCGCAACAGGAATGTAGAAATGCGCGACCTTGTTCTCAATCACGATGGCTGCAGCCCCTCGCGGCAGTACAACGACTCGCCGCTCGTTCGCGTTCGAGGGAATGATGCTTTTCTGGCCGGTTTCAAAACTCCACAACGACACCGACTTGTTGTCATCGGAGTCGACGAGATAACTCACGGAAGCATCGAGCGCCAGGTTGTCCGGCCTGTCAGTTTCATAATGGTCCTTCTGCAATCGACCTCGGAGCGACAAGTTGGTGCCAGCCTTGAAGTCGAATTGCGACATGCGGTTTCCGGAAAAAACCAGCATCGACGTTTCTTCCACAAATCCATACAACTCATCAACGTTACCGGTCAAGCGGATTTCGCCGGTCGTGGCATCATATAAACGATATCCTTGCGGCAGATTTTCGTCTCGAAAACTGGCGGCCAACCAATTGCCGCCAGGCGAGCAATACGCTTGATGGAATTGCCACGTCCCTTGGGCAGCGTACTCGCGCGTCACGTTCAGGTCGGGCACGCTCAACTGCAAAATTCGTTCCGGCAAAACCGCCAGCACGTGTTCACAATCGGGCAAGAACAATAGCTGGCGCGACTCCTCGCCCTCCCAGCGGTGCTGCGCCAATAAGGCGCCGCTGTTGACCGCATACAGGGCAAGCCCCCGAGGATACGACACCGCAAGCAAGCTGCCGTTGGGCGAAAGCTCCAACTGTCGCACTTGGGCGGCGCGAATTTCTTGGACCACTTTTCCCGTGCCCGTATCACGCACCAATATCGATTGCCGATCGGGCTGCAAATAGGCGACCAGACCGACAGCCGCCAGCGAAATATCCGAGGCCGATTCGTGGGGGACCGATCCCAATTTCTCCCACCTTGCGGCGGGTTCGGCCTGGGCTTCCGCGACTGGCAGGACGGGCCAATCGACAATCGCCGGCAGCGGTTTCCCCGTCGCGACCACCTCGGGCACCACACTGACCTTCGCTGGAGGCTCGACAACGGGCATCGGTCTGACGGGCGCGTTGGCGACACCCGCAACGGTCACACGCTCGATCGAATAGAACACCGGTCGCAAGTGGCCGCTCTCGATCAATAGGGAGCGGTCGGGAGAGATGGCTGCGACGTTTTTGACCGGCCATGTATCGAGTTCTACCCCGGCGAGCGCGTCCGCGACGATCAGCCCGTCGTTTGCGCCGATCAGCAGCGTGCGATTATCGGAGAGGAACAGCATCGCTCCATAGGATTGCAGACTCATCGGCATGGATTGCACCACGCGAGCGGTCTTCCAATCGATCACGTGCACGTGCCGATTGGCGTAGTAAACGAACAACGAACCGTCGGGCGACCACGCCATGCGGCCGGCGACTTGATCGCGCTCCACGGGAAGGGGATTGACCGGGACGGAAACCCCGGGTTCGGCATATAGCGAAATTTTGCCAGGCTCGGAGAGCGCTAGCAGGCGACCGTCGGGCGAGATCGCACAGAGGCTGGAACCCGACGTCTTGAAGGAATTGGTGGGTTGCAAGTTCGCGGCGTCCCAAACCATTTTGCTCGATCCCCGCACCGCCACGCGTCGTCCGCGCAACGCGGGAAGAACGCTAAGAGATTCGTCGAAGGCATCCAGCAGGCGACCTTCTCCCTGTTGCCAACCGCGGAGCACGCGGTCTTCGCTGATGGAAAACAGGGTTTGACCGTCGCCGCTATAGGCCAAATTGGTGATGGGCGATCCATGCCCCGGGTAAATATCGACCAATCGTTGTCCGGCGGCATCCCAAATTTGAATGTTTCCATCCGCGTCGCCGGCGGCCAGATGCTTTCCGTCGGGCGAATATGCCACGACATACCGTTGCAAGGGTTGCAGATTCCAGTCGCGCTGAAGTTCCTTGAGCACAAACCGCGCAGACAGCGGTGGTGCCGATTCCCTACTGGCAGGCTGGGCCGGAACCGCAACGGCCGCCGGAGCCGCGATCGCCTCGGCGAATTTGAGTGGCGGCAAGTCCGACACCGGTGCCAAGGCGGGCGGGTCCGCGAGCAGGCGGATCCAGTCGAGCACGTACCCTGAATCGAGATCCCAATTATCGGGAACCCGTTGCCAATGCGGAAAGCGCGCGTGGAGTTTGCCGTAAAAGTACCGTCCCGCCTCGTCGTCTTCTTGGTCCCAAGCCAGCCGCAGGCCCGCGCGCAGCACATCGCGATCCTGAGGGTACCGCTCCGCGAGCAACTTTAGCCCACGCTTAAGGCGGTTCCAGTCCATGCGACACTGGGGAAAGACTTTGGAGGTTTGCACGCCATGCTGCAGCATCATGCCAATGGAGGCGTATGCCAAATCGCCCTCATCGCCACCAATGCGGTCGGCCACCTCGCGGGCGTAGTCCGCCGCGTCTCCCGCGGGGTTTCCGAACCGTGCGGAGCGAGACAAGGCCACAATCGCATGAGCCGAATAGTCGTTGGGCGCGCGCCTGCGCAAACGCTCGAAATGCGGCGCCAATTGTTCAGGCTTCCAGTCCAATCCCAGGCCCACTAGCACGAGTAAATCCCAAGCCAGCAGCGGTCCGTCATCCAAACGAACCAGAGGCATCAATCGATCGCGCGCTTGCTCCAAATACTGTCGATGAAGTCCGCGCTTGGCCTCCTCCCAATCATTGTCGATCTCGTTCGGATCGGCCACGCTATCGGGCCAACCCAACCGCAGCAATTGCATGCTGAGAGCAAGTTGCGCGAACGCTGAACGGGGCTGTTGCCTGGACCAATCGGCCAGCAGTTGGTGACGGTCGGGATCGTCGCTCACGTGCCAAAGGCCCGAGGCAAGGTCGATAATCAGACCTCGCAACATGAGTTGGCCGTCTTGGCCATCGGCCTGGCGCGGCTTTCGCAGCATGTCGTCAATGAGCTGATCCAGTTCGGCAAACCGTCGCTCCGTGAGCAACGTCTCCGCGCGCAACCGAACCGTTGCTTCGTTTGAATGCGGAATCGCCTCGAGCTTGAAGACCGAGATCGAGCCGTCGCTCAAGCCAAAGGCATACATTCGGCCATTGGGGCTAATGGCCGCGGTTCGCACCGCGGCGGGCAAGGGAGGTGTTTGCACCCGCGTGGAATGGCCGGGAAAGTCGGTGGGGGTGAACTCCACGCAGCCTTCGTAGGGATCCATCAGAATCAGGTGGCGATTGTCTCGCGTTAGCGCCGCCTGCCGCGACCAAATGAGATCGGTGCGGGCGCCAACGTACCGGTAGACTTCGCCTTCTTCCGCCGGACGCCGCAAATCTTCGGTGCGGAACAACCGGTATTGCCCACGCGATGAAACCAACGCCACGAAGCGTTCCGACGCCACCGTTCGATGCAAATCCCTCGGGCCTACCAAAACCCGCGTGGAATTCGGCTGCGTCGGTGGAAGGTTCAGCACCCGAGCGATTGCGTTCTTGCTGTTGGGAAAAAACGCAAACTCGCCCGTGGGCGAAAGTCCGGCCTGGTTGATGCGATTGATGGGCCGAGTGGCGTTGATCGTTCCTGGCCCGCCTTGCGCGGGAACGCGGAAATAGCCGTTACTGGCATCGACCGCCATCAGCCATCGGCTATCGTCCGAAATGGCGACTTCTCGGATGGGAGCAGTCAGTTCTTGATGCGTTCGAATGGTTCTGCCAGAAGCCACGTCCCAAACGGTAACCAAACCTGTGCTGTCTCCCAGCAACGCCAGTTTGTTGTCGGGCGAAACGCCAGTCGCCACGAGCGGACCTGTGGCCTGCTTTTCGTAGCGGCTCCATTGCCGTCCGGTTTGCGTGTCCCACGCGCGGGCGTCTCCGTCCAGGCTGCAACTCACCAAATGACTGCCATCGAGCGAAAATGCCATGGCCACGATGGGAGCGGCATGGCCGGTGAGCGTGCTGACGCGCTGGAACGGCGAAGGGGCTACCCCCGGCAATCGTCCCAAGGGCAACGGGCGCCCGCCTTCGCGCAACCCGCCTGGCGTCGCCACGGCCGGCACGCCGACGCGCGGAGACGCCGTGTTTGTCACATCGGGCGGCGCCGATTGCAACCGTACGTAGGCGCGATCGGCCTCGCTGAGTTGATCGAGCGGCACCCGGATTTGGCCGCCCGCATCGCGTTCCAACACCACGTGCTCGCCCCGCACTTCGATCAACTTTGCCGACACGGTGAACATGCCGTTTGCCGAAGTCCAGGTGCGCGACACGGCCTGCCAAGCCTGGGCCGAGCCGGGCATGAAGGCCGCCGCCAATGCGCACGACAACAGGAGCAATTCTCGTAGGATCACTTTCCGCAAAATGTTTTCGCTGGCGCGCCATTGCCATGCGCAACGAACGATAAACCGACATGCCGCTACGCGCGAGCGATCGTGGACCATAATCCACCCCTGGATATGATGTGAAACAAGAATTGACGGATTGCCTTGAGGACCGGCACGCCGGAGCATGCCAAACAACCTCATGTTTCAACCCGCGCTCCCCTTGAAGCGAGAACGCAAACTTTCCGCGATTTTACAGTGGTCTGTGGCTGTTGCAACACGCTTCCCCCGAGGCGAACCCATTCACAGCCGCGCGAAACCGGCACGACGCCGGGGACAAGGAATGAATACGCTCCTGGTTCAACCGCTTTCGCAGAGTTTGGGTGCGATAGTTTCTTCCTCGTTGTCATCTGTGCAAGCTTCAGGGAAGTTTTCGAGATCGACGAGCGATTGCGGTTAACCCGCATTAAGAAAAGAGGGAGGCAAATTACCTCGCGGCGCTGCACTTCGTCGCCGCCTACTGCACGTTTCGTCAAGTGAAGGCTTTCGGATAGGCTCGAAGCAATAGATCTTCGAATCTTGGCGAGATGGCGCATTCTGGGCTCTGCCGCTTGCAAGTTTTCATCATGTTTGCAAACCGCTTCTCGCTCCAGAGCCGCGCCGCTCCCCAGTTTGGCGGACCGCCCCCCGTGGCAAGATCCTCGCCGCCCCGTGAATCCTTACAACCCGCACAGGTCGCACTTGGTCCAAACACCTGTTTGCTGTTGGTCGCATGGTCTGCCGCAAACTATTCTTAGGCAGTTTTCGTGACCGGCGAACATGGCCTTTGGCATTCGATCTCCCTGGTTGCATGTTGCCCATTTTCAACATCAGGAACCGTTCCATGCTTAACAACCCTCGCAACCGCTTTCTCACCTTGATCGTTTTGAATGTTGGCTTCTGGTGCGTGCTAGGATTTCAACAGCGTACTCGCGGACAAGCCGAGCCGCCCAAGTTGCCGTTCGCCAACGCCGTCGAACAGCGATTTGAAACCATCAACGAACTGAAAGAAATTAAGGCGTTGCTGAAGGAGCAGAACGAACTGCTTAGCTCAGGCAAGTTGCAAGTCATTGTGAAGAGTCTGTGATTGCCGCCCTTGGAACTAGACGATCGCAAACAGTGAATGGCAGGCCAGCGAACTCGCATGAATGAAACACGGCGCGCACTCACGCTGATCGAGCTGTTGATTGTGCTGTCGCTGTTGGGAATTATGGCCGCGATGGCGATTCCCAACGCGCAGCCCGCAACCAGCGAGCAGGTGCGTTCCGCGGCCGAAGTGATTGCGGCCGACCTAAGCTATGCGCGAAACCTCGCGGTGATCGGCAACAGCCGTTATCGCGTAACGTTCGATCTGGCTCAGCAGCGATATATCCTGGAACACGCGGGGACCAATCCTGGTTTGCACCAATTGCCCGGCGATGGATTCGGTTCGATGTCGGATCCGCCCCTCCAGCGAATCGCGCGTCTGGACCGATTGCCGATATTTGGTCCGCCTGTCCGCCTGGTAAAGGCCACGGACAATGGCGGAGCGGAGGTGTCGCACGTGGAGTTTGGGCCTCTGGGAGCGACTACGGCGGCCGTGGAGACAACGGTGTGGTTGTCTGCCGGACAGGGAAGCGGCCAGCGATGGATTTGCCTGCGGATTGATCCCCATACAGGCCTGGCGCGCGTAAGCAACGTACAGTCGAGTGGACCTTGAATGAAAGAATGAACAGCCCTCATTTCCGGTAAGGGAAATGACGGTTGTGCGGGTAACTTCCTCCACCGCAGGCCTGCCTCCACGACTTGCGGGCAGGGGGTGTTCGCCCTCGAACGTGCGGGCCGCCCGGATCAGAAACACAGGCGCATTGCCATGGTCAGTTGGATTGGACAACCCCGATATGGTCCCATCGCTGTCGACTGGGGTCGCAATTCGCTGAAATTGCTGCAGTTGACGGCCGATCATAGCGGCGTGTTGGCCGCGGCGCGATGTCCTTTCGCTGGCGACGATGAAGATGATCCCCTGCGGCGCGATGCCCTGGCTGCTCAAACCCTCAAACAAGCTCTGGAAACGCATGGTTTTCGCGGGCGACGGGCGGTCATCTGTCTCGGTGCCCGCGAATTGTTTGTGCAAAACGTGCGGGTGACCAGGGGCGAAGAGCCGCTGGGGGTGCAGGTTCGACAAGAAGCTGGTGGACGCCTGCCCTTTGATCTGGCCGAAGCCGAGATGCGGTATCTCGAAGCGGGAGACGTTCGCCAAGGCGAGCGCACCAAACGCGAAGTGATTGTGATGGCCTGCCGCCGGGCGGCCCTTGATCGTTCGCTCGCGGTGATTGAACAGGCCGGACTGAGACCGGTGGCCGTCGACGCGGAGCCGTTGTCGCTCATTCGCTGCTACCATCACGTCTTTCGCCGAGAGGAGGATCGGCAGGCGGGCATGCTGCTGGTGCATTTGGGCGCCTCCAACACCGCCGTGGTAATCAGCCAGGGTGATCGAGTGCTGTTCATCAAATACATCGAAGTGGGAGGACGCCACTTCGACGAATCGGTCGCTCGCCTGCTCAAGTTGAAACCTGCCGACGCAGCTTTGCTGCGACGAAACAATGGCGAGCGACGGAGCGACCGGCAAGACCAAGAAATTGCGCGGACCGTGAACGATGCCATCCGGCCTGCCCTCGATCGGCTAATCAACGAGATCTCGCTGTGCTTACGCTACTACAGTGTTACTTTTCGCGGCCATGCCATCTCGCGGCTGGTGCTGGGAGGTGGCGAGGCCAGTCCTTATTTGTGCGAAGCCTTCGGGCACCGTCTGGATCTGCCTGCTGAACTGGGAGAACCGCTTCGCGGCTGCGACGTGCAACTGCTGCCGGGGCGCCCGCCGCAGTGGGACGTCGCGGCTGGTTTGGCGCTGCGGCCGTGGACATCGTAACGCTCGACAACGCGGTCCGTGCGATTTTCGCGACCAGCAATTTGCGCCGAACCAATGTTGCGAGTTTCAGCCCCTTCTTTTTTGAGAATCGAATAACGCCGTGACAACTTGGGACCAAATCGATTTCTTGCCGCCGCGTTATCGCGAGCAGCATGCCAAACGCCGAAACATGGTCGGGCGACTGCTGGTGCTCGCGGCGTACGTGGGCCTGCTCGCGGCCGGAAGCGTGGTGCAGCGTGCTCGCCGCGCCGAAGCGGCAGCGCAGCTTGCTCGCGCCCAGCATGAAGTCCTGGCCGCCCAAGCACTTTCACAGGAACTGGCCGCCTGGCAACAACGATTGCTTGCCGAGCGCGCGTGCGCAGAGTTGATCACCTACCTCGAGCACCCCTGGCCGCGTACTCAATTGTTGGCTGCCATTCTCCCTCAACTGCCCGAATCCATCCACTTGAGCGAGTTGCGAGTGTTCGTGTCCGCGGAAAGCCAGCGCGGCGGAGCCTTCTGGCAACAAGCATCGCTCGGGGGCAAAGCCGAGAAGGATCCGCCCCCGGAACCCGCAGGTGTCGACCTGGCCCGGTTGCGAACCGAACGCGATGCGGCGGCCACTTACATCCATCTGAGTGGAATTGCCCAGGAGCAAGGGACCCTGCATTCATTCCTGCATCAATTATCGCGAGATGAATTGTTCGCCGCCTTGGAGTTGATTTCGATTGAATCATTGCGGTCGGGTGCCGAGTTCCAAGGATGGGAATTCCAGGCGAGGATCAAACTCAAGCCGGGATACGGCCAAACCGGAGGCCCCCAGGGCCAAGCCGAAGTCGCATTGAAGAACCAGTCCTCGGGTCCCCCGGTGATTTCGCCGCCGCCTGCGGTTCCGTACCCGAGCAGGAGCGCCGAGCTTCGTTAAGGCGATCCTTCAAGCGTCCCCGACTCCGATGTCCAGTATGTCCTGATTCGATTTTTTTCCAGGCCCGTCATGACGTCACCTGCCGCCACCCAGCGAGCGACTACCCGCGATGGCAATGTGCTATTGCTTGTGGGATTGGCGGCCGGCACTGCGGCCTTCCTGGGGTTGTTGTATTGGCCCGTGGAACGTGAAATCTCCGAACTGCGCCACGAGTTGCAGCACCAACAGCAGTTGATGGAGGAAGCTTTGTTGCTGCCGGCCCAAGTCGGCAGGGTGAAGGACGACGCCCTGCGCACCGCTTCGTTTGTGGCCCATTGGCGCAGCATGTCGGGCCATCAACCAGCGCAACTGTATGGCGCCATTTCGCAAGCCATTGCCGCCCATGGAGTCACTACCACCCAATTCCAGCCCGACCCTTTCATCGATCGCAACTATCTACGCGAGGTGACCGTGCGCGTGTCGTGTCGCGGCACACTGCACCAATTGTTCGCATCGCTGCGCGCGTTGGAAGCACTGCCGTGGACCTTGTGGGTGGAAGAACTTCGCCTCACGCGCGATCGGGAAAACCCGGCAAACCTTGTCTGTGAGATGAAGTTGGGGGTTTTTACCGAAAAGTCTGCTTATTCGGATTAGGTCGGGTGGCCCCAGCGTCCGATAACTACGGAGCCGGAAGATTCACGATGTCTGGCAAACTTTCACAACGCTTGCTCACCGAGATGCGACGCTCGCCCAAGAAGGCTGCCTTGCTGGCGCTGCTGGCAATTGTGGCCTTGTGCTATTGGGCGCCTCTCGTCTCGCGATTCGTCAATAAATCAACCAAGACCAATTCAACCGCGGCTCGACCGCAAGGGCTGGACTTGACCGCCGCCGTATCCATTCCACAGCCACCCGTTGCGGCGCCTCCGGCCATGGCGCCCGCTCCCCCCAAGGAGTCCCGGCCAACGTGGCAACAGGTGCTGGCATGGATCGAGCGAGATCCTCGCAAGCTATCGGCTGCAGGATTGCCGGTTGTGCGAAATCCGTTTCAGCCGGTGTTGCCGGAAGAGTCGCCGCTCGATACGCCACAGGACGAGGCCGCATCGATGGGCGCGATGATCGCCACGGCGCCAGCCCTTCCCGAGAAAGTACAGGTGCCACTGACGGCCATCATGATCGGCGCCACACGCAAGACGGCATTGATCGGGGGACGTCCGTATCAGATGGGCGAGACGTTTACCCAGACGGGCACGGACTACTTACTCGAATCGGTCGATCGCGACCGGGTTGTCGTCCGGCGGCTCGCCGACGGAAAACGATTTGAGCAACCACTGCCCCGCGCAAGCAGCGCCGTTCAATTGGAAATTCGCCGCTTGCGGCCCTAACCGCAAAGCAACCAAGCCAGCCACCAGGGCCTAAAACAGAAATCGCCAGAATTCACGGAAGATTCATGGCTCGTCTCGCACCCATACTCCTGTTATTCGTTTGCTGCTGTGGTGGCGCTGCGCTGGCCATCCACGTGGCATGCGCGTTGGAGGAAGGGAGTCAAGCTGCTTTGCCGGTGGACAACCTGCCTGCGCCGCCTGCGGCTACGGCAGACGGTTTGCCTTCGCACGGCTGCCGCCACCAGCATGATCTGAAGACCTCGGCTGATCTGCAGAACTGCGAACTTCACGTGGTGGCAAGGACGTTGCCGCCTGACGAACCTTGCCGATCGCCCGATGTCTCTGCCTTGGTGGTCGATCCGGACATTACTCCGGCAGCGGCACGTTGCAACTCCGAAACCACGGGTCGCAGGTCGAAGTCGGGCGCGGTCGTTCAACCGGCAGGAAACGATTTCGAAAGCAGCGCGGCGAATGGCGGCCCAAGCCGGCGTCCCCTGCAAAGTGCTACGCTGGCGGAGCCCGAACGGTTTCCTTTGACGTCGATCGACCTGCCCGAACGAAGGGGTGGATTGCACCCGTTGCCCGAGCCCGAGGAATTGAATTCCCAGGAAAATCCCTCGACCGATCGGAACATCGATCGTGTCCAGTCGTTGCCGCAAGATCCGCAGGTTCGGCTGACATTGCATCGCGAATCGCAATCCGCTGCGGATGCTCCTGGGCATAATCCGCATTTGTTGGCGAGCGCGAACATGGCTCAGGTCCTCGAGCCGCTGCCACCGGTGCAACGCGAACAATACGATAGCGCGCCGCCGGCGGGGCCAAATCCAATCGACGGCGCTGCAGCGCCGCCAGGTCTTGCATCACCGGTTTTGCCGCCGTCTGTTCTTCCGCCCTCGTTGCCAGCCGAGAGCCTGCGGATGCGCCGCTCAGACGACCCTGCGAAAGCATCGCCCGCGGCGCCTGTCATTGGCCACGACGAACGGGTCGACATTTACGCGCGAAACGAAGACTTGCGCGACGTGCTCACCATGCTGGGCGAACAGGCTGGAGTCAATATCGTGGCCACTCGCAGCGTGGTGGGGCAAGTTTCGGTGGCTCTCAACCAGGTCACCGTGGACACAGCGTTGCAAGCCATTCTGCGATCCACCGGCTACATCTCGCAGCGCGACGAGAACTTCATTTACGTGGGCACGCCGGCCGATTTTCTCGAGATCGAACAGGCCCACGACGCCATCGCGACCCGCATTTTTCGCCCCAATTACATTTCCGCCGCCGAACTTAAGGTGTTGATCACTCCACTGCTCACGCCCACCATCGGTCGCATCAGCGTCAG
>JAANMT010002047.1_pt1 | contig 17932 bp, 20 predicted proteins | sample 7279711 | NCBI WGS metagenome assembly JAANMT01 (sample SAMN14094538, study PRJNA606508) | bioreactor metagenome | isolation source: A lab-scale SPAN reactor treating ammonium-rich wastewater day 1 | place: Ireland: Galway | collected 2017-01-16 | reverse complement strand
TTCAACAATAAATTGCACAAATTTTCTGTAATTGATTATCTTTTTAAGCAGATACAATACTGTTTTGTGCGATTATTTAACGGCAATTATGTAAAATACTGTAAAAATATATTATTTTACAGTTTGTTCCGGTAATAATATTCTGTCGGAATAAATCCATTGGGATGCTCGCTGTCATAGAAATTCTCGGCTATGTAAAGTGGGCGAAATTTAGTTTCATCGTGAACACGCCCAAGATATTCGCCAATCATACCGAGAGCAAGAAGTTGAACGCCGCCTAAGATTAAAACTACAACGATTATTGAGCTCCAGCCTTGTATCGGTATATTCGTAAAAAGCCGTAAATAAATTATGTATAAAGCATAAAGAAAGCCGCCCAAAGCCGTAAAAATACCCATATATGATGCTGATTTAAGCGGAACCGCAGAAAATGAGGTAATTCCGTCGGCAGCAAATTTTAACATTCGGGAAAGCGTGTATTTTGTAGTACCGGCAAATCTTTCGTGCCGCTCATATTCTAATCCGGTTTGCGGAAACCCAACCCAACTGACCATTCCGCGGATAAAGCGGTGACGCTCGCGCAAACTGCAAAATACATTTACAACGCGGCGGCTCATAATGCGAAAATCACCCGTATCAACGGGAATTGCAACGTTCGTAAGTTTTTTCAGAGTTCGATAGAATAATTTTGCCGTAAATAATTTGAAAAATGTTTCGCCTTCGCGTTTTTTTCGTACCGCGTAAACGACATCGTACCCTTCCAGCATTTTGCCGTACATATCGGCTATAAATTCCGGCGGATCCTGCAAGTCGCCGTCAATTACGGCAACTGCCGCACCTTGTGCCGCATCAATTCCGGCCGTTATTGCGGTCTGATGCCCGTGATTACGCGATAAATTCAGCAGTATATAGCCAATATTTTCTCGGCAGATTTTTTTCAGCATCTCGAGCGTACCGTCACGCGAACCGTCGTTTACGAATATAATCTCGAAGTCGCCGCGCTCTACGGCGAACCTCTCGGCAAAAATTTTGCGCGTATCTTCTATTCGCTCGAAGAAGCGTTGCACTATACCTTCTTCGTTATACATAGGAACGACAACCGATATTTTCATGGCAGAAACAGAGTAAATTAAGAGAAACCGCCCGCAAAGATAAGCGTTAATAAATAAACCATAATTTTGTCGACAAAAGTGCCGGATTTTTACCGGATTTTGACCTTAATTACAATCAAAATCATGAAAACATTAGGTTCTTTATCCGAACTTGCGGATTTGCTTGGTAATGCACAGTCGGCTGCGCCGGTAGTCAAAACAGGCTATGACGGAAAGCCGCAGCGTATTCGGGTTAGCGCAGATTCTAAGCGCCGTGCCGGCAAAACCGTAACTCTTGCGTCGGGTTTTCAATCTACGCCGGACGAACTCGACAGAATTGTCGCGCTTCTCAAAAAACGTTGCGGTGCGGGAGGGCGCGTGCTTAATAATGAAATTGAAATACAAGGCAACCATACGGGAGCCGTGAAAAAAATTCTGCGAGATGAGGGATATGCTATAAAATGAAAAAAATAAAAGCCGTTATATTTGACCTGGGCGGAGTTTTGTATCGCATAGACCATAGCCTTACGCGCTCGGCGTTTGCGCGGTTGGGAACAGCACCGGAGTTTTCTCTAACCGAACATCATGATTTATTTGACAAATATGACAGAGGAACAACAGAAACACCGGATTTTTTGAATGAATTGCGCTCAGTATTCGGTTTGCGCGGCGATGATACCGAATTGATTGAAGCTTGGAACGCAATGTTGCTCGGAGCGATTGCGGATAATATTGCACTTGCGGTAAAATTACGCGAAAAAATGCCGATATATCTTTTAAGCAATATTAACGACCTGCATTATCGCGCAATTAAATCCGAACTTGATACGGCTTTTAATCAATTTGACGGATTATTTATGTCGTACCGAATCGGTATGAGAAAACCCGATGCAGAAATATACGCCTCTGTGTTAAATCATATTAGATATGCGGCCGACGAAATTCTATTTATTGACGACGCTCCGCAAAATATTACGGCAGCATCATTACAAGGCATTGTAACGCAACAACTTGATGCGCCTGAATTATTGCCGCCGATAATTAAAAAATTACTTAGCGGTAATTGATAAATTGCACGGGAAAATCTAAATCGGCACTTTTGAGCAGGGCAATAACCTTTTGTAAATCGTCTTTGCTTTTGCCCGTAACGCGCACTTGTTCGTCCTGAATTTGCGCTTGTGCTTTTAATTTTGCATCTTTAATTAATTGCGTTATTTTTTTTGCTTCGTCGCGATCCAGCCCGTTTTTTATCGTAATTATTTGGCGATGAGTTTTGCCGCCCGTGTGGTCTATGTTGCCCGCTTTCAGAGAAACTATGGAAATTCCGCGTTTGAAGCATTTTTGCTGAATAATTTCCCGAACGGGTTCGATAAAATGTTCGCCGTCGGCTGCTACGGATATTGTTTTTTGCTTCGGGTCAAATGAAATTTCAGCGTTCGAACCTCGCAGGTCATATCTGTTTGCAAGGTCTTTTTTTGCTTGATTTACCGCATTGTCAATTTCCTGCATATTTACTTCGGAAACCACATCAAAGGAGTAACTGTCGGCCATGATAAATTAAAGTAAGATTGATGAAAAATTGCGAAGAACAGAATTAATATCAGGCGCAATAATGTCCGCCTCCGCAATATCTGAAAAATCGCCCACGAGAATTGTTCGCGTTCCCGCCGCTTTTCCGGCCTGCACATCGCTTATGCTGTCGCCTATCATCAACGATGCGGCAAGATTTATATTTAAATCTTGCGCCGCTTCAAGCAACATTCCGGGGTTGGGTTTGCGCCTGAAACTATTCACAGTTGCCAAATCCGTACAAGAATAAACAGCGTCGAATTTCGTGCCCGTTTTTATTGCAAGCTCGCGTTGCATATAATCGTGTATATCGTCTAAATCTTTTTGCGTCATTAAGCCTTTGCCAACGCCTTGTTGATTTGTTATTACAACAGCTAAACAGCCTTGTTTGCGAATAAAATTAAACAGCGAAAAAAAATCTTCAATAAAAACGAAATCTTCGGGTGAAGTTACGTATCCGCAATAAATTCGGCTGTTTACAATGCCGTCGCGGTCAAAAAACACAGCCTTGTTCATAGCGATATTTTTTTTGTTGCCGATTTTATTTGCGGTGCGCCCGTTGCCGAAAATAATTCGGCGAGAATATTGTCGAAAGCGTTGTCTATGGCTTCCCAAGAATGATATTTTTCAATAACTATGCGCGCGTTGCGGGCAAGTCTTAGTGCGTATTCAGGTTTATTCAGCAAAGTTAAGGCGTGCTCGGCTAATTCTTCCGAAGATTTGGCAATCAGAACTTCCTCGCCGTGCCGCACCGCAATTCCCTGAACGCCGGTCTGCGTAGTTACCACGGGACAACCGCAAGCCATAGCCTGCAACGCTTTGTTTTGAATACCGGATGCACCCTTATGCGGATGCAGGAATACTGCCGCCGATTGCATATAAGTCTTGACCGATGGCACGTTTGCATAAATTTCTACACCATTGCCCGCCAGCCGTCTTAAGCTCGCGCTTGGATTTGCACCTACAATAGAAAGAGCTACATCGGGGCGAATTGTGCGAATATACGGCAAAATTTCATGAATTATCAATCGAGCCATTTGTTCGTTCGCCCAAACGTCAAGTTTGCCCACAAATAAAATTCCGGTGCGGGATATCATATTAAAATTAGGCGTATAAACATCAAGCTCAACGCCGTTGGTAAGAAGTGCGTAGCCAGCCGCCGGATTTTGTGTGCGCATTGCGGCAATATCTTCGCGTGTTACCAGTGTAGTGCAGTCGAAATGCTTTGTAACTTCGGGTTCATAGCGGCGCAAGCGGTGCGTTTCCCATTGGCGAATAATGCGTTGTTGCAGATTCTTGCTTGCTTCGGACGAACGGCTTTGATACATCAGCCGGCAATCTTCGGCTATCAGGATTTTTTTGAAAGAATAATTACGGATATATTCTGCCGTTCGCATAAAAAACGAAATGCCAAGGTCGAAATTTCTTTCGGCACAAAGTTCGTCGACTTTGCGTGTAAATTTCGGTTGAGTATAGAAAGCGACTTCTAACGGCAAATCGTTAAAAAGCGAACTTGCGGAACGAAGCCCCGCAATAATCGGATTGAGCGGAATGGCGTGAAATTCTACGCCGATTTGCTCGACGGCCTTTTTTTGTTCTTCGGTTACAAGGCTGTTATGACTGAATGTAACAAGCGTAACCTCATTATTGCGCGCAAGATGCTTTAGCAGATGATAACTCTTTATGCGGTCGCCGCCTATCAGCGGCCACGGAAAACGAGGTGTTAGAAACAGTATGCTCATTCGTTTATTTTTTCGCAATTCATTGCCGTTTTCGCGTGTGTGCATTATTGCCGTATCGTATGTGAAATTTCCGGTATTTTACGAAAAAAGCGTTCTTGTGCCAAGGTTCGGCCAAGTTAAATTACGCTCGAACAAGACAAGACCGCCGATTAAAAATCGCAGTAAAAAGCGTTAATAATTTCAACGAAAATCTTCTTCGTTAAAATCGCCGTCAAATTCATCGTCGTCAAAATCGCCGTTTTCGTCATCTCCGTCGTCAAAGCCGTATTCCTCGGCAAAATCGTCTTCGTCGCTCCATGAGCCTGAAGCGCGGTCGTCGTTCATGGCATCTTCCATTTTTTCAAGAAAATCTTGATTGGCGAATAATCCCGTCGCGTGGTCGAACAATTCTTTGCCCTCGACTTCCGAAATTTCCCATACGGGCGATTTATACCGTGTTTCATTGCGGTTCGACGTATTTTCAAGAATACTTTCGGCTAATTCCTTGACCGAGGTAACTACTGACGACGCGCCCGTGTCGGCACAAGTCGAGCGTATCTCGAATGTGGTTTTGCCTTTATTGGACTGCAAAATAACGTCGAAAAAATAACGCTCGCCCTCAAAACTTTCTATACGTTGCATATTGGAATCCTTTCGTATTATTTTTCAGAAATCGAGAAGTTTTTGAAGTGCTTCGGAAATATCGGGAACAGTAGGAATAACGGCATCCATTTGTTTTAAATTATAGGGAATAGGTACGTCCGGTACGGCTATCCTTTCGATAGGAGCATCGAGAAATTCAAAACATTCTTTTGCCAGAACAGCGGCTATTTCCGCGCCGAAACCTGCCGTTATTGCGTCTTCGTGGGCTATCAGGCAACGATTGGTTTTGCGAACCGAACGCAGGACAGCTTCTTTATCCCAAGGGCAAATTGTGCGTAAGTCTAAAATCTCCACAGTATTGCCAAATTTTTGCGAGGCTTCTTTTACGCGATGCACCATTTCGCCCCAAGCGACTACGGTAACTTGTGTGCCCTCTTGTACAAGAGCCGCTTTGCCGAACGGGACAACGTAATTATCGCCCGGATAGGGGGCGCGTCCGGCCGCGGTGTCCAATAAATTCCGATGTTCAAGAAAAAATACGGGGTCATTCGAGCGCAAAGCCGTTCGCAATAGTCCGGCTGCGTCCGCTGCATTTGAGGGCATTGCAATTCGCCAACCTTGCGTATGAGCGAAAATTGCTTCGCCCGAAACGCTGTGCCACGGGTCGCCCGTGCGCTTTGAATGTCCTACGGGAATTCGCACTACGACAGGTGCGGCGAATTCATTGTTTGTGCGCCAGCGTATAGTGCCGCAATCGTTGATTTGTTCCATTGCCGGGTCGAGGTATTTACGAAATTGAATTTCCGGCACGGGAACAAGCCCCGCATAAGCCATACCAATGGAACGCCCTATAATTCCTTCTTCGGAAAGTGAAGTGTCGAATACCCTGTTTTTGCCGAATTTACTCTGCAAACCTATGGTAGCACCATGCACGCCGCCCTTTACGCCTACGTCTTCGCCGAATACCAATACGCGATTATTTGCGTCAATCTCGGTTTCGAGAGTTCTGCGCACAGCGTCCACGAGGTTCATTCGCGATCCGGCTTCCGGTATTGTATCCCCGATTTTGTGTGCTATTCCTTCGGCAGCCATACCGCCTGCTTTTTGTGTTTTGCCGTCGCTTGCAAACAAAAACTCCCTTATATTTTCAGTCGGCGGCTCGGCTTGCGCCAATGCCGATTCGAGAGCGGTGCGAACTTCCCTATCCACGTCCAGCTCAAGATCGTTCCATTGTTTTGTGTTCAGAATTTTCTTCTTTATCAAAAATGCTTTCAAGCGCGGAATCGGGTCGCGTTCGGTTTCAACGGCGCGTTCTTCGGACGATTTATAGCTTTGATTATCCGCACCGGAATGTCCGCATATACGCGGTACGGCAAGCCGCAGCAAAACAGGCGAAACTCGGCGGCGCACATGGTCTACGGCTTGTGAAATAAGTGCGTCGGCTTCGGCCGGGTCTGCGCCGTCGCCGTCCAAGACCAATAGGTCCGAAAAGTTTGCAAGGTTTTTTGCAATATTTCCGCCGGGCGTTTGAAAATTGCCGCGCACAGATATGCCGAAATTGTTGTCTTCAATGAAAAAAATTATGGGATAATTCTGCGTTGCAGCGATTGTAAGTGCCGACCAGAAGCCGTTTGAAGCGCAGGAAGCGTCGCCGCCCATTGCTACGGCACAAGCACCGCGCCATTCGGCATCGCCCATAATTTCCGAGCGATATGCAACCGCCTGCGCCCAGCCTGTTGCCGGCGTATATTGCGCACCTACGTCGCCGCTTGCCGGCAATACGGTAACGCCGCCGCGTGAAACAAGATTATGAACAACGCCTATATCGCGCCCTCCGTTGCGACTTCCGATTTTTGCAAGCGGTCCGGCGAATCCCTCCTCGGCTGTCATACCGGCACCAAGAACAAACGGGCGCGAACGATAATACACGGCAGCGGCATCGTGTTTGTGGTTAAGTTGAACAGATAAAACGGCTTGTGCCAACTCATGTCCGCGTGCGGAGAATTGATACAAGACTTTGCCTTTGGGGGCAAGTTCCGTTTCTTCGATTATATCCATCAGTCTCGAGGTCAGAATTATTCGCGCTGTTTTGCGCCATTCGGCTGCAGTCATATATCGTATTCTCCGAAATAATGTGCGTAAATTGCCGCAAAATTACAAAAACGTTGCTTTTTCTACGGGCGGCGGCCTTAGTAAGACCAAAAAAGGTTTTTTTGATAAGAGCGAATTTTCATAATTTCGGTAAAGCGTTTTGTAAACTTACATTGAAAATAGGAGTAAACTCCATGAGAATTTTAACTGTATTGATAATTTTGTTTGTATTCGGCTTCTTTGCGCAGACCGCCTCGGCGCAATTAGATGCTCTTTTGCAACCGTTTAATGCCAAATCCGGTTTGTCGTTGGCGAATAAATCAGCCGACTCTTCAATGACTTCCATAAAAATACTGGGAGTTTTTACAATTGGCGATACTGCGGCCTTGCAAGATTTACCGGTAAAAATAACTTTTGACCTGACAAACGGCCAATCCAAAGCATGGATATATTTTTTTGCAGGGAAAAGCCGAGTTACCAATATAGATACAATCGGGGCGGTAGCGGTGGTCAAAGCGGTATTTCTCGGATTTCAAGTATTGCCCATTGATGCAAGTGCGCTCGGGCAATTATCGCCGTTTGCTGCGGCATTGCCCGATGGCTGGTTAGATAGTGATGAAATGGCTGCAAAAATCAGAGCAAATGCCGAGTATAAAACTTTTTCGGCAAAATATCCCGATAAAAAACCGATGTTTATTCCTCTCAGCGTAGCGGTGGCTACACGCTTTTTTGCCTTGGGCTCACCGCTCTGGCAGCTGAATTTCGGCGGCGGACAACCCGGCGGCGGCACGTCAAACGGCCCCGTGCTTACTTGCGAAGTTCAAGCGATAACGGGTGAAACAAAATGCGATGAAATAGCTCTTTCGGCAGATGAAAGCGCGGCACCAAGCGACGATTTTGCCGTTGTGCCTAATCCGGCGACAGAAGCGGTGCGTTTTGTAATACCTCAATCTATGCGCGGTTACGAAATTGCGATATCTGCGGTTAATGCGCTTGGGCAGGTAGTGTTTTCAACCAACGTAGAAACGTCGCAAGCCGAAACCGTAGCGTTGCCTGCAGCAGGATTATCTGCCGGCACATATTATTTGATTTGTTCGGCCAACGGGCAGTCGGTGCGCACGACATTTGCGGTGATAAAGTAAAATCGTAATTCACATTTTTTCAACCCGAATCTCAACGAAATGTATTCTCATATCAAACATTCAGATGCTGATATTCACGACGCTTTGGTAGGCGAGTATGAGCGTCAGCGCGATAAGCTCGAGCTTATCGCCAGCGAAAACTACGCTTCACAGTCGGTAATTCAGGCGCAAGGCTCGATTTTGACCAATAAATATGCGGAGGGCTATCCCGGCCGTCGTTATTACGGCGGTTGCGAATGGGTGGATATTGCCGAATCGCTTGCCATCGAACGATTGAAACAACTTTTCGGTGCGGAATATGCGAATGTGCAGCCTCATAGCGGCAGCAGTGCAAATATGGCTGTGTATTTCGTTTATCTCAAGCCGGGCGATACGGTTATGGGAATGGATTTGTCGCATGGCGGACATTTAACGCATGGCTCGCCGGTGAATTTCTCCGGTAAATTTTACAATTTCATTCCTTACGGCATAGATAAAGAAACGGGGCGTATTGACTATAATCGCGTAGCCGATTTAGCAAAAGAGCATAAACCCAAGATGATAACCGTCGGTGCTTCTGCATATTCCCGAAATATAGATTACAAAGCATTCCGCGATATAGCCGATTCCGCAGGTGCATTTTTGTTTGCCGACATTGCTCATCCGGCCGGGCTTATCGCCAAAGGTCATTTGGACTCACCGGTGCCGTATTGCGATGTGGTTGCCAGCACAACGCATAAAACCCTGCGCGGGCCGCGAGGCGGTCTGATTCTAATGGGGAAAAACTACGAGAATCCTTTCGGGCAAGTTGCTCCCAAATCGGGACGCAAAAAACTGATGGGAGAATTGATAGATTCGATGGTTATGCCCGGTATTCAAGGCGGGCCGCTTATGCACGTTATAGCCGCCAAAGCTACTGCTTTCCGCGAAGCATTATCGGACGACTTTACCGAATATACGGCTCAAGTTATCAAAAATGCAAAAGCCTTAGCCGATGAAATGACGGTTCAGGGCTATAATATTATCAGTGGCGGAACGGATAATCATCTTATGTTGATAGATTTACGAAATAAGGGATTAACCGGAAAAAAAGCCGAAAATGCACTCGACGCGGCCGGAATAACCTGCAATAAAAACGCAGTGCCGTTCGATACGGAATCGCCGCTTGTAACATCGGGCATACGTCTAGGCTCGGCAGCCGTAACCACTCGCGGCATGAAAGAGGACGATATGCGGCACATTGCGCGTCTGATTGACCGCGTGTTGACCAATGTTGGCGACGAAGGAGTTTATTCTGCGGTTAAATCGGACGTGAAAAGTTTATGCGGCGGCTTCCCGATTTATCCTGACCTCAATTTTTCATACGAAGAAAATGCCAAGCGTTTTGAAGAAAGCGTGGAAAATATAGCAAAAGGAGTCGGGGAACTTATGAAAAGCGTCGGCGACGAATTGCAGAACGTTTTTCGAACCAAATAAGTTTTACCCTGCACTTGCCCTGCGCATAATGTGCAAAAATGTTCCCGCAAGCGGATTTGATTCTGTTTGCGGGACTTTTACAGGCGATTATGGAAACATTCCTTTTGATTCTGCGATTTTTTGTGTGGTGTTCCATTGTGTTCGCCATTATCGAGGTATATTTAAAAATCAACAAGCTTTGGAAGCGAAAGCACGAGCGTGTAGTGGCCGAATCGCAATCTATCATGGCCGAAACATTAAGCATAGTTTCTGCTTTACCTTTGCTTTTGCTTTACGCTCTTGAAGAACAATACGAGGGCGTTGCCGAGCTTGTAGTATGGATACCGGTGAATATTCTTGTTATTCTTATAGGGGCGGGACTCTGGGTACATACGAGTAGCAGACGCGGAATTTGGCAACTTATTCTTTCATCGGTACGTGCGGAAAGGCGCGAAGTAGGCGATCTTGCAAAATCATTTTTCAAGCCGGCCGGCTCGGAAATAATTATGGAAATACTTAGCCGTATCGCTATGATTGACAACAATTTGGACGACCGCGAAAAGGCTTTTATCGAAACTTTTGCACGTACTTGGGGGATACCTTTCGTTATTGACGAACAACGTCGAAGCTTGTCGGACGAGCAAAACAGATTCGTAGCACTTCGCGACAGCGTCAGTCAATATCTCGACATTTCGCCGCCGCGGGAGCAGGCTACCCAATTGCGCGACACAATCAAAGTGCTTGTAAGTATTGACGATGCTGTAACTTCGGAGGAAACATTAGTTACTTCGGAAATCAATGCGATGCTGGCGCATTACATAGAGTGCGATGCCGCAAGAACGATGTACGAGGTTTATATTGCGCCGCAAAGCAAAGAACAAGAGCATACAGTTCGGCGATTGCTTCACGATGCGGAAAGTAAACACTCTGCAGGGGGCGTTGTTTATTTGGTTGATGTGTTCTATTCCGAAGATTTTGCCGATATAGTTTGCAATAAATACAGAGAATACGATTTGCTTACGTTTGTCAATAAAAATACGGTAACTGCCGGGGGCGTTGCCAAGTAGTACGGCTGCTTCTATTTGTGCTTTTACCGTAAAATTTTGTGATAAAAATAGATTTTTTCGTAAAATGAATTTTTGTTGACAGCGGTATGATATGTTTCCGTAATTTTGCGAGGCAGATAAGTCAAAAATCTTTCTATTGGCGTTATGCAGCATATTATTTCTCTTGACCCTCGAGTTACGCGGGAGCATATTCCGGCGGAATTTGACACGCTACTCACGCCGAAAGGCGAACTTGACCAGCTTCAATCTTACGAAGTGTTTCAGCAGGGAAAATCCGGCGGACGATACACGCATGTTGGCTCGGTTCGTGCATCTACACCCGAAATTGCCCTTGTTTTTGCCAAAGAAATCTACGGGCGGCGCGGACCGACTTTCGGGCTGTGGGTTGTGCAAACCGATAACATACATCCGTTAGCCCCGGCCGATATTGATGTTTTTGAAACCGCTTCATCGGCCGATAAAGATTACAGGGAAGTTGTAGCATACGCTCGCGTTCGCGACAAAATCGAAACGTTCAAAAAATCGGAGCAATCCGCTTAAATTTTCAGAAACTTTTGTTTGTGCAATGAATATGTCGACCGACGCTCTAAAAGACCTGCTCTATCGCATAGCCGATGATGCTCTTATTATAGCCCACCGTAATTCCGAATGGACCGGACTCGGTCCTATTATAGAAGAGGATATTGCGTTTTCCTCGATAGCCCAAGACAAAATGGGGCATGCTCTCGCACTTTACACGCTATTGCATGAATTAGGCGAGCCGGTGCCCGACATTGCGGCATTTATGCGTAACGAATCGCAGTATCGTTGTTGCCATTTGGCTGAATATCCGATAGGCGAGTACGATTTCAGTTTAATACGCCACCTATTGTTCGACCTTGCTGAGCAAGTTCGTTATCGCTTGCTTGAAAATTCTACTTATGAGCCTCTTGCCAAATTAGCCCGTAAATTGCGCGGCGAAATCAGATATCATGTTTTTCATGCACATTCTTTCGTTGTTAAATTGGCAGCAAACGGAACAGAGGAAAGTAAAGCACGAATGCAGTCCGCATTAAACGAATGTTATCCGCTTGCTCTCGGGATATTCGAACCGTCGCGCTACGAAGCCGAGCTTGCGGCATCGGGTGTTTTTGCCGGCGAAAGCGAGCTGCAACGGCAATGGCACGAGGAACTTGCGGCAATCTGCGAAAAAGCGGATATTGACATTCCGACTGATTCAACACCTTCCTATGGCGGTCGCTATGGCTCGCATACCGAGCATTTGCAACCGCTTCTTGACGAAATGACGGAAGTTTTCCGATTAGAGACAGCCGCTGATTGGTAAGGATTATGCCGACTGCAAAACAAATGGCGCACATTATTGCAGATATAACGCCTGACGCGGTAAGCATAAGTATCTCATATAGTTCTGTTCTTAACGTTAAAGTAAGTCGTATGCAAAATACAGGTTTGATTTAATAGGGCGGATCAACTTCCCGGCTAAAATCTTGCCGATAAAATCATGAAATTGCTGCTCGGCGGCGGCTGACAAAGAGTAATTCGTGCATATCAAAAAAGATTTCAAGATATTGCAAGTTCTGAATTATTATTTATTTTGCATTGTCTGTTGCGTGTTGCAAGACGTTTTGCAAAAAAATAAATGTTGTGTAACAACTTGAATATCCGATTTCGAGTGCAATCGGAAAATCTGTATGCGGACGCTTTTCAATCTTTTGTAATATAAAGGGACGGTATGATGACAAAACAGCTGATAGTCGGAATAGTGTTGGCTGTCGCTTTCACAAATATTTCGTTTGCAAGCGACGGCGAGGCTTTGTTTAAAGCTAATTGCACTATGTGTCACACCATCGGCAAAGGGAAATTGGTAGGCCCGGATTTACATGGTACGACCAAGCGTCATGACGATGCGTGGTTGCAAAAATGGATAACCTCGTCTCAGACAATGGTACAGGCCGGCGACCCCGTAGCCGTGAAATTGTTTAAGGAAAACGGAGAGTTTCCGATGCCTGACGCGCCTATAAGTGCCGATGACATTAAAAAGGTAATAGAATATCTGCATAATGCGGAAATTCCTGCAAAGCCTGCGGTTGCGATGAACACGGGCATAGGTGCGCACGGGCATAACGTAGCCAATCCCATAACGCATTTTAAGCGGCAGCAAGAACATCATAATATGATAACAGCAATGAATTTTTCCGGCTTTATGATTGTGTTTTTGTCTATTATTGCCCTTATTGTAGGTTACGGATTCTTCCTGTGGATAAAAGCAAAATTGGAAGCGCATTGATTTCTCCCGTAAAATTTGAAATAAATATCGCATTGATTACATTATACAGAATCCAACAATGAACATATTTCCTGAAAGCGTCAGCACTTACGGTTCGGGAATAGACAATTTATTTTGGCTGATTCTTGCTTTTGCCGGAACGGCCTTTGTAATTAGTTTGTTCCTATTGCTGTATCCGTTATTTAAGAATCATCATACTCGCGTAAAACGTGCTTCTTACATAACCGGCAGTCTCGGTAAATTTCATTTTAAGTTAGTGGCGGTTGCTATGCTGATAATGGCAATGAGCGACTTTATCATTCTTTTTGCCGAACATTCCACGTGGGAAGCATTCACAACATTGCCCAAGCAAAAAGACGTGGAATACATAGTAACCGGACGGCAGTGGAATTGGATATTCACTTATCCCGGCCGCGACGGCGTTTTCGGTACGGCGGACGATGTGGTTATTGACGAGCCGAACAGCGAATTGCACGTTCCTATCAACAAGAACGCTTTTTTTCAATTGAAAGCAAAAGACGTTGTGCATAGCTTCTTTGTAGTAAATACACGATTAAAACAAGATTGTATACCGGGGCGAACAATTACGCGCTGGATAAATTTCACGAAAGAAGGGAAGTACGACATTTCTTGTGCGGAAATATGCGGCATTGCGCATACCAAAATGCGTAATTTTATAGTCGTGGAATCGAATGAGAAGTACGACCATTTCATAGACAGCCTTTACAATCAACAAGCGGCGACTGCCGGTAATCAGCAATAACTTCAATATAGTTTGTTATGGAACATACAGAACATCGACTAAGTTTTTTAAGAAAATATATTTTTTCTACCGATCACAAAACGATCGGAGCGCAATACATGATAACCGGCCTGTTTATGGCATTGGTGGGCGGTTTCTTGGCTTATGTTTTCCGTTACAATTTGGCGTTCCCGGGCGAAAGTATTCCATTGTTCGGGCAATTATCCGCCGGCCAATACAATCAATTCATCACTAATCACGGATTGATTATGGTGTTTTGGGTCGGAATGCCGTTATTGGTCGGTGCTTTCGGTAATTTTCTAATACCGATTATGATAGGTGCGGACGACATGGCATTTCCAAAGCTGAATATGCTGTCGTATTGGTTCTTCCTAACAAGCGCCATAGTCCTTATGATATCGTTCTTCGTGCCCGGAGGAGCTTTCGCCGGCGGCTGGACAATGTATCCGCCTTTATCCGTAAACGGATATACCGACCCGAGCCCGTCCTTTTTAAGCGCGATATTCTACGGCAGCAGTTTAATGATAATAGCTGTTGCCTTGGAGTTCACCGCAATTCTTATGGGCGGTATAAATTATTTGGTTACAACAATTAATAAACGTGCGCCCGGTATGACACCGTTCCGCATACCGCTTGCCGTGTGGTACATTGATATAGCCACAGTTATATTTATGTTCTCGGTAGGCCCGCTTGTGGCCGGTGCGTTTATGCTTCTGTTTGATATTACTCTCGGATCCGGATTCTACGACCCCGCTCGCGGAGGCGACCCTGTATTGTTCCAGCACTTGTTCTGGTTCTTTGGGCATCCGGAAGTTTACGTTCTGTTATTACCTACGCTTGGAGTATTGGGCGAGATTATTCCGGTATTCTCACGCAAACCGCTGTTCGGATATAAACCGTTGATAGTGCTGTCTTTAATTTCTGCCGTTCTTTCGGTGGTCGTATGGGCGCATCATCAATTTATTGCAGGTATTGACCCGCGTATGGCAACGTTTTTTAGTGTGGCTACGATTCTAATTTCGATACCGTTCTCCGGAATATTTCTTTCGTTGATGGCTACTCTTTGGGGCGGAAAGATAAAAATTACCGTTCCTATGTCGTGGGCATTGGGAATGATAGGCTTGTTCTTGGTCGGAGGATTCACCGGTTTATTCTTAGGCTCAAACGCTTTCGATATTTATGCGCACGACACGTATTTTATCGTGGCGCATTTCCATTATACTTTGTTCCCGTCCGTATTCTTCGGATTCTTTGCGGCATTCTATTATTGGTTCCCGAAATTCACGGGCAAAGAATTGAACAAGGCTTTGGGCTATATTCATTTCTGGCTGACGTTCATATTCTTTAACGGTGTGTTTTTTGTGCTGTTTTTCAATGGTCTGGGAGGTCAGCACAGACGCATCTATAATTATGAAATGTTCAGCAATGTAGCAATTGAGCCATATATAACATTTGAAAAAATTGCTACAATCAGTGCTATTTGCCTGATACTTTCGCAGGTTATATTTCTTTGGAACTTCATTGTAAGTTGGGCAGCCGGTAGAAAAGCGGAGAAAAACCCTTGGCAGGCGAATACTTTGGAATGGGTAGCGGACTCGCCGCCGCCGCATGGAAACTTTCACACCGCACCCAAAGTTTATCGCGGTGCATACGAATACAGCGTGCCTAAAGCGAGCGAGGACTTTTTACCGCAAAATCTTCAAGCAGACTAATTACTTATCTAACGATTAACCTGATAGACACAAATGGAAAATCAAAAATCGCTGTCGCTACCGTCAATTAAAATACCGCAGGGCCGGTTGGGCATTTGGACGCTCATTGTAGGCGAGTTTATGATATTCGGCGGATTGATAGGGTGCTATATCTTGTATAGATTGCGTTATCCGGAATGGGCTGACCAAGCAGCGCATACATCTACTTTGATTGGAGCATTAAATACTATTGTGCTTCTGACAAGCAGTTTCACTGTGGTAAAAGCACACGAAGCTGCCAATAGAAAAGATTTGAAGAAAATAACGCTGTGGCTTAGCGTTTCGATACTTGGCGGGTTCTTGTTCCTTATCAATAAAAGTATAGAATACTCTACGGAAATCAGCCATGGTTTTACGTTTTCCAGCCCTGCGTTGCAAGCAGACGGCGACACTATCGGCTCGCTGTTCTGGTCATTTTATTTCTTGCTTACGGGATTGCACGGAGCGCACGTAATTGTCGGTATGATTCTTATGCTTTGGGCATTATTGCAGGCACGCAAAGGCAAAAATCTACATCGCGTGGAATTATCCGGAATGTATTGGCACATGGTCGACCTGATATGGATTTTCCTTTTTCCGTTGCTGTATTTAGCCAAATAATTTTAAGAAACTATCTGAAATTTGCTCTTATGGATTCGCAACACGTCGCTCAAGATGAAAACGTAAAGTTTCCCGATCCTGCAACAGATTACCACGGGCATCCGAATTATCTTAAAATATTGATACTGCTTTTCGCATTCTTTGCGGCAAGTCTTCTTATCGGTAATTTTACTTTGACATCAATTACCGTCGCAGTAATATTTGCCACTGCTTTCTATAAGGCGGTGCTGGTCATAAAAAACTTTATGCATCTGCGTTACGAGCCGATTATCATATGGATAGGAGTGCTGGCCGCAGTCTTTTGTCTGATAGCATTTTTCTTCGGAATTTATCCCGATATTACGGCTACGCACTTAGACGTAGTTCCGCGATAGAACAAAAACAATAACTATGAGCAATTCTGCCGCCGCCGCATTAGAACAACCGCAAAAAGCTGTTTCCAACGGAATATTGGGCATGCTTTTCCTGCTTACAACCGAGGCGATGTTATTCGCCGGATTTATCAGCTCGCTTATCGTAAACAGAGCAACTGACACGATATGGCCGCCGCCCGGACAGCCAAGACTGCCGGTGGAGGCAACGTTCGTAAATACGCTTATTCTACTGGCAAGTGGCGTTATCTACGCAGTTTATGCACGAAAGTACAAATCGAGCGGCGGCGATAAATCCACAATAAAATTTTTGTTGGCAGCCCTGCTGTTGGGAATTGTATTCGTATCGGTTCAGGGATACGAATGGATGCGACTTCTCGGCTTTGGACTGACCACAAAATCAAACTTGTACGGCGCATATTTCTATATGATAATAGGAGCGCACGCATTGCACGTTGCGGTGGGTATAACGTTGCTCTCTTATCTTGCTGTTTTTATCAAAAAAGGGCAGACGTTTGGGCGCGCCTGCGATAAAATTACCATTACAGGTATGTATTGGTATTTTGTCGTGGCTATATGGCCGCTTCTGTACTATCTTGTGTATATTCTGTAATTTGCTGTATGAAGTATATTTTCTTGGTGCTTGCATTATTGGTTACACTTCTTTGGCCCGATGCAATAATGGCTTGCCCTTTATGCCAAAGCGACGGCGGAGTTTCGCCGCAGACGGTTTCGGCGTATAAAGGAATTACCCTTTTTCTTGCAGTTTTGCCGCTTGCCGGTGCCGGCGGTGTATTCTATTGGATATACGTAAAAAATAAACGCTTCGAAAATAACGGACATTAAGCGTTTTTGTAACGTTATATCAGTTTAGGCAACTCTTAATTGAATTTGCGGCGGAGAAATTTTGTACTTCCGTAAGATGTACAAAATGGCTTCGCCGTTTTACACTTTCTTGAACTCAATAGTCAAGTATAATGGTTGTTAATAAATAAAAAGTTGAGCCCGGTGTCGTAGAGTAATAACCCAATCAAAGATTATCGCAAACCGGAGGACTTAATTACCCGATATATAAGCTACTAACCCAAGAGCAAAGATACGAAATTCGTGCGATGTATGCGTGCCGGTGTAGAGTGCGTACTCTTATGCTGACAAATCAAAACCTCCATAAATGCTGTAATTGCCTGCAATGTATTTTTGACCGGAGGCAAACTATCTTATACATCGGCTCGAATATTTTCTATAAGCATATAATTATTCTTCGATTGGCAATTTTACATAGTTACCGTTAAATATTCACACAAAGCAGGGTTGCATTTACTTAAAAAACTATGGCAAAAGTCCTAGTAATAAAAGGTTACACCTCAGAGCAGATTAAAGCCGAGCTCAGCGAGTGTGACAACTATAAAGTTGGTATAAAGTTGAATGCAATTTATCAACTG
>JAANMT010002045.1_pt1 | contig 17954 bp, 17 predicted proteins | sample 7279711 | NCBI WGS metagenome assembly JAANMT01 (sample SAMN14094538, study PRJNA606508) | bioreactor metagenome | isolation source: A lab-scale SPAN reactor treating ammonium-rich wastewater day 1 | place: Ireland: Galway | collected 2017-01-16 | reverse complement strand
ACCCCCGCTCGACGCTCATCTGAGCGTCTCGCCGCCCCCTCTCCATCGAATGGAGAGGGGGTACGACCGAGCGTAAGCGAGGTCTGGGGGTGAGGCTGCGACGGCAAGACATCAAGTTGCCTGAAGAACGATAAAGCCCTGTGAATGAGGTCAAGGGGATTGACAAGGCCGTTTCATTCGTGTATGATACCTATGTTCATGCAAATTGAACATTCATGCTTTGTGAACTGCTCGCCCTGGCGCTGTGTGACCAGGCAGGGTATCAAACGGCAGCGATTCGCTCCTAAATCAGGGGGAAGCCGGTATACTTTATGACTCTACTGATGAACCGCAAGGCGCTTGCCGACCCAGCGAGTGGAGTCAGATCACGATGAACAGTGAGGAACTGGTAGCCCATCTTGCCAATTACCTGCTGAACGCGCGGGAAAGCGATCGTCTGCCGACGGTCAGGCAAATCGCCAGGCTGAACCATACGAGTGTGGGGGCGGTTTCCAATGCGCTCACAGCACTTGAAGAATCCGGCGCGGTGCAGATCGAGAGACGGGGACACCTGGGCTCGTTTGTAGGCCAGCGATCCATCGGCAAACTATGGGCTGCCGCAGAACAAGAACCGATGGTCATCTCGTTTCCCCTGATCGCCCATTCCCGGCTCGAGGGGCTGGCGACCGCCCTGAAGAAGCAACTGCTTGAAGCAGGCATAGACGTGTATCTGATCTTTATCCGGGGATCACGGACGCGGATCAAGGCGCTGAGAGAGAACAAGTGCCACATCGCCGTCATGTCCAGCTTCGCCGCAGCCGAGCTGTGCGGGAAGACAGAGCAGGTCTTGCTGACGCTCCCACCTGAAAGCTATGTGTCGCGCCACGAAGTCTTCTACCGCCCCGATCGGCCAGAGCCAGGCAGCCCCTTGCGCGTGGCCATCGACCGGGACTCTTTTGACATAGACGGCCTATCTGAGCTTGAGTTTGAGGGCCAGGCGGTTGAGTTCAAACCCGTGACCTTCATGCAGCTTCCCCGGCTCCTGAAGGACGACTACGTGGACGCTGGAATCTGGTCAATAGACGACATGCGCCCTCACCTGGACGAACACATCCTGCACAGGCCTCTTTCCGAAAAGGCTGCTGCTCTGATTGGCGAAGGCAACACGTCAGCTGCGCTGGTTGCCCGCTCAGGGAGCAGCAGCGTGCGGGCGGTCATCGAGTCGACCCTGAATATCGGTGTGACCGTTCAAATCCAGCAGATGGTGATAGACGGGGAGATGGTGCCGGAGTATTAGCTTCACAGGCCCAGCAGGCCTGCCTGTCTCACTCTCTGCTCCGCGTTCTACGCACAGGGAACAGGTATGTTCATGAGGCTGCACGAGTACGTAATCGGGCTTTCCAAAGACGAGATCGATACGCCAGCTTTGCTCATCGACCTTGATGTGATGGAGCAAAACCTCAAGAAGATGGCCGCATACTTCAGCACGGTGGATGCCAGTCTGCGGCCTCACGTGAAGCTGCACCGGGCGACCCCCGTCCTGGCCCACAGGCAGCTTGAAGCCGGTGCTACCGGGGTGACCTGCGCCAAGCTGTCGGAGGCCGAGGTGCTGGCCGCCGCCGGTATCAAGGACATCCTGATCGCAAACGAGATCGCCGGCGCTCGCAAGATACGGCGGCTGGTCAACCTGGCTGCCTATTCGGATGTCATGGTAGCCGTCGACAGCTACGAGAACGTCGCGGAGCTATCGCAAGCCGCGCAGGCCAAGGGCGTCCAGCTCAGGGTGCTGGTCGAAGTAAACATCGGCCACAACCGCTGCGGCGTGGCCCCCTTTGAGCCAGCCCTGGCGCTCTCCAGAGCTGTTCACGAGGCTCCCAACCTGCTGTACAAGGGCCTCATGGGCTACGACGGGCACTGCACCTTTCGGGTGGAGGAATCCGAGAGAGCGGCCTGTTCCCGCAAAGCCAACGCGCTGCTTGTCGAGACGCGGGAGTATATCGAAGCAGCCGGGCTGCCGGTCGAGATCGTGAGCGCGGGAGGAACCTTCACCTACCAGGTCGCAGCGGAGATGAAGGGTGTGACGGAAGTCCAGGCGGGAACCTATCTCCTGATGGATACCGCCTTCAAAGAGAAGGGCGTGCGCGATTTTGAATGTGCCCTGACCGTACTAGCCACGGTGATCAGCCGCCCATCCTGGGCCGAGAACGACGATCTGGCCGTGATCGACCTGGGCCGGAAGGAGATGGATGCCTTCCTCGGGCTGCCAGAAGTCAAGCACCCTGAAGGGGCCACTGTCTTTTCGCTGTCGCAAGAGCATGGCCGGGTCAGGCTGGAAGGCCCGGCGCGCGCTTTGCGGGTGGGTGACAAGATCGAGTTGTGGGTGCGCAATGCCAACGACACGATCAACCTCTATGATCACTTCTACGCCATGCGTGATGGCGTGGTGGAGGCCGTGTGGGAGATACAGGCCAGAGGCAAAGGGACCTAGCAAGGGAGGCTCTCCAACAATGGCGAGGTTTTTCGGGACGACGGAGGGGCACTTTGCCTAGCAGCATCGAACTGCACGGCTCCCTGGACGGCATCGACCCTGCGGACGTGATCATCGCCACCTACTTTGTCGAAATCGACGGTGGCGGCGACATCCTCGCCAGGGTGCGGAAGGTCTCCAGCCTGATCTACCCGGGGGCGTGGACGGAGACGGCCAGCGACCCGCAGGCGTGGGAGACTCACGCGGCGAGGATACACGGCATCTACGAGACGCCGCCATACGAGATACACCTGCCTGCTGGCACGGAGAGACGCCGTTTCGTCGTCCAGCTTGCCGTTCCGCTGGCCGATGTGGACACAACGCTCGCCTCGCTTCTGGCGACAGTGGCGGGCGAGATGCTGGCCTATGGCGATGTCAAGCTCCTCGATCTCTCCCTGCCCAAAGCCTACCTCCAGCACTATCAAGGCCCCAGATTCGGGGTCGAGGGCATCCGCGAGTTCCTCGGCGTTCCGGAACGCCCGCTCGTGCTGGCTATCGTCAAGCCAAGCCAGGGATACGCGCCAGAGACAGGCGCGTCGATCTTCTTCGAGGCGGCGAGAGGCGGGGCCGACATTGTCAAGGATGAGGAGTTGTTATCAGACCCCGCCTACTGCAAGCGTGCCAGGCGGGTTGAGTTCTACATGCAGGCTGAGAAGCATGCCTTCGAGGAGACCGGCGAGCGCACGCTCTACGCCGTGAATATCACCGACCGGCCTGACCGCCTTCTCCCGAACGCGCTGGAAGCCATTGAGCTGGGCGCAAACGCGCTGATGGTCAACTACATGCACGTCGGGCTTGACGCCGCCCGTACGTTGTGCGAAGACCCGCGTGTGACGGTGCCTATCCTGGGCCACAATTCGGGCGCTTTCTCGTTCTACGCCAGCCCCAGCAGCGGCGTCAGCGCCCCGCTGATCAACGGCAAGCTGCCCCGGCTCTGTGGGATGGACATGGGCATCGTTCTTTCGGGCCGTGGCGGCTTTCCGGCGCTGCAGGAGCGCTGTTTCTTGCTGGCCCGCCAGATGCTCAGCCCCCTGCATGGTGTTCGTCCGACCCTCCCCATCATCGCCAGCGGCATCACGCCGGGGCAGGTAGGAAAGTTGATTGCCCAGTACGGCCGCGACATCGCGCTGGGCGCTGGCAGTGCGGTCTTCGGGCATCCTCAGGGGCCTGCCGCCGGAACGCGTGCGTTCCGCCAGGCCATCCAGTCCGCGTCTGACGGACGCGATCTGGCGAGCGCAGCTGCTGAGCATGAGGAGCTAGGGCAGGCGCTCAAGCTCTGGGGAAGCGGTTAGCTAAAGCCTCCGTCACCGATCAGCACAGGATTAACCGCATGAGAATATCGACAGCCTCGTCCGTTTTTGTAAACTACTCCCTCGAAGATGCAGTTCGGTCTACGGCGGACGCAGGGTACGACGGGATCGATATCTGGGGCGGGCGGCCCCATGCTTACCGGCGCGATCTGGGCCCGCAAGATCTCAAGCAGCTGCGGGGCCTCCTCTCAGGCGCGGGCCTTTCCGTGCCATCCTTCATGCCCGCGTTCTACAGGTACCCTCACAGCCTGGTCAGCCCCAATGACGTGGTGCGAAAAGACAGCCTGAGCTACATGATCGAGTGTGCTGACAACGCAGCCGCCCTTGGCGCTGATATTCTCCTCATCGTGCCCAGCCACAGCCTGTCGGGGCAGCCCCACGAAGACGCCTGGAAGCGGCTTATCGACAGCGTTGCAACGGTCTGTGACTATGCCGTTCAGGTTGGCCTGAGGCCTGCCATTGAACCGGCCAACCGGGAGGTCACCAACCTGGTGAACACGGCTGCCGACGCGCTGCGGGTCGTCGAGGCGGTGGCGGAGGACGCACTCGGCGTCGTGTTGGACACCGGCCACATCCATCTGAGCGATGAGCCACCCGCAGAAGCGGTAGAGAAACTTGGCAACCGGCTGTTCCAGGTTCACGTCAACGACAATGATGGGCAGCACCAGCAGAATCTGATCCTGGGCGAGGGGACATTCGACTTCACCGCCTTCGTCGGCAAGCTCCGCGCCAGCGGCTACAGCGGCTTCCTGTCTGCAGAACTGGGCTGGGCTTATACGCGCGATCCTGTTCCCGCGGCGCAGAAGATGGCGCAGGTGATGCGCGCTTCGCTATCGTGAGGGCACAATGGTCCTGACACGCAGACTCTCTGTGCTTTCAGAGGGCGGTTACTATCCCGTGATCATCACCGAGCAGGTGCGTGAGGTCATCAGGGAATCGGGAATCCAGGAGGGGGCAGCCCTCGTCTACTACCAGCATACGACCGGCAGTGTGATGGTCGTTGAGCTTGAGGCCGGGATTCTGGCCGACCTGCAGGACGCGCTGGAACGCCTTGCCTCCGGCGATGCCGAGTACAAGCATCACGTCCGGGGTTATGACTTCAACGGCGCAGCGCATGTGCGCTCGGCTTTCTTAGGCGTTTCTGTGCATGTCCCGGTCCTGCAAGGAGAGCTGCTCCTGGGAACCTTCCAGGAGATACTCATGCTGGACCTGGATCCGGCCCGTAAAGAGCGCGTCATCATCATCCAGGCTATTGGAGAGTGAGCTTTGCCGCACATCCGGTCGGTGTTCTTCTGGCTGAACGGTGTCATTGCCCCGCACCTCTGGGAACTCACCCGTGATGTGCTCGCTTCGAATGGTGTGGAGACCGGCCCCGGCTTGTCTTTTGCGCTGATCGATCTGGATCATGAGCTGGCCCGCGGCGCAATTGGCAGCGATGAGTACTGCGCCCGCGCGGTTGAGCTCGCCTCCGCGCCGCTTTCTCCACCGGAACTGGCAGCCGCCATCGAGGGCCGGCTTGCTGTGACCCCCGGGATTCTGGGCCTGCTCGACGAACTGGCCGACCGGTGTCGCCTGTGCCTGCTGGCTGACCTCCCACATCGCTGGCTCTTGCCTCTGCTGCATCTGCCGGGGCTGGCTGGCCGGTTCTCCGACGAGACTATTGTGATGACAGGCGAGCGCGGGGCGCGCGATGCATCCGCCGGTCTGCTCGAAGTGGCCGTCGCCTCCCCTGCGTTTCTTCCTGATGAGACGTTGCTGATCGATGCCGATTGGCTCCGCGCCGTGGCGGCACTCCGGGCAGGACTGTACGCAACCATCTTTGTCGATGCAACTCGCTTGCGCCGCGATCTCGGTTTGTGGGGATTGTTGTCGCTTCGCCAGTAGGGAGGGATCGAGTCGTGACCTTCACCGCTGAAGCACAGGAGAAGGAAAGCCGCCTCCGTGCCGCCCTGGCCGGGTCAGGCTTCGACTCGGTGATCATCACCCGGCGCAGCAACTTCGCCTGGCTGACCTGCGGCGGTGAAGCAGTCTCCAGCCGGGTGTCGCCCACCAGTCCGGTGTATCTGGTCATCACCCCGCAGAAGAAGCTCGCCGTCGGCTACACGATGGACATGCCCTGGGTCATGGAGACCGTGCTTGATGGCCTGGGTTACGAAGGCGTGACGCTGCCAGCTTTCGGCAGGACTCCGGAGCAAGCTGCGCTTGATCTGGCCGAAGGCCGGGTGGCAGCCGATGATTCCTTTCTGGGCGTCGCCGACATCAACGCGCAGATCATCGGCTGCCATGAGCCGTACACCCCGCAGGAGATGGTTCGCTACCGCCAGCTCGCCAGAGACTGCGGCGAGATTCAGGCAGAGCTTGCCGAGTGGGTGGAACCTGGTATGACAGAGCGGCACGTGCTGGCGCGCATGTGGCAGATGTACCTTGAGCGCGGCATCGAGGGGCACTACATGTTCGTCGGTTCGGACGACCGGCTCAGGCGCTTTCGCCACCCTGTTCCAAGCGACAAGCCGATTGAGAAGGTCGTCCTGCTGGCCCCCGGCGTTGCCCGGTCGGGCCTTCTCATGTCAACCTCTCGCACGATCTGCTTTGGCAAGCCACCCGACGATCTCCGCAGGCGCTTCAACGCCATGTCCACCATCCAGGCTGCTGTACTGGCGCGGACGCAGTTGGGGACACCGCTGACCGCGCTCTTTGAACTGATCATGGACTCGTTTGAGCAGTTGGGCTACCCGGAAGAGCGCTGCAACCATTTCCACGGGGGGCCGGTGGGGTACTGGGCCGGTTACGCGGAACGCATGCAGAACCCGGTGGAAGTCGTGAAGCCCAATATGGCATTCCTGTATTATCTGACGGTAGCGGGCGTGCACACCGAGGAGCTCATGCTTGTAGACGATCGGGGTGCTGAGTTCGTCTCAGTGGATGCGGGATGGCCCAGGCTCGACATCGAATTCGACGGGCGGACGATACCTGTGCCTGATATCTACACAAGGGTCTGATAGGCTTCACCTCCTCGGATGTCTACTGCCTCCCCTATTTGCGCCTCCCTTTCGTTATCTGGTGGACTCTCGCATTCCGAGATGCCATGCTTGCGTGCCAGTCTCGCAGTGCTCCAAATGCCGGACGCTGTACGCGTCCGGCATTTCCGTTCCGCTCTGGCTTGCGCGCATTCTTCGCCGCAGCGCGCCCAGCACATCGTGCGGGTTGAGGCCCGCCTTAGCCGCCTGGATCATCGCCTCGCCGAGTACCTCAAGCTGCATCGAGACGATCAGGTTGCCCACCAGCTTCATCGACGCGCTCAACCGCCGCTGCAACCTGCGCGGCGCTGACTCTTATCTCGGACATCGCGGCTCTCTCCGGTCAGACCTGAGTGAAGAATGGCGTCTGCGCCGGACGGTCGAGGAGAGCGGTCAGCTCGGCGTCAAGCTTCATGATGGTCAGCGAAGCGCCCGCCATCTCCATCGAGGTCGCGAACTCGCCGATGTATGGCCGGTGAACGCTAATGCCGCGCTCAGACAGGATGCTGTGCACTTTGCGGTAAAGGATGTATAGCTCCTCCAGCGGCGTCGCACCCAGGCCGTTGACCATCACGGCAACGCTGTCACCCTGCCCGGCCTCGATGTCGCCCAGGATCGCCTCGGCCATACGCGCTGCAATCTGATCGGCGGGCTGGAGCGTCTCGCGCTTCATGCCAGGCTCACCGTGAATGCCCATGCCGATCTCCATCTCGTCCTCGCCAATTGTGAAGGTCGGCTTGCCCACCACGGGCACAATGCACGGGCTGAGCGCCACCCCCATCGTGCCCGTGCCTGCCAGCGCCTTTTCGGCCACACGCACTACGTCGTCAAGCGATCCGCCCTGATCCGCCAGCGCGCCCGCCACCTTGAAAGCGAACACCATGCCCGCCACACCCCGGCGACGATCCTTTTCAGCCTTAGGCGCAGATGCGACGTCATCCTTGACGAGCACCGTGCGTACCTCGATGTCCTCCATGGCGGCCATCTCGCCAGCCATGTCGAAGTTCATTACGTCGCCACCGTAGTTGCCGTAGATGTAGACCACGCCCTTGCCGCCGTGAATGCGCTTTGTCACGTTGAGCATCTGCTCCGCTGAGGGTGACTGGAATACATCACCCACCGCGCACCCGTCTAGCATCCCCTTGCCAACGTAACCCAGAAACACGGGCAAGTGCCCGGAGCCGCCGCCCGTCGCCAGCGCTACTTTGCCCTGCACCGGCGCATCGGCGCGTACCACCGAGTGGACGTCCTCGGCGTAGGTGAGCTGGTCCGGGTGCGCAATGAACAGCGCATCGAGCAGCTCTGGGACGAAATCCTCAGCTTGGTTAATGATCTTCTTCATGGGGGTCTCCTGTCGCTCTCTCCACTGCGATCCAACTGCGCTCGTGCCGTCTGAACGCACTAGCCGCCGCGCGCCTCGCGGGCCTTCGCCATGAATGCCTTCACCCGTTTCACATCCACTTCGTTCCAGATGTAACCATCGCGTTTGAAGGTGGTTCCCGTCACCGTGCCGTCGGCGACAGCAAGCTGCTCCGCGATGTTCTCCAGGCGCACACCGGTGTTGGCAAAGATGGGCGTATCCGGCACAGCCTCCTTGACGCACTTGAGGACGGAAGCGTCCGTTTCAGCGCCCGCCGTCAGGCCGGAGACGCACAACGCGTCGGGCTGCGTGTTGAAGACGGTCGAGCGCGCGATCTCGGCGATGTCACGCTGGCCCAGGTACACCGCGGACTCAGGCACGATGTTGAACAGCTTGCGCACGTGCTGGCCGTGCACCGCGTGCTGGTGCCGCACCGTGCGCCCGCTGTTCGTGTTCCACAAACCATAATCGCTGGCATACACGCCGGTGAAGATCTCGCGCACGAACAGCCCACCGGTCGCGACCGCCAGGTCAATCGACGCTTCCGGGTCCCACAGCACGTTGACGCCAAACGGCACCGTGATGTCGCGCAGCAGCTCGGCAATGACGCGCGCCATGCAGGCAGTAGTGATCGGGTCAACCCTGGTCAGGTAAGGCAGGCTGCTCTCATTAGAGAACATGACGGCATCGACGCCGCCCTCCTGCAAAGCGCGCAGGTCGGCGCGCGCCCGCTCGACGACCCACGCCATGCCCTTGTCTGGGTCGTAGTTGGGGTCGCCGGGCAGGGCCTCCAGGTGGCACATGGCGACCACGGGCTTGTGGACGCCAAACACTTCCTTGAGCCAGTTCATCGCGTGTCCATTTCTCCTTCTGTCGCAGTCGGGCAGAGGGCGCGGCAATGCGCTCTCCCCTGAGTCAGATCAGTTCGTCAGATCGTAGATGTCGTGCATCAGGCCCTTGGTGGCCTGGTACAGATCAAGGTAGATGCGCATGTACTCGTCGTAAACTGGCTTCACCGCAGGGTCAGGCTCCACCGTGCGGATGTCCTTGAGCCACCGGTTGACGTCCTCAGGGGAACTAAATACGCCAGCGCCCATACCCGCCAGGAAGGCATCGCCATACGACGCGCCCAGCGTGACACCTGGAACCCGCTGGGGCACGCCACACACGTCGCTGGTGCACTGCAGCCAGAGCGGGCTCTTGGTTCCACCACCCACTGCGATGATCTCCTCTGGCTCGGCCCCGATCTCGCGCATCACTTCCAGATGATGGCGCACGCCATAGCTGATGCCCTCAACCGTCGCGCGGAACAGGTGGGCACGGGAGTGGGCCAGCGTGAGGCCAAAGTAGACACCGCGCGCGCGCGGGTCGTTGACCGGGGTGCGCTCGCCGCTGAAGTAGGGCAGCACCACCAGCCCATCCGATCCCGGCGGGACGGCCAGGGCAGCGTTCGTGATCTCGCTGTAGGCGTTCGCCCCGCCTGCTTCCTCAGCTTGCACCAGATCATTGGTGATCTGGTCGCGGAACCAGCGTGTCAGCGAGCCGCTGGTCGCCATGCCCGCCAGCAGGGCCGAGGTACCCTCAAACAGATAGGGGTTGGCCCACAGGCGCGGGTCAACCACCGGCTTGTCGAGCACCTCGATCATGAAGATGGTCGAGCCGTACATCAGCATCATCTGGCCGGGCTTGGTCGCGCCGACGCTGACGGCCTCGGCAGCCGCGTCCGCAGTACCGACGGTGACCGGGGTGCCTTCGGCCAGGCCCGTCTGCCGGGCCGCTTCGGCGGTGACGTAACCGGCCACCTCATCCGCCCAGCGCAGGTCGGGCAGGCGTGCCAGATCGACGATCTCCTTGGTCAGTGTATCGTCCCACACGCGCTTCTTGAAGTCGTAGAGCGGCAGGCAGAAGGAACCGGTCAGGTGGTCGATCACGAACTCGCCCGTCAGGCGCGCCACCAGGAAGGCGCTGGCGGTGAGGAACTTGTAGGCCTGCTTATAGACCTCTGGCTCGTTCTTTTTGAGCCAAAGTATCTTGGGGCCGGTCGCCTGTGAGGAGAGTACGTTGCCACATTTCTCGAAGATCACGTCCGAGCCGATCTCGGCATTGAGCTGGTCGATCTCCTGCGCAGCGCGCGTATCCACCCCGTAGAGGATGCCGCCCTTGCGCAGCGGCTTCACATCTCTGTCTACCGGCAGCACATCAGGCCCGATTGCGCTGACGCCCACGCCGATGATGTCGTTCGGCGCGGCACCGGACTCGGCCAGGAGTTGCCCGGTGACGCGCACGAAGTCACCCCACCACACTTCCTCAGGGTCATGCTCCGCCCATCCGGCACGCGGGATGTCCATCTTGTGCGGGCTGACAGCCGAGGCGATCAGGTTGCCGTCGATATCCGCAATGACGCCCTTCGATTCATAGGTGCCGATGTCGATGCCAAGCAGGTATTTGTCAGCCATGGGTTTGAACGGTCCTTTCTCTGTGGTATGGCAGACCAGGCGCGCTGATCGCCAGGCTACGCGTGTTGTGAATCCTCAGCAAGGCTCCTGGCGGAGCCTACCTGGTCGCGCGCGCGGCGCGTCCCCGTGTCTGTGTCTTTTTTGCGCCGTGTCTCCGCGCAGGAAGCACGGGCGAATGGCTCTAACTGCCCCGGCCAGCCGATACTGTGTGAGTCGTCTAACGGCTTGTTTCAGGGAGGACTTCTGCCGCAGGCATCACCCCCCTGTTCTGCGCCCGGTGGCTGAAGTAGTTGACCACCAGAACGATCAGCAGCAGCAAGCCCCATGCGAACTCTTTGAAGAAGTTGGCGCCGCTCGACTGGAAGAGCAACATATTCACGCCTGTCGAGAGGAATTGTACGCCCACCAGCGCGAGCAGCACGCCCCACACCGAGCCAGAGCCCCCATACGGGTCTACGTTACCCAGAACCGCGATCAAAATGGCAAGCAGCACGTAAGGCCCGCCGAAGTCAACATTGGCAGCGTTGGTGCGGCCCAGGATAATGATGCCAGCGATGGAGGCCAGCATACCGCTCATCACATAGCTCACCCACACTACGCGGCGGTTGTTGATGCCCGAGAAACGCGCGGCTGTGGGGTTGGTGCCCAGCATATACAGTTGCAGGCCGAAGGGTGTCTTACCCAGGATCAGGGCGATGATCAGTACGACGCCGATCAGGATCACCAGCGGGACGGGGACCGTCCTGGCGATCAGCCCGTTGCCGATGAACTGGGACTGCGCCACGCCGAAAATCGTCGTGCCCTTGGTGATGGCCGTCCCCAGCCCCTTGTAGGCAAGCAGCGTGCCCAATGTGGCCAGGATCGGCGCAAAGCCGAATCTGGCGACCAGCAAGCCGTTAAACGCCCCGCAGATGGCCCCGACCATCAGTGCCGCACCGATGCCCGCCGCCAGGCCGAGCGCCACCTGCCCACCGGTTGCGTCGGCAGGGATCATCGCGCTAAGCACCAGCCCGGCCACGATGCCCGACAGATTCGCCGTCGAGACAATCGACAGGTCGATGCCGCCTGAGAGCATGGTGATCATGATCGCGATAGCCAGCACCCCGATCTCGGATGACTGAAAGGCCATCGACTGCATGTTGCGTACTTTGAGAAACGTGTCGGGCCGCAGCAGGCTCAACGCCACCAAGATGACGATCACCGCTACCAGCAGGCGCACAACGTTGCCGTTAGCGCCGCCCCGCAGGAAAGCCCGCAGGCCATCGGGAGCCAGCATGTTGGTCTTGGATGTGGTCTGGTCAGCCATTGTCGGTAACCTTGTTCTCCACGCGCTTCATCACGCGCCTAGCGAGCGGTGGCTGGCTCAACGGCTGGCTCCCTCGCGGCGGCCAGCACGCCACCCCGCAGGCGGCGCATTTCGGCGAGCTTGGCGCGCAGCAGGGGCAGCCCTGTGCCGAGCAGAATCAGCAGGCCCACCACGAAACGTTGCCACTGGGAGGGAATGCCCATCAGCACCAGGCTGTTGTTGACGATGGTGATCAGCGCGACGCCCAGCAGCGTGCCGATCACTGAGCCACGGCCACCCGCCAGGGATGCGCCGCCCAGCACCGCTGCTGCGATCACATCCAGCTCGGTTCCAACGATGCTGAACGGGTTGGCCTGGCGAAACAGGGAGCCGACAATCATGCCCCCGATGCCTGAGATCAGGCCCACGAAGCCATAGATGATAAACTGCGTGCCCTTGATGTTGAAGCCCGCTCGCTCCGCCGCCTCGCGGTCGCCGCCGATAGCGTAGATGCCGCGCCCCAGCATGGTGTAGCGCAACACGAACCACACCAGCACCGCCAGCGCCAGCAAGATAAAGATGGTCGGGTGTAGAGAGGTGGTGCTGCCGTTGGGCATGGTGTAGGGGAAGAGCTGCGCGCGCGCATAGGCGATCAGGCCGGGCGGCATCTCGATGGTGTTATAGTAGTTTGACCCGACCCAGAACAGCATCGCCCCCCGGAACAGGCTCAGCGTGCCCAGCGTGACGATCAGGGTGGGCAGCCGGAACACAGCGATGAAGAAGCCGTTGATCAGGCCCAGCCCCAACCCCATCGCCCCGGCCATGATGAACGGCAGCACCATCCCCCCCTGGTAATCCCAGTCAACCAGGATGCTCACCGTCGTGTACATGGCGAAGACGGCAATGCCCGTGAACGATACGTCAATGCCACCGGAGACTAGCACGATTAGCACACCCATGCTGAAGATGCCGATGATCGTCGCTGCACGGGCAAGCTGGTACACATTGGCCACGCTGAAAAAGGACGAGTTGATCAGCCCGATGACCACCGAGAGAGCAATGATGATCAGCAGGATGATCATCTCGTGCTGGCTGAATAGTTTTCTGAGCATAGTATTCTAACCCTCTGTCAAGTGGCAGCGGCGGCCTGGCGCCGCCTACTCCACCGCCTCCGTCAGCTTCAGGTTGAGCTGTTCTTCGCTGATGGCGGCCGTCTGGAACTCCTCGACGATGCGCCCATGGCGCATCAGCAGGATACGATTGCAGGTGTGCATCAGCTCCGGCAGGTCGTCGGACATAATCAGGATACCGATGCCCTGGCTCGCAAGCTCTTTGATCAGCCCGTGCAGCTCCATCTTAGAGCCGACATCCACGCCCACCGTCGGCCCGTTGAGCACCAGCATGCGCGGTGAGGTGGCCAGCCACCGGGCCAGCACGACGCGCTGCTGGTTGCCGCCCGACAGGCTGGAAACCGGCAGGTGGGTGTCGCCCGTCTTGATGCTTAACCGGTTGACCCACTCGTTGATCTTCTTGTTCATCTTGCGGTGGTTAAGCAGTCTGGCACGCCCCAGCGTCTCGTCAATGATGCGGATCACCACATTGCGCCCAATCGACTGCGCGAGGAACAGCCCCTCGGTGAGGCGGTCCTCCGGCACATAGCCGATGCCGTGACGCATGGCATCCTGGATGCTGCGGATATGGACCGGGTTGCCCTCGATGCGAATCTCACCGGAAATGGCAGGCTCCACGCCAAACAGCGCCAATGCCAGACCGCTGCGCCCGGAGCCAAGCAGCCCGGTCACCCCTACGATCTCGCCTGTCTGCACGTCAAATGAGACGTGTTCAAAACGACCGGGCAGCGTCAGGTTCTCTACACTCAGCAACGGCGCTTTGCCATCCACGCCTGGGCTGTAGTCGTAGCTCGACTCGGTGATCTCCCGGCCAGTCATGTGATACGCCAGGCTGGACACGTCAAACTCGTCCGCCGGGCCGTCGGCCACCTTACGCCCATTACGCAGCACCATGATCGTCTCGGCGATGTTCTGCACCTCGCTCAGCTTATGGCTGACAAACAGGATCGAGATGCCCTTGTCTTTGAGGCCCCGGATCACCTCGAACAGCGCCTCGACCTCGCGCTGTGTGAGCGCGGTGGTCGGCTCGTCCATGATGATCAGCTTCGCCTCCTGGAGCAGCGCGCGAGAGATGGCAATGAGCTGCCGGTCGGCGACGGGCAGGTCGCCCACAATCGCATCCAGGTCGATCTCGACGCCGATCTGGCCGATGGCCTCGCGTGCGATCCGGCGTACCTCCCGCCAGTTCACGAAGCGCGTGCCATGCTCAAGCTGGTAGTTGAGCGCGATGTTCTCGGCAGCCGTCAAATTGGGGAACAGGGAGAAATCCTGGTAGATGATCTGGATGCCTTCCTGGATGGCAACAATCGGGCGCAGTGAGCGGTACGTGTTTCCTTTAATAACCACCTCGCCGCTGTCGGGAGGGTACACGCCGCCGATAATCTTGATCAAGGTGGACTTGCCGGATCCGTTCTCCCCGACCAGGCAGCGGATCTCGCCATGGTTGATCGTGAAGCTGACGTCGTCCAGAGCGCGCACGCCAGCGAAGTTCTTACTGATATTGTTGACCCTCAGAAATTCCTCGGTCATTGGAACTCTTTCGACATAGTAGGTCTGTCAAACTACACGTGCGGGGTTACACAGGTGCCTGCCCGAAGCGAGGGCCGCGGGCACAAAAAGGGTCATACTCTGCCCTCGATGCCGGGTGCGCTGCCTGCCTATGCGCCAGCCCCTCTCAAGGACCTCCAGGAGCAGGTCCACTGTAACTGCGTCAGCCTTGCGGATAGATTACCGCAGGTATGGAGCAGCCAGCCAGAAGATTTTTCCAACTGGCTGCTCCCGTCTAGCTCATGCGAAAACCGGCTTCAGGGGCTTAGAAGTCCCAATCTGCCAGGTTGTCCGCGGTCACGTCAACCCACGCCTGGCCGTAGAAGACTTTCCCGTCCAGGGTCAGGTCGCTGTAACCCTCCAGGCCGAGGTCGATACCGGCAGCGGGGGTCTCACCCTTCAGTACCATCAGGGCGATCTGGTTGCAGGCGTAGCCCGCGAGCGCCGGGTCCCAGAAGCTGATCAGGTCCACAGCGCCGGTCTCAAGCAGCGCGCCCGACATCGAGGGCAGGCTGGTGCCGACCACTGCGATTTGATCCTGGAGACCGGCCTCTTCGACCGCCTGGCCGAAGCCGACGACGTCATTGGCCGAGCTGCCCTGCATACCCTTCAGGTTCGGGTAGGCAACCAGGAGTTCCTTGGCGCGATCGTAGGCAGTCTGCGCATCGTCGTACGACTCGTTCTTGTCACCCACCAGCGTCATGTTGGGATAGTTGGCCAGCTGGTGCTCGATGGCAGCATCCACCCACTCGTTGTGGGTCGTTGAGGTCAGCGAGCCGACGAACACCACGTACTCGCCCTCCTCGCCCATCATCTCGGCAAGGTGATCCATCAGGTGACGGCCATAGGCCGCGTTGTCGAAGGCCTCGATGTCGTAGTCGATATTCTGCTGGTTCGACGCCTCATGGCTCACCACTACCACACCCTCGTCGCGGGCGCGGGCCAGCACCGGCTCAACTGCCTCGGGCTGGAAGGGGACAACACACAGCGAGTTGACGCCCTGTGCAAGCAGGTCTTCGATCACCTGCACCTGCAAGGCCGCATCGGCCTGCGACGGGCCCTGCTGGAAGGCGACTACCTCATCGCCATAGTCCGCCTGGAACTCGGCGACGCCCGTCTCCATCCGGTCGAACCAGCCAACGCCGGTCAGCTTCACGACGGTCGCCATACGGAACGGCTCTCCAGCGGCCGGCTCTTCCGCCGCCGGCTCTTCAGCTGCGGGCTCTTCAGCCGCGGGCGGCGCAGCCGGGGCTGCAGGCTGGCAGGCCGCCAGCACCAACACGAAGGCCATGACCACAAACAGCAGCAGGATATTGCGTTTCATGATTCTCTTCCTCTTTTTCTTTCCTCAAAGCGTTTCAGGCGTTCTCGAAGGACGTTCTCAGTGAATGCCCTTATCGGACTCGTCATCCTCTCCGTTTGGCCTCCTCTCCTCGGTGGGAGTTTTACCCCACAAAAGGACTATCGAGCAAACCCGGCCGGTAGTCCGGCAGGCGCTCAGCGAACTACTTCGTTGAACTCCACCCGCTCGCCCTGTGGGCCGCGGATCATGAAGTACTTGACGCCGTTCTCGAACAGCGGCAGCGGCACCGGCGCGGGATCGATCATGTCCATCCCCTCAGCCTCCAACTCCGCGTACGCCTGGTCGGCGTCAAGCACGTCCAACGCGATGTGATCGATGATGCCATCCGTGCGCGCCCGGATGGCAGCGTGCTCGGAGCGCGGCGGCAGCACCAGCTCAAGCGTGAAGCCGCCTTTGTCCACAAGCGAGACACGCCACTTCTGCTCGCCCTCCCCCGCCTCACCACAGGCAATCTCGTCAAAACCGAACCGCGCATAGAAGTCCCGCGAGCGGTCGAGGTCGGTGACGAGAATACCCAGATGGTTCCAGCCGCGCAGAGTATCCGGGCGGCGGCGCGGGTCAAGATGGAGAGCCTGTGCCGCCTCCACTTTCTCGCCGAAAGGGCCCTTGAAGAATATGTACTTCATCCCCTTCTCAAAGAGTGGGAAAGTCTGCGGCCCATCCGGGGTGGCCTCCGGATGCAGTTCGCCGCCACGCGCGAGCACTTCCCGCATGGCCCGCTCGGCGTCGGTGGCATCGATGGCGAAGTGATCGATGGGGCCGTGCGTGCGGGCCCGCACCCCGGCCAGCGCCGGAGGCGCAAGCTGGACAAGCTCAAGCACCAGGCCGTCAAGGTCGAGGAAAGCCAGCTTGATATCCCCATCATCGGTGTGCAGGCTAGGTTCGTAAGTGACGGTGCAGCCGAGCTTCTGCACGTACCAGTCTCGTGCTTTTCCGATGTCGGGCACAAAAATGCCCAGATGCTGAACGGATTGCAGGTTGCCTTCAAGCAGCATGGTGGTTATCTCCCGGTAACAGGGGGCCCGATCGTCCAGACATTGCAGGCAACCTCACGCGTCCTCGGGTCTGGCAATGAGCACTTCGATACCAGCAGCTTCGAACGCTGCCACCTGATCGGGCGACGCCTGCCAGTCCGTTACGAGCACATCGACTTGAGTGAGCGGAGTGACAAACGCAAAGCAGGCAGTGCCCAGCTTGCTGCTGTCGGCAAGCACAACCACCCGCTCCGCAAACTCGATCATTGTCCGCTTGTTGAGTGCATCCTCCAGGTTGAACTCGGTCAGGCCGTGGGTCAGATCGATCCCGCCCACGCCCATGAACGCTGTGTCCACCCGGAAATCAGCGAAGGTGCGCTGCGCCACATGGCCGACCATCGACCACTCGCTAGGCCGTACGATGCCCCCGCTCAAGATTAGCCGGATCATCGGCGCTTCGATCAGCAGGGTGGCCACGCGCAGGCTGCTGGTCAAAACCGTCAGAGAGGAGACATTGACCAGGTGCTTTGCCAGCTCTTCAACTGTCGTCCCGACATCTATGGCGATGCTGCTGCCCTCGCTGACTATCTGGGCAGCCCTGCGGGCAATCGCCCGTTTCAGGTGGATATTGGTGGACGAACGGGTGAGGTAGGGGGGCTCATAACCGCGCGGGTGGCGCAGGATGGCACCACCGTGCACGCGCTCCAGCCAGCCCTCTTTCGACAGGATGCGCAGGTCGCGGCGGATGGTCATCCCGGAGACAGCCAGCATCTCGCGCAGCTCCGACACCGAGACTGACTGTTGGCGCTCAAGCAGCTCCAGTATGGCTTTCCGCCGTTCTGCTGAAAGCAACCCAGCACTCCTGAGCGAAGGTCTTGACGCCCCGGCTCGATGAAGCAGCTACCGAATAGCCTGCATGCCAATGCACAAGGCGGACGAGGCACATGTGCTATTGTGTTCAGATCGTAACCCATTTTGTGTTCGATTGTCAAGAGTCGCAAGGGA
>JAANMT010002034.1_pt1 | contig 18036 bp, 14 predicted proteins | sample 7279711 | NCBI WGS metagenome assembly JAANMT01 (sample SAMN14094538, study PRJNA606508) | bioreactor metagenome | isolation source: A lab-scale SPAN reactor treating ammonium-rich wastewater day 1 | place: Ireland: Galway | collected 2017-01-16 | reverse complement strand
GCTCAACCGTCGCGGTTATGGTTACCGCAATTTCAATTCCTTTCGTCTACACGTTTTGGTCGCTTTTGACCCGATTTCCCGTTAAAAACGGGAGAGCCATCTTTCTTCATCCTTCGTAATTCATCCTTCATCCTTTGCTCTTGTATCTCCAACAGAATCCAACCGCAGGACAATAACTCGGACAGCCGCCCTCAGGCGCTTTCGGCTCGAAGTGACCCGCGCGGATATTCGCGACATGCTTTGTCACGTGTTCAACCGCCGTCCTAAACGCGCCCTCCACACCGCCATCGAACTTTTCCAATTTCAAACTGCTCGCCTCCGCCGCGCCGATGTGCCAATAAAATCCGCTCGACACTTCGCCAAGTCCCAGCGCGTCGCGCGCCGCCAGCGCGTAGATCGGCAGTTGCAGCCTCCGCCCCTCCTTCAAGTCCTTCGCCGAAATCGCGGCGCTGCCCGACTTGTAATCAATCACGCGCAGCGTCCCATCGGGCGCGGCGTCGAGTCGGTCAATGTACCCATGCAGTCGAATCTCGCCAATCGAAGTCTTCAAAATCAGCGACGGCTGCCCCATCCCGAATCGCGCTTCCATCGTGTGCGGCTTGTAACCTTGCGAAAGCACATTCAATTCTTCAATCGTCTTTTCCAAAATGCGAGTCAATTCCGCCTGTTGTTGAGTCCACAACGCGGTCGGACGAAAGCCATATTCAGAAGGCGCGTTCGCGAAAACTTTTTGCGCCGCGTCCTTCAACTCCGCGCCGCCATAAACCATCTCTAAAATCTTGTGCAACATCGAACCCAGCGCTCGCACATCGAATCCCTCCTCCGCCTCCTCACGCGGCTCCAACTCCAACGCGTGCGCGACAAAAAACTCGAACGGGCACGTGCCGTAACTTTCGAGTCGGCTCGCGCTCCATCCGTGCGACGCGCCGAACCTTTCACTCAAATCAAAAAGTTCGCCCTCATAAATTCCTGCCGCCCTCGGACTCATCCGCGCCCGCAACGATTCAATCCCATTTTTTATTTGGATGTCGAACGCCCGAGCCGACTCCACCCACTCGACCTTTGACGCCGCCTGAGCCGACTCCACCTCCCCAACTTCGCCTCTTACGCGGACTGGAGGTTGGTCGCCGTTTAGACGCGTCACCTCCGCCCAAAACGGGGACGCCTCCCACGCCTGCCCGTCCTCCGCGAGATACGGACGCGTGAGCAGAAGCCTCTGTCTCGCGCGCGTGACAGCTTGATAAAAGAACGTCGCTTCGTCGCCGTGCAACTTGGTTTCGAGCGGAAGTCCGCGCTCGCGCAACACCGCGCGGTCAGACTCGCGCAGCAGAACATCCTCGCGTTCCTGCTTCGGGAACTCGCCTTCGGAGAGTCCCATCAACGCGACGGCTTGAAACGAGAGTCCGCGCGCGTCGAGAACCGAAGCCGCCATCATCCCCGCCTCGGCTGGAACGGTGAACGTCGCGGCTTCGACCGCGCCGCGCAGGTCACGAAAGAAGTCGGCATATTCGAGTGTATCGCTTTGTAAAACGGACTCGGCTAACACCAATCCGCGCAGAACATCCTTGAATGCGCGCAGCGCGGCGACGTCGCGCTCGGAGGTGGCAGGATTGGCGCGAGCACAGGCAACCACCCTCACCCCACCCCCTCCGCCTTCGGCACCTCCCCCAAATCCGACAAGTTTATTGTTCCATGCATATCCCAAGTTTCCCTCGTCGGATTTGGGGGAGGCTGGGAGGGGGTCGAGAGCAGGATCATCACCAATTAAAGATTCAACGAACGCCACGTACTCTTTCACGTCCGCGCGGCTCGGCGGTGTGAGCAAATCCACAAAAGATTGGAAAGCGGACTCCAACGTCTCCTGACGTTGGGCATCTGAAAGTCTGGAGACTTTCGACTCCGAGTCCATAGAGGGAAGATCTTCTTCAAACTCTGTCACCTTCCGTTTTTTCCAAATCTCAAATGCTTCTTGCCACTGCGACAATCCCTGCACGACTCTGCCTGCGCGTGAGATTTCATCCAGCGCCGCGGCGGACGCTTCGCGGGAATCAATACCTTGTTCGCTGAAATCGAAGTACGGACTGCTCCACGAATCCAAAACGGGACGGCGCTTCCACTCTTCGACGGGCAGCGAAAGCAAATTCAACAGCGCGGCGACGGCGGAATTTTCGACGAGCGGTTGTCCACCCACGATACGCAAAGGAATACCAAACTCCTCCGCTACTTCCGTGAGAAAAGCGCGGTACGGCTCCAGGTCACGCGCCAGGATCGCGACTTCGCTCAACTTCATGCCGTCGCGTATCACGCGCGCCTTGATCCACCGCAACGCCGCGCGGACTTCGAGAGCGCGGGTTTGGGCTTCGATGAATTCTATGTCATTGCGAGGAGGGCGTTGGTCGAGTAGGCGGCGTTCGCGCGAAGCGGCCGTATCGAGACCAGTCCGACGAAGCAATCCCCCAGTTGCCACAAAAGACTCGTCTGCAGGATTTTCCTTGTCAACAGGAGATTGCTTCACTTCGCTCGCAATGACATGGTTGAATAGAGTTGATTCAATACTTGCAATGCCCGCTGAAAGCATGGACGATGAATCCATTGCCTCGGGTTGAATGTTGAGGGCAGATGTAATCGCTGTCTGCGCGCGGTGAAAGCGATGATGTGCGAGGCGGTTTGGGTTCTGGATGTCACCTGTCAACGTGATGAGAGTCTCTTTGGCGCGGGTGGCTAAAAGGGAGAGGACTGCCAGTTGCGTGGGGTTGAATTCGTCGAAGCCAGAGACGGCCAGGAGACGGGTATCCGCCCCGAGCGTCGGATTCGATTCGAGCGCAATCGCCGCCAGCCAGCCGCGTCCTTCGTTATCCGCCCAGTTTTGTTTTTGTAGCCAATCCTGATACGCGTCGTAAACCAGCGCAATCTCTTCAAGCCGCGCGCCCAGTCCTTTGACGGAGGCAGAAAAATCGTCGGGGAAGATGCGGGCGCGTTTGAGTTCTTCGATGGCATTGCGGAGGAGGGAGATGAATCCAGGTTTGGCGCGCAGAGCCGTGTAGTGACGGATGCCCTCACCCCCGCCCCCTCTCCCAGGGGGAGAGGGGAGTCTGCCGCGTTCGCAGAGATCGTCCACGACGGCGCGAAGCAGGCGAATCCGCACGGGGTCGGGCAGAAGCGGAATTGGACTTCCCGCGCGAATCAGCAGTTCAGCATACAGCGTGTGAAAGGTGTGGACTTCGACCCCCAGCGCGCCACCTGCCACGCTCAAGCGCTGACGAAAGTTCGCCGCCTGAATCGCGTTTGGCACGAGGACGATGACGGGCGCCAACGGCTCTTCCGCCAGCAGTTGTTGAATACGTTGGATGATGCGCTCGGTCTTGCCGTGCCCTGCGGGGGCGAGGAGCAGGCGGGTCATTTTTATTACTCACCCGCTTGTTGAAGAATTTCATCCACGATTTGTTGACTAATGCTGAAGCCGTTTTTACGAAGTAATTCCAATTCGGGTTTGAGCGCAGGAAGGAATCCAATTTGCCTGGCTTTGAGCAGAATGCCCAATGTGCCAATTTTCTGTTGATTGAGTTGCGCCAATTTGCGCCTGCCTTTGCGCTCGTCCATCAAAACCCAGTCTGCATTGATTTCACGCGCTAATACGATTGTTTCAGCTTCCCCCAGATCAAGCTCATCCAATAGGATATCAACCGCCAGTCTGTCTTTGACGGCGACAACTTTTATCCAGTCGGCGGCAAGGATCTCTTGTTTTGCGCCGCCAGCCTCGCGACCTGCGATGACAGATTCATCATAGACTGCCTGCGGGATGGTAATTTCACCAAAGAATCGCCGCAGCAAGTCGAAACGATGAATAACAGCCAGCCCAATCAGCGGCGTGGTGTTCGAGACGACAATCATGGATGGTCTTGGGATTCGACGCGGTTGGCAGAATCGATTTCTTCACTTAACTCTTCTGGCGAATAATTTACGTACGCGATACCGTGTTTTCGCAAAAGGGTCAGGAAGTCAATGCGGCTGATGTTCAAGAGACGGGCGGCTTTGCCAGAGGAAACCTGTCCTTCGGTAAAAAGGGAAATCGCAATCCACTCGGAAACGCGGCGTTGAATATCATCCCTGCTCAACCCAAGCTGGAGGATGTCGAACGATAAGCGAACTTCAAAAGTTGTTTCGGTCATGTTTAACTCCTGAATACTTCAATTATAGCCCTGTCTTTACGATTTGTTCGTGCGTCAACGCGACCAAATCTTTGACGGATTCAAGCAACATCTGCCCTGTCTTTGAAGATAGGGGAACCGCTTCTTCCCCGACTTCGGGCGGCGCGGTCAAATCCCGAACCTGAGCCAACCTTTGAGATAACTCCGCTGACAGATGATTCTTGTCCACGAGTTCGGCTTGGACGAGGCGCGGGGAGGGGAGGTCGGAGGAGGGGTCGCGGTCGGTGTGGAGGGCGAGGAGGGAGGTGAGCGCCCAGCCGAGGGATTCGCGCAGGGGACGCGTCATCTCTTCGGGGAAGTCGCCTTTGAGCAGCAGGTCGGCGAGGGCGAGGCGTTTTTCGGCGAAGGCGAGTCCTTCGTTCGCGCGTTGGCGGCGGATGGAGGGTAGGTCGGGTTTGGGCGCGGGGGCGGAGATTTTTTCGGCGCGATAGGCGATGTCTTCGGGCGCGGGTTCGGCGGCGAGGGCAGGGACGAAGGTGGAGAGCGAGTGGAATCCTTCGGAGTCCATCAGGTGGAGTTGCGGGAGGTTCTCGGTGAAGTATTCGGAGAGGACGGCTTCGACGGTGGGACGCAAATCGGCGGGCGCGCCAGAGACGACAACGATGACTCCTTCGCCCGTCGCGCCAGGCATGTAGGGTGCTTTGCGGACGAGCAGGATTCGGCTCGGGACGCGGTCAAGCAACAGGTCGGCGAACCCGCTCAAAGTCGGGAGTGAAGCGAGAGGCTCTGCGGACGGAATCTCAGGCTCGGGCGTTGGAATCGTCGGAGCGAGAGCGAGTTCCACTTCGGCGGGAGTCTTCAACAAGTCGCCCAATTTTTGCAGGAGGCTTTGACCCATGTCGGCGAACTTAATCGAGGTCGGGGATTCGTCGGTTCCGAAAACTGTTGCGAAAACATTTTTCTTCGCGGAGAGGGTGTCGAGCATGCGCTCTTCGATGGTGTCTTTGGCGACGAGGTTGATGACCTGCACGGAGGATGGCTGACCGTGACGATGCGCGCGGGCGATGCGCTGTTCGAGCACGGCGGGATTCCAGGGGAGGTCGAGGTTGATGACGAGCGAGGCGGCTTGCAGGTTGAGACCCACGCCGCCCGCGTCGGTGGAGAGAAAGACGCGGCAGTTGGGGTCGTCGAAAAATTTTTCGATGAGCGCGCCGCGTTTCGCGGAGGGGACTGCGCCCGTCAGTTTGACATAACCGAGACCGACGCGCTTGAGGATGGGTTCGGTGAGCGCGAGCATGTTCGCCCATTGACTGAAGACGACGGCTTTGTGTCCGTTGGAGGCGATCTCTTCGGTGAGGATTTCGTCGAGCTCGGTGAGTTTGGGTCCTGTTTTTTCGATGTCTTTGGGAGGAATATCTTTATCGTGAAGCGCGAGGGCGTTACAGATGAGGCGCATTTTGACGAGGCTCATCAACAGGATCTCATGTTCCTTCGGCGTGAGCGGACGGCGTTTGGCTTTGGAGAGAAGTTGCGCGACGGTTTCCTGAAATCCCTTGTAGGCTTCCCATTGCGGGTCGGTCATCTCGACGAAGAAGTTGTTGTCCACGCGGGCGGGCAGGTCTTTGAGAACTTCATCGCGCGTGCGGCGCAAAACGTAGGGCTTGATGAGGGCGCGCAACTCGTCCATGTTTTTGTAGCCGAGGACTTTGTACGTGCCGCTTTCGCGTTTTTCGAGTTCGAAGAAACGGTCGTTGAAATGCCAGAGAGGTCCCAGAATGCGCGGGTCGAGGAATTGGAAGATGCTGTAGAGTTCGTCGAGGCGGTTTTCGAGCGGCGTGCCAGTGAGGACGAAGGCGTAACGGCTCGGCAGGCTCTTGACCATCATGGCAGTTTTGGCGCGCCAGTTCTTGATGCGCTGCGCTTCGTCGAGGATGATGAGGTCGGGGCGCAGTTTGAGCAGTTCGTCCATGTCGTGACCGCGTTGCGCAAGTTCGTAGTTGATGATTTTGAAGAAGGAGGAGTCGCAGTAGAGATCGCGGCGGGCTTTGAGATTGCCTTCGACGACGGTGACGGATAATGAAGTGAAGCGGCGAATCTCGCGCGCCCACTGGTGTTTGAGCGAGGCGAGACAGATAACCAATGCATGTTGAATGTCACGCAATTGTTTGAGCAATACAGATGCCGCGATAGCCTCGATCGTTTTACCTAATCCCATGTCATCCGCGAGCATGGCGCGGCGACCGAAGGCAAGATGCATTGCGCCTTCCTCTTGATATGGGTACAACTTCGTGGAGAGGACGTCGAAGGTGCGGCGTCCGCGCTTGACCTGATCGAGGAACCATTCCTTTTGCTGCTGGACTTCTTCGCGGTCTTGCAGAAGGGCGAGGTGTTCGAGAACCGCTTCGGTCACGCGGACGAGGGGGCGGTCGCGCGTCGGAAGCGACTCGATCTCTGACAGGAGAGTCGGCAATGCTTGGAGCGGCGCGCCAACTAAAAGTCCAGAAGAATCGAAGTGGCGGGTGAGGAGTTCTTTGACGCGAGCATTGTCGGGAATCGGTAGCGTCACTCGGACGGTGATGTCCATGCCGTGATGGAGATATATCTGTGCGCCGCGCGGCTTTTCAGCCGCGAGTTTTTTGAGTTTCCTGCCGTGTTCCTTTTCGAGATAGATCAAGACCCCTTCGATGTGTTTGCACGTGCCGATGAGATTCGTTTTGTAATCGGGACAGGTGCAGGAGTTTTGCAGTTCGTCCAGCGAACGGATCTCGACGCGGTAGGATTTCTTGGAGACCGAACTGACTTCGAACAAACTGAAAACGGGATGGTTGCCTTTGTTGACGATCTTGAGAATCTCGGCGCGGGCGCGCTCGCGTCGTCGTTCGATCTGTTCCTGGATGTCGGTGGGCATGGGAAAACTCCGTACAAGAAAGGTGGGTACGGGTATTATACAATTCGGCAGGTCTTTTCGTAAGGAATGATAAAATCAGCGCGGGAAACAAATAAGCCATGTCCCTCGCCTCCTCTCTTCAAACCTACTTCGGCTTCGACTCCTTCCGCGCGGGTCAGGAAGAAGCCATTCGATCCCTCCTCGACAAACAACACACGCTTGCCATCATGCCCACAGGCGCGGGCAAATCGCTCATCTACCAGTTCGCCGCGCTGCTGTTGGGCGCGGGTCTTGCACCCGCCCATATTGGGGCGGACGTAAAGCCCGCCCCTACGGCCCTCGTCATCTCGCCGCTCATTGCGTTGATGAAAGACCAGGTGGACGCGCTCAACCGCAAAGGGATTCCCGCCACGTTCATCAACAGCGCAATTCCGACAGCGGAACAAAATCAGAGACTGACGCTTCTATCGCAAGGGAAATATCAACTCGTCTACGTTGCCCCTGAACGCCTCCGCAGTGTGACCTTCCTCCGCTCGCTCGGTACGGACGGGTCTCGCACCCGTCCCGCCCTGAGCCTGCTCGCCGTTGACGAAGCGCACTGTATCTCGGAATGGGGACACGACTTCCGCCCCGACTATCTTCACATCGCCGAAGCGCGCCGCCAACTGGGGGATCCGCTCACCGTTGCCCTGACCGCCACCGCGACGCCCAAAATCCAAAGCGACATCATCCGCTTGTTGGGCTTGCCCGAATCGACCAAACGCATCGTCACTGGTTTCAACCGTCCCAATCTGACTCTGGAAGTCAAATATACAGCAGATGCCGAGGCCAAGTATCGTGCGTTGAGTGAACTGTTCGGTTCATCAACTTCCCAGTTTGCAAATGGCTCATCCATCATCTACACAGGCACACGCCGCGACGCAGAGGAAGTTGCCGAGTTCGTTCGTGTCATCTGCAAACTGCAAGCCGAACACTACCACGCGGGACTCCTCCCTGACGACCGCGCGCGGATTCAGGAGAGATTCATCAACGGCTCGACTCCCGTCATCGTCGCCACCAACGCCTTCGGCATGGGCATTGACCGCGCCGACGTGCGTCAGGTGATTCACTACTCGCTGCCGGGTTCGCTCGAAGCGTACTACCAGGAAGCGGGTCGCGCGGGACGCGATGGACAACCTGCCAGAGCCGTGCTGTTGTACGATCCACAGGATCGCGCTTTGCAGGAGTTTTTCATCCAGAACAGCGTGGTCACATCCGACGAGTTACAACTGCTATATCGCGTGCTTGGGAGTATTAACGACGAAATCCGGCTCACCACCGAAGACTTCCAACGCCGAACCGAACTGCATCCCGTCAAAATCAAGGTGGGACTTGCCGAACTGGAACGTGTTGGCGCAATCGAACATCTCGGCGATGATGGCGTGCGAATGTTCCTGCGCAAAGGCAAATGGGATCCGCTCGCCGTCCAGCAAGCCGCGGCGCGGAGCAGGGAACACATCCGTCACCGTACCGAGCAACTCGACCACATCATCCACTACGCCGAGACGAACTCCTGCCGCCGAAGGATCGTGCTGAAGCATTTCGGAGATAATGGCAGCCCCGACGCGGCAATTTGTTGTGACAACTGCCAATCTCAAAAAAGCGTCGTTCAATCTGCATCGGATGGCGACGTGACACAAATGAGCCATGCAGAGAGAGCCGCGTTGGTCATTCTCGACGCCTCGCGAAAACTCAAATTTCGGGTGGGAATAGAAAAACTCGCACAAATTCTTGCGGGTTCAAAGTCGAAGGAATTAAAGAAGTTCGGATATGACACAAGTCCCTATTTCGCCAAATTGAATGTTTTCCGAAAAAGCGAAATCGAACGGATGATTGACCAACTCGTTGAAATGGAATATTTCAAAATCGTTGGCGGAATGTACCCTGTGGTCACGCTAACTCCCAGGGGGGAAGCCGCGCTGAAACAAAAATCACTCATTCCATTGAAGATTCCAAAACCGCTCGGCGTAGATGAAGTCATGCGAGCAAGAGCAAAATTCGACGCAGGTGGGACGGTAGAATACACCGCCAAACTATTTGCCGATGGAATGAAACCCGAGCAAATTGCCAAGTCACGCGGGCTTGCATTGCAGACGATCTACGATCACCTCGCGCAGTTGATTTCTGTCGGAAGAATTTCTGTACAACAAATTGTTCCAGACGATATTCGCGAGCAAATTGAAAAGGCAATCGAGAAGGTTGGCGAAACGCGATTTCTTTCTCCAATTAAATCAATTCTCCCCGAGCACATTGACTTCAATATGATTCGTTGTGTGGTCGCGGCGCGTGGGGCGCGCCAGACTTCCGAAGTCTCGGGGACTTCGGAAGTCTCAGCACCTGACTCCATCTCATCCTTCCTATCCTCCTCCCACCCCCGCCCACTCAAAGGCAACTGGCAGGCGGGCTTTGCCCTGGACTTCCATAGTTCCTACAAAGGCGCAGACTGGAACCGCAGCGGCATTGGCGATCTTGTCTATCGCCTCAAATATGAAGCGGATGCATCCGTGCTGCCCATCCTTGTTGAACATACGCTCAAACTTTTGGCATCACACCCTGAAATGAGTCAGTTCGACATCATCATCCCCGTGCCATCCTCGGCTCAACGCGGATTAAGTCCCGTGCATGAATTCTGCAAAGCGCTATCGAACGCCATAGGCAAGCCCATGCAAAACTGCGTCATCAAAACACGCCAGACCCAGCCGCAAAAGGAAATGCACACCCTCCCGCAAAAGCGCGACAACGTCGCGGGCGCGTTTGCGGCGAGCGGTGACATAAATGGCAAACGAGTTCTGCTTGTAGATGACCTCTTCGACTCAGGCGCGACTCTCGATGAGATCGCCCGAGTGCTTCGCAAACATGGCGCGGCAAACATCAACGTTCTAACCCTGACTCGCACCATTCACTCCGATACCTGAACCCTGGAACTTGACGCCTCCTCCTGACTCTCCCGGCATCTCTCCCCTCACCCGTACAGACTCAGACTATCCCGAAGAATATCGCCAGCGATTGAAAGACGCCGCTCCCGCTGCGTTGTTCCACGCAGGAGAAGAAGCATTGCTTTGTTTAGGCTGGTGAATACGGTCGAGCAATCGAAGCCTTCGTCAGATATCAATCCAAATAATGCCTTTTGTCCTGATATTAAGAGGAAGTTCGTGCGTATTGTCATTTAAGATGGGTTGCTACAATATTTGTTATGAGGGAACAAGCCATATCCCAATTCCTTTCGGAAGTATCGCCGGGCTTCCTGCAATTTGGCAAGGCGCGCATGGCGCTGCTGGATATCGAAGCCGGCTTTTGGGGGATTCGCCGACAGCTCGAAGCGTTGATCGGTTTCCGGTTGACCAATTCGGTTTTGCAGCAAGCAGGAGCGAATGGCGGGGCTTCCTTCGCGGCGTCCTTCGGAACGACGAAGGATGTTGCAGAGCAGGAGCGTCTGTTCGAGAGTTGCGTTCAGGCGTATCAGGCTGCGGGGTTTGGTCAATTCGAGATCGTGGAATCAAATTGGAGCGTGGGACGAATCGTGATCCGGGCGGAGGATACGTTCGAAGCCTGGATGATCCGTCGTCACGCGCAGCAAGTTTCGGAACCGGTCTGCGCGTACACGGCCGGGGTGCTGGTGGGATTCATCAACGCGATCTGCGGCCGGCGGGATGTGGTCTGCGTCGAGCGTCGTTGTCAGGCAATGGGCAATGATGTCTGCGAATTCGAACTGCTGCCCGTTTCGGAGGCGGGAGATCAAAACGTGGTGGCGTTCAATCCCGACCCGATGCTTGGACGCCAACTCAATCTGCTGGAAATGCTCTTCGAGCGCATGCCGATGGGCATCGCCATCTTCGACCGGGAATACCGCTTCCAACGATACAACCTTACCTGGAAGGAATTTTCCAAGCGGTACGCGCCGCCATCGGCTGCCCCGTTGACGCCCGGCGTTTACTACTTTGACCTCCTGCCTGGTTCGGAGGCGATTGTGATCCCACTGTTCGAACGCGTGCTGGCGGGCGAGACCATCCGACAGGAAGCGCTGCGTTTCGAGTCGGGCGGGATTGTCAGTTATTGGGACGTGGTGCTTGCCCCTCTGGAGGAAAACGGCGAGATCACCGGCATTCTGAATGTGACCAACGATGTCACCGAGCAGGCGCAACTGAGACAAAACCTGGAACAGCGCGTCGAGGAACGCACGCGTGAAGTCGAACGCAAGCGCGAGATCGCGGAGAGCCTGAGGGACATCCTGCGAATGATCAATTCAAACCTGCCGCTCGATACGTTTCTTGAACGGGCGGTCAAACTCGCCGCATTACGCCTGGGCGCGGCGGCGTGCGTCCTGCATCAATTCGACAGGGACGATCAAACCATCACGCATCTGGCTGCCTATGGCACAGCCGGGATATTTCCCAGGAACGGGACGCGTCCCTTCGCGGCGATGAAACCCTCCGGCGGATACGACTATTTGCAGGCAACACTGCAGCGCCAGCCGACGTACCAGAATTATCCTCCCCTGCCGGAGCGGATCGAAGAGATCGAGCGCGACCCATCCATCCCGGAACACATCAAAGCGGAACGGATCGCGGTGCGCGAGAGATTCGCCGCTTCGCTTTCCGTGCCGCTGGTCATACAAGACGAAGTATTCGGGGGCATGGTCTTTTACTATTCCGATCCGCAAGAATTCCAAGAGGAGCAAATCCAGTTGGCAATGACGTTTGCCGACCAGGTGGCGCTGGCTTTGGAGAATGCGCGCCTGCATCAGCGTGAACAGCAGCGACAGCGTGAACTGCAAACCCTGTTGGATGTGGCGGGCGCCGCCAATAGTTCGCTGAATTTGGATGAAACGCTGAAGAGGACGCTGGACCTTTTGGTCAACCTGATCAATGCGACGCGCGCCGGCGTGATGCTGCGCGATGAAAGCACAGGCAAACTGGAAGCGCGCATGCTCCGTCCCGAACAAACCATCTCCCTCGATAATCTCGCGCAAATCGCCCGAGCCTGCGAGTCGGTTGCCGCCAATGGTGAAACTCTATACATTGCACCTGACGTTGAGCAGGGATTCATGGAACCCGGCGCGTTATTGCCTCTTCGGCTTCGGGATCGGATCCTGGGCGTGCTGGTCATCATCGGTGCAGAGGGAGAACGGTTCAGCCCGGAACAACTGGCGCTTTTCAAATCCATTGCCGATCAACTGAGCGTCGCGGTGGAGAACGCCCGGCTATACGGACAGGCGGAACAGGCGGCGATCGCCTCGGAACGCAACCGGCTCGCGCGCGACCTGCACGACGCCGTTTCGCAAACCTTGTTTTCCGCCAGCCTGATCGCGGACGTGCTGCCCAAATTGTGGGAACGCGATCCTGAGACCGGCAAACGCAAACTGGATGAATTACGCGTGCTGACGCGCGGCGCGCTCGCCGAAATGCGCACGCTTCTGCTGGAACTGCGCCCCTCTTCGCTCATCGAACTGGACCTGGGAGATCTTCTGCGTCACCTATCCAATGCCTTCACGGGTCGCACCCGCATCCCGCTGACCCTGAACGTGGACGGCTTGACCGACCCTCCGCTCGAGGTCAAGGAGGCGGTCTATCGCGTCGTGCAGGAGTCGTTGAACAACATCAACAAACACGCCGAGGCTTCACAGGCATCCATTGATCTTCATCGTTCCGAAGATCGGATTCGATTGGAAATCCGCGACGACGGACGCGGCTTCGACCCGGGAAGCGTCTCACACGAAAGCCTGGGGTTGGGCATCATGCGCGAACGCGCCGAGTCCATTGGCGCGCAGTTTTTCATTCATACTGAGATCGGCGCGGGAACCCGCATCGAGTTAATTTGGAAGGACGGTCAACCATGACAGAACCGAAAACGATCCGCGTCATGCTGGTGGACGACCACGCGGTTGTCCGCAGCGGGCTTGCCACGTTCCTGATGACCTGCGACGACATGGAACTCGTCGGCGAAGCCTCCAGCGGCGAACAGGCGCTCGCAATGTGTCAGAAGGTAAAACCCGACGTGGTGTTGATGGACCTGGTCATGCCCGGCATGGACGGCGCGACCGCGACCCGCCTGATCCGCGAAGGATGCCCGGAAATTCAGGTCATCGCGCTGACCAGTTTCAAGGAACAGGATTTGGTGAAGGGCGCCTTGCAGGCGGGCGCGATCGGATATCTCCTCAAGGATATTTCCGCCGATGAACTGGCGAATGCGATCCGCGCCGCGTACGCGGGCAAACCCACGCTCGCTCCCGAAGCGGCGCAAGCGCTGATCCAGGCGGCGAGGCTGCCCGCCGAGAGGATCGGCTTCGACCTGACCGAACGCGAGCGCGAGGTGCTGGCGTTGATGGCGCAGGGATTGAACAACAATGACATCGCGGAACGATTATTCATCAGCCGTTCGACGGCGAAGTTCCACGTCAGCAGCATCCTCTCGAAACTGGGGTCAACGAGCCGCACGGAGGCGGTAGCCATCGCCTTGCAGAACAACCTGGTCAACTGACCAGTGGGAAAACCATTCACCCGGATAGCAGAAATTCTCCCCGGATAACCGATATGTCCGGGGAGTTTTCTTTGTACGATTAATGCAAGAAAGGATGGCAGATCAACCATGACTAAAATTCATCCTCGTCGTACCCCCTTGGGCGTCTTATTGATCGCGGGCTTCTATTTGTTTGGGGCGGTCGTTCTTTTGGTGGGCATGTTCACTAATCCAGTCGGGGTAAGCCGCACGATTGCGGATGCGCACGGTTTACCGCCCGCGTTCGACACGTTGATTCTGCCGGCGGTGGCTGTTCTTGCCGTTTTGATGGCTTACGGTCTTGTTACGGTCTCGCGTTGGGGTTTCTTCCTGACCGTGATCTACCTCGCCGCATTTGGTCTGGTCAGTTTGTGGCTGATGGTCGGAAATGTGCAACAACCGTACATCGGGAATGTGACCTGGTCCCTGTTGGCGCTGGTCTATCTGATCGTGAAGCGTAACGTTTTCCTGAAGACCGCTTGATAAGGAGAGCAGTCATGAACTACAACCCCGCTCTCAAATGGCTTGTCCCCGCGATCATTGTCCTGGCGTTCGTTGCCGCGCTGGCTGGTCTGTTGCCCGGCGAGGGACAACCCTACTCCCTGACCAACTTTCGCGGCGAGGAGGTGACCATCAACGCACGCGGACTGTATTACTGGGACACGGTCAGTTCCGCCGCCCAGATGCAAGCCAACGATCTGGCCACGCTGGCGCTTGGACTGCCCCTGCTGGCGATCTCCCTTTGGCTGGCGCTGCGCGGCTCCCTGCGCGGACGCCTGCTCCTGACCGGCACATTGGGGTTCATCCTCTACACCTATATCACAATGTGCTTCGGCGCGGCGTACAACAAACTTTTCCTGGTCTATGTGGCGCTGCTCAGCCTGAGTCTGTTCGCCTTCATCCTGAGCATGATGTCCTTCGACTTGAGGACTCTCGTGAATCAGTTCTCCGAGAAACTGCCGCGCGGCTGGATCGCCGGTCTGCTCTTCTTTGCCGCGGCATTTCTTTCACTGGCCTGGCTGGGGCGCGTCGCCGCGACCTTCGCACCCGATGCCATTCCCGCGCTGGAAAACACGACGAGCATGTTCATCCAAGCAATGGATTTGGGAATCATCGTGCCGCTGTGCGTGCTTTCGGGCATCCTGCTCCTGCGCCGCAGCGCCTGGGGCTACCTGCTGGCTTCGGTGGCATTGATGAAATTCCTGACGATGGGCATCGCCGTCAGCCTGATGAGTCTCAACATGGCTCGCATCGGCGTACCGATCAGCGCCGTGGAACTTGCCGTCTTCCCGGCGATTGCCGCGGCAAACCTGGTGATGGTGGCATTGCTGATCAAAAATATCAAGGAATGACGTGCTGTGAATACAAATGACAAAGGAGAAACAATGGATAAGAAGTTTGGTCTCTACATCGTTTTGGGAATGATCGTTGGAGCGATCTTTGGAGCATCCTTTGGTCCGGTCATTGGAAACCGTGTCCTTGGTGTTTTTGGAGGAGCAGTTGCCGGGATTTTCATTGGCTGGTTCATTGCCGCGGCGGTTCACGAAAAGACGACCCATAAGCGCAGTTAGAAATTGGAGAAGTGTCCAGGGTTCTGAATTCAAACGAGACGAAAAGGATGCGCCCATGAAACCTGCTCGCGTTTTGCTCGAAACCATTATTGTCACCGCTGTCACCCTGACGGGTATGTTGTTCCTCCCGTCCGCGAAACTTCTTTTTGCCCTGCTCCCAGTGGCATACCTGCTCATCGAACGCCGCCTCCGCAAGCGGTCGTGGGGCGATCTCGGCTTCAAGGGTCGAACCTTTTGGGCGGATTTGCGCGCCAACTGGATTTTGTTCGTGTTCATGGGATTCGTGATCCAACCTGCAACCGCGCTATGGGCAAAAACGTATTTCCCCGAATTTCTTCTGCACATCCAGGCGCGGCTGCCTTTTGAAGATGGAATGAGCTGGGGCATCCTCCTGCCGCTGCTCGCGATTTCACTGATCGGCGAGGAGATGACCTATCGCACGTTGATCCAGGGTCGGCTGTCTCAATTCATTGGAACACCGGCAGGGATCGGCGTGGCGTCGCTTCTGTTTGGGCTGGCACACTTTGCCCCGGGACCGGGACTCGTCGTATTGACCGATGTCGGGCTGATCGTCGTTTCCTCCCTGTTCTATGGCATGATGTTCGCCCGCCGCAACAACCTGTGGGTGGTCTGGCTGGCGCATCTGTCAGGCGATATTTTCGGGTTGATCATTTTGGCTTCGGTCTAACGATGACGCGCATCACCATCTTCGGCGCGGGTTCCCAGGGCGACATCCAGCCTTGTATCAGGCTGGGTAAAGGTTTGCAGGGAGCAGGTCTGCAAGTGCTCCTGGCGGCTCCGCAAAACTTTGCCGGTTCGATCCAGGCGGAAGGGCTGCCCTTCCATCCTTTGCACGGCGACGTTCAGCAGATCATGGCAAGCGAGACCGGGCAGGAGTTCATGGACAGGGGAGATACAAACCCGATCCGCTCCATCCTCGCCATGCGGAAGATGCTCGGTCCGATCGCGATCCAAATGGCGGAGGACGCGCTGGAAGCCTGCCGCGGCGCTGACGCGCTCATCACCCTGGCTGTGTTCGCCCCGTTCGGAAGAACGATTGCCGAGATACGCGGCATCCCGCTTTTGCTCCTCGAGCCGACTCCGGTGCTGCCGACCGGGGATTTCCCTGCTCCCGGGTTTCCCATTCAAAAGAACATGGGCAGATTGCTCAATCGCTTCTCTGGCTTTGCGATGCTGGAGGTGATCTGGCAGTGGTATCGCCCCTTCGTGAACGAATTTCGTGGACGTTTTGGATTACGACGATCAAGCGGTTCAGACTTCCATCACATTCTGGTTTCCACACCCCTATTGGGCGCCTACAGCCCGACGGTGATCCCGCATCCACGGGACTGGTCGGATAACGTCCATATCACTGGATATTGGTTTCAGGATAATCCCCAGGAATGGCATCCTTCCGTTGAATTGGAAACTTTTTTGGAGAAAGGCGAAGCGCCGGTCTATGTCGGCTTTGGCAGTATGGCGGGACGTAATCCTGAACACTTTGCAAGGATCGTGATCGAAGCATTGGAAGGAAGCGGCGAAAGAGGTGTGATCGCCACCGGCTGGGGCGGCATGAACGTGATGAAAGTTCCAAAGAATGTGTTCGTTCTGGACTCCGCGCCGCACGGCTGGCTGTTCCCGCGCATGTCGGCGGTGGTGCATCACGGCGGCGCAGGCACGACCGCGGAGGGATTGCGCGCCGGCAAACCCACCGTGATCGTTCCCTTTATCGTGGATCAACTCTTTTGGGGAAAAAGAGTCCAGGCATTGGGCGCTGGATCGAAGCCGATCCCAGCCAAAGGGTTGACTGCGGACAAATTGGCGGAGGCAATTCAAAGGGCGGTCAGCGATGCGGAAATCAGGCGAAGGGCGGAGTCGATCGGGAAGGTGATCCGCTCGGAGGATGGAGTCGGCAACGCAGTAAAAATCGTCAAAGGATATTTGGGAGCATGAACATGAACGAAGATTACCAGATCATCCCCTTTCCAAAAATCCGCCGCTTGATGGTGGACGGCGGGCGACTGGCGCGTCAGAAGCACCTGATCCATGGGTTGGTTGAAATGGACGTTACCGATGCGCGCCGCTCGATCCGCGAACACAAGGCGAGGACCGGCGAGGCGCTTTCGTTTACCGCGTTCGTCATGGCATGTGTGGGACGGGCTGTGGACATGAACAAGCACATGCAGGCGTATCGAACCTGGTTCGAGAAACTTGTGATCTACGAAGATGTGGACGTGAACACCATGTTCGAAGTTGAAGTGAATGGGCGCAAGATCATCCGTCCGCACATTATTCGGGCTGTGAACAAAAAGTCTTTGCGAGACATCCATGAAGAGATTCGAGCTTTCCAGACCGAACACGAGCGGGGACGTGAGGCGAATTTCATTGGATGGTTTGTCCTGTTGCCCGCATTCATCCGGCGATTCTTTTTGAGCGTTCTTTTCAAGAGTCCGAAGTTGTTGAAGGAAATGAACGGCACGGTCTCCCTGACAGCGGTGGGCATGTTCGGCGCGGGAGGCGGCTGGGGCATTCCCGCCTCCAACCACACGCTCCAGATCACGCTGGGCGGCATTTCCGAAAAGCCTGTTCTGATCAATGGTCAATTGCAGAACCGCGAGTTCCTATGCGTGACGATCAGCATTGACCACGACGTTGTGGACGGCGCTCCGGCGGCGCGCTTCATCCAAAGACTGAAGGAACTTGTCGAAAGTGGTTATGGCATTGATGAATTTATCAAGGAGGCACGATGAAACTGGATTTGGATTTCATTCGAAACTTGCAGGAAAAACCGGAACCCTTAAGGTGGATAAGACTCTTTAGAGTTGAAAAAGGGTCAGAATAAGTTGGTGTAATTTGTTAAGGTTGATCTCGACAAACTCGATCCATCGGAGTTTAT
>JAANMT010002032.1_pt1 | contig 18052 bp, 14 predicted proteins | sample 7279711 | NCBI WGS metagenome assembly JAANMT01 (sample SAMN14094538, study PRJNA606508) | bioreactor metagenome | isolation source: A lab-scale SPAN reactor treating ammonium-rich wastewater day 1 | place: Ireland: Galway | collected 2017-01-16 | reverse complement strand
GTCGATCCGGAACTCGACGCCTGGTTGGACTCTTCACAGGCAGCGCTCGACCCGGACGAGCGTGCCCAACTCTATTCCCTGATCCAGCAGCGTATCATGGATCAGGCACTCATTCTGCCCGTCCGCGATGTCACAAATCTGAATGGGTACCAGCCGGGGCTTCAGGGGCTGCATTTCGACGCGCAGGGCTTCTTCCCCTATCTCGCCGACCTGGAGCCAGCCGGGCAGCAGTAGGCCGGGCAAGCCATGATCCGCTACGTCATCCGCAGGCTGGCAGGTGTGCTCGTATCGCTCTGGGCGGCGGTGACGCTGGCGTTCCTGGCCATTCACCTGGTGCCCGGTGATCCACTCGACGCCGCCCTCTCCCAGGCAACCGTCCCCTCCAGCGTAATTGAGCAACGCCGTGAGGCGCTTGGCCTTGATCGTCCCCTCGTTGCCCAGTACGGGCGCTATCTCGGCAGCCTTGTGCGAGGCGATCTGGGCCTTTCCTGGGTGGGCGGACAGCCGGTCTCCCTGATGATCGGCCAGCAGCTCCGCCCGACGGCTTCACTTGCGCTGGCCGGGGTCTCAGTGGCGATTGTTGTCGGGCTGGCGTTAGGCCTGGGGGCCGCCCTGGGGCAGGGGGGGTGGCTTGGCGAGGCCAGCCGGGGTGTGACGGGTGTGGCGCTCGCCCTGCCGGTGATGTTTTCCGGCACGCTGATTGTGTGGGTCTTCGCCATCTTGCTGGGGTGGCTCCCGGCAACAGGCCAGGGCAGTCTTGCTCATCTGGCGCTGCCTGCCGTCGCTGTGGGCCTCAGTTCTGCCGGCGGCATCGCCCGCACCGTCGAGGCAGGCGTGTGGGAGGCAATGCGCCAACCCTTCATGCCGACAGCCTTCGCCAAGGGGTTACGCCGCTGGCAGGCGATGATGCGCCATGCGCTGCGCGTCGGGCTGCTGCCTACCCTCGACATCATCGCCCTTCAGTTTGGCTTCCTGCTTGGCGGCGCAGTTGTCGCGGAGAGCGTCTTTGCCCGCCAGGGCGTTGGGCGGCTGCTGCTTACTGCCGTGCTCAACAAGGACCTGCCAGTCGTGCTGGGGGTAGTCGTGCTCTCCGCAGTGGCCTACGGGGTACTCAACCTCATCGCTGATGTAGCCAAAGCCTGGCTCGACCCGCGCATCCGGTACGACGTACCATGAAGGCGACCCGCCTGTGGACCTTTTGGTTGGCGGTTGTCGCCGCGATTGCGCTCTTGGCGCTCCTCGCGCCGTGGATCGCGCCGTTCGAGCCCAACAGTTCACAACCGGAGAATCAATTCCAGCCGCCTGGGCGCACACACTGGCTCGGCACCGACCATATTGGTCAGGACGTCTTGAGCCGGACCATATGGGGAGCGCGCAACAGCCTGGCGGCAGCTCTGCTTGCCACCCTGGTTGCTACCGCTTTCTCGGTCGCGGCAGGTGGGATGGCAGGGACGGTTGGGCGCAGCATCGATTGGTTGCTGATGCGTGGCGCGGACGTGCTGCTTGCCTTTCCTGGCCTATTGCTGGCGCTGGCCCTGGTCGCCATACTGGAGAGTGGCCCGGTGCAGGCGGCAATAGCCGTCGGCATCGCCCTCGCGCCGGTTTACAGTCGCCTGGTGCGTGCTTCAATCCTGGCCGTCCGCACTCGCTCGTTTATCGAGGCAGCGCGTACGCTCGGAGGCGGCCCACTCTGGGTGTTCCGCCGTCATATTCTGCCCAACATTGCCGGGGAGCTGATTGCCTACGTGACAGTGATCTATGCCTGGTCACTGCTTAACATGGCTGCGCTTGACTTTCTCGGAGTGAGCGGTGGCCCTTCGACTCCAACCTGGGGGCGGATGCTGAGCGAGGGACGTACCTACCTGCGCGTCGCCCCCTGGATCGCGCTTGCGCCAGGGGTCATGCTGACGCTCTCCGTGCTGGCTGTGCTGGGTCTCAGCGAGGCGTGGCGGCGCAGTCTGCCCGGGGGCCCACCGCGCGCATAGCAAACGAAAAATGTCGCCAGGGGATGGCGACACTTTTCGTTGAGGAGGAGAAGAAGGCGTCCGCACCTCTAACTTATCACAATCTTGACCCAGGTATATTGACGCGAATTGTTCGCCTACCCTACGCCAAGCCTACGTTGTGCTGCGTCAGAGGTTTGCAGGCGCTCTCGGCGGCACGCTATACTTGCCGGAAACGTTCTGGTGATGATTAGGAGTAGCACGCGGCCATGCGTCGCATAATTGGCCTTCTGCCGCTGGTTGGATTGCTCATGTTCCCCGGCGCAGCGCAGCTCGAAGCGTTGGCGCAGGCTGATCCGGACCCGCAGGTGGATGCGATCCTCGCGGCCATGACCCCGGCTGAGCGCGTTGGCCAGCTCTTCATCGTGAATGCCTATGGGCCTGACGTCAGTCCAGACTCTGAAATTGCCACCCTCATTACCGACTATCACATAGGGGGCGTCGTCCTCCTTCGTCAGAATGACGTCTTTGCTGCCGATGAGGACGCGCCTGGCCAGTTGTATCGACTCACCTCGTCCTTGCAGCGGCTGAACGCTGGCCTGGAACTGCTGCCCCCCGATAGTGGCGAGGAGACCCAGACGCCGGCATCTCCGGTCACTAGTGCCTCGCCCGGCTACGTCCCGCTGTTCATTGGCGTTGAGCACGAGGGCAGTGGGGCGACGCACACTCACGTTCTTTCCGGCCTGACGCCAATGCCGAGCAACATGGCGCTTGGGGCTACCTGGAACCCGGCCCATGCTGAGGCGGTCGGGCAAATCGTCGGCCAGGAGCTTGGCGCGATGGGTGTCAACTTGCTGCTTGGCCCTCCCGCTGACGTCGTCGAAATCCCGCAGCCGTCTGCCGCAGGCGATCTGGGCTCCCGCGCCTTTGGCGGTGAGCCATACTGGGTCTCAGAGATGACGGCTGCCTACGTTCGCGGTGTCCACGAGGGCAGCGAGGGCCGCGTCGCCGTCGTTCCGCGCCATTTCCCGGGTTCAGGCGGCGCTGACCGACTCGCATCCGTCGAGATTCCAACTGTGCGGCGCTCGCGGGACCAGCTCACCCAATTCGACCTCAGGCCATTCTTCGCCGTGACCGGCAATGCGCGCGACACACTCTCAGTAGCCGAGGGATTGCTGGTCGGGCACATCCGGTACCAGGGTTTTCAGGGCGACAACCTCCGCGCGACCACGCGTCCCATCAGCTTCGACGCGGTTGCCCTCCAGAGCCTCATGTCGCTTGCGCCCATCGGCGAGTGGCGCGCGGCAGGCGGGCTGCTGATCAGTGACTCGCTTGGCCTGCGTGGTGTCCGTCGCTTCTACGATCCCCAAGAGGTGGTTTTTCCGGCCCGGCGGGTTGCCCTGGATGCTTTCGGGGCCGGGAACGACATCCTCTACCTGGGTGACTTCGCTGCCAGTCCAAATGCCACCCAGATGGCAACCGTCACTGACACCATCAGCTACTTTGTGCAGCGCTATGAAGACGATTCAGCCTTCCGCGATCAGGTTGACCGCGCCGCTAGGCGCATCATCCGGGCCAAGCTGAACCTGTATGGCCAGTTCTCGCAGGAGGGCGTGATCCCCCCGGAGGATGGCCTGGCTGCGCTCGGAAGCCAACGCGAGCAGACCTTCGAAGTGGCCCGTAACGCGCTGACACTTCTCTTTCCGGACCAGGCCGAACTGCTGGTGTCGCCACAGAGGGGCGAGACAATCACCATCTTCACCGATACTCGCACCGTCCGCCAATGCAGTGCCTGCCCTGAACGTCCCCTGATCCCTGTGGATGCGCTGCGCTCAACCCTGCTGCGCCACTACGGCCCCAGCGCTGTCGGGCTGATCAGCTTTGGCGATATGTACGCTTTCAGCTTCGAAGAGCTTGACAGCTATATGCGGCTAGGCCCGCAACCGCCGGCGGAAGGTGAAGATACACCACCGGAGCCTGACCTTCTACCATTCGCTCTCAGCACAAGCGAGTGGGTTGTGTTCGTCATGATCGACGTCAACCCTGATGTGCCTGCTTCCGATGTTGTCAAGCGTTTCCTTGCCGGGCCACCCGTCAGCCCTGATGCGCATATTGTCGTCCTGGCGATGGGTGCACCCTACTATCTCGACTCGACCGAGGTCAGCAAGCTGGCGGCCTATTACGCTCTCTACGGCCACGCCGAACCGTTCATTGACGTGGCGGCCAGGGCGCTCTTCCAGGAAGTGTCCCCGGCAGGCGCTTCGCCGATTTCCGTTAACGCCATTGACTACGACATCCTCCGCGCAACTTCGCCAGATCCAGGCCAGGTAATCAGCCTGACCTATGCGGTGGAGGGCGCGGAAGTCGCTGAGACAGCGACGCCTGGGATGGCGCAGTTGCCCCAGCAGGGCGATACCCTGCGTCTGACGACTGGCGTGATTGTGGACTGGAATGGCAACCCCGTTCCCGATGGCACGCCTGTCGAGTTTGCGCAGAACTATATGAACGAGGGCCTGCGCTCAACGCAAACCTTCACCTTTGACGGGGTGGCCCAGGCTAATGTTCTGCTCGACCGGCCTGGCGAACTGCGCATCACTGTGTCCAGTGGTGAGGCGCTCAATTCGGAAGTGCTGCGCCTGGTGGTATCAGAGACGGGCAGCGCCGAGATCGCCGTCCTTCCGCCCGACATTGTCCCAACCATCACCCCTACACCTACTGTCACCCCCGAGCCGCAGCCAACTGAGTCGGTCGAGCCGACTGTAACCTCCTTCCCACCGGAAGAGTCAACTGGTACCCGGGCACGTGTGGGCTTTGGTGACTTGTTCCTTGCCGTGGTTGGTCTGACCGTGATCGGCGCGCTGATATTTGTCATCGGCTTCACCCGCCGTGACCTGAACTACGGTCTGCTGATGGCGCTGCCGGCGCTGGTTGTAGGACTGCTGGCGTACAACTACTACGCCTTACATCTGCCCGGTGCACTGATGTGGCATGGCTGGGTGGGTCAAAGTCTGGGAGCGAGTACGGCGGCGTGGCTGGGGGGGGTGTTTGGCCTGGGAGCAGCCAAGCTGCTCGTCTACACCTGGAACCGCTGGATCGTGATTGCCTTACGGAACCGGCAGCGCCGGTGAGAGAAGCGTCACTACCACTGCGATGGCAAAAAGGCCCAGAGCGGCAAGCGCGAGAGCACGGTTGACAGGCGCAACCCGCGCAATGGTCCCCTGCTCCATGTGATCGGGCCACAGCCCGAGCGGGCTGGTCGAGAGCAGCATGTCACGCAGCACCTCGACGCCCGGCGGGCGGTCGTCCGGATGCATGGCCATCGCCCACAGGGTAACCTGCTCGGTGCGCAGGCTGAGCTGTGGGTTGATGGAGCGTGGGGGCACAAGTGATACGGGCCTCAGGAAGCGTGTCTTGGCTTCAACGGGCGGCTCGTTGGTGAGCAGATGGTACAGGGTTGCGCCCAGCGAGTAGATGTCTGAGCGAGGGTCGGTGTGCCCGGTATCGCCCCCATACTGCTCCAGCGGAGTGTACAGCGCCGTTCCGCGCCCCTGCAGGACCGTGATCGTCCGCGCGTCGTCGGGGGCCATTAGCTTCACCAGCCCAAAGTCCACCAGCTTGATCACACCCTCAGGTGTCAGCTTGATATTGGCCGGTTTGATGTCACGGTGAAGCACTGGCGGGTCTTGGCTGTGCAAATAGAGCAGCGCATCACAGAGTTGCGCCGCCCAGTTGAGCACCTGCTGCTCTGGGGTGAACCGGTTCTTGCTCTTTGCCTCCTCGATCCGCTGCCGCAGATCATCTCCTGGCACGAAGTCCATCACCAGGTAGTCGCGGTCACCCTCGTTGAAGAAATCTGACACTTTGGGCAAGTTCGGATGATCGAGGCGCGCCAGGATGCTGGCCTCGCGATGGAACTGCTGGCGGGCCTGCTCCTGTTGTACCGGGGAACTGGCAGGGTCGACCTGGACTTCCTTGATCGCGCAGAAGCGTCCTTCCAGACGCAGGTCTTCCGCGCGATAGATCGAGCCCATGCCTCCCTGGCCGACCGTCTCGATTATCCGGTAGCGGTCACGCAGTATGCTGTCCGGCGGGAGCGGAGGCAGCAATTGGATTCTCCTCACTGCCTGCGGGCAACACTCCGCAGTACAGTCTCCTTGTCAGAAAAACAATCCGGGCGGTGATGCGGACGCTGGATGTTTTTGCTGGCTGGTGATGGTTCCTATATAGTTTACATCATTTCCGACCAATTGACAGGGCGGAGTATTCCTGCCCGGAAGGTTTGTCAAGGGGGCCACCGGTGGCGGAACAACCTGCTGACGACAGAGACATGCCTGTGCTGATGATCCTGGATGGCCCGATGCGCGGCCAACAGTGGGTAATGCGTGGCGATGCCCTAACACTTGGGCGTGGGGGTCACTGCGATATAGTCATCCCGGAACGCCGCGTCTCGCGCGAGCACCTCCGCATCTGGCGTGACGGTGCGCGCTACCTCATTGACGATCTTAACAGCAAGAATGGGACCCACCTCAATGCCGAGCGGCTTGAGGATGTGCAGGAGTTACGTGAAGGCGACGAGATTCAGGTTGCGTTGTGCGTCAAGCTCAAGTTCGTCGGTGCGGAGGCAACTGTCCCCCTGACTGTCGAGGAACTTGACCGCCCAGGGCATGGGCTGGTTGTTGACCCGCATACCCGCCAGGTCCTCATCAACGGTGCGCCGCTCGACCCGCAGCTCTCGCTCTACCAGTACCGCCTGATCGAGTTATTGGTCGAGAGCGGGGGTGGCGTCTGCACGCGTGACGATGTGGTGCGCGCGGTGTGGCCGGAAGCCGTCGAGGAGGGAGTCAGCGAGCAGGCAATCGATGCTCTCGTCCGCCGGTTGCGTGACCGGCTAGCCGAAGTCGATCCCCTCCACCAGTATATTGTGACGGTGCGTGGGCACGGATTTCGCCTCCAGCAGCCGGGTGGCGCTGGCTGAGGGTCACTTGCGCTTCGCGCTGGGACGGGCGAAAGTCACATACTCGTCGCGGATCAGGTTGCGGCTATCTACCTCAAGTATCTGCAGCAGTTCACCGATTGCCTCAGCCTTCTGCTCGGCGTCGCGCAATGACCACGTCCGGCTCTTGATCTCCAGGAAGTAACCATCCTCCTCTGGCTCAAGCAGCCGGTCGACGTTAACGTAGAGCCTCATCCCCCTGTAATCGATGTGCCAGCGTCGCCGCTCTTTGGTGATCGTCTGCTCGCTCTCCGCCTGCACATACTCGCGGTAGAAGCGCAGGGGGCGCGTTGCCGGGGCGATATAGCGCGAGCGCGAGAGCAGGATCGCATTCGCAAACTCGCGTTCCTTGCCGCCCTCGGTGAGCGTCAATCGTGTGCGTACGCCAGTGACCTCATCCCGCTCGTCGATGAAGTCGTCCTCGCGGTAGCGCACCCGGTAATGATCGGGAGGCCCAAACTCGAAGTAGGTGTCATATTGCCGGTAGTGCGAGTACCGGTCGACGCTGATCTCAGGCAGGTCCAGCATGGCCTCAACGCGTGCCGGGTCTTCCAGCCGCGCTTTGACCTGTACCTCGAAGCTTTCTTCCTGTTGCAGCTCGCCAATCGCCAGCAGCTTCGAGACGATGTCGTCCTCCCGGGCAATCAGGAAAGCATCGATCTGGCGCGCCACCTCGGTCGCCTGTGCCAGGAGATCGTCCGTGTCGAGTGTCAGCAATTCCCGGTCACGCATCAACCACTGCCCACTGACCAAAACGTCCTTGACGTCGGTGCTCTTGGCCGCGTAGACTATGCGTGCGTACACTGCGTCCGGGCTGCGCTCGAAGATGGGCAGGTTGTTGAGTGTGCTCAGGTCGAGAATGGCGAGATCTGCCTGCTTGCCCGGCTCCAACGACCCAGTCAGGTGGTCGATGTGCAGTGCCCGCGCCCCCATGATCGTCGCCATCTCCAACGCCTGGCGGGCGGGCAGCGTGGTTGGATTGTCGGTAGCCACCTTCGCCAGCAGCGCAGCTAGCCTCGTCTCTTCGAACATGTCCAGGTCGTTGTTGCTGGCCGGGCCGTCGGTCCCGATCCCGACGTTCAGCCCTAGCTCCAGCATGCGCCCCACTGGCGCAATGCCGCTTGCCAGCTTCAAGTTGCTTGTCGGGTTATGCGCCACGCCCGCGTGGTGGTGCAACAGCGTGTGCATCTCCCCTTCGTCGATGTGCACGCAGTGGGCTGCGATCACCTTGGCGTCGAACAGGTTCTGCTTCTTGACCCACGGCACAACCGGCATGCCATACGACTCGCGCCAGTCCTGCACCTCCTGCGCTGTCTCGCTGATGTGGATGTGGAGCGGCACGTCGAACTCAACGGCCAGCGCGGCGCAAGCCTGGAGAATTTCAGGAGTACACGTATAGGGGGCGTGCGGGGCCACAGCGGGAACGATCAGCGGGTGGCCCTTCCATTTCTCCAGGAATTCGCGGCAGACGGCCAGCCCGGCCTCGTAGCTCTCCGCGTCGGGCGAGGGAAATTTGAGGATTGTCTGCGCGCATACAGCCCGCATCCCCGCCTGCGCGGTTGCGGCTGCCACGCTGTCCTCGAAGTAGTACATGTCTGCGAAGGCTGTCACCCCTGAACGGATCATCTCTGCGCAGCCGAGCAGGGTTCCGAGCCGCACGAAATCCGGGTTGACGAACTCGCGTTCAACCGGCATCATGTAACCGATCAGCCACACATCGAGCCGCAGGTCGTCGGCCAGCCCGCGCAGTAAGGTCATCGGCGCGTGAGTGTGAGCATTGATCAGGCCGGGGATGAGGGTCAGACCGGTGCAGTCAATCGTCTCGGCTGCGCGGTGATGGCTCAGCACTGTCTCGCCTGGACCTACCGCCAAGATCGAATCGCCCCGGATGGCGACTGCGCCATTTGGGATGACGGTGTATGATTGGTCCATTGTTACGACGGTGCCATTCGTCAGGATCGTGTCGGCTGGTATCATTTGGCCTCCGGCGTCTGCTATTACCGTCAATTATAGCGGTTGGCATTACTACCTTTCCACAAAGGGGACAAGGGCCTGTGGGACTCTCGCGCACGTACCGCCTTGTCGAAGGCGGCCTGGTTGCCCTGTTCTTCATCCAGGCGGCGCGCGTCGTGTTTGCGTCGCTTCTTGCTATGACGCGCGCTGCGCTCAGCACCGGTCAGGTTGACCTGCTATTTGTCAACGGCCACCTGTTCCTGGTGGTGGCTCTCGTGATGCCCTGGTTCGCGCCGCGCCTGAGAACTGTTCTTCCGGCAACGCTCAGCATGAGCGCGATCGTTGTCGCGTTCTGCCGGGTGGCCATCGCCATCCAGATTCCGGCTGTTCAGCTCTACGCTGGCCTGGCCGTGCTCGGTGCAGGGGGGGTGTATTTTGCCTCTCTGCTTCGTGCGAACTGGCGAAGCTGGATCGCTGTCTGGATAGTTGGCCTCACCGTTGACCAGCTCGTCCGCGCGCGTGACACGTTCGACCTATCGCTGCGCGCCTGGGTCGAACTCCCCGTCAGAGGAGTCAACTTCGCCGTCCCCTGGATTGTCTTCCAATTGGTCCTTTCGCTCGCCCTGGTGGTTGCCAGCCGCCTTGCCCGGCGCTCGGCACGCACCGAGCCGTACGAGCCCGCTTTCCTCACCATGTGGGGCGGGTTGGCCTTTGGTGGGTTCCTTGCAGTCGAGCTGATCGCCCTTGCCATGCCGAACGTCGTTGCCCGCTGGGCGTCAGTGCCGTATGCGGGGCTGGTTCCCTGGCTGGCGGTCGTCACCGCTCTGCCGCTGCTCCCTTCGGTGCGCCGCTTGATGGGCGAGACGCTCGGGCTGTTCGCCGACCGGCTGCGCGGCTGGGTGTGGCTTGCCCTGCTCTTGATGCTGATCGTCGTCGGCAACCGCCTTACCGGTCTTGGCGCGGCAGGCGCGGTGACCGTCGCGCAGCTCATGGCCGTGCTGCTGTTGTGGTGGATTCCGGGACCTGCCGACCCGCAAGAGATCGAGCAGGTGGGGCCGTCGCTCAGCGTGGGCCTGTTTGCAATGGTTGGTCTTGTATATGCCTACAGCCTCGCCTTCGAATACGCGAGCGTGCTGCCCTGGCTCAGGGATCAGGGATTGGTTGTCGTCCTGCTCGCTGCCGGGCTGCTTGGCCTGCCGCGCCTGCTGTGGCGCGAGTCCGATCCGTGGCTGGCGCGTTCGGCCATGCCACGCGGGGTTGCAGTTACTTTCGTTGCGCCGGTGTTTGTGGCGGGACTTCTGCTCGGGGGCCTCAACGGCGATCACGTTTCTCGCCCGTTGGGTAACACGCTGCGGGTGGCAACCTATAACCTCAACAGCGGTTATGACGCTGACGGACAATTCCAGCTTGAGCTGGCTGCTCGCACGATTGAGGCCAGCCTCGCTGACGTCGTCCTCCTGCAAGAGGTCGATACCGGGCGGCCACTCAGCTATGGCGCGGACCAGGTGCAGTTTCTCGCGCGCCGCCTGGGAATGACGTCTGCCTTCGTGCCGACGGTCGAGCAAGTGCACGGCCTGGCCATCCTCTCGCGCTGGCCGCTGGATGTCTCCAGCCTTGCCCTGTCTGGCTCCGGAGAGCAGCTTGCTGCGCTTGGCGGGCGCCTGGTCGATCCGGCCACAGGCCGCGCAGTGCTGTTTGTATGTACCCGCCTGGCCCCAGCTGAGGAAGAGGAGCGGCTGCAGCAGCTTGCCCTGCTGGTCGGCTTCGTTGGGGATGCCTCGCCCGTCGTCCTGGCAGGGGATCTCGGCGCGCCGCCTGACGACCAGGTCTATCGTCAGCTCGTTTTCAGCGGCTTCGCTGACCCCGACACAGTGCTGGGTATTGAGCGTGGCTACACGTACCCGGCCCACAATCCCACTGTCCGCCATGATTACGTGCTCTTCCGTGACTTAGTGCCGCTCGACTCGCGGCAGGTAGATAGCCTGGCATCCGACCACCGCCTCGTTGTCGTCGAGGTAGGCTGGCCTCAGCCATAAGCCTGCGCCTTCGCCCGCCGCAGCGCTTCGTCCAGCGGCAAGAGCGGTGCACTCAGCAAGGCGAGCGCCCTGTCCAACCGCAGCGTTAGCACGCGCGGACGGCCCGGCGCGGCCTCGGCAACGCTCGCCGGGCTGGCTACAGTTGCCGGATCGTAACCGAGTGCCTCAAGCAGCGCGCACCCCAACTCCCAGCGACTCACCGCCACCGGCCCGGCCACATTCAGCAGCCCGGTCACTGGGCGGGCGGCCAGTTCCAAGAGTGCCTCTGCCAGGTTCCAGGCCCAGATCGGCTGGCGCACCTCGTCACTGAAGAGCCTTACCGTTTGGTCTGCCGCGAGAGATTCCAGCATCCAGGCGACCTGCTGGTTGTCGGGCGTGAGATCGTAGATCAGGCTCGTCCGTACGACGAGGCAGCCATCGTATGCGGCAAGGAAGTACCGCTCATTCTCGGCTTTGACGTGCCCGTATGGGGTCAGTGGGGTAGGGGGATCGGTCTCATCGTAGGGGGAGCGGGAGCCATCGTATACCATGTCGCTTGAAAGGGCGATCAGGCGGCAGCCAGCCGTGCGCGCTGCCTCGGTGATGTGCTGCGCTGCTGCCTGGTTTGTCCTCGCCATGTCCGTGCTGCGATCGGACGTTGCCGCGTGAATGATTACATTGGGTTGTGTTGAGAGCACCAGTTCGAGCGCTGCTTCCCGGTTCCTCAGGTCGAGTTGTGCGGGCTTCCCGCCGCCTATCTCCGGGCTGTGCAGGTACGTGCCTGTCGTCTCCCAGGAGCTGGCGGCCAATGCAGAGAGCGGGCGACCCAGGTTGCCACTGGCCCCGGTAATCAGCAGGCGGCCCATCGTGTGCTCAGTACCCATCCGCCACTTCGAGCATCTTCAGTGTGTCGCGGGCGGCAGCCTGGGCTGCGGCCTGTTTGCTGGGGCCGGTGCCCTGACCATATAACTTGCCGTCGATGAAAACCCCTACAGTGAACTCCTTGGCATGGTCGGGCCCACGGCTGTCAACGGTCTGGTAAAGCGGCGTAAGTCCCAGATGAGCCTGGCTCCACTCCTGGAGCTGGCTCTTGGCATCCTTGTCTAACTCCAGCCGCACGATGTCGCCCAGCGCTGCGTCGAAGAGTGGCCCGCTGTATACGCGTACCGCGTCAAGACCCTGGTCGAGGTAGAGCGCACCCATCAGCGCTTCGAACACAGCACAAAGGTTCGTAGTGCGCTGCCTCCCGCCGCTTTCTTCCTCCCCGCGTCCGAGCAGCAGGGCCTCACCGACGCGTGTTTGCTCGGCGAAATGCGCCAGCGTTTCGGTCCTCACCAGTGCTGCCCGCAGCCTGGTAAGCCGTCCCTCTGGCGCTTCCGGGAAACGGTGGTAAAGAAGTTCTGCGCTAACGAAGTCCAGCACAGCGTCTCCCAGAAACTCCAGGCGCTCGTTGTCTTCCAGACCTCTGTCGGGATGCTCGTTGAGGTAGGAAGGGTGGGTCAGCGCGCGCAACAGAAGTGATTGATCGTGGAAGGTGATTCCCGTCAGTTCCTGAAGCTGGCGCGGGTTGATCTCGGCCATCGCAAGCCCCTGCGAAGAGCAAGTGGTGTTAACCGTCAAACGCCTTGAAGATCACCACGGCGTTGTGGCCGCCGAATCCAAAGGAGTTGCTGGCCGCTGCACGGATCGGGTGACTCCGCGCCTCGTTTGGCACATAGTCGAGATCACACTCCGGGTCCTTCGTGCCGAAGTTGATCGTCGGTGGGACGATGCCGTCGCGGATGGCTTGCAGGCAGAATACGGCCTCCAGCGCGCCGGTTGCGCCCATGCAGTGACCGGTCATGCTCTTGGTCGAGCTGACCGGGATGTCATACGCGCGCCGGCCCATCGCCAGCTTGATCGCCTTCGTTTCCGAGACGTCGTTAAGCGGTGTGCCGGTTCCGTGGGCATTGATGTAGTCAATCTCGTCAGGGTTCATTTGCGCACTTTCAAGCGCTTGCCGGATAGCCAGCGCGCTCCCCGAACCGTCCTCTGTCGGCGCGGTGATGTGGAAGGCATCCGCGGAGGAGCCATATCCCACAAGCTCGCCCCAGATCTCGGCCCCACGCGCTTTGGCGTGCTCCAGGCTTTCGAGTACCAGCACCGCCCCGCATTCGCCCATCACCAGCCCATCGCGCTCGGCGCTGAACGGTGACGGTGTGTGATCGTCGCGTGGCGTGTAGGCTCCGATCCGGAGGAAGGCGCCGACGCTCAGCGGCGTGATCGCTGCTTCCGCCCCGCCCACCAGGAACGTGTCTGCCATTCCAGCGCGGAGCAGGATCGCGGCAATCCCAATGCCGTCGCTTGCTGAGGCGCAGGCCGAACCGACGCTGAATGATGTCCCGCGCAGCCCATGTGCGATGCTCACCGTCCCGGCTGCACCATTCGTCATGATGCGTGGGATAGCAAACGGGCTGAGGCGGCGTGGCCCCTCCTCGAGCAGCGTCTTCGACTGCTCAAACAGGGTGTCAATTCCGCCGACCCCGCTGCTGATGATCACGCCGATGCGCGTACTGTTCTCCTCGGTTATCTCCAATCCGCCGTGTACCAGCGCAGCCTGGGCCGCGGCGTTGCCCAGCCATTCAAACCGGTCCTGCCGCCGCACCTCACGCGGGTCGAGCACGGTAGCTGGGTCGAAGTCCTTGATCTCGGCGGCGATCTTGATCGAAAAGTCGCTTGTGTCGAAGAACGTGATCGGGCCAACGCCTGACCGGCCCTCGACCAGGTTCTGCCAAGTCTCTTCAGCAGACAATCCAAGAGCGGATATTGCTCCAAACCCGGTAACGACGACTCGGTGCATGGCGGCTCTGTTCCTTTCTCTCGATGCTCTATGGTGCCAGGGATCGATGATGGTGCTGTTACTTCGTCGAGCGGCGTCCCGCGTCGGTGTCTTCTGGGGTGGGGTGGTAGTGACCTTCTACCCAGACGCTGCCGTCCGGCCCCACCTCCTTCTTCCAGATTGGGACAATCTCTTTGAGCCGGTCAATGCCGTACCGTGCTGCTTCGAAGATGCCCTCGGTGCGGTGGCCCGCCGAGCAGGCCACCAGCACGGTTGTCTCACCGATGTGAAGCTGGCCGGTACGCTGCACAATCGCGATCCCCTGCACCTTCGGGTACCGTGCGCGGATCTCGCTCGCTACCTGGCGCAGCTTGGCGTCGGCCATCGCTTCGTAGGCTTCGTAGACCAGATGCTTGGTTGCCTTGCTACCAGCCGTCACGCCGCGCACTGCTCCGGTGAAGATGCACACGCCCCCCGTTTCGGGTCGCGTGATCGCGGCCACGATGGTATCTATATCAAGTGGATCGGGAGTGACGGCAAAGATCTCAGGCCAGCTGCCGGTATTCTCTTTCTCGTCGGCTGCGCCGCCGCTCACCGGAGGAAACAGTGCGACCTGGTCACCGTCCTGCAGCAGTTCCTCAGGGAATGCGTACTCATGGTTGATCGCTACCAGAGTCGTGCTGAGCGACGGTTCAAGCGCCGGGAACTCGTGCGCGAGGCGCTCGAGCAGAGCGGCGACGGTCGCCCCGTTCTCCAGGTCAAGGTTTGTGCTGTTCAAGCCCGCACGTTCGCGCAGTGTTGCAAAGAAGCGGATCGTAACCTGCATGCCCCTATTCCAGAATAACGTCGCCGGACTGGCCGCCGCGCTTTTCGGCGAGGCGTATTGCCTCGATGCGCATCTCCCGATCGACCGCCTTCGCCATGTCGTACACCGTCAGCGCGGCGACTGAGACAGCGGTCAGCGCCTCCATCTCAACACCCGTCTTGCCGACCGTCCGGGCCGTGGCTTCGATCAGCACGCACGGCGGGTTGTCATCCAGCGTGAGGACGACTTCAACGTGCGTCAGTTGCAGCGAGTGGCAGAGCGGAATCAGGTCTGCCGTGCGCTTGGCTGCCATGACTCCAGCTAGCCGGGCAACCGCCAGCACATCGCCCTTCTTCAGCGCGCCCTCGCGAATGAGCGCCAGCGTCTCGGCCTTCATGGCGACCCGGCCTCGCGCTACGGCTACGCGCTCGGTATCACGTTTGTGCCCCACGTCGACCATCGCAGCCTGTCCGGATTCGTCCAGGTGGGTGAGTCTGCTCAAGTGCGGGTCTCCTCGCCCTGCGCTCTGTCTCACAGTGTAAGCGGATTATAACTACACCGCCCAATCGATACAATTCGGGCGGCGCGCCGCCCAGTGTGCTATAATCGGCCCGATGGTTTCCATAGCGAGTTCGACTGGTAAAGATCGCCTATGTTTCGTGATTCTCTGCGCCGTACCCGCCAGACGTTCTTTGGCCGGATCGCTAATCTCATTGGGGCAACCGAGCTTGACGAGGAGACGTGGGACAATATTGAGGCGCTGCTGATCCAGGCAGATCTGGGCGTCGAAACCGCTTTAGCCGTTGTTGGTGAGTTGCGCCGGCGCGTGCAGGTAGACGGCTTAACTACCCACGCCCAGCTTGAAGAGGCGCTGAAACAGTCGCTGCTCGCCCTGCTGCCCGCAGATCAACCTTCCGCTCTCCTCGAGCCACGTCTGCTGACTGTTGTGCTGATCGTCGGCGTGAATGGCTCCGGCAAAACGACCACGATCGCCAAACTTGCCTACCGCTTCCACGGCGAGGGATGGCGCGTTCTGCTGGCTGCCGCGGACACGTTTCGCGCTGCAGCCGTTGAGCAGCTTGAGACCTGGGGAGAGCGGGTTGGCGTTCCGGTCATTTCCGGGCAATCCGGGGGCGATTCAGGCGCGGTAGTCTACGACGCCATCCGCGCAGCGCGCGCCCGTGACCGCAACCTTCTTATCGTAGATACCGCCGGACGGCTGCACACCAAGTACAACCTGATGGAGGAACTCAAGAAAGTGCACCGGGTTGCAGCCAAGAATGTGCATGCCGCCCCGCACGAGGTATGGCTGGTGCTGGACGGCACGACTGGCCAGAACGCTCTGCAGCAGGCCCGCCACTTCAAAGACGTGGTTAGCGTGAATGGGGTGATCGTCACCAAGCTGGACAGCACCGCGCGCGGGGGCATGATCTTCGCCGTCGGTCACGAGCTTGGCCTGCCGGTGCGCTTTGTGGGAACTGGAGAGGGGCTTGACGACCTGGCTCCGTTTGATGCCCGCGCCTTTGTTGACGGGCTTTTCGAGTAACCTTGATGGCAACTTGCGAGGACGGGAACTGATTGCGATGGAAGACCTGATTGCCCGCTTGAACGAGATGGAAGAGCGCGTCCAGAGCCTTATGGAGCGTCTTTGACCTGGCGACCAAACGCACAGAGTTGGCGGCGATTGACGAGCGCTCGGCAAAGCCCGGCTTCTGGGATGACCCGCGCGCTGCCCAGGAGATGATGCAGAAGGCCTCTCGCTTGCGAACCGAGCTCGCGCGTTGGGACACTGTGGCCCACCGCATTGCCGATGCGCTGGAACTGGCCGGGTTTGAAGATGACAGCCTGCGCGGGGAGTTGGAGACGGAAGTCGAGACCCTTAGCCGGAGAGTAGGACGTTTGGAGTTCACCACGTTGCTCTCCGGTGAGTACGACGATGCGGATGCCATCCTTGCCATCCACGCAGGGACTGGCGGTGTGGATGCAATGGACTGGGCAGAGATGCTTGAGCGCATGTACCTGCGCTGGGCTGAGGCGCGCGGCTACAAGACCGAGATTCTCGACCGCAGCCCTGGCGACGAAGTCGGCGTCAAGAGCGTTACTATTGGGATTAGCGGCGATTGGGTGTACGGGTATCTGCGCGCCGAGCGCGGCGTGCACCGGCTGGTACGCCTCTCGCCGTTTGACTCGGCACACCGGCGGCACACGTCTTTTGCGCTTGTGGAAGTCTGGCCGGATGTTCACGGCGCAATCGAAGTCGAGATCAACCCGAACGATCTCGTGATCGATACCTTCAAAGCTGGCGGGGCAGGGGGCCAGCATGTGCAGAAGAACGAGACAGCGGTGCGGATCACCCACGTTCCGAGCGGAATCGTCGTCAGCTGCCAGAATGAGCGGTCGCTAACCCAGAACCGCGAGTTGGCATTGCGCGTGCTGCGCGCCCGCCTTATTGAGATCGAACGCCAGCGTCAGGAAGAAGAGCTGGCCGATCTGAAAGGCGTTTACGTGGACGCCAATTTTGGGAACCAAATCCGTTCCTACGTCTTGCACCCCTACCAGATGGTAAAGGATCACCGGTCAGAATTTGAAACGGCCAATACGACGGCAGTTCTGGGCGGCCAGCTTGACGACTTCATGGAGGCCTACCTGCGCTGGGCGCAGTGAAGGTACACCAGCTCAGCAACCGCAGACAACCCGGCTGGAACGCAGGCATGAGCAGATCACATGGCTGCCCGCCATTGCGGAGTGTTTTGGCTGCATAGCCCAGCCACCACGTCGCTGTGCTGTCTTTCAGAGCCTGAGCAGCATCTACCAACAGGAGATTCGTCGATGCCACCCAAAGAGAAACCGAAAGCCAAGCCCGTGTCGCCCCCCCCGCCGCCAAAACAGAAACCAGTGGCTCCTCCCAAACCGGCTCCGACGGCGTCGTCCGGCGCGATGAAGAAGCCGCCTGCTCCGCCGCCAGGCGCCCAGCGTTCGGTTGTTGGGGGCCCTGCAGGCCAACGACCTGCGCAGCCGTCAAAGCCAGCTGCCTCCCGGCCCACCACGCTTGGTGGGTCCGCCGCTGTCAGGCCGCAGGCGGCAAACCTGGGTGCGGCTGGCGCCTCGGCGCCTTCCGCTGAACTGGAGTCCACGCTCGCCAGCCTGTCGTCTGATATGAGTTCACTTGCCGAGGGGGTGTCGTTCAACACCCACCGCAAGGCGATCGCGGACCTGGACAAAGGTCTCGACGAGCTTGCCGGGCAGGTTGAGCAGATCCGCGCGCGTGGCTACAGCTATAAGGGTTTTCTGGAACGCAAAGTCGAGACGCTTCAGGCAAAGTGGAGTGAGACGGGCCCCATTGTTCGCCAACAGATCGAAGCCGCCCAAGCGGAGTTGAAGCCTCTCTACGACAACCTCTCGCGCCAGCACAGCAACGTTTCCCGGCTGGGGGCAGGTGCGCAGGGCCAGGTGCGCGCGCTGCAGACGAGCACAAATGACCTCAAGGCGCGTGTTGGCGCTGCTGACCAGGCCTTACGCTCGACC
>JAANMT010002028.1_pt1 | contig 18083 bp, 16 predicted proteins | sample 7279711 | NCBI WGS metagenome assembly JAANMT01 (sample SAMN14094538, study PRJNA606508) | bioreactor metagenome | isolation source: A lab-scale SPAN reactor treating ammonium-rich wastewater day 1 | place: Ireland: Galway | collected 2017-01-16 | reverse complement strand
GCCAGAATAATTCCTTTCAGAAATTCCCGGCTTTTTGGCGACATGTTGCTGTTGTCGATCTTTTGTAAAATCTCTGTTCGTTTTTGCTTTACTTTTTCAGGCCAGTTCAGGTCATTCCTTTCTTGGCTTTTATACCCATTTGGAAGATAACTTTGAAAATAAATCTTCTTTCGCTGCAGATATTTCGCATAGTTAAACTGATAATCGTTTTTTGGCGGCTCTACCCGGTTGATGTAGGCTTCCGCCTGATAATAATGTTTGAAATCCAATTCTGGATCCGTTTTCGGAACAGATAAAATGCTTTTAAATTCTTCATTTTGAGTTTTGGCAACGATTTCATACCGTCGGTTTCTCTCGTTGGAATTCAGCTTTTTTTCCAATTTAAAAATGATCGTTTCTTTCTGATCAACTTTCGGAATTTGCTGTTGTCTCGTGTTGAGTTGATGAATCACCACTCCGAGCAGTAGGAAAGAAAAGCCTGTAAAGATTTTTCTCAGTTTTACAATTTCTAAAGATTTTGAAAAATACGAAATCATTGTAACGCTCATTACAACGAGAAAAACAGGGATAAAATTGAATAAGAATGGAAAATATTCCCGAATTAGAATTCCGAGAATAAAGCAAAAACAGAAAATAGCGTGAGGTTGCTTTCTCAATGTAGTAATTTACCCAAAGATAATAAACCTCAGTTACTTACAAAATTAAAATTAGGGATTCACAATAATCTTTGCAGCATTCGCGCTGGCTCCTTTTCCGCCCAGCTTTTTCCGCAACTGTTCATAGTCGCTTAGAATTTTATTTCTGTTTTCATTCAGGATAAGACGGAGTTCTGTAGCTAAATTTTCGGTAGTCAGTTCATCCTGTATCAGTTCCTTTACCGTTTCCCGATCCATGATCAAATTAACCAGTGAAATATATTTAATATGTTTTACCAAGCGTTTCGCAATGGCGTAGGAAATTTTACTTCCGCGATAGCATACGACTTCCGGCACGTTCAGCAAAGCCGTTTCCAAAGTTGCCGTTCCCGAAGTCACAAGTGCAGCTTTCGAACACCGAAGCAAATCGTAGGTTTTATTGGAAACAAAATGGACGTTTTTATCCACATATTTCTCGTAGAAATCTTTCGGTAAACTGGGCGCACCTGCGATCACAAATTGATATTCCGGAAAATGAGGGCGAACGGAAAGCATGAGTTTCAGCATTTTTTCTACTTCCTGTTCCCGCGAACCAGGCAAAAGGGCGATGATTTCTTTTTCGTTAAGATGGTGTTCAGATTTAAATTTCTGAAGGTCAAATTCAGGCAGATCTGAAATGGCATCCAATAACGGATGTCCCACAAAATGAGCTTCCACTCCATGTTTTTTATAAAAATCTTTTTCAAAAGGCAGGATTACAAGTAGGTCGTCCACATATTTTTTGATGGTTTTCACACGACCTTCTTTCCAGGCCCAAAGTTGTGGCGAAATGTAATATACAACTCTGATTCCCAGTGATTTTGCGTACTTTGCAATTCTGAGATTAAAACCAGGATAATCGATCAGAATCAGAACATCAGGTTGATACTTTTTCAAATCCTGTTTGCAAAACTTGATATTTCCCAGAATGGTTTTTAGATTTTTCGCAACTTCCAGAAAACCCATAAACGCAAGATCCCGGTAATGTTTTACAGGTTCGTTTCCTGCATTTTCCGCCATCAAATCGCCACCCCAAAAACGGAATTCCGCCTTGGAATCCTTATGTTTCAAAGCTTTTATCAGATTGCTTCCGTGTAAATCTCCAGATGCTTCGCCGGCGATGATGTAGTACTTCAATTGAGTTTGTATTTTTAAAAGTGGAATCCGTTGAGTTGGAAAAGCCAAATGATTTTTTTACCTTAATTTTGCTTCAAAGATAAAAATAAAATGTCCGAAAGTTTCGAAATAAAAAATAAAGTAGCACAAAGTGGATTGGTGAATTTTGACCTTTCCTCACTCATCCCAAAAGGGGAAAGGAAAGGTATTGATCTGAAAGATTTTCTGTGGGAAGGAATGATTTTAAAGGAAAAAGATTTCAGGGAAAAAGTGGCCGCCGTTTTACCCGAAGATTATTCGGGAAGTTATGTTCATATTTACAACTCTGCCGATGCGATTGTTCCGCTTTGGGCGTATTTTCTTCTTACGGCAAAACTGACAGGACATGCAAAAAAAATGGTTTTCGGAACGCAGAAAGATCTCGAGATTATTTTGATGCATGAGGCTTTGCAAACGCATGACTTTTCTGAACTCGAAGGAAAAAGAGTCCTTGTGAAAGGCTGCAGCGACGAAAGTATCCCCGAAAATGCGTATGTAGAACTTGTGGAAAAACTGAAACCCATAGTGAAATCGCTGATGTTCGGGGAAGCTTGTTCCAATGTTCCGGTCTTTAAAAATTAAAAAAGAGTTTCGGAATATTTTTTGATCCTTCCGTCGGAAAATAAATTATATTATGAATCTAATGGATTTACTTACGGGAAATGCGGGAACACAAGTCGCCGAAAAGGCAGAAAATAAATTTGGTGTTTCTAAGAATCAAATTATCGCGCTGATGGCAGTAGCTGCACCGCTGATTATTTCTTATTTAAGAAAAAAGTCTGAAGACAGCAATGAAGCGGAAGCTTTAAATAATGCGCTGGAAAAAGATCACGATGGCTCTATCCTAAATGATCCAACGAAAGTGGAAGACAGACAGGAAGAAGGCGCTTCTATTCTTGATCATATTTTTGGCGGACAAAAATCACAGGTTGAAAATTCACTTTCTGAAAATACAGGAATTTCTATGAGCAAAATTGGTCCCATTCTAGCGATGTTGGCTCCGCTGATTATGGGATACATCGGGAAAGAGAAAAAGAGCAATGATGTTAATTCCGGCGGGTTGGGAGATTTACTGGGCGGAATTTTGGGCGGTGCTCAAAAAGATGCACAGGCAGAACCTTCCAATCCCTTGAACGATATTCTGGGCCAGGTTTTAGGTGGAGGAAATCAGCAGCAAGGCGGGCTCGGTGGTTTGCTGGGTTCTTTGTTTGGCGGAAAATAAAATTAAAAAATCCCTCAAAATTCAATGTTTCGAAGGATTTCAATCATTAGAACCGAAGGTTATTCTTCGGTTTTTTTCTTTCTTGTTGCTTTTGGTTTTTCTTCCGGGGATTCTGCTTTTGTTGCTTTGGTTTTCTTGCTCACTTCAGCGTTTTCCGTAGGTTCGGTTTGCTCGCCTACCTGTTTCCTCACTTTGGCTTTCGGAGCTTTCTTTTCATCTTCGTCCAAAACTTTTACAGGAACTTCCCTTACAGAAGTTCTTCTTCTCGGTCTGGTGACACCGTAACTTCCCGAAATGATTTTGCCGCGTTTTGTTTTTTTATCGCCTTTTCCCATAAAATAATATTTTTTTGATTCCTAACAAATTTAGGAAAAGTTTTTAAGATGACTTCTATTATTTCTGATTTACAGATTTTTGTCAGATCCAAGGTACAACCGGTTTTGAATCCTTGCAGAAATCTACTTTTTCCTTTCGCTTCAGATTTCAATGCTGTATAATTACTGATAGATATTGGTGGAATATATGAATGTAAAGAAATTGACACGATTTTTCTTTCTGAAAATCAAAAAATTAACCTTAATTTTCTAATCATTACAATAATTAATTATCGTAAATAGATAATTAATTATATATTTGCGATATAAAAGCTCAATTATGAAAGACACAAACTTTGTTTTACGCAGTCTGGAAATTATTTTTTGGATTGTTTTTGGAGGATTAATCATTACTCTTTTGATATTGTTGGTTTTGTTTGCTTCCGTACTTTTCGGTTTTAATCTGGGACTGGTAAACAATGTAAAATTCACGCTTCCGGGTTTTAGTGGTACATTTTCTGAGTTTCTAGAAATGGGACGAATAGAAGTGCTGATTATTTTTGCGTTACTTATTATTTTCTGGTCTTTGGAAGCAGTTTTGATCCGAAAAGTGATTTCAGCTCTGAATAAGGTAGATGTCAATCATCCATTTTCTGCAAAAATCTCATCATTAATCCACCAGATTACTTCATTAGCGTTAGTTCTGGGTGTAGCATCGTTCTTGTTTGATGTGATTTTTCAAGCTATAATTTTGGGTGAAGTAAGCCTGAATGTAGAGATTGGCGGAGATGATTTTAGCTTCTTGATTTTTGCCGGTATTATTTATGTCATTGGGAAAGTTTACAAGAAAGGTGTGGATTTGCAGAATGAAAATGAATTAACAATTTAATCTGAACGATATGAAACTAATTGGGAAAAATTCTATCTCAACCATTATTTCATGGTTACTTCTGAGTCTTTTTGTGATACTTTGTTTACACTTTATATATGAAATTGTTGGGCATTCGGTGCTTTTTTATAAATATAAAACGGGAAGTGATATTTTTAATCAAACTTTCTTTCTTGGAAACGAAGTAGCGTCGACAAACAATAATTTGCCTGAACATCTTTCGGAAGAATTGAAATTCAGGATTAATTATCCTTTTTTGGGAATAGAGCTCGTGACCGGACTATATAAACCATTGCTGATTTTTCTTGATTGTTTCGGGTTGCTCTATATCACTTTATTTTTTTATTTTGCATTTAACAGTTTTGAAGAATTTAGTTCAGACAGAGTTTTCAGTTCTAAAGCGGTATCAAATCTCAAAAAACTTGGTTACCTAAACTTAATATTTTCTTCAATAATATTGTTTCCTACTATTTGGATGTATCAAATTTCTGCTTTCGCATTACTACAGTTCTTTTTCATAGCTTTCTTCGGTATCTTAATTTTATTTATGGTTGCATTTTTTAAGAAAGGTTTGGAACTGCAATCCGAAAATGACTTAACAATATAACATGGCAATCATCATCAACATTGACGTTATGCTTGCCAAACGCAAAATGCAATCGCAGGAACTGGCAGAAAAAATTGGGATTACCCAAGCTAATCTCTCGATTCTGAAAACCGGAAAAGCCAAAGCACTGAAACTATCTACATTAGAAGCGATTTGCAAAGCACTGAATTGTCAGCCCGGTGATTTAATTGAATATCGGCCGGATTAATCTATATTTTAAAAATTTTCATCAGTTTTACTAAAACCAAAAACCCCTATCTTTGCCCACAGAAATTTTCAATTCAATAGAATGTTCAGAACGCACACCAATGGCGAGTTGTCGCTAAAAAATCTTAATGAAGAAGTAACGCTTTCAGGCTGGGTACAAACCATCCGCGACAAAGGTTTTATGATATGGATCGATTTACGCGACCGTTACGGAATTACACAATTGGTGTTCGATGAAGACCGTTCTTCCGCCGAAGTTCTAGAACAGGCAAAAAAACTGGGACGTGAATTTGTGATTCAAATCAGCGGAAAAGTGATTGAAAGAACGTCCAAAAACCCGAAAATTCCGACCGGAGAAATTGAAATTCTTGTAGCAAAACTAACTCTTCTAAATGCTTCTGAACTTCCGCCTTTCACCATTGAAGATGAAACCGACGGTGGCGAAGAGCTACGAATGAAATATCGCTATCTTGATATTCGCAGAAATCCGGTGAAAGACAAACTGATTTTCCGTCACAAAATGGCGCAGAAAGTAAGAAATTATCTTTCCGACAAAGGGTTTATCGAGGTTGAAACCCCGGTTTTGATCAAATCTACTCCCGAAGGTGCAAGAGATTTTGTGGTGCCAAGCCGTATGAATCCAGGACAGTTTTATGCGCTTCCACAATCACCACAAACATTCAAACAATTGCTGATGATTGGTGGTATCGATCGCTATTTCCAGATTGTAAAATGTTTCCGGGACGAGGATTTGCGTGCGGACAGACAACCTGAATTCACCCAGATCGATTGTGAAATGGCGTTTGTAGAACAGGAAGATGTTCTTGAGATTTTTGAAGGAATGACGGCTTCATTAATCCATGAAATTTCAGGAAAAGCAACCGGGAGATTTCCAAGAATGACTTACGATGAAGCCATGAAACGGTACGGAAATGATAAACCGGACACCCGTTTCGGAATGGAATTCGTGGAACTGAACGAATTGGTAAAAGGAAAAGATTTTAAAATATTTAATGATGCCGAATTAGTAGTCGGAATCAATGTAGAAGGTTGTGCTGAATATACAAGAAAGCAGATCGACGCGCTGATCGATTGGGTGAAACGCCCGCAAATAGGCGCTTCAGGAATGATTTGGATTAAATTTCAGAACGATGGTGTCGTCACTTCATCTGTCAATAAATTTTATGATGAAGATTCATTAAAGAAAATTGCAGAAGAATTTGGTGCGAAAGAAGGCGATTTGATGCTCCTCATGAGTGGTGAAGCCAACAAAGTACGAACCCAGCTTTCTGCATTGAGAATGGAACTCGGCAACCAACTCGGATTAAGAAAAGGAAACGAATTTGCCCCGCTTTGGATAACAGATTTCCCTCTTTTGGAATGGGACGAGGAAACAGGGCGTTACCACGCGATGCACCATCCTTTCACTTCGCCAAAGCCCGACGATATTCATTGGTTGGAAACTAATCCCGGAAAAGTGAGAGCGAATGCATATGATTTAGTATTGAACGGAAATGAAATCGGCGGCGGTTCTGTAAGAATTTATGATAAAAACTTACAAAGTAAAATGTTCCAGTTGCTCGGATTTACTCAGGAAGAAGCCGAAGCACAATTCGGATTCCTGATGAATGCGTTTAAATATGGTGCTCCGCCACACGCAGGATTGGCTTTTGGTTTCGACAGATTGGTCGCTATTTTAGACGGCAATGAAGTGATCCGCGATTATATTGCATTCCCAAAAAACAACTCCGGAAGAGATGTGATGATTGATGCACCAAGCCATATTGCTGATGAACAGCTGGATGAGCTGCACTTATCAGTACACGAAAAAAAGTAATAAACCGTTGAAAATCTGGAGAAAATTATTTAGAAAGATTACAAACTAATCAATTCTGATAAATCTCACTTTCATCCCTTTAACATTTTTCTAACTTTGTAACAATTCAAACAATCAATTTATATGGCAGGTTTAATGACTTCTACCGTTGGTAGAAAATACGCAATGGCATTATCGGCAATTTTTTTGCTGATATTTCTTGTGATGCATCTTGCAGTGAATATGCTTTCCGTTTTTGGAGAAACAGCATATAATAATGCATCTTATTTTATGGGATACAATCCTATGATCCAGTTCCTGATGCAGCCGGTGCTGGTGTTCGCCGTTTTTTTTCATTTTATCATGGGATTAGTTCTGGAATACAGAAATAACAAAGCAAGGCCTGTGAAATATGCAATTCATAACGGAGCGGCCAACTCTACTTGGATGTCAAGAAACATGCTGATTACTGGTGCTGTGATCCTGGCTTTTTTGGGACTTCACATGTATGATTTCTGGGTACACGAGATGAATTATAAATATGTGGAAAGTCTTCCAGCGGAGCAAAATAGATTCTGGGATGATCTTCATGCCAAGTTTGCCGATCCTTTCCGCGTTGGTGCATACATTATTTCTTTTGTCCTATTGGGGCTACACCTGGCACACGGATTTCAGTCTTCATTCCAGTCTTTGGGAGCCAGACATCCTAAATATATGCCGATGGTTAAAGCTTTCGGAAATTGGTATTCTATCCTTATTCCTGCTGGTTTCATTTTCATCGCAGTTTATCATTTTGTAACTCAATAATATCCTTATTAATATGAGCAAGTTAGATCCAAAAATTCCACACGGCCCTTTAGCCGAAAAGTGGACCAATCATAAAAACCATATGAATCTGGTAGCACCTAACAACCGTGATAAGATTGATATTATTGTTGTAGGAACAGGTTTAGCAGGAGGTTCTGCAGCTGCTACATTGGCAGAACAGGGGTATAATGTGAAAGCATTCTGTTATCAGGACTCCCCAAGAAGAGCACACTCTATCGCTGCGCAAGGCGGTATTAATGCTGCTAAAAATTATCAGGGCGATGGAGATTCGACGTACAGATTATTCTACGATACCATAAAAGGAGGCGACTATCGCGCAAGAGAAGCGAACGTTTACCGTTTGGCTGAAGTTTCTGCCAATATTATCGACCAATGTGTGGCACAGGGAGTTCCGTTCGGTAGAGAATATGGCGGACAGTTGGACAACCGTTCTTTTGGTGGTGTTCAGGTGAAAAGAACTTTCTACGCGAAAGGTCAGACCGGGCAACAATTATTATTGGGTGCCTATTCAGCAATGAGCCGACAGATTGGTAAAGGAAGAATTAAAATGTACAACCGCCATGAAATGCTGGATCTGGTTATTGTCGACGGCAAAGCCAGAGGTATTATCGCCAGAAACTTGGTAACCGGCGAAATTGAAAGACATTCTGCGCATGCGGTGGTTATCGCTTCCGGGGGTTATGGAAACGTTTATTTCCTTTCCACCAATGCAATGGGTTCTAATGTTTCTGCAGCATGGAAAATTCACAAAAAAGGAGCATATTTTGCCAATCCTTGCTTCGTGCAAATTCACCCGACTTGTATTCCCGTTCACGGAACTCAGCAGTCTAAACTGACTTTAATGTCAGAATCCTTAAGAAATTCCGGAAGAATTTGGGTTCCTAAGAAAATAGAAGATTCTGTAGCCATCCGCGAAGGAAGGCTGCGTCCCGAGAATATTAAAGAAGAAGACAGAGATTATTATCTGGAAAGAAGATACCCTGCATTTGGAAACCTGGTTCCGCGTGACGTAGCTTCCAGAGCTGCAAAAGAAAGATGCGATGCCGGTTTCGGAATCGAAAATAACGATACCAAAGAAGGCGTTTTCCTCGATTTCTCTACTGAAATCCTGAAAAAAGGGAAAGAAGCCGCTATTGAAAAGAATATTCACAATCCGTCGCAGCAGCAGATTTATGATTTAGGAAAGGCATGGGTTGAAGAAAAATACGGAAACCTTTTTGTGATGTATGAGAAAATCACTGCAGACAATCCGTATGTAACTCCGATGAAAATTTATCCGGCAGTTCACTATACGATGGGCGGTATTTGGGTTGATTATAACTTACAGTCCACAATTCCGGGATGTTTCGTGATTGGTGAAGCGAATTTCTCCGACCACGGTGCGAACAGACTGGGTGCTTCTGCTTTGATGCAAGGACTTGCAGACGGTTATTTCGTGCTTCCTTATACTATTGCGGATTATCTTTCTGCAGACATCAGAACAGGAGCAATTCCTACAGATTCTGAAGCTTTTGAAAAGGCTGAAAAAGAAATAAGAGATAAAGTTAATTTCTTCTTAAATAATAACGGTAAACATTCTGTAGATTATTTCCATAAAAAACTGGGCCACATCATGTGGAACAAGGTTGGAATGGGAAGAACTCCGGAAGGCCTCAGAGAAGCAATCAAGGAGATTGAAGAAGTAAGAAATGAATTCTGGAAAGACGTAAGAGTTCCCGGCGAAGCCAACGAAATGAACATGGAACTCGAAAAAGCGTTCCGTGTAGCCGATTTCCTTGAACTGGGACAACTGATGGCAAAAGACGCTCTGGAAAGAAACGAATCCTGTGGAGGACATTTCAGATGGGATCATGCGACAGAAGAAGGTGAGGCAGAAAGAGATGATGCCAACTATATGTACGCTGCGGTGTGGGAATATCAGGGTGACAACATCAATGCAGAAGTAATGCACAAGGAACCCTTGATCTATGAAAACATCGAAGTGAAACAAAGAAGTTATAAATAATCTCCAAAACAGTAAAGAAAATGAGTGCAAAAAAAGGACTTAATCTGACTCTGAAAATTTGGAGACAGAAAAATAATAAAACAAAAGGGCAATTTGAGGTTTATAAGATTTCTGATGTTTCTACGGATTCTTCTTTCCTTGAAATGCTTGATATTTTAAACGAAACCCTCATCAACGACGGAAAAGAGCCGATCGCTTTCGATCACGATTGTCGTGAAGGAATCTGCGGAATGTGTTCCCTTTATATCAACGGCCGTCCCCACGGCCCCGATACAGGAATTACAACTTGCCAGCTTCACATGAGAATGTTCAAAGATGGCGAAACCATTACCATTGAGCCTTGGAGAAGTGTAGCTTTTCCGGTCATTAAGGATTTAGTGGTGGACAGGTCAGCGTTCGACAGAATCATGGCGGCCGGAGGTTTTGTTTCCGTAAATACTTCAGGAAATACTTTGGATGCCAACGCGATTCCTGTTCCGAAAGATGATGCCGACAAAGCTATGGATGCAGCGGCGTGTATCGCTTGTGGAGCGTGTGTTGCAACCTGTAAAAATGGTTCTGCTGCGTTATTTGTAGGAGCGAAAGTTTCTCAGTTTGCGCTGCTTCCGCAAGGCAAAGTAGAAGCGAAACGAAGAGTTCTGAACATGGTGAAAGCCATGGATGAAGAAGGTTTCGGAAACTGTTCCAATACCGGAGCCTGCGAAGTGGAATGCCCGAAAGGAATTTCCCTTGAAGTCATCGCCAGAATGAACCGTGAGTATATGACTGCTCATCTGGATAGAGGATAGAAATCTCTCAATCTTAGTATAACAATCGCTTTCCCAACGGAGAGCGATTTTTGTTTTAAGATCAGCCAGTATCATAGAAGAAATCAATGTCGGTCGGGGTTTTATAATGAGAAGCAGCGATCTTGTGACATTATCTTATAAAAATAGTAGATTAATTTCTTTTAAACCGTTCAATATCTTATTTTTGCCCAGTTTCTAAAATAGAATAATGAAAAAATATTTTGTATTGCTGATGATGGCCCTCGTTGCCATATCATGTTCCAAAACCGTAGAGATCAAAGGAAAAGTGACCGGCGGTTCTCCTTTGGAGCGCATTGAACTCGTGGAAGCATCAGGGGTTGCCACGCTGCCACTGATGAATATCGGAGTGGATAAAGACGGGAATTTTAACGGAAAATTTGATGCTCCGAAAAACGGAATGTACGTCATTTCCTACGCCGGAAAACAGAACCTGATTTATCTGAAAAAAGGTCAGACTCTTGAAATTTCAGGAGCCAGTGAGTCTTTCCCCGCACAATACACGGTTACAGGAGATGCTAAAGCCAACAACGATTTCCTGGCAGAAACTCAAAAATACATGGCCGACTATTCCCAAAAACTGGATATGCAGGCAAGCATCGCGAAGGAAGGTAATGCGTTTCTAAAGGATCTTCAGAAAATTCAAACCGATCTGGAAAAGAATATCGATCAGGTTGCTGAAAAAACCAAAGCCGACAGCGAAGTGGTAACATGGAAAAAAAACGATATCCGCACCGGCATCATGTCGCTTATTCCCCAGTACGAAATGTATCAGAAGCAGATGGCTGCCAATCCGTCTTTTGCGTTGCCTAAGGCTTTAAAAGACTATGAAGAGAAACTTCAGGAGAATAAAGAACAGCTGATAAAAGAGCATCCGCTGTACAGAAACTATCTTCTAAGTAAACTCACGGAAGATTATAAGAAGTATGCTAATGCCAATACGCAGGGAAAAATAGACGTGCTTACCTCGCAGGTGTTCAGCGATTTCATGAAACAAAGAAAAGATTTATCTCAAACAGCAAAGGATTATTTATTGGCATTCGTCATGGCTCAGTCCGATATCAGTCCTGATCAATCCAAAGAAAACAACGATAAAATTGCTAAAATTATCGATGCCGAAATCAAAGATGCTACGATAAAAAAAGACCTTAAAAAGATTCATTTTGTTCTTTCAGGATTGAAGAGAGGCGAAGTGGCTCCCGAAGCTACGCTCGTAAAACAGGACGGAAAAGCCTACAACATCTCTGAAAGCAAAGGCAAACCAACCGTCATGATGTTCTACGCATCCTGGTCGCCTTACATCGCCGAATCTACCGTTCCTGTCCTGAAAGAGGTGGTTGATTTTTACAAGCAAAAGGTAAATTTCGTTTTTGTGAACTTCGATGATACCAAAGAACAGTTCGGGAAAACCAGCGCAGCCTTGCTGAAAGGCATTCCGGGCACCAATGTTTATGCAGACGGCGGCCTGAATTCCAAATTTGCTGAGCAGTATGGCGTATACGGATTCAAACTGGCGCCAAGTTTCATGGTGTTGGATAAAGACGGGAAAATAGCCAGTAAATTCTTTTACAACATGGGAGAGCCGGAATTTGTACAAGTGATGGATCAACTTTCCGGGCTCAAAGCACCTCAGGTAGCCCCCGAAGCCACACTACAGAACGATCTTCTGATGCCGCCTCCGCCGCAGGAAACCCCGGATGCAACTGAAAAGAAATAATATTACATCAATATATTTTTAAACCTTGTTTTAATAAACAGGGTTTTTTTATTCAACAAACTTCAAGAGCGTAGCATGTCTTTTCTGATATTTATCAAACCCAATATTCCCACTCATTCCTACGAGTTGATAAAAAGATACGGGTGTTGTCTGCAAAACGTCAGGACGTTTTAATAAAAAGATCAGGACGTTTTCATGAAAAGATCAGGACGTTTTAAAGTGGGCCTGCTAACCCCTGATTTCATCGCCTTTTGCAGGGTGTGCTAAAACTCCCTAAACTTTGAGGGTGCAGTATGATTTTTATTTCAAAATCGTACTTTTGCAGCATGGCAAAAAACAAAAGGAAAAACCAGATTCTCGAGAACATCACGCTCGTCTCAGCAGGGGCGAAAGGCGTGGCCGTAGGCAGAACGGAAGAAGGCAAAACCGTCCTTGTATCCGGCGCAGTGCCCGGAGATGTGGTGAACGCAAGGGTGAAGAAATCCAAATCCAAATATTTTGAAGCAGAAATAGCCGACCTTGTGGAAGCTTCGCCGTTTCGCGTGTTGCCAAGATGCATACACTTTGGCGTGTGCGGCGGGTGTAAATGGCAAAACCTGAGCTATGAAAAACAGCTCGAGTTCAAGCAGAATGAGGTGGTGAACAATATCCTGAGAATTGGAGGTGTAGATCAGTTTGAGACACAGCCCATCCTAGGTGCAGAAAAGCAGTATTACTACCGCAACAAAATGGAGTTTTCTTTTTCCGATGCACGCTGGCTCACTTTGGATGAGGTGAATTCCGATGCTGAAATTCATGATAAGAATGCCTTGGGATTCCATATTCCCGGGATGTGGAGCAAGATATTGGATTTGAAAGAATGCCACCTTCAGGAAGATCCTTCCAACGCGCTTCGCCTTGCCGTGAAGCAGTACGCTGTGGAGAATAACCTCGATTTTTTCGATGTAAGAAACCAGGAAGGTTTCCTGCGAACCATGATGTTACGTCAAAATTCAAAGGGCGAATGGATGGTGCTTTTCCAGTTGTTTCGCGAAGAAAAGGAGAACCGTGAGAAACTTTTTGCCTTTCTTTTGGAAAATTTTCCTCAGATCAGAACATTGCTTTTCGCCATTAATCCAAAGGGGAACGACTCTATTTATGATCTGGATGTGCAGACCTATTTCGGCGAAGGCTATCTGATGGAAGAAATGGATGGGCTCAAATTTAAAATAGGTCCGAAATCTTTTTTCCAAACCAACTATGCCCAGGCGTTGGAACTCTACAGGAAAACTTTGGAATTTGCCGATTTAAAAGGTCATGAAGTTGTGTACGATCTTTACACCGGAACCGGCACCATCGCTCAATATGTCGCACGGAATGCCAAACAAGTCATCGGCATCGAGTCGGTTCAGGAAGCCATCAATGCCGCTGAAGAGCATGCCCTGCTGAACGGACTGGACAATTGTACCTTCTACTGTGGCGATATGAAAGAGGTTTTCACAGAGGAATTCCTCAGCCAGCACCCGAAAGCAGATGTGCTGATCACAGATCCGCCACGAGATGGCATGCATCAGAAAGTGGTGGAACAAATATTAAAACTCGCCCCGGAAAGAATCGTGTATGTAAGTTGTAACTCCGCTACGCAGGCCAGGGACATTGCTTTGATGAAAGAGCATTACGAAGTGGTGAAAATCCTTCCTGTGGATATGTTCCCGCAAACCCATCATGTGGAGAACATTGCACTTCTTTTGAGGAAATAATACAGATTGTTTATCTTTAGCAAAAAAATGATATAATGAATTTCAAACGAATACTTTTATTGTCTTTATTCTCTTTGGTAACCTTTGCGCCGGCGCAGGAAAAAGATACCTTAAAGGCCAAAACCGATACCGCTGCCGTAAAGAAATCTGCCGCTGCAGCAAAAGATAAAAAACCAGAGAAGATAAAACCGTATAAGGAAGTCATCACTGAGAAAGCAACTACGGACGAGGGCATCATCACGGTACATAAAGTAGAAGATAAGTATTATTTTGAAATTCCCGATACCGTTCTGAGAAAAGAATTTCTTCTGGTGAGCCGCCTTACCAAAGCTGCGGCAGGCATGAGATCCGGAACAACAGGTTACGCCGGCGACCAGATAGGGCAAAACCTTATTTCCTTTGAAAAAGGCCCAAACGATAAGATCTTTATCCGCTCCGTTTCCTATGCAGATTACGCCAGCGATTCTACTTCGCAGATGTACAATTCGGTGATGCGGAACAATACCCACGCAATTATTCATGCATTCGATATCAAAGCTTTCGGAAAGGACAAGAAATCTTCCGTTGTAGATATTACAGATTTAATCAATGCCGATAATGAACTGGTTTCCTTTTCCCCGACGGTGAAGAAAAGATATAAAGTCGGAGCCTTCCAAAAGGACAAATCTTATGTGAATTTCATCCGGTCGTTTTCCACCAATATTGAGCTCAATACTACCAAAACCTTCGCACGAACCTTAGGCAACATGACTTTTCCTCCCGGAACGGAAAAGCCGGAAGTAAGTGGAAATTATACAGTGGAAATCAATTCCTCACTGGTACTTTTGCCGGAAAATAAAATGCAGCCACGATATTATGACCCGAGAGTGGGCTATTTTACCGTAAGCTATACGGATTTTGATCTCGATCCTCAGGGCGTGAAAAGAGTTTCTTTAATTAAAAGATGGCGCTTGGAACCGAAACCTCAGGATTTGGAAAAATATAAAAGAGGCGAACTGGTAGAACCTGCAAAACCGATTGTCTTCTATATTGATCCTGCCACACCTAAGAAATGGGTTCCTTATCTGATGCAGGGTGTCAATGACTGGCAGAAAGCTTTTGAGAAGGCCGGATTTAAAAATGCAATTTATGCTAAGATTCCCAATGCGAAGGATGAACCGGAATGGAGCCTGGAAGATGCGAGATATTCGGCTATTGTTTATAAACCATCCGATGTTCCCAATGCTTCGGGGCCGTCCATTTCCGATCCGCGAACCGGAGAAATTCTGGAAAGCCACATTAATTGGTATCACAATGTGATGAATTTATTGAGAAACTGGTATTTCGTTCAGGCATCTCCTAATGATCCAAGAGCACAAAGGTTAGATTTCGATAACAAACTGATGGGCGAACTTATTCGTTTTGTTTCCGCTCATGAAGTGGGACATACTTTAGGGTTGAGGCATAATTTCATCGCCAGTAACGCTGTTCCTGTGGAGAAATTGAGGGATAGAAAATGGCTGGAAAAGAACGGACACACGCCTTCTATTATGGATTATGCGAGATTCAATTACGTTGCACAGCCGGAAGATAAAGTAGGAGATAAAGGAATTATGCCCAGAGTTGGGGATTATGATGATTGGGCAATAGAATGGGGATACAGAAGATTCTATCAATACTCTTCACCTGAAAAGGAAAAAGCGCACCTAAATAAATGGGTGATCAATAAACTGAAAGATCCAAGGTTGCATTTTGGTACCGAAAGCAATCAGTTTGATCCGCGCCTGCAAAGCGAACAGGTGGGCGATAACCCGATGATCGCTGGAAGATATGGAATCAAAAACCTAGACAGAGTTATGGATAATCTGAAGAAATGGACTGCCAAGCCCAATGAAGATTACGAAAACCTTTCCTTAATGTATGATCAGGTTACAGGACAGTTCGGGAGATATCTGGGCCATGTTTCAAAATATATCGGCGGACAGACAGAAACGCCTAAGAATATTGAACAGGAAGGAGCGGTGTACGAAGTGGTTCCAAAGTCTGAACAGAAAGAAGCATTACAGTTTCTGAACGAAAACATCTTTCAAACCCCTGAATGGCTTTTGAGAAATGAAATTTTTGAGAAGACAGGAAAGTCATCTGTTGAGGTGGTGGAAAGACTTCAGAACAGTGTCTTGAACCGAATTCTGAGTCCGTCCGTCGTGCAGATGATGTATCTCTCTTCCACTGCAGACCCAAACGCTTATCCTGTTATTGAATATATGAGTGATTTGAAACAGATGATGTTCACTGCTGAACCTGATCTTTTCAGAAGAAATCTTCAGCGGAACTATGTTAGTTCAATGATAGATTTATTGAATGCGAAGCCAACCACAGCAGCTTCTTCCCGTTTTTTCAGATCGGTAAGCATCTCAGATAATTCAGATGTGAAGGCAGTCGTTCGCGGTACTTTGAACACCCTGCAAAATGAATTGAAATCTAAACCAGCCGATAATGCAATTACGAAATACCATTATGAAGATCTGGTGTACAGGCTGGAAAAAGCTTTGGATCCTGATAACTAAAAGGATGAGAACCGCCGTTCTGTTTTTTGTTGTTTTTCTTTTTCTGTTTTCCTGCAGTACAGATGATGATATTTGTGCCGGAGGTGAAGGTACGCCTCGAATGAAGATTAAATTTAAAACCTATACTACCGGAAAACCCAAAACAATGGATTCTCTTTTCGTAAGTGTAGATTATGGTAACGGAGTGGTTCCGGTGATTGAAAGAAGAACAGCAACGGACTCGGTTTTTGTCCCGTTGCGGGTAGATGACCATGGTTTTACTGATCTTTATATCAGCACTTCGCAACAAGGGATTAAATCTCAGATCCGGGTAAAATATAACGATAAAACAGAATATGTGTCGCCAGCGTGTGGTATCAGAAAATTGTATGAAAATGTTTCTTCGGAAATCATAACTGTTGGCCCCGTTCCGGGGATTGAAAATGCTCAAAATGAAATTATAAATGAGAACAAAACGCATCTTTTTCTTCTTTTTTAGCTTTCTTTTTGCATTGGGCTTTTCGCAGGAAAATGAAATACAGCAGAAAGAAAAATGGCGATACGATCCTAATTTCATGGTTGGCATTGATGTGCTGAATGCCGGAATTTCCTTTTTTTCGGAAAGAAAAGTGTATCAGGGATTTGTTTCCACTAGGCTGAAAGAAAGACTGCACGCTGTTGCAGATGCAGGATTTGAGAAGAATATTTATCAGAAAAACGGATATGATGCGGAGGTTAATGGCCCTTTTGTGAAAATAGGCGGGTTTTATATGCTGATGAGAGATCCTGAAAATGCGCAAAACGGCTTCTATGCCGGTGCTAAATTGGCGGCTTCTTTTTATCATCAGGAATATCGTGCGGTTCCGATCCGTGGATTTGGCGGTAGCAGTTCATTTGAATCTTTTCCATCGTCTTCGCAATCTTCTTATTGGACAGAAGCGGTAATTGGAGGAAGGGTGCAGCTTTTTTCCAGCAATTTCTACATCGATGTGAATGTGCAGCCGAAATACCTAATATTCTCTACGAAGCAGGAGGATATCCAGCCTATGGTGGTTCCGGGTTTTGGGCAGAGTTCCGGGAAATTCAACTTTGGATTTATGTGGAATCTGGCGTATCATTTCTAACTTATTCTTTAAAAGACGAAACCAATTTGCGATATAAAGTGGCCAGTTGTTCGGGAGGATTTCCGGCATCGAAAGTTTGTGAAGAATAAACTTTGCCATCAATGTTTACCCTTATAGTTGCAGCCATTGCTCCGTCATAAAACCTTTTGTTGGTGGGAGGAGTAAAGGATTCTATTTTCTCCGGATTCAGTTGGGTAATTAAATTTTGAAGGTTTTTCCATTCCGTTTCCGTTGTTTTAAGAGTGTTAATTTTCCGGTTAATTTCAACCTCTTTAGAGTTTGGTGTTATCACAATCATCCTTCTCGATCCACGGGTCATTTCTTCCAGTTCTATTTTTTGAAAAGGGCGATCCGATGATTTTTCAGTTATTGCATTTGATGAATCATTATTTTTTTGTGCATTACAATGCAACAGCAGCAGAGTAAAAAGAGCAAAAAAAAAAGATTTTATATAC
>JAANMT010002021.1_pt1 | contig 18157 bp, 17 predicted proteins | sample 7279711 | NCBI WGS metagenome assembly JAANMT01 (sample SAMN14094538, study PRJNA606508) | bioreactor metagenome | isolation source: A lab-scale SPAN reactor treating ammonium-rich wastewater day 1 | place: Ireland: Galway | collected 2017-01-16 | reverse complement strand
ATTGTAAATCAATTTAAAAAATATTTCTAAAATACGAAAAGTGTGCAAATTTTGGAAATTAAAATATGATCACAATCACAAATTATTAAAAACTTTTTCGTATTTACTCAGTATTAATTCTTTCGAGAATCTTGAACGGATGGATTCCTTAATCAAACTTTCAAAATGGGATTCATCCAAAACCTGCAGAATTTTTTCAGCAAACAGTTCATGGTTTTCGATGGCTAGAATCTCTCCGTTGATCTTGGGCTGGATGATTTCGTTGATTCCGCCAGGACAGTTATTCGCCAGCGCATAAACACCGCAGGCTCCGGCTTCCAACAATACATTCGGAAAACCTTCGTAACGTGAGGAAAGGATGAATAAATCAGCATATTTCAGAAACTGATAGGGATTTTTTTGCTGTCCATGGAAAATAACGTTTTCTAATCCAAATTCTTCTTTTTTCTGATGCAGCAAAACCCTGTCTCTACCATCTCCCAGAATGTGGAGAAGAATTTTGTCGTTTTTTAGATGACTGAAAACCTTCAGTAAATTGTCGAAACCCTTTCTGGACGATAAATTCCCTATAGCGACGACATTTTTATAATCATTCTTAAAGGCTCCGGGTCTTATAGAAATTTCCAACTGCTTTTCAATAAAAGCAAAATCGACCGGGTTATTGATTTTAATAATTTTACTGGGTCTTATTTTGAAATTTTCCACAAGATCGTGCATCATATCATCGCTCTGACAAATAATGCGATGATAATTGCTGTAAAATCGGTAAAAGAATCGGATTTCTTTGCGCTTAACATGCCGCGAAACCACATTGGTTTCCCTTGCAATAAATTTGGTTTTGGGAAAAAGCGGAATAAAAAGTGAGAGATAAGCATTAATTTCTCCGAAACCACAGAAGACAATATCAGGTTTTCTCTTCTTGATTTCGAGTAGAATCGGCTTTAAAGAATGACGGATCCGCGGAGTTTTAATATCGATAACTTCTACATCTTCTTTTAAAATATCGAGATAACCACCCTCCTTCCGCAATAATAAGATTTTTGTGGAGAAATGATTTCTTGGGAGATGATTGGCAATGGTAGTAACAATCCGTTCAGCGCCACCGGTGTCGAGGTCTGGAAGAATGAAAATAATTGATTTTTTGCTTTGAACCGCTGTCAATGTTTACAGTTTTGACCGTTAGTTCGCGACATCGCTGATGAATTTGATTCTCAACATCCGTACTTCCTCATCACTTAAATCATCACCGAATTCTGCCAAAAGTACTTTCATGCTGTCGCTGTCCGATCCACGCATGAATTCCATGAATTCTTCAACAATATCTTCATCGAAATTTTCATCGACGTAATAATCGATATTAAGCTTAGTCCCCTGATAAACAATACGTTCCATTTCCTTAAGCAGATCCTCCATTGAAAGATTTTTTGCTTTCGCAATATCCTCCAGATCAATTTTTTTATCGGTGCTCTGAATGATGAATACTTTATGGCTGGATTTATTGGCCACCTGCTTAATGACCATGTCCTGAGTTCGCTCGATACCGTTCTCCGCGACATATTTCCTGATAAAATCTGCGAATTCTTTCCCGTATTTTTTGGCTTTTCCTTCACCAACTCCGTAAGTTTTTCCAATTTCATCAACCGTAACCGGATACTGTACAGTCATATCCTCCAAACTCGGATCCATAAAAACGGTGTAAGGCGGAATCCCATGTCTTTTAGCCACAGATTTCCGCAATTCTTTCAGCTGAATAAAAAGATTTTCGTCTAAACCGCTGTTCTGCTGTACCTGAACCTGCTGAGAATCTGCTTTAGTCTGGGCAAGATCATATTCGCGGTCTTCAGCAATAAGGAATGCATTTTTATCTTTTCCTTCAATAGCCTTAAGGCCCTTATCTGTTACTTTAAGTACGCCATAGGTCTCAATATCTTTCTGAAGATAATCCTGTACGGTTGCCTGCCGGATAATAGATTTCCAGAAGTTTTCAGCTTGGTTTCTGCCAATTCCGAAATGTTTGGTAGTTTCTAATTTATAGGATTTGGTGACCGAATTTTCTTTTCCCACAATCACAGAAATCAAATCTTTTGTTTTGAATTTCTCCTCAAGGTCCTTTACCAGTTTCAATACCAGCTTTAGTTCTTTGGTGGCATCTTTCAGCTTGGGTGGATTTACAGAATTGTCGCACATTTGCGCACCGGCACCACTTATAGGATCAAACTGCTCCCCAAAATAGTATAAAATATATTGCCGCCGGCTCATGGAAGTTTCGGCATAACCAACTACTTCATTCAGGAGTTGAAGACCGATTTCACGCTCAGAAACAGGTTTCTGCGCAAGGAATTTTTCTAGTTTTTCGATGTCTTTTGGATCGTAAAATGCCAAGCAAAGTCCTTCACCGCCATCTCTTCCAGCTCTTCCGGTTTCCTGATAATAACTTTCAAGAGATTTCGGAATATCATAATGAATTACAAACCTGACATCCGGCTTGTCGATTCCCATTCCGAAAGCAATTGTGGCAACAATTACATCGCATTCTTCCATCAGGAATTTATCCTGATTCATTACACGGGTTTTCTGATCGAGTCCCGCATGATAAGGTAACGCGTCAATTCCGTTAACCTGCAGTAACTGAGCAAATTCTTCTACTTTTCTCCGGCTCAGGCAATAAACAATTCCTGATTTTCCTTTATGCTGATTGATGAATTTTACGATTTCTTTATCAATATTCACTTTCGGGCGAACTTCATAGAAAAGATTTGGCCTGTTGAAGCTTTCTTTAAAAACCAATGCATTCGACATTCCCAGAGTCTTCTGGATATCATCCTGTACTTTTGGCGTTGCAGTCGCTGTTAAAGCAATCACAGGAACGTCTGCTATTTTATCGATGATCAGCTTAAGATTACGGTATTCCGGTCGGAAATCATGTCCCCATTCGGAGATACAGTGCGCCTCATCAATGGCTACGAATGAAATTTTAACCTCTTTCAGAAAATCAAGATATTCTTCCTTAATCAGGGATTCGGGAGCTACATATAGAAGTTTGGTGCGACCCGCCCTGATATCATCAAAAACTTGTTTGGTCTGGGTTTTATTGAGTGAGGAATTTAACACATGGGCTACGCCGGGATCTGAAGAAAGTCCGTTAACGGCATCAACCTGATTTTTCATCAGCGCAATCAACGGAGAAACTACAATTGCAGTTCCTTCAGAAATTAAAGCAGGTAGTTGGTAACAAAGAGATTTTCCCCCGCCAGTGGGCATAAGCACGAAAATATCCTTGCCTTCCAGTAAATTCTTTATGATTGATTCCTGCTGACCTTTAAATGTAGAGAAGCCGAAATATTTTTTGAGTTCTTTCGATAAATCGGCAGTTTTTGTTTTCATTTTTTATTATTCAATTGTATAGCGCAGACTGAACTCCTTATTCCTTCATTTACTGCAAAATTAATCATCCGTGGCAGTTCGTCTTAAATTGTTTGCTAAATTTGCATACCACCCAAAGTTAGAAAATAAAAATCAAAATAAAAATATACACTACTAATTTTGGGACGCATATAAATAAAATATTTCCATATATTAATAGAATTAAAATTTCCTGTCTTCAAAATAGCAAAATGAATCATCCCGAAATTCTTCAAATCGCGAAAAAGGCCATATCCGTTGAAATTAACGAGCTGGAAAATCTTAAAAACCGACTCGACGATAATTTCCTGAAAGCCACAGAAATCATTAATTCCGCGAAAGGTAAACTCATCATCGTAGGAATCGGAAAATCTGCACATGTGGGAAACAAAATTGTTGCCACGCTGAATTCTACTGGAACACCTTCGCAGTTTCTCCACGCTTCAGAGGCGATTCATGGCGATTTAGGAGTTATACAGAAAACCGATGTGGTGCTTTGTATTTCCAACTCCGGAAATTCGCCTGAAATTGTAAATCTCCTTCCTTTTCTTAAAGATTATTCGTCTGCCTTAATAGGAATGACGGGCAATCTGAAATCTAAACTGGCGGATTTTTCTGACGTTGTTTTAAACTCTTCGGTAGAAAAAGAAGCATGTCCCATCAAACTTGCACCAACCAGTTCTACAACAGTACAAATGGCTTTGGGAGACGCTTTGGCAGTTTGTCTGATGGAACTCAACGGATTCAAAGAAAACGATTTCGCGAAATTCCATCCCGGAGGAAGTTTAGGAAAAAACCTCACCGCGAAAGTGGAACAGTTTCTTTCTTCACAAAAACCACAGGTTTCAAGCACTGCAAACATCCGGGAAATCATTATTTCTGTGAGTAGTTCTTCGCACGGAATCACGGTTGTGACCGAAGGAGAAGAAATCACCGGCGTAATTACCGATGGAGATTTAAGGAGGATGCTCATGAGCGAACAGGATGTTTCTAAGATTGTGGCGAAAGATATTATGAGCAGCAACCCAAAAAGTATCGACAAGAATGCGCTTGCAAAAGAGGCGATGCAGATTCTGAAAGACAAGAACATCGGTCAGCTGATCGTAACCGAAAATAGCAAATACCACGGAATCATCGACATCCACAGACTTCTGGATGAAGGTATAAATTAAAGAGGATTACTGGAAAACAGTTTTTTATAAAACGAATGATCAAGATAATCGGGCGAAAATTGTTTCGTCCGTTTCCTGTATTCGGCAATATTTCAGTAATTTCGCAGTCTTGAATTCCAAATCTAGAATTTTAAAATGAGCGAAGGAAAAGAAATGTCTTTTTGGGGACACATTGGCGAGCTGCGGGGACATCTAATCCGGTCCATCATTGCCATTATCGTGGGTGCCATTGTTGTAGGATTTAATGTGAACTGGATTATGGACCATATTTTCTTCGGGCCTACGAGAAACGATTTCTTTACATTCAGGGTGGTAAACCATTTCTCACGGGAACTGATTGGAGAAAACAGTATTGTGCTCCCCGATCATTTTGCGGTACAGCAGAAGAAGCTCTTTCAGCAGTTTAATGTAATGATGTCGGTTTCTATTTTTGGAGGTATCGTAGCGGCGTTTCCTTATATTGTTTGGGAACTTTGGCGCTTTATTTCTCCGGCCCTTCATCCGAACGAGAGAAAAAACTCAGTCTTCATGATTAATTTTGTGTGGATACTTTTTCTGGTAGGGATTCTGTGCGGATATTTCCTGATTCTTCCTTTTGCGATTAATTTCGGACTCTTATTTACCATTTCCGATTCCATTACCCAGCTTTTCGATCTTAGCGATTACACCACTTTATTCATGCAGGTTGTACTGGGTATGGGCATTGTGTTTTTGTTTCCCGTAATCGTTTATTTTCTGACGACCATCGGAATTCTTACTCCCCAATTTATGCGCACTTACCGCCGACATGCAATTGTTTTAATTATGGTTGTCGCTGCGATCATTACTCCGGCAGATGTTTTAAGTATGCTTATGGCTGCATTTCCGCTGCTTTTACTGTATGAATTCAGTATCATGATGAGCGCTTATACTTACAAAAAAGTTCAGGACAGATCGCAGGTACCTGCAGAACAGTAATTATGAGAAGCAACACGGTTTTCGTTTCTTTCTGAGACCCGTCGCGCTGTCACTACTCGCTTTTCAGCGCGGCGGCTGCGCCGCCGCGCTGAAAAGCTCAAACATACCGTTCCATCGGGGCTAGAACTTCTCTACCTTATTCTTCTCAAAAATTTCCCTAAACTATTTTTCGAACAGACAATTCAGTTATCTTTCCGGATTTGAAGTTCCTTCCACAAAAAAACACGCCTCAAAGCGTGTTTCCTCAATCAATATTAACCTATTTTTCTATAAATTCTTTTAAACTCTGACCCACAATATCGGTCCATCCGTTTTCGAAACTTTCTTTCTGGAAATCTTTGCCTAAATGACTGAAATTCTCCAGACCCTTGTGCGTGAGGGTAATAACTGTTCCCCCATTTTCTTCCTCCAATTCCCATCTTACAATTGTTTTCTCCTTAGAAATTTCCGGGTAAGACCAGGTATGCTTAAATTTCTCATTCGGAATCACCTCCAGAATTTCCCCATGATGATGAAACCTTTTTTCCTCGCCGGGTTCATAAAAATTGAACTCTTTGTGAAGTCCCAGTTCAAAATCCGGGATATCAAAATACCATTCCTTCATCTGCGCTTTATCGGTCAAAGCGTTCCATACCTTTTCTACGGGCGCATTCACTCTTTGTTTAATGACAACATTTTCGTGCATAATCTTAGATTTTTTTGATGGTATTAAAGTTAACATTTATTTCAGTGATAGATAAAATTATTACCATGATTTTATTCATTTCCTTAATTTTCGGTTACATTTGCAGCCATTTATAAAGTAAAATTCGTGCATACAGTTTTATTTTAAACCATTAAAACTGTCTAAAATAAGATGAAGATTTTAAAAAACCTTATGATTATCATACTTTTTCTGCTCGCGGTTCTTGCCACCGCAACTTATCTGGTGATGAAGCATCCAAAATTCGGAAAAAGCCCGTCTGGAGAACGGATGGAAAGAATACAGAAATCGCCGCATTACAAAAACGGAAAGTTTGATAATCTTAATAACACACCTCAACTTGCAGAAGACACGTCAATGCCGGAAGTGATGTTCAGGTTTCTTTTCGGAAAGAAAGAAAATCTCAGACCTTCTCAGAAATTCAGTTTTACCAAAACTGATTTAAAAAATCTGAGTCCAGACGAAAACGCGTACATCTGGATGGGGCACTCTTCTTACTTTATCCAGATCAATGGCAAAAAAATCCTTGTTGATCCGGTTTTCAGCGGAAACGCGTCGCCTTTTACCTTTACAACCAAAGCTTTTGAAGGATCTGATCTGTATACCACTGACGATATTCCGGAGCTTGATTATCTGATCATTTCGCATGATCACTGGGATCATCTGGATTACGAAACCGTGAAAAAGCTCATTCCTAAAGTTAAAAAAGTGATTACAGGTCTTGGAACCGGCGAACATCTGGAATACTGGGGTTACGATCCTAAAAAACTTATTGAACTCGACTGGAACGAAAGTTCGGATTTAGGGAACGGTTTTAAAGTCTATTGCGAACCTGCAAGACATTTTTCCGGACGTGGTTTTAAGCGTGACCAGGCAATTTGGGCAAGTTTCGTTTTTGAAACTCCGAAACAGAGAATTTATATCGGCGGCGACAGCGGTTACGATGATCATTATAAAAAGATCGGCGATAAATTCGGGAACTTCGATCTTGCTATTCTTGAAAATGGCCAGTATAACAGGGATTGGCGGTATATTCACTTTATGCCGGGAGAAAACATCAAAGCAATGAAAGAACTTAATGCGAAAAGAATGATCCCGGTTCATAATTCGAAATTCGCCCTCGCAAATCATTCATGGAAAGAACCCCTCGATAAAATTATCCAAATGAATACCGAAAATCTTAGAATCATCACCCCAAAAATCGGGGAAAAAGTCAACTGGGAAGATGATTTGAAAGAGTACGAAAAATGGTGGAAAAACTATCAATAAGATATTTGGAATAATTTTTTCTTGCATGTAAAAACAGTCGTGAAGAAGCACGAGTTAAAATTAAATTCCGCGCCATGAAAAAAACACTACAGGTTGCCAACGGCTTTTCGCTCATTTTCACCATTATTTTCAATTATCTCAGCAATACAGGGATTTTCAACGGGAAAACCATCGGCAATGTTTCCGATCAATATCACACCTTAATCACTCCTTCAGGTTATGCATTTTCCATTTGGGGCCTCATTTACCTGCTTTTATTTGGCTTCGTCTATTACACCGGAAGAAGTTTAATTAATACTGCCAAAAATGAAGCAGATGACTTTGTAGAAAACATGGGCTGGTGGTTCGTAATATCCTGCATTGCTAACTGCGCGTGGATCGTCGTCTGGCTTTACGGCTTCAGCGGAATTTCGGTCTTGATCTTAGTCGTTGCGATGGTTTCCCTCACAAAAATTTTACTCCAAGCCTTAAAATATAACAACGGCACCGCGGAAAAATGGCTGATTAATATTCCTTTTCAAATATACGCCGGATGGATGAGTGTCGCCTTAATTGTTGCGACTGCTTCGTGGCTTCATAAAATCGGTTGGAACGGGTGGGGAATTTCTGAAAGTACATGGACGATTATTATGATCGCCATCGCATCGGTGATCCACCTGCTGATGACATGGAAGAAAAATGCGCCGTTCTTCGCTTTTGTCGGCGCATGGGCATTTATCGCCATCTCGCAGTCAAATGAAGCGGGTTCAGCAGTCTATATTTTTGCAATAATCGCAGCGACAGTTCTTTTTATCAGCAGCTGCACCAATCTCTATAAAAGAAAATTGCTATAAAGCAAAGACAGAATTCTTTTGTATTTTTGGGGAAATTGATCGATATGAAGTTTCCAATTACATTATTTATCTTCCTATTTTCTTTATTTTTAAACGCCCAGGACTTATCAAAATTACAGCCTTTGGACGCTGAACTTACCACGGTAAAATATCCTTTTCCCGTTCAGTTTAAAGAATTAAAAAATCAGGGACAGCATTTGAAAATGGCTTTCATGGACGTGAAACCAGCAAAACCTAACGGAAAAACCATAGTCCTTCTTCACGGTAAAAATTTTAACGGATATTATTTTGAACAAACGGCACAAGTTCTTTTAAAAGAAGGATTCCGCGTCATTATGCCGGATCAGATCGGTTTCGGAAAATCATCAAAACCCAAACAGTATCAGTTCAGTTTTCAGCAGTTGGCGGAAAACAGCAAATCAATGCTGAATGATTTAAAAATTGATAGATTTATCGTCCTTGGCCATTCAATGGGCGGAATGCTTGCCACGAAAATGGCTGTGATGTATCCTGAAAATGTGGAAAAACTGATTCTCGAAAATCCAATTGGACTAGAAGATTACCGGAATTTTTCGCCTTACCAGAATATCGACAAACAATATGCTGCAGAACTTAAAAACACTTACGATTCTTACAAAGATTATCAGCTCAAATTTTATTACGACGGAAAATGGAAGCCGGAATACGATAAATGGCTGAATCTTTTGGCAGGCTGGACGGTTTCTAAAGATTTTCCCATCACCGCCTGGAATGCGGCTTTAACTTCTGATATGATTTACACGCAGCCTGTGGTTGAAGATTTTCAGAAGATCACCGTTCCTACTCTTCTCATCATCGGAACTCGCGACCGAACCGCGATTGGAAAAGGAAATGCACCGAAAGAACTGCAGCCTTTAATGGGACTTTACCAAAATTTAGGAAAGGAAACCCAGAAAAGAATCAAAGGCTCGAAATTGGTCGAGCTTGAAAATGTAGGACACTCACCGCATATCGAAGTTTTCGACCGGTTTATTACTCCTTTGATGGAATTTATCAAATAACGGCGAAATGAGTTCCCACAGAAAACTGTTTTCATATTCTTAATTTTTTGTAATTTTAAGAAATGTCTCAGAAGGTTTATTACAACGGAATTTTTGGTGAAAATCACATCAAACTGGTACGCGAAATTATCAACATCGTCTCTCTGGATGAGATGTTTTCCCGGATTGGGTATTCCGTAAAAACCCATGCGCACCGCAATCTTTTTCAAATCTTTGTGCTTGAAAAAGGTAAAGTTGAGCTTTTGGCGAATAACGAACATTTTATCGTGGAAAAACCTTCTATTATTACTATTCCGCAGTCGGTTTTTCATGGCCTTGAGTTTGAACCCGGTTCTAAAGGATATTTAATTTCACTTTCCGCAAATGCTGTCGAACAGATGCTGAAGTTTGATGTTGAAGTGATTTACGAGCTCGATACGATCAGTATTACCAAAATCAGCCAGAAAAACCAATTGGTTGAAGACGTTTACAATACCATTCACAAATGCGTTTTTGAGTATAATAATGCACTTCCGGGAAAAGATTTGGCGCTTCAATATCTTGTGGGAATGCTTTTGTTGCGGCTTTACAGAATCAATAATTCCAACCAGACGGTAATTCACACGCTGAACCAAAATGAAAGAACAGTTTTCCGGAATTTCAAAAAACTGGTTCAGGAAAACAATTCCATCAAGAAAAGAGTTGAAGATTACTCGTCGGAACTGGGAATTACAGTCGCAGCTTTAAGCCAGATCTGCAAGGCCATTTCGGGGAAATCGCCCAAAGAGGTTATTCTGGATTTCCTTATCCTTAATATTAAATCAACCTTAAAGAATCCCGAATTCAGTATTTCTGAAGTTTCTTATCAGTTCGACATTGACGATCCGAGTTATTTTGCGAGACTTTTCAAGCAGAAAACCGGACAGACCCCAAAACAGTACCGTTCCAACTTTAATTAAATGCACGCCTTATCCGCGTCGTATTCGTAGTTCAACACCGCATTTCTTCAGCTATTTGCAAGAAATCCTATTAATTGCTGAAAAAATCCTATTCCATCATTTCAGATATTGGTAACTTCGGTTTACAGATTCATTACCAGAAGTTTAACTCAATATCACCCGAATATTAATGGAAAAAAATCCGGCAATTCTCAGCGTTGAAGCCTCAATTATAGATTTACCAACCATCCGTCCCCACAAACTTTCAATGGCGACGATGATGAAGCAGACTATGGTGATTATTAAAATCACTTCAACAGACGGAATTATCGGTTGGGGAGAATCTACAACGATCGGCGGAATGACCTATGGGCCGGAATCTCCGGAATCCATGAAGCTAACAATTGATCAGTATATTTCACCCTTACTGACCGGAAAAGATGCAACAAATATTAATGTTTTGATGCATGAAATCAACCGGAATGTAAAAGGAAATACCTTCACAAAAGCCGGTATTGAAACCGCTTTACTCGATTCACAGGGAAAACGTCTCGGTGTTTCTGTCGCTGAACTTTTCGGAGGTTCTATTAATTCCAGACTTCCTGTTTTGTGGACTTTAGCCAGCGGAAATACCGAAAAGGACATTGAAGAAGCTAAACACCTGATTGAAATTAACCGTCACAACACTTTTAAATTAAAGATCGGAAGCAACGAACCCAAAAAAGACGTAGCGCATGTTGTTGCCATAAAAAAAACCCTGGGCGAAAACATCAGAATTACCGTGGACATCAACCAGGCATGGAGTGAATTTAATGCAAAAATATGGATTAAAATCCTGCAGGACAACGGCATCGATTTAATTGAACAGCCTATCATTAAAACAAATTTCGACGGACTGGCGCGGCTTACAGAATATTTCCACGTTCCCATTATGGCAGATGAAGCGGTGGCGACAATCGAAGACGCAATGAAACTCTGCAAAATTCGCGGTGGAAGCGTTTTCGCGATCAAAATTATGAAGACAGGTGGACTTTATAACGCTGCAAAAATCGCCGGTATGGCAGAAGCTTCTGACATCGGTCTTTACGGCGGAACCATGCTTGAAGGAACAATTGGCTCCGTAGCATCGGCGCATATTTTCAGCACTTTTACCAATTTAAGCTGGGGAACCGAACTTTTTGGACCGATGCTTTTGACCGACGATATCGTCACCAATCCGATGGTATTTAAAGACTGCAAACTCGAACTACCGAAAGGTCCCGGATTAGGAATCGAAGTGGACGAAGACAAACTGAATCATTACAAAAGAAAATAAATCATGGTATACGTAGTAGAAATGGATGTTCACATCCCCGAAACCTGGGACGAAGACAAAAAAAAATCTTTCATGCAAAGAGAACAGGAAACTTCCCAAAAGTGGCAGAATTCCGGGAAATGGAAATATCTCTGGCGCGTTGCGGGCAGATATTCCAACATTAGTGTTCTGGAAGTAGAAAGTCCTGATGAACTTCATGAAATCCTGAGTTCCCTCCCACTTTTCCCTTACATGACCATCAAAGTAACCAGTGTCTGCAAACACCCGAACGCTTTGCGCGAAACACTTCTCTAAAAATTTAACAACAATATCAATTCAAAAAAATTTAAAAATCATGATGACAAGAGAACAGATAGATGCCGTATTGGCGGTAATCACAAGTCAGGAAAAAGCCGGACAGGGCAATGAGAGAGTAAAAGAAATTACAAACCGTCTTCTGAAAGACCTTTTTTATGCAATGGTCGACCTTAATATTACTTCGGAGGAAATGTGGCACGCAGCAGATTATCTGAAAACGGTTGGCCAGAATAACGAATGGGGATTGCTTTTCGCAGGACTTGGAATTGAAAAATTCATGGATGACATGATGGATCATGAAGACCAGGAGGCAGGATTAAATAATGTAACACCGAGAACCATCGAAGGACCGCTTTATGTTGCGGGTTCTCCGGAAACTGAATCTTATGCGGAACTGGAAAACAATCCTGAGGAAAACCGCAATCTGGAAAGATTCTATATGGAAGGAACCGTAAAAGATGTTGACGGAAATCCTGTAGAAGGCGCTTTGCTGGAAGTTTGGCACTGCAACGAACATGGAATGTATTCTTATTTCGATACAAGTCAGTCTGAATACAATTTAAGAAGAGCCATCAGAATTGGAGCTGATGGAAAATATAAGTTCAAAACCGTTGTTCCACCGGGATATTCATGTCCGCCCGGAAGCGCAACCGATAAAATGATGACGCTTTTGGGAAGACACGGAAGCCGACCTGCGCATATCCACTTCTTCGTTACAGCGCCGGGTTACAGAAAACTGACTACCCAGATCAATATCGAAGGAGATCCTTTAATTTTTGAAGATTTTGCTTTTGCAACGAAAGCAGATTTGGTACCTAAAATTACCAGACATTCCGCGGAAGAAGCTGTCGCTAATGGTTACGGAGACGAAGCTTACGCACATTCATTTTTCAATTTCACTATTGTGAAAGAAGAAGCAATTCATGATAACGGCGAAAATCACAGAACGAGAGCACTCGCATCATAACAGTTTGAAATCAATCTAATCTTCAGACAGACTCTTCATTTCCGGATGTAGAGTTTGTTTGGTTTTTTCAATTTTGAAAGACAAAAAATTTAATTAAATGCCTTCAGCAAAAGTAAATAACACAGAAATCAACTATCTTTTTGAAAATCACGGCAAAGAGAACACGCTCGTATTTTCAAATTCATTGGGAACCAACTTTTCAATGTGGGAAAAACAGCGGGAAGAGATTTCAAAACATTTCAACATTCTGTTTTACGATACCCGCGGACACGGAAAAAGTGAAGTAACGGAGGGCGATTACAGTGCTGAACTTTTAGGAAACGATATTCTTCAGCTCACCGAATTTTTAGGAATTCATGAATTTTATTTCTGTGGAATCTCAATGGGCGGGCTAATCGGTCAGTGGCTTGCTTTAAATGGTGAAGGAAGAATTAAAAAATTAATTATTTCCAATACCGCAGCCAAAATCGGTACCGCCGAAGGCTGGAACAGCAGGATCAAAAGCGTATCCGAAAACGGACTTTCGTGGATTCTCGAAGCAACTGCCGAAAGATGGTTTACGGAAAGTTTCAATAAAAATCATAAAAATGAAGTGGATGGAATTCTGAAAAATTTCGCTGACACATCGTTGCAGGGATACATTTCCAACTGTGCGATGGTCCGCGATGCAGATTTCAGAAATGAACTCGACAAAATCACTATTCCTACCCTCGTCATTTCAGGAAAATACGATGAAGTAACCACGGTTGAAGACGGCAATTTTCTACAGAAAAATATCAGAAATTCAGAACATATTTATTTGGAAACCTGCCATCTTTCCAACTTCGAAAAACCAACTGAATTCAACGACGCGGTTGTTAGGTTTTTAAATCAATAAAGAAATATGCAGTTTGCATTAAATATAAAAAAAGTAAAATGAAACACGTTCCACAAATTACACCACAGGAAGCCGCAGCATTCGTAAAAGATGACGACACCCTTTTACAGGGCGGTTTCGGGATGACCGGAAATCCGGTTCACCTGATGCACGCTTTGGCGGAAACAAATACGAAAAACCTCACTTTTATAGGAAATAATGTTGGCGAACCTGGCTTAGGCGGTGGCCGGCTTTTAAGAAACAGACAGATTAAAAAAATGATCGGTTCATTTTTCACTTCCAATCCGGAAGCCGTAAAAGCAGCCCAAAACGGCGATGTAGAATATGAACTCATCCCGCAGGGAACGCTCGCAGAAGCGGTTCGGGCAGGCGGTGCAGGAATTGGCGGTTTTTATACCGTAACTTCTGCCGGAACCGAAATTGCCAAAGGCAAAGAAACCAAAATCATCAATGGAAAAGAAATGGTTTTCGTTCCCGGAATCCGAGGAAATGTAGCCTTTATCCGCGCCTGGAAAGCTGACACTGCAGGGAATCTTCAGTACAGAATGACGGAGCAGAATTTTAACCGTGCTTTCGCAACTGCCGCTGATCTGGTGATTGCAGAAGTGGAAGAAATTGTTGAGGTTGGCGAAATTGCCGCTGAAAATATTCACACACAAGGCTGTTATATCGACTATTTGGTTCAGGCGCATACGACTTTGGAAGAACTCGGAAGTTCAGGTTCGGTAAGCAAATCAAAAGTCGTTTCAGAAAAAAGGATGAATATGGCAAAACGCGCATTAGCCGAGCTTCAGAAAGGTGAAGTAGTGAATCTGGGGATCGGAATTCCAACCTTAGTTGCCGATTTAATCACCGAAGAACACGGCATTATTCTTCACACCGAAAACGGAATGTTGGGTGTTGGTCCTGTTCCCGAAGATGGCGGCGGTGCAATGGATTATCCCGTGAATGCAGGAAAAATCCCCGTTACAGCACTTCCGGGAACCAGCTATTTCGACAGCACCGATTCTTTCGCAATGATCCGCGGCGGACATATCGATACCGCGGTGATGGGCGGTCTTCAGGTGGATGAAGAAGGAAATCTTGCCAACTGGGCTGTTCCGGGCGAACCGCTTTTAGGAGTTGGCGGCGCAATGGATCTGGCTTCGGGCGCGAAAAAACTCATCATCACGATGATGCATACCGAAAGAGACGGAACTTCGAAAATCGTTCCCGTCTGCGATTTACCTTTGACGGCTTTAAAATCTGTCGATGTAGTAATTACGGATCTTGCAGTTTTTAAATATATCGATGGTAAATTAACTCTGACGGAGGTTATGCCGGGCGCAACATTAGAAGAAGTCCGCGAAAAAACTGCTGCAAAGTTTGAAGAAAGACTTTCATAAAAAAACGGCTTAAAACCAGGCATTGAAGAAAACCAACAAAATAAGAGCTTTTCTTTTTTCACCGATTTTAATTTATATCATCCGGTGTATCATTGGATTTTCTATTGGGTATTTTTTACTAAAAACCTTTCCGGGGTTTGACCTTTTTTGGGCCTTGCTTTCTATTCTGCTGGTCATTTCTCCGGAAGGCAGAGATTCGAAAAGATTATCCATTGAGCGGGTGAAAGCTAATTTTATCGGTGCATTATCCGGAATTATTGTATTTTCACTCCCGATTGAGGTGTATTTTAAAATTCTGATCGGAATTACAGCGGCAGCGCTGATCTGCAAACTGTTTAATCTACTGAATGTCTCGCGGAGTGCCATTGTTGCGATCATCATCGTTTTGATGGAGCGGCCGGACGAAAGTTTTATGGCACCGGTGGAAAGGTTCGTATCGGTATTCATCGGCTGCATAATCGGTTTGCTGGTTACCGTTTCCACGGCTTTTATGATTAAATTTGTGCACCGCAAAATACTTGATCTGGAATACCACATCAGTAATAAAAATTAAATTAAAAAAATATGAATAAACAAGCATATATTATCGATGGAACCCGTTCTGCCATTGGAAATTTCAAAGGAAGTTTAGCACCGGTAAGAACAGATGACCTGATGGCTTCCGTGATTAAAAGCCTTGCCGCAAAAAATCCGGAATTACCTTTGGATAAAATTGATGACGTGATTATCGGCTGCGCCAATCAGGCCGGAGAAGATAACAGAAACGTTGCAAGAATGGCTCTGCTTTTGGCCGGACTTCCAACCAGTGTTCCGGGAGAAACTGTGAACAGGCTTTGTGCATCAGGAATGAGCTCAATTGCTCAGGCGATGAGAGCGATAAAATCCGGCGAAGGGGATCTTTTTATTGCCGGCGGTGTGGAAGGAATGTCACGCGCACCTTACGCGATTTCGAAAGCAGAAAGCGCTTTTGGAACGGATTCTACAATGTACGATTCAAGTTTCGGATGGCGCTTTGTCAATCCGCTGATGGAAAAAATGTACGGAACAGAAGCCATGGGCAAAACCGCGGAAAACCTGGCCGAAATCTATAAAATATCACGCGAGGAACAGGATGAATTTGCTTTGAATTCTCAGATGAAAGCAAAAAAGGCGCAGGAATCCGGAAGGTTGGCAGAAGAAATTTCTGATATCGCGATTCCTCAGAGAAAAGGCGATCCGGTCATTATCAACAAAGACGAATTCATTAAACCTAATTCCACAATGGAAGGTTTAGGAAAATTGAGAGCAGCTTTTATTAAAGAAAATGGAACCGTAACTGCAGGAAATGCTTCGGGATTAAATGACGGTGCTGCTGCAGTGCTTATTGCGTCTGATGACGCGGTAAAAAATTACGGCCTGAAACCCTTAGCGAAAATAGTAAGTTCCGCTGTTGTGGGAGTTGAACCCAGAATTATGGGAATCGGACCTGTAGATGCTACAAAACTGGCATTAAAAAGAGCCAATCTCACTTTAGACCAAATTGATATCATCGAACTGAACGAAGCTTTCGCGGCGCAAAGTATCGCGTGTCTGAAGGAACTTGGAATTGCAAATGACGATGCAAGAGTAAATGTGAACGGAGGTGCTATTGCCCTTGGTCACCCACTTGGAATGAGCGGTACGCGGATTACCTATTCTGCAGCTTTCGAACTGAATAAAACCGGCAAAAAATATGCATTGGCTACAATGTGTATCGGTGTTGGACAGGGTTACGCGGTGATTCTGGAAAATGTAAATGTATAATTGTCGCTGAATAACCAATGTGAAATATAAAACCCTTTCAATTGAAAGGGTTTTTAGTTGGTGCTGAATGGTATTCTCTGAATAAAACACCAAAATTATTTTATAGCCCCGATTGGAGCATGTGTTTGAGCTTTTTTGGGCCGCGGCAAAGCCGCGGCCCAAAAAAGCGAGTGCGGAAAGCGGGACGTGTTTCAGGAAAAAGACGAAACCCTGTTGCTCCTGAAAATTTTAATGCTGGATTTTTGCAGGATCATCGTAATTCACCATCCAGTTGATGCCGAACTTATCGGTCCACATTCCAAAATACGCGCCCCAAAATGTTTCCGCAAGAGGCATTGTAACATTTCCTCCTTCGGAAAGGCCGTTGAAAAGTCTGTCGGCTTCTTCTTTAGAATCAGTGTTGATTGAAAGCGAAATATTGTTTCCCTGAATGAATTGCGACGCATATTCCCCGCCTGTATCAGATCCCATCAGAACCGTTTCCTGAGAAATAGGCAGGGTGACGTGCATGATTTTGTTTTTATCATCTTCAGACATCTGTTTGCCCTCTTCCCCGGAAGGCATATCGCCAAAACGGCCGATATAAGGGAATTCTCCGCCAAAAACGGATTTGTAGAAATTAAAAGCTTCTTCGCAGTTTCCGTTGAAAGTTAAGTATGCGTTTACCTGTGCCATGATTGTAGTTTTTTTAGTTAGTTAATTGATGGAAAAGCTTCCATTTTATAAAAATTTTCAGAAAAATGAGTCTAAAAAATCATTGATTGCTATACTCTTGTTTTTTTTAGAGCCAACCGATAGCCTACTAAAACCAGGGCCCAAACAGCGATCCCAAGAATCCAGAACCAAATGGGTGACGGAATGGTGATCATCATATAAACCGACGTCATTAGAAAGAAAATCCCAATAATGATGGCGTAGATTTTTTTGCCGTCGTTTGCAATTATTGTTGATACAAAACCGCCAGCCAATGCACCTGCGGCATAAGAAATAATGACAAAGAAAACGGCTATAAACGGTGCGTGTTCAACGTAATCTTTAATCGCTTCTGCATCATTGGGATTTGTGCCTTCAGGAAGTGGATAAAGATAATGACCCAACTGCTGAACGAGCCCAACGGCAATACCGGTGGCTATTATGCCGCCGGGTACAGCCCGGTTTCCGCCAGTCACCTGGAGCAATTCAGGACAATCTGCGGTGCGGAATATGTCCTGACCGAGGCGTTCCAGACTGAACCCTATACC
>JAANMT010002019.1_pt1 | contig 18184 bp, 15 predicted proteins | sample 7279711 | NCBI WGS metagenome assembly JAANMT01 (sample SAMN14094538, study PRJNA606508) | bioreactor metagenome | isolation source: A lab-scale SPAN reactor treating ammonium-rich wastewater day 1 | place: Ireland: Galway | collected 2017-01-16 | reverse complement strand
GTTTGAGAGCAGGCAACTGGGGAAAGTGATCTCGATATCTGGTGCAGCAGGAAGGAGAGTCGTTTGATAGCCCCGACGAGAATGAGGAGTTTTTCCATAGGTGGAGACACAGGCATTCCTTCGATTCACGATCCGGATTTAGTTTTCTACCATGCCATGTTCAGGCATTTATGACTTTACCAGTATAGTACCCATTATCGCAATTGTCTCTAAAAAATATAAACATGACTCCTAAAATACTACCAGCCTGGATGGCCTCAGGATTGGTCAGCCGACCTTATGTTGCTGGCGCTCCAATATCCCCCACTGGGAAGGATTTATCCGCTGCAGGAATCAGCCTTTGACAAAAGCGCGAAAAAATTCACGATTGAGGCGTGCGATATTGCGGACACTGATCTCCTTGGGGCAGGCCGCTTCGCACTCATAATGATTGGAGCAGTTTCCAAAGCCCTCCAGGTCCATGCGCTCCACCATGGCGCGAGCACGCCTCTCACGCTCGACTCTCCCCTGGGGCAGAAGGGCCAGATGGCTGATCTTGGCGCCGACAAAGAGCACTGCTGAAGCATTGGGACAGGCTGCGACACAGGCCCCACAACCGATGCAGGCCGCTGAATCGAAAGCCTCATCCGCATCGATCTTGGGAACAGGAAGGGAGTGAGCCTCCGGGGCTGAGCCAGTCCGGACAGTCACATAGCCGCCAGCCTGGATGATACGATCGAAAGCAGAACGGTCCACGATCAGATCCCGTACCACCGGAAAAGCCCTGGAACGCCAAGGCTCGATCACCAGTGTGTCGCCATCGCGGAATTTCCGGACATGGAGCTGGCAGAGAGTGGTTCCGTGCTCGGGTCCATGAGCCTGGCCATTGATCACCGCCCCACAGCATCCACAGATCCCTTCGCGGCAATCATGGTCGAAAGCGATCGGTTCTTTCCCGTTTTTTTCGAGGTTGATGTTGACGACATCGAGCATTTCGAGGAAAGACAGATCGGTATCGATATCATGGGCCTGGTAGATCTCGAAGGCGCCGGGAGAATCGGAAGACTTCTGCCTCCAAACTTTGAGGGTCAAATTGATAGTATTGGCCATTACTTGTAGCTCCTCTGCGCCAGGTGAACTTCATCGAAAACAAGAGGTTCTTTGTGAAGGATCGGCTTTTTCCCTTCACCAGCCCATTCCCAGGCGGAAACATGGCAGAAATTCACATCGTCACGCAGCGCTTCGCCCTCCTCAGTCTGGCTTTCCTCGCGGAAATGGCCTCCGCAGGATTCCTTTCTCTCGAGGGCATCCAGAACCAGAAGCTCGGCGAATTCGAGGAAGTCTGCCACACGGCCGGCTTTTTCCAGGCTCTGGTTGAGCGAATCGGCAGAACCATTCACCACCAGGTTTTTCCAGAATTCCTCGCGGATTTCCGGTATCTTTCGCAGTGCCTCTTCGAGGCCTGCCTGGTTGCGCGACATGCCGCATTTATCCCATAACAACAGCCCGAGATCCCGATGGAATTCATCGACCGTCTTCTTCCCTTTCAGGGACAAAAATTTCTGGATGCGCTGCCTGGCTGACTGCTCAGCCTCTTTGAATTCCGGAGCTTCCGCCTTGACAGGATCCAGCCGGTTGGAGGCAAAGTAGTGGCCGAGTGTGTATGGGATCACAAAGTAGCCATCAGCAAGCCCCTGCATAAGGGCGCTGGCTCCCAGGCGGTTGGCGCCATGGTCGGAGAAATTGGCCTCGCCCAGAACATGCAGGCCGGGGAGGTTGCTCATCAGGTTGTAGTCGACCCACAGCCCTCCCATGGTGTAATGGATGGCCGGGTAGATCATCATCGGGACCTGGTAGGGGTCATCATCCACGATTTTTTCATACATCTGGAAAAGGTTGCCATAACGCGCTTCGATGGTGCTGCGCCCCAGGCGCTGGATGGAATCCCGGAAATCGAGATAAACAGCCATTCCGGTCGAGCCGACTCCCCGCCCCTTGTCGCACACTTCCTTGGCATTTCGTGAGGCCACATCGCGCGGCACCAGGTTTCCAAAAGAGGGATATTTTCGTTCGAGGTAATAATCCCGCTCCTGTTCAGGGATCTGCCCTGGCGGACGCTTGTCACCAGATTTATTCGGCACCCAGATGCGCCCATCATTGCGGAGGCTTTCGCTCATCAGGGTCAGTTTGGACTGGCAGTCCCCATGGACCGGGATGCAGGTGGGATGGATCTGGGTGAAGCAGGGGTTGGCGAACAGGGCGCCTTTTCGTGCAGCACGCCAGGTGGCGGTGACATTGCAGGGTTTGGCATTGGTGGAAAGGTAAAAGACATTTCCATACCCACCGGTTGCCAGGATCACTGCATCGCCAGCATGGGATTCAATCGAGCCATCCACCATGTTGCGGACCACGATGCCGCGTGCACGCCCTCCAACCACCACCAGATCCAGCATCTCGCGCCGGGGGAACATCTTCACTCCGTCGGCGGCGATTTCTTTGCAGAGGGCGCTGTAGGCTCCCAGGAGGAGCTGCTGGCCGGTCTGCCCGCGTGCATAAAACGTGCGTGAAACCTGCGCGCCACCGAAGGAACGGTTATCGAGCATGCCGCCATATTCGCGTGCAAATGGAACTCCCTGGGCGACACACTGGTCAATGATATTCACACTCAGCTCGGCCAGCCGGTAGACATTGGCTTCACGGGAGCGGTAATCACCGCCTTTGACCGTGTCATAAAACAGGCGGTAAACACTGTCGCCATCATTCTGGTAATTTTTGGCGGCATTGATGCCACCCTGGGCAGCAATGCTGTGGGCGCGCCGGGGGGAGTCCTGCAGGCAGAATGCTTTGACCTGGTACCCGAGCTCCGACAAACTGGCCGCGGCCGAGGCTCCCGCCAGCCCGGTTCCAACCACGATCACTGTAAATTTTCGCTTGTTGGCCGGGTTGACCAGCTTCATATCGAATTTGTGGCGTGTCCATTTTTCGCTGACAGGGCCGCCTGGAACCTTTGAATCCAGGGTCATAATCGATTCCTCACGTTCCAATATCCCTCCCCATCCCGGATGGAGGGGTTTTTCGCCCTCAAAGTGGCGGTGTTCTCACAATGTTTATGAACAGGGGGACCGAGCTGAACCCGATCGCTGCAAGCAACCCCAGCACCAGGCTGAGCTTTCTGATTCCGGGGACCAGGTCATTGCGATAGAACCCGAGTGTCTGGCAGAGGCTCTGGATGCCATGGCTGAGGTGCAGGCCGAGCACCAGCATCACTGCGATATACACTCCGGCACGCCAAGGCTCCAGGAATGAATTCCACACCAGGCCATACAGCCCCAGGTTCCGCGGGGGGTTCCCCTCACCCGCAGCGATCATCGAGGCCGGGCCTTCTTTGTCGCTGAGAGTGAAGTCCGAAAGGTGCAACACCAGAAAGAACAGCACCAGCAGGCCTGTGTAGATCATCGTCTTTTTGGCGAATTTCAGGCTCTCTTCACTTTTGGAGCCGTTGACTGCATAGCGTTCCCCACGCGCCTGCCGGTTTTCAAGTGTCAGCAGGATCGTGGTGATGACATGGATCAGAAAGGCGGCGATCAGCCCCAGTCGGACCAGCCAGAGCAGCTCCGGTATTGCATGGAGCTTCTCGGAATATCCATTGAATGCCTCCGGTCCCAGGAAGATCAGGAAGTTTCCTGCCAGGTGGCCTGCCAGGAATCCTGTCAGGATCAGGCCGGTGACAGCCACAATCTGTTTTCGCAGTATCGAGGAGCGAAGGGCACAACGACTCTCAGAACTCATGGAACCCCCTTGTATCCATCGGAAGTATCAGTGTATCTGGCTTACTTTCCCTTCATCGAAGCGAAGGCTTTCCTCTGGAGGGTCAGGAATTTAGTCAGGTTCGAATTTGGGTTGACTATGATCTTCAAATCCGGGCTGAATGTGGTGGCATTCGCGGATTGCTTCATGGAACCCTGGATCATCAGGAAACGGTCATACAGGGGATCGGCGGACATGACCCTCTGAAGGTAATCGCGGGCATCCGCACTGGAGGCAGGGATAATCTTGAGCTGGCTGTCGCTGGCAGTCTGAAGTTTTTCCTGAAAGCCCTTTGATCTTTTTTTATATTCCGGGGAATCGGGCAGCAGCGAATCATAAACACCCCCCCCGGGGAGTTTGAGATAAGCATCGAGACCCACTTTATCCGCTTCACCCTGGCGTGGGGTTGCGACCAGATCGCGCAGAGGGATATCGAGCACTGGAATTTCCGGCTTGATTTCACGCCCACGGTTTTCGCCCTGGGTCGGAACCACAGAGACATATTCCGGTTGCAGCTGTGAAACCTGGTAATTGGTCAGAAACACCTCGACTCCCAGTATCGGATCGAATATGTACGCCAGATCCTCCTGTGCGGATGCGAGATAAGCGCGAAATTCGGGAGTGATCACCCAGCGATACTGGGGAATCAGGTGGTCGGCATACAGGACCCGGTCGATCACCTGCACCGCCTGAAGGGGCTGGCGTCCGAGTGCCAGGACCAGGGCCTCGCGCGCCTTCCGGTGCGCCCAGTACCAGTAATCCGCATTCTGGTTGCGGTTCTGGGTAATGAAAGTTTTATCTCCGGCATCATCACGGCTGGTGATTTCGAGTTGTGACTTCGCGACCGACCGGACAGATTTTTCGGTCATGAAAGTAATGAAGGCCTCGTTCTCCTCCAGAACTGCACCCTGGAACCGGGCCAGATCGGCAGGAACCCCTTTCTGATGGAAAGAGGAAACCGCTCCGGCAGGAGCGAGCCAAATCACCAGGAACAGGCAGGCCGGAATCTGCATTCTCGATGATAAAAAATTATAACTCTTCGAGTCAGACACGATTGTTCACCTTTCAAACAAAGCCACCGGCTGAAGGATGCTGGAAGCCGCGGCATGAAGATGGAATTATGTTGGCACCACTTCCGCGCTTTTGACAAGAGCTCTGAAGCGCGGGAGATTTGGCCTTATGGCTTCATCGTCGATTGAAGAAATTGAAGCCGCCAAAGGGCTGGCGCTGCTGGCTGGCAGCCGGCTGATTGGGAACGACTGCTCTCTGGAGCATCTGGCTGGTGGGGTAATACCCCGGCTGCCGTTGGGTTGCAAGGACAACTTCCTCTCCAAATTTGTTAAACCGCCAGCCCGGACTCCATCCCTGTCCACCCCGTGTGGCAGCCGCATTGACCTGGATGATCTCGCCTTTTTTCAGACCCGGCCCCCACAGGCTGTAACGGAAGGTAAAGGTGGCATTGAGCTGATTTCCACGCACAGAATCCTCGTCAATGGCCAGATCGAGCACCTGCAGCCAGCTGTACTTTTGCATCCGTTCACGGAACTCCTGAAGGGCGACAGTGGGCTGCGCGGCGAAACACTTGAGATAGAGCGCCTCGCTCCTCATTTCGTATGACTTTTTATATCTTGTGAGAAGCTGGTCCCACAGCTGTTGAATGAGCACAGCCTTTTCGATCGGCCCTTCATTGAGGGAAGGAGTCACATGGGGTGAGGGCACCTCGGCAGCAGGCGCAGGGGAGGCTGCTGCCATCTGCGCAGGTGCCGCTGGCGGCTGAGGCTGGACAGGCGCAGGGTCACTGCCGAACTTCGGGAAGGGGGACTGGCTCGGAGTGGAGGGAGCAGCCGGCTCAGGGCTTTGCTCACGGACTTCATTGGCGATCTGCAGATACCCATTCTTGTTGGTCAGCCCCCACACACGGGTTTCCCGGACCACCTGGTCATACCCCTGTAGATTGAACTCAACTGTAAAGCGGACCTCCCCAGAGAGGGGGACGCCTCCCCAGGACTTTGCGGGAGCGGGACGAATGGAATGAACCGCAATCAGGTTGGCCGCCTGCACAGGGGCAGCGCTGATCCTCTGTTTCCAAGGCTCCACCATCCGAGGATCCGCATAGTAATAGGCCAGCCCCTGAACATCATTGCGTGTCAGGGATCTGGCCCAGGACTGGATCATCTGGACTGCGACCGGTTCGCTGACAGTCATCGGGGCAGCCTGGTACTGGGCCTCTCCCGCCTGGCAGAGGGCCATGCACAACACAGCCACACCCAGCATCGATTTGATATTCATTTTCATGGCAATCGCCTCCCATACGACCTCAGATATCTGCAGTATAACCTGTCCATGGCTTTCAAAGAATCATTCTCTGCGCCATTCATCATGCCTTCAAAAAGATTTTCTGGCGGAACAGGAAGTAGAGGAACAACCATTTCACCATCAGCTCACAGAATGATTGGAAGACCGGCTTGAACGATCCAAGGTAATCGACAAATCCATGAATGAAGATGTCTGAGATGGTTTCAAAGTCAAACAGGCGCTGGCCGACATAAAGTGTAATCGCATTCATTCCGATGACGATAAAAAAGAATGCCCAGCGACGGTACCCTTGAACATCGATCACCCAGTAGAACAGTGCCAGTAGCAGCAGCGACCATCCCCCGGCAAAGAGCACATAGGAGCTGGTCCACATCAGCTTGTTGATCGGGAAAAAGGGATTCCAGGCCAGCGCCGCAACCAGGCTCACAACTCCGGCGGCCGCCAGCCCCAGAACCTTGCTATTCTGTGATCGGACGGTCCTCAGCCAATGTGAGCTGAGCACACCCAGCAGGGTGGTGGAGATGGCTGGCAGGGTGCTCAGGATGCCCTCATTGTCTCCAAAGTCATAACAGCAGAACGACCCGGGCAGGAGGAGGCGGTCGATATATCCCGCCAGGTTCCCCTCCGGGGTCAGAACCCCTGCGCCGATTCCCGGTACCGGCACCAGAGTCATCAGCCCCCAGTAGGCCAGGAGGATCGCGGCGGCAATCAATGCCTGCCAGCGAATGCCGGCATAAAGGACAATGGTTCCCGCGAAGAAATAACACAGCGCGATCCGTTGCAGGACTCCAGCATACCGGAAATCCGAGAAGTCAAAATCCAGCAGGCCGGCATAGATCATGGCCAGAAAAAGGAGGGTGACAGTCCTGCGAAGCACATGCCGCCAGAGCTTCCCCACCGGGTCGCCCCGTTCCTTGCGGCGGCTCAGGGCAAACGGCAAGCTGGCGCCGACAATAAACAGAAACAGCGGGAAGATCAGGTCATAGGCGGTGAAGCCATCCCAGGAGCTATGCTCCATCTGGCGGTTGAGGGGTTCGAGAAGCGGGGAGCCAATCCAGTTGAACAACCTTTCAAAAAAGGCGGTTCCACCGGTGATCCAGAACATGTCAAAACCACGCAGTGCATCGATCGAAACCACTCGGCCCGAGCTTTCAGGCACATCTGCTGTCATCTCACACACCCCCTGGAGTCAGATAAAAAGAACAACAATTGGTTGACTCTGTTGTGAACACAAACTGGAAGCACCTCCCGGGTGCTTCCGTGTCACCGCCCTCTAATTCCCCATGGGCACATCGGGAATCAAACTCTCATCGAAACCAAGGTCCTCTGCGGGTGGCGGAGAGCTGGGAGCCGCTGGCTTCGGAGTCGGTGCAGGTGCAGGAGGAGGAGCCGGTGCACTGGTTGGTGGCGGTGGGGTTGTGGGCTGAGGTGGAACCGAGGCACCCTCCAGAACTGGAGAACTTTCCACTTTTGGAACTGACCCACCACTCGGCCTGGGGGAGTCCATCGCACCGGAAGGCATGACATCACCCCGTGGGACTACTGGTGTGCTTTCGATTCCAGCCCCCTCCACTTCGGTTTTAGGAGGTTTGGCTTTCTTCGCGGCTGTTGTTGCTTTAGGTTTGGATTTGGCACGGGTTGCCGTTTTCTTCGAAGGGGTTGCTACTTTCGAGCGGGGTTTCGGTTTTTCTTCAGAGAGGATTTTTTCATCGACTCCGGTTCTCACCCAATTCCCGCCGCTGGCCAGGCGGTAGTGGATGACACGATTGACTGTCAGCGATGAACTCTCGGGCGATTGCTCGCCTGCATTCATCTTATAACGGTAGGTCAGATTTGCTTCAGCAACCGGGCGGGTTTCTGTTTCACTCTCGAAGATTTTAGCCTGGACCTTGTCTCCAAGGACTTCGACAATGCTCGAAACCAGGCGGTCGCTGGTTCCTCGGGGGACGGTGAAGTTGAATGCATCACAACTGATTTTCAGCTCGACCGGGAATCGCCCATCGATCATGCCCTGCATTGTGGCCAGTGTGCTGGATGGGATCATCAGCTCACCTTCCGGGCTTTCGTAGTGTGCACGGGTTTCTGTTGCACGCTTGAAGAAGAAGTCTTCCTGTTCCTGGATGAGGTTATCGCTGACAGCGCGTGCGGCCTGGCGCGAAAGAGTCCCGGTAGAGGAACCGGATGATGATGTGGAGCGTGTGGTGGAGGAACGCGAGGAGGAAGAGGCCGAAGAACGTGGCTCTGGGGAAGCCGATACAGAAGGCTCACTGAATGAGCCGCTCCCGCTTCCATCCTCCAGGGGTAGCTCTGCGATACCGCTGGAAGATGAATCCGAGAGAGGCGAAGAGCCGGCGCCGGAGGTCACAGGTTCGAGACTGTCCGAACCGATCATCTCCACATCGGCTTTTTCAACAGGCGGTGTGGATTTCCTGGTGCAACCCTGTGAATAAATCGATACCGCCATCATTAAAGAAACTAATAATGCAATGGATGATTGTTGGTGTTTCATATCGAGCAAGAGATTAGCGTAGAAAGGAAGGCTACGTAAAGGTATCAGATCATGCAGGATACCGCTTTTCCAGTGAATTTTGCGCCAAAGGAAAAGCCACGGAATTTTAACTGTCCGGATTGCAGAAAATTCACGAAAAGGCTAGATTAATGAAGGGGTTGAGTTTTTCGACATGGGGAGAAAATCCGGGGAGTACAATCAGCCGACCCGCAGTGGGGGGAGTTTTTTCCTGACCGGCATCCTTTTAATGGTCATTGTCGGGCTGGCGGTTGTGCTTATTTCCAATCAGGCAGGGGTCAATCGTCGGGCGGGGGAAGTGGAACGCGCCCAACGCGATCTGATTCTCCTTTCCGAAGAAATCCAACGGCTGGCGGAGCAATCCGAAAGCCGCGCCACGACTTTTCTCGATCATGAAAAGCTGGCACGCGAACGCCTCCACTGGACTGCTCCGGGCGAATATATCATCCGCATTAAAGACCCATGATCTCCCATGAAATTCCTTCCCCGGCAGGAGGCAGAACCAGATGAAACTTAAAGGAGCACCTGTGCTGGTTACCGGCGCCGGTGGTTTCATCGGCAGCCATCTGTGTGAAGCCCTGCTCGACCGTGGCGCACAGGTCACAGCATTGGTTCGTTACACTTCCCGCAACCATCCCGGGAACTTGAGATTTCTCCCACCCGCTTCATTCCAGGCAATCGAGGTTGTGTATGGAAACATCGAGGACAGTGACCTGGTCTTGAATCTGGCCCGGGGAAAGAGCTGCATCTTCCATCTGGCGGCTCTGATCGGCATTCCATACTCGTATCAGGCTCCGCGAAGCACGTTCCAGGCAAACCTCAACGGGACTCTGAACATTCTGGAAGCTGCGCGAAAGCATGGAGTCGAAAAAGTGGTTCAGACTTCCTCCTCGGAAGTGTATGGCACTGCCCGTTACACCCCGATGGATGAGTCCCATCCGCTGCAGGCTCAGTCTCCTTATGCCGCTTCCAAAATCGCGGCCGACAAACTCGCAGAAAGTTATCACCTCGCTTTCCAGACCCCTGTCGCCACAATACGGCCTTTCAACACTTATGGCCCACGGCAGTCCGCTCGAGCGGTCATTCCCACCCTCCTCAGCCAGGCCCTGGCAGGCGGGACTGTCCGAACCGGATCACTGGAACCGGTCCGTGATCTGACCGAGGTTTCAGATACGGCCAAAGGATTTATCCGCATCGCGGAATGCGATGCCGCCATCGGTCAGGTGATCAACATCGGAACCGGTCATGGAATATCCATCGGCGGCCTCATGAAATTGATCTTTGACATATTGGGGATCGACCCGCACATCGAGATCGATCCCCAGAGGATTCGCCCGGAAAAAAGTGAGGTCATGGAGCTGGTTTGTGATAACCGCAAAGCGGTGGGAACACTCGGATGGAAACCCTCCGTTTCACTCGAAGAAGGAATCGACAGGACCATCGAATGGATGCGTGGGAATCTGGATCTGTTCCGGATCGGGACCTATGAGGTCTAACAGCAATCTCTCACAGCTGAGAATGGTTCGAGGAAAGCGATGAAGGCACTCATCCTCGCGGGAGGAAAAGGCAGCCGGCTGCAACCTTACACAACTGTCCTGCCGAAACCTTTGATGCCGGTCGGAGAGGATCCAATTCTGTCGATTGTCCTTCAGCAGCTGGCTCATGCAGGCATCCAGGAGGTGATCCTGGCCACCGGGAGCCTGGAGCCGCTCTTCCGTGCGGTCTTTGAGAATGGACAGCGCTTTGGAATCCATCTGGAATATTCCACCGAGACACACCCACTGGGAACCGCGGGTCCGATTGCCCAGGTGCTGGACAAGCTGGAAGATCATTTCCTGGTGATGAATGGGGATCTGATGACCACCTTGAGCTATCGGAGTTTTTTTGAATCTCACCTGGCCAGCGGGGCTGCACTGACTATCGCGGCAGCACATCGTGAAGTTCCGATCGACTTCGGTGTTTTGGAAGTGGATGCCCGGGGCTGCCTCGAGGCCTTTCATGAAAAGCCGGTCCACTCTTTTGATGTCAGCATGGGAATTTATGCCATGCAGCGCCAGGCTGTGGCTCCTTTCCTGAAGAAGGGGGAAGCCATGGATTTTCCCGAGCTGGTCCAGTGCCTGCTGAAAAATGGGAAGCCTGTCCATTGCTACCGGGAGGATTGTTTCTGGCTGGATATTGGCCGGGTTGAGGATTACCGTCTGGCCAACGAAATCATCGAAACACGGAAATCCGAATTCATTCCGGAAAAGTGATGCCTCGCACCGACCCTCAGCACCCGGCTCATCCGACCGGGCCGAACCTCTGGCATCAGGCAGCCCGGCATCTGACACAAAGCCTTCGGTCCTCTCCATCTGAAAAAATGGACTGGTGCGCCTGCCTTCCGGTATGCGGGTATGACCGCAACCAGCCACTGCGCCGGATTTTGTCGGCGCTCGAGTGCGGGGATTCTCCAGTGCACCAGGACCCAGCTGTCATTTATCATTTCGATGAGCAAATTGTTCCCCGCCGATCCTCGGTGGAAATGTGGATCGAGGCGTGTGGCACGATTTTTTCTGAGAATGATGTGCGGGACTTCTGGGAGAATATCTGGAATATGGCTGTCAAAGCCTGGGATTATATCGACCTGGCAGGGCAGATGCCCCGGCAATCCCCCTATCCCGGCTTTCCTCTTCTCACCCCGGCCTTCTGGAAAGGCTCACGCCGTTCAAGGTTCCTGTTTCAATCCTTTCCCCGTTTTCTGGAATCCATGAAGGTTCATCCCGGCAGTGCTTTTCAGAACTGGCTGGAAACTCTGCTCCGATTCCAATACGGAATGAATCCGGCGTGTCTGACTCTGGGGATGGCGGCACTGGCTCTGAATGCCCCCTCTGAGGCTTATCATCCAGGAGAGACTCTCCAGGTTCTGCAGTCTGTCTGCGCCATGACTTACCCGGAGGCCTCGTCATCGGCATCACCTCTCTGGCGGGTGGAGGCTTCAATCCGATTCGACCCAGAGCGCTTTTCCTCTCCTGTCCACCAGTTTTTCTGGAGCGATGGCATCCAGGATCTCTTTGCCCAGTGCGCATTTCTGACAATCGGATCTTCTGGAAAAGGATGGATCTACCTGCGTGGAGATCTCGATTCACCCGAAAAGCAGAAACAGACCGTGCATCTGGTTATGGAAAAACTCTTCAAAGGGCTGCCGATTGAAGATCCATCGGGCGCGGAAATCCTGCAATGGGAACAAATCGGGGAAGGCTGCGGCCCCTTTCTGGGGCCGGTGATTCATCTGTCCGGGATTCGCCAGTCTGAACCGGCGATATAATTCCAAACAGAGAATTCAGTCATGGAGAAGAAGCCATGCGAGTTTTTATAACTGGAGCGACCGGCCTGATCGGGAGCCATCTGGTCGATGCCCTGGTGGAACGGGGCGATCGGCCGGTGGCATTGACCCGTGATGCCTCACGCATTCCATCGCACTGGCATGGAAAGGTCGATGTGGTTACCGGTGATCCCCAGACAGAGGGAAAGTGGATGGAGAGCCTCTGCCTGTGTGATGCGGTTGTGAATCTGGCAGGAGAGCCGGTGGCTGGGCGGCGCTGGAATGCCCGGGTCAAAGCGGAAATCGAGGGCAGCCGTGTCGAATCCACCGCATTGATCGCCCTTGCTATTCGTGGAAGTGACCCCCATCCACAGATTTTCATTTCAGCATCGGCTTCGGGATACTATGGCAATCAACCCTGGGAGAAAGAGCTCACTGAGGCCCATCCCCCGGGGGAAGATTACCTGGCGGTGGTGTGCCGCAGATGGGAATCAGCCTCCAGCCTCGGGACTCTCGAGGGGCTGGTGCGGAAGGTGAATGTGCGCATATCGATTGTCCTGGATGCGGAAAGGGGCGCTCTCGCCAGGATGCTGACACCATTCAAACTGGGTCTGGGGGGACCCATCGGGAATGGGAGCCAGCCATTCCCCTGGATCCATATCGATGACATGGCCGGAATAGTTCTGTGGGCCTTGGATAATCCCCAGGTGCGTGGCCCGCTCAATGCCTGTGCGCCACAGGCGGTCACCTGCAGAACATTCGCGGCAGCCCTGGGGAAGGTTCTCAACCGCCCGGCCTTCTTCCCAGTCCCGGGATTCGTATTGAAGCTTCGCTTCGGTGAAGGAGCCGCGGTCCTGTTGAGCGGACAAAGGATGGTCCCTGCTCAGGCTCAAGCACTGGGATATTCCTTCAGGTATCCTGAGCTGGGCCCAGCGCTTCAAAATCTCCTGGACCGGAAAAAATTTCCTGAGGCTGATCTCAACAGATTGAATCGAGAACCATCAAAAAAGGGGCAGCCCGGATGAGCTGCCCCTTTCGGATGCTGATATGCCTGACGTGTTCGATCTACTTCCTGTAATCCCCGAGATTGGGTGCTGAAGGATTCATCCCTGGCCCGAAATATCTAAGCATCACCAGGGGGCACTCTCTGCCCAGGTTTTCAACTGTGTAGCCTTCACGAGCGCGCCTGGCGGTGATGAAGATCTCATCTTCGGTCATTTCACCAAAACGGATGAGGGTCGGGGATTCGAGCGGGAGGTTGTTGATCCTGCCGCGCCCCTGCAGAAGGATCACGCCCGAGGCGCCATTTTCCTTGATGGCCGCCTTGCATCCCGGGTTGACTGTCAGTTCTTTAGCGGTGAACAGCTGCTTCCCGCCGATTTTTCCATACACCACCCAGCGGTCGGTATAGCCTTCCCCGGAGCAGGCCGGATCGACAATCGGTTCGAGGTAGTGGTTATCCTTGAAGTTCGGATCGACATTGGCCTCCCAGTCAAGCGCATCGACAATGAAGTCGATATCGTTGTGCTTATCTTTGGGAAAGTCCTTGACCAGCAGAGATCGCGGAACCGCACGCCCTTCAACCAGGGACTGATACATGCCGAACACATCACTGCCCCACTGTGGCTCGTAGGTGCAGAGAGAACCGGGAGCATGAAGGATGCAGGGGCCGACCAGCCATCCGGTTCCCGGTTTGAGCCGGTAGGCTTTGGACAGGTCGAGGATGCCATTATCGCCCTCATTCCACCTTTCGATGCAACGGCGCACATCCTCCTTGCGGGTTCCCGGCTCGAGGCCGAAAAAGGTGTATGGGAAATTGTTGCCGACATTGTTCATCTGGGGCGGGAAGTAATAGGATTCGGGTTTGCCTTCCTGTCCGACCAGCTGCGCCTGTTCCTGGCTTTGATGCATGTGGTGTGGGATTGGCCCCATATTGTCGAAGAATTTGGAATAGACCGGCCAGCGCTTGTACTGGTTCCAGATCTCCTCTCCAACAATATCCGCACCCAGGCAGGCGACTGCATCGCGCAGGGTGAAACGTTGCCCCTCAAACACCGCATAGGACAATCCCTCATCGGGAGGCGCACCCTCATTCGCGGCGGGTGTGGTCGAAGCGAACCAGCGCTCATCGATGCCTCCTCGATGAGTGCCGAGGGCATAGTAATCATCGGGGTGGAGTTTCAATCTTCTTCCGGGATGCAGGAAGGATCTGGGAACCCAGTTGGGGGCCAGACGGAGTATTCCCTCACCCGCTTCCAGTGCCTGCCTGGCAGGTTGTGCCGCTTTATCACCTTGAATGGTCTGCATGATAGTTGTTGAAATCCTCCTATAGGAATACACATGATTGATATTGCCCGACTCGTCCCGGGCGTTCAAGACAACCGGTTGCCCCCGGCTATTGTCCTCATTTTGCCAGGGGATCCCAGCCCTCACGCAGGCGATCCCCCACCGAATTGAACAGGATCACAGTCAAAGCCAGTGCAAGGCCTGGAAAAAAAGAGAGCCAGGGGGCGCGCGACAGCTCATCCCAGCCCTGGGCCACCAGAGATCCCCAGGATGGAAGGGGAGGTTCCACCCCCAGCCCGAGGAAGGACAGTCCCGATTCGGCCAGGATCGCTCCCGCCATCCCGGTTGTGGTCCAGACCAGCACCGGTGTCAGGCAATTGGGCATGATATGGCGGATGAAAATCTGCCGGGGAGGGAGGCCGAGAGCCATGGCGGCTGTGGTGTAGTCCAGCCCGCGAACCACCAGGACCTGCGCCCGCATGAGGCGTGCAATTTCAGCCCACCCCGCCAGCCCGATGGCGATGAACAGTGAAGCCAGGCTCGGACCCCAGACCGCCACCAGTGCGACCGCCAGCAGGAGTGTCGGAAAAGCGAGGAGGATATCCACCAGGCGCATCACCACCAGGTCCACGACTCCCCCTTTGAAACCGGCCCATCCTCCCAGAAACACTCCCAGAACCAGGGCCAGGAGCCTGGACAGCGCGGCGACTGCCAGAGAAACACGCGCCCCCACCAGAATCCGCACAAACAGATCCCTCCCAAGCGCATCGGTTCCGAGCGGGTGCGCCCATGAAGGCCCCTGGAGAACAGAGGCATAATCCACTTCCGCATAGCCCCTCGGCCAGACCATGGGGACGAAGAGGGCGGCCAGGATCCAGACAGCCAGCAGCAGTGCCCCGATGGACTTCTGCATCAGCTGGAACCTGCCCGGATGCGTGGATCGAAAACCGCATAGCAAATATCGACCAGGAGGTTCACGACAATGAACAGAGCCGCCATGAAGACCACACAGGCATTGATCAGCGCCATGTCCCTGGCGAGGATGGCATCCACCAGCAGCCTCCCAAGACCCGGCCAGGCAAACACCTTCTCAGTCAGCACCGATCCCGAAAGGTAGCTTCCCAGATCCAGCCCGATAACAGTCAGGATCGGCAGCGAGGCATTGCGCAGGGCATGTTTCCCGGTCACAGCCACCGGAGACAGTCCTTTGGATTGTGCGGTGCGGATATAATGGGAAGAGGAGACTTCGATCAATGCGGCGCGGGAGATGCGTGTCACCAGGGCGATCGAACGCAATCCCAGAGTCATGGCCGGCAGGACCAGAAACCTCGCATCACCGGCTTCATATCCCGAAGGAGGCAGCCACCCCAGCTGCAGAGAGAAAAACCACACCAGGATCAACCCGATCCAGAACACCGGCGATGAAATGCCCGCCAGGCTGGCAAAGGTGATCAGCCGGTCGATTCGGCTCCCCTGAAAAACCGAGGCTGTTATCCCCAGGGCCATCCCGATCAGGGTGGCGAACAGGATGGCCGAAAGAGCCAGCTGGGCGGTTTTCGGAAAACGATCCAGGATCAGTGGCCAGACCGCTTCTCCATAACGGCTGGAGGATCCCCAGTCCCCCTGGAGGATCCCTTTCATGTAGAGCCAGTAACGAGTCAGCGGATCCTGTTCGATACCCAGCTTCTCACGCATGGCTGCCAGAGTCTCGGCATCGGTTCGCTGCCCTGCCAGGCTTTCGGCAACATCACCGGGAGCCAGGCCGATCAGGCCATAAGACAAAGTCAGCACACCCCAGAGAACAAACAGGGACAACCCCAGGCGTTGAAAAACATACGCGATCAATGAAGATACCCCAGGCCCTGCAGTTCTTTGATATCTTCTGCATCGAGCTGGACATTTTCGAGTGAGGATTCACCTGAACGTTCCTGCCGCATGAACTCCCGCACAGTCCTGAGACGTTGAATCTCCCTGGAAACCTCCGGGATATTTTCAGGAGCGAGGTTGCGGGTTTCACCGGGATCCGCTGCGAGATCATAAAGCTCCTCGCGGGGATAGGGAGCCTGGACAGGTTTTTGGGTGGCTTTGCGTGTTTCAATGACTTTTCGGTCTTTGAGGTAGACCGCAGAGAATACAAATGCCTCCCGCGATAATTCGGTGTACAAATTGCGGGGGGCTGCGGGAGTTTCCCCACGGATCAGGGGCAGAAGGGAGTGGCCCTGCCATTCCTCCGGGGCCTGCCAGCCGAGATACTCATACAGGGTCGGGGCAACATCCAGGAGGCTGACCCTTGATGAGACTTTCGTCCCGGCATGAGCCTTCTTCGGAAACCGGATCAGGACCGGCACCCTTGCCAGCTCTTCATACACATTCCAGCCATGCGCCCAGCTGCCATGTTCGTAAAACGATTCTCCATGATCGGAAAGGAGAATCACCAGCGGATCTTTGACCAGGCCGCTGTTTTCAAGGGATTTGAACCAGTCTTCGAGCTTATGGTCCACATACAGCACACCCCCATCATACAGAGCACGCCAGTAGGGGGCGCAGGCTGGATTCAAAACCCGTGAGCCATTTTCTTCAGCCATGTTGGCGGCCTGCAGGCCGGCAGGTTCGGGGCAGTCATTGGCCACATGAAGGTTCCGCAGCTCGGGAGTCACGAACCGGCTGTGGTATGGCTCGGGGGAGTTATAAGGGCCATGGCAGTCATAGGTGTGCAGGAAAAGGAAGGTTGGGACCGAACGGTTGCGATCTGCCAGCCAGTCACGGCAGCGCGGCAGGCTGGTGGCGAAATGGCCGCCCAGCTGGTCATATCGCTGAAACCCCTGGCCGAAACCATAATGGGCCTCGATGAAGCCTCGATCCACAAAGGCGGCGGTCTGATAACCTTTTTCGCTGAACAGCTCCGCCAGCATCTGGACTTCATTGCTGATGCGGACATCTTCCGAACCGACCCCATGGCGTGAGACATACTGGGAAAGGAACAGGCTGGCATGGGATGGCAGGGTCCAGGTGCAGGGTGCCTGGACATGGCTGAAGCAGACCCCATCCCGGCCGAAGAACCTTTCCATCCATGGGCTGGTCTGGCGCTCATACCCCAGGCAGGACAGGGCATCCGCTCGCAGTGTGTCGATGGAGATCAGGATGATGTCGGGAGGCTGTGGTTTTCCCTCTCGCTGTGGAGGAAAAATCAGCGGCTCACCAAGAAACAGGGGCTGGGGAGGCTGGTGTGCGCCATTGGCTGCCGATTCGAAACGAAGGGTGCATTTCCCATTCACTCCGGCGGGCAAAGTAATGCGAAATCCACTATCCCAGGCTTTGGCAGCAGCATCCCCAATGGATTCGATGACACGATCAAACACAGGGGTTTCGGATTGGCCCTCGACAAACACACGCAAACGGGCCTGGCCGGAGGCCTGAAGCTGAGCCGGGCTCTGAATCACCGGATAGAAAACCAGCTCCGATCCTGGTTCCGCCTGAAAATCAAAGCGAACACTCGAGGGGGTCGGGAGGAACAGGGCGGAACGGACAATGCTGCCGATTTCGACCGATCGAATCCAGCGCTCATCCTCATCATAAACCGCCCAGGGTGAACGGACCGGTGCATTCGAGGGGAGGTTCTGGTCCGACCGGAGCAATTCGGCCACCGGGTTGGCCGGACGGTAACGGAAGCAGGGAGGGGGGTCCTCCCGCTTGAGAAACACCTCGATTGTCGAAGGCTCTGCAATTCGGAAGTTCCGAATGAAGAATGCCGGTACCCCATCCCGTGTCCCGTCCAGAATCAGGGTTTGGGTTCCAGCCGCCACACCCTGAGGGGCGAGAGAATACTGCTTCCAGTCAGGCGCATCGATGTTCAGTGCGGTGGTCCAGGAGGATGCCAGAGACAGATTCAACTGGGGAGGATCGACCCTTTCCTTGCGGGCTTCGAAAACAAGCAGGGAGGATGCCGAAAGGATCGGAACCTCAAAACT
>JAANMT010002012.1_pt1 | contig 18233 bp, 13 predicted proteins | sample 7279711 | NCBI WGS metagenome assembly JAANMT01 (sample SAMN14094538, study PRJNA606508) | bioreactor metagenome | isolation source: A lab-scale SPAN reactor treating ammonium-rich wastewater day 1 | place: Ireland: Galway | collected 2017-01-16 | reverse complement strand
ATCTTCGGTAATGCCTAACATCTCACGTAGAAAATCTATAAATTCCATTTCCAACTTTCTCCCTGTAAATTTACTCCATTAAAAATTTAGTATAACCAATTAAATAAAATTTATCCTGCGCATATAAGCGACGAACAAAGTGCGGTGGGCGTTTTCGCGCCTGTCAAAAACATAATGCGCCGTATGTCTAATTGCCATTGGCGTATAGTATTAACCAATAATTCCGAGCCGCCGGCGGAAACAGCCTGCAAAAACGGGCGCGCCGCCGCCGTTATATCCGCGCCAAGTGCGAGAGCCGTAGCCGCTTCCACGCCGTTTGTTATTCCGCCCGAACCTATAAGCGTAAAACCGTATTCATTTTTCAACGGCGCAAGCCCTCGTATGCATTCGGCAGTAGGAATGCCCCAATTCCAAAAATAATCGAGTGAGTTCTGCTCTTGTTTTCGCAATGTTTCACCGTGCCGCAGAATTTCAACACCTGCCCAGCTTGTGCCGCCCGCACCCGCACAGTCGAGTGCAGCCACACCTGCTTCGAGAAGCCGCCGCCCTGCACCGCGACTTAGTCCCGCACCGACTTCTTTGACGATTACGGGAACGGGCGACTCGCGCACGAGCCGCACAATTCCGTCGAGAACGCCACGATAGCGCGGATTGCCCTCCGGCTGCAACAATTCCTGCAACGGATTCAAATGAACGGCAATGGCATCGGCATCAATAAGGCGAACAAGAACATCTACGTCGGGTAGTTTGCCGCCTGTCAAACTATCGCCTCCTATATTGCCAATTATCGGAACAGATGGCGCATTGCGTCGCACTATTGCGAAAGATCCGTGATATATGCCGTTTTCCAAAGCCTGCCGCTGCGAGCCGACACCAATAGCCACGCCGCATCGCTCGGCTGCTTCGGCCAATTGCGCATTGATTCGTTCAGCCTCGCCGCAACCGCCCGTCATGCAAGAAATAAGTAATGGCATTTGCAGCTTTTTTCCCAAGAAATCGGTATCGACGGAAATTTCGTCGAAGTTTAATTCCGGCAATGCGTTATGAACAAACGAATAACGCTCGAATCCGGCGGTTTTTGCCGTGAAACGCACATTATCGCCCGTGCATAATTCTATATGCTCTCGCTTGCGGTCAGCCGTAGCCGAGTATTCATTCATAATAAAATGCGCAACCCGAATTGCAAATCGTGAATTTCTACTGCATTTTGCCGCCGACACGGCCTGCTTAACGTCTCCGGTATAATCTTATTATTCCTCTTGCACGCCTCAAGCCTACAAAACGCGCCACACCCGCAAAAAAATATCGCAATAATATTTGATATATTTTAAAGTTCAGGCTGTATTTTCATACTCTCGAAAACCGACGGCGTATCGGTACGATATCCGGCCGTCATATTTTCTACATATTTACCAATTATATCAAACTCGATATTCAAGTTATCGCCTACTTTCCTCTCTCCCAAAGCGGTAACGGAAAGAGTATGCGGGATAAGAGCGACCATTATACGCGCACTTTCTACGCGGGCTACCGTTAAACTTATGCCGTCCAAGCAAACAGAGCCTACGGGCACCACGTAGCGCGAAAATTCTCTCGGAAATTCTATCCACATCTGCCGGCTGCCTTGAATGTCGTTTATAGTACGAATAATGCCTACGCAATCAACATGCCCCTGAACGATATGTCCGCCGAAACGGCCGCCAGCCCGAATAGCGCGTTCGAGATTTACCCGAGAACCGACCGAGAGTGTGCCCAGTGTAGTTTTTCGCAAAGTTTCGTCTATGGAATCAACCGAAAATATGTTTGCATCACATGAAACAACCGTCTGGCACGTACCGTTTACAGCGATGGAATCGTCGGTTTTCATGTCGCTCATAACGATATTTGCCTTTACCGTAAGGCGTTTTGAAGTGCCGCGCCGCTCTACAGATGCAACAACGCCTATTTCTTCGATAAGTCCGGTAAACATTTCGCCTGCCTCTATGTAAAGAAAAAACAAATTCCGGAGAAATATCGTGTTTTTCGCGGAACGATTGCCGCAAATGTAGCGGTATGCCGCCGATTTACGTATTTTTGCGGCAGACAATATACTCCTATGTATGCGAAAATACTCTCGTGTCGTATGAAAATATATCTTATTGCTGCCGTTGCACTCGGCATTTTCATTCTTGAATCGCCAAGCACTTCGGCGCAACAATGGAGGCGGCGCACAGCAAGCATAAGCGACAGCCTATACACTGCTTCCGACAATGCGCCGAAATTCACCGGAAATATAGCCTACGTCGAAGGCTCGTCAGCATGGTTTCTGGGTTCTCTGTTTTTGAACTACGAGTTTGTTTTTCACGAAAATTGGAGTGCAAAACTTGGTGCGGGCGGCGGCTATGCGGAAAACATAGCGAACGGCTACGGCGGACTGTTGACGGCTAATTATTTTTACGGCGGCGACCATAAATTCGAGGTAAATGCCGGAATATGTTATGCCGGAATTAAAGAATATCAACTTAGCGGCGAAATATCTGCCCGCGAATGGAAAATCACTCCTGCCTTCGGCGGCGGCTATCGCTATCAGCCGGCGGGAGCAGGTATGTTTTTCCGCGCAGGAATATCCTACTACTCATTTGGCGGCGGTGCGCATCTCGGCATCGGATGGCGACTGTGAATCCAATAAAAAAACATCGAAAAAATGTTTTGAAAAAATAAGAGTTATTTAATTTCCACATTTTCTCTCCACATCGGAAATACCCGCCAACGCTCTCCGCACGGCAAAATCGAACGGCTGAATGTCGCAATTAAATCTTATGAAACCAACCGACGAAAAATTATACAAAAAAATTGACTGGCAAATGTTGCGGCGACTGCTCGGATATTTGCGTCCGTATCGCCGTTACATAGCTTATGCTTTGACGCTTGCCGTTATATCCTCGGCACTTATGCCGGTACGCCCCGTGATTTTCCGCTGGGCAATAGACGACTTTGTAGTTACAGGTAATAAACAAGGTCTGCTTGGTGCGGTAATGCTTGTTTTCGGAGTTCTTGCAGTTTCCGCATTACTACAGTTCGGACTGTCTTATCTTATGCAATGGGTAGGGCAAAAAGTACTTCTCGATATTCGGATTTCCGTATTTCGCCATATTCAGCAGTTCGCATTAAAAGTATTTGACACCACGCCCGTAGGACGACTGATAACCCGTGTTACAAACGACGTGGAAGCCTTGAACGAGTTATTTTCGTCCGGCGTAGTGCTGATGATTTCCGACATTTTGCTTGTAACGTGGATTGTAGGCTATATGTTCATGGAAAATTGGAAATTAGCCTTACTTACTATACTCGCATTGCCGCTTTTGCTTACGGCTACTTCTATTTTTCGCAAAAAAGTTCGTGCCGTCTATTCAAAAATTCGTCACGAAGTGGCAACCATGAATTCATTTCTGAACGAATATTTAACCGGTATTTCTACTGTGCAGTTATTTTCTCTGCAACGCGCCAAATTCAACCGATTTGACGCTGTTAACGCTCGCCACAGAGATTATCAACGACGTTCCGTACTATATTACGCCGTATTTTTTCCTGTTGTGGAAATAATTAGTGCGCTTGCACTTACGGTAATTCTCTGGTATTCCGCACGCAATATTTTTTCGGGCGAAATGACCATAGGTTTAATAGTTGCTTTCGCGCAATTCGTGGAAATGTTTTTTAGGCCGATACGCGACTTAACCGAAAAATATAATACGTTGCAAAGTGCCATGGCAGCCTCCGAACGCATTTTTGCACTGCTCGACGACAATAGGCGAATAGAAGACAAGCCGAATGCGGTCGAATTCGGCGGGTTAACCGACTCCATAGAATTTCGTAACGTTGATTTCTCTTACGACGGCCGTAAATCCGTGCTGAAAAACGTGTCTTTTACCGTAAAAAAAGGCCAGACCGTCGCTATCGTGGGTGCTACCGGCGCAGGTAAAACTTCTATCATCAACCTTCTTTGCAGATTTTACGAGTTTCAGGGCGGCGATATTTTGTTCGACGGGCAGTCCATACGCGATTTCAATCAGGATTCTTTACGCTCGCGTATCGCGCTTGTTTTGCAGGATGTATTCCTATTTTCACGGTCGGCACACGAAAATATTACGATGGGAAATTCTCAAGTTTCCGAACAAGACGTAAAAAATGCGGCCACAGCCATCGGTGCCGACGATTTTATAGAACGATTGCCCGAAAAGTACAATACGCAAATACGCGAGCGCGGCTCAAATCTGTCCGTAGGTCAAAAGCAGCTTATTTCGTTTGCACGTGCATTGGCAATAAATCCCGATATTTTAATTTTAGACGAAGCCACTTCGAGCGTTGATGCCGAAACCGAGCAACTTATCGAAGAATCCATTGCCCGATTATTAAAAGGACGTTCCTCGATTGTTATCGCGCACAGATTATCCACAGTGCAACGCGCCGACGTTATCATAGCCATGCATCAGGGCGAAATACGCGAAATAGGTTCGCATAGCGAACTCTTGGCTGCCAACGGGCTTTATGCGAAACTTTATCGCTATCAATACGGCATTTCACGCCGCACAGCCGCATAATATCGCACTGCGGAAATAAAGCAATAATAATCACGAAATAAAGTAAAAATATTTCAAGATAATTTAACGAAAAAACATCTGAAAAACAGAGGCTTTATGGCTTATGATTTTTTAGCAAGATTTTCCGACAACTCTCTTGCAACTGCGCTCGGAGTATCGTTGGGCGTTGTAGAACGTGTCCTTGCGCTATGGCAACAGCCGCATCGCTTTTATCATTCCGATAGGATTCATTTAACGCAAATTTTCGAACAAACAGATTTATTGTCGGATAATTATTCGCGGCACGAAAAAGAAATACTTGAAATAGCAGCCCTTTTTCACGATGCAGTTTTTTTTCCCGGGCATACCGACAACGAAGAACGCTCGGCGGCTTTATTTCGCGACTTAATTCGTGGTAATTTGCCGGAAGCCGATGAAATCGAAGCAATGATACTCGATACAAAAAAAAGAACGTCGAACGCACCGCTTTCCCCCGCTTTCTTCAAAATTGATATGTATGCAAAACTATACGGCTCAATGTCCGAATTGTTTGAATACGAGCATGAAATATATCGTGAATATCAGCGTTCGAATTATCCGGAATATAAAAGCCGATGCCTGCAATTTTTGGACAGGTTATTACCAGTCGAGGATATTCCCGGGCGGCATACAATACCTCATCTGAAAAGTTACGTAGAGAAACGCCGTCCGCGTATCGGTCTGTATCCGGGTACTTTTGCACCTTTTCACATTGGTCATTTAAGCGTACTCGAAAAAGCCGAACAAATATTCGACAAGGTTATAGTTGCGGTTGGCATCAATCCGGAAAAAGACGCAAGCGAACATAGCATCAGACTTACGGAAACGTGCAATACGTTGCCTTTTCACGAGGTTATAGCATTCGACGGTTTTCTGACCGATTTGGTGAAAACTCATGAAAAATATGCCGATATTACGATAATTCGCGGCTTGCGCAACGGTAACGACCTCGATTATGAAGTGAATCAGTTGCGTTTTATGGAAGAACTTTATCCCGACGTTCGCTCAATATATTTGGTTTGCGATAAGCAATACGAACATATTTCCAGCACGGCTATTCGCAGTCTCAGCAAAATAGATACAGCGTTTGCAGAAAAATACAAGCCTGTAAAATACAATTACTATCATAGGGAATATCATCATAATTAATATGCAACAGGAACGATTAAATATGTCTTTTTTGTAACTCCGTATTTACAATTAAGATATGAGAACTGCAACCGATAAATTCGGCTATTTAAATGCTCCGCTCGAAATACGCGTCGAGGAAGAACGTTCCGGCGAATATAATATGTCGGCTGACGCGGCATATCTGAATTTTATGCAAGAACAAGCAGATGCCGCACCGCTGTTGCGTTTGTATTCTTGGCAACCGTTCGCCGCATCGCTTGGCCGGCATCAACGCGAGTCCGATATAAACACCGAGGAATGTAAAAAGCGAGGCTTCGATATTGTTCGTCGCCCTACGGGCGGACGGGCTGTGCTTCATGCCCGAGAAATAACATATTCTCTTCATATTCGATTGAGCGAAGCTGTTCATTCGCAAGATATTTACCGCGACGTTCACCTTTGGATTGCCGCCGGACTCGCAAATTTGGGTGCGCAAGACGTGGAATTTGCCAAGCATCAACCCGACTTCCGCGAAGAATATCGCGCTCCTCGCTCTGCGGCGTGTTTTGCAAGTGCGGCACGGCACGAATTGCTATGGCACGGGCGCAAGCTTGTAGGAAGTGCGCAACGCATTGCAGGAAATGTACTTTTGCAACACGGCTCTATATTATTGGCAGACGGACATGAAGAAATAGCAGATATTCTGCACATTTCCGAAGAGGACAGAGCAGATATTCGCTCGTATTTGCGCAGTGCAAGCGTTACCTTGGAAGAAATTACGAGTAAGAGATTTGAATTCGGCATCGCAGCCGACTCATTATTATCGGCTTTATAGCAAAACCGCCGTCGCTTATCATCATGGTTGACAAAAAAAAACGGGACAAAAATATATCGCCCCGTTTTTTACTTCTGTTTTCGATGTTATTTCGAGCGGCTGCCTACGATGGCAAAGCGTGTGGCAACAAATCTGTAATCGGCAAACGACGCACTGCCTGCCGGATTTATTCCTGTTCCGTGAAAATCGCTGAATGCGGCCGATTGATTCGCCCAAATCGGCCCGGTGAAATTAAATGATACGGGAACCCCAGCCTGAATAAGAATATCTTCCGCCTTATCTTTTTTTTCCGCCTCAACCGTATAGACAGCACCGGACAAAGCACCGTGGGAACGTGCAATAACAGCCGTTTTTTCGACTGCCGCATCAAAAGAATCCACGGGAATAATAAAAGAAATCGGACCGAACCATTCGCGTTCGTAAACGTCGTTTTGTTTTTCGTCAAGCATAATTACCAAAGGTGAAGCCGTTCGCGCATTACCAAATCCGGCTTGTACCGTCGGCGCACTCTCGCGAATCGTTTTACCGATTGAAGCGGCGGCGACAACTCGATTAGCCGTAACTTCATTTTGAACAGCTCCCAAAGTTCCCGGCCCAATTTTTTCGTTAAATATTAAGGAATCTATTTTTTCAGCAAATTTTTTCGCTGTATCTTCTGGAGTAACAAGGCCTTCGGGTGTTGTTACACCGTTTTTCGGAATAAAAATATTCTGTGGTGCCGTACACATTTGTCCCGAATAAAGAGAAACACCGAAAGCCAAATTATCGAGAGCGGCATCTAAATTTTCGGTGCTGTCGAGTATAACGCAATTTACACCGGCTTTTTCGGTATAAAGCATTTTGTGTGTTCCCGCGATTTTTCGTTCCAATTCTTCGCCGAACGCCGAACCGCCCGTATAATCAATAAGCGCAATATCTTTGTGAAGAACAAAATCCCAAGTTACGGGCGCATCGGCATTATCGGCGGCAAGTTGAATTATATCGGGATTTAATCCTAATTCGCCGATTGTTCTGCGGAAACTTGCTATACAAATTGCCACAGGCAAAATCGCGCCCGGATGAGTTTTGGCTATCGAAGCATTTCCTGTGGCTAAACTTGCGAATATCCCGGGAAAAGAATTCCACAGCGGAAAAGTAGAGCAACCTATGGTCAGATTTATACCTCGCGGTACTATATGAAAACGCTTGTCCAGCACTATTTCCGTTTTGCCCATGGGCTTTTTCCATTCGACTTGTCCGGCAAATTCCTTTTGTGCGGCAAGTGCGGTAGCCACTGCCTCCAACGCACGGTCAAATGCATGCGGACCGGAAGCTTGGAATGCCATTACGAAGCCTTGTCCGGTAGTGTGCATTGTCGCATAACCTATTGTAAAAAAATGCTTTGCGGCACGTTCCAAACATTCGAGCAACACGGCCGCACGTTCATCGGGCGATAGTTTGCGCCAAGAATTTTGTGCTGTTTTTGCGCGTTGCACCAACGTGTCGGCATCAAAAGCCGGATATGTGATACCAAGCGAAAATCCGTAAGGCGACACTTCGTTTCCGCAACGGCCGCTTGCACCTTCTTGATTAAGTCCGTCAAAAAATTTATTTAAATAACCTTCAAATTCGGCTGTTCCGTCGGCATTTGCCGTTTCGCCGTATATTTTCCCGCTCGGTGCTTCCGGCCAATGCGCGTAAAATTCACGCGAACGGTTGGCTGCCGCCGCTACGGATAGTACGGCCGAATGACGCTCGACAAGTTCGGTTAATTGAGTCATAAATGTAATTTGCGATTGTAGAACAAGAGAAAAACACCTCGATAATTTACGAGTGATATTTGCAAAAATACGGCTTGTACAAGCATTTTAACTTTTTCAACTGTTGTTCTCGTTAAAAACAGTTGCATTTTTTCCGAAACACAGCCTTATTATTACCGTATTTTCATAGCATACTTTCTTTCGCCGTATTTTTATGCGAAGTTTAATAAATTGGTTTTATTCTGAATTTTACTGTATAATTATCCGACAGCATCGGGTTTTGCGGCAATAAAAAGCATTATTTTTTCGCAGAATTACGCTATATTGCATTTTGTCATTGTGTAAAGTCATCTTTGTTTGTATCAAGAAATGAAAAAGACGCTTTTAATATCCGCTTCGATTGTCGCCGTACTATTATCGGCTGTATTTATTGCACCTTTATTTCTGAAAAACACCGTTCTTGACATAGTAAAAAGAACGGCTGACGACAATATGAATGCCGCATTGAATTTCAGTGATGCGGACATAAGTTTATTGCGTGATTTTCCTCGTGCCAGCGTGGAAATATCGAATATTTCCATTGCGAATTTGCCTCCATTTCATGATACTTTATTTCAAGCCGAAGCGATTCGCGTTTCGCTTGACCTCTGGACGCTTATAGCCGACTCGCGCGTCGAGATTCTTGCACTTCATTTAGACAGTCCGAATATATTCGCACATATAGCACGCGACAGCACAAAAAATTGGAATATCGCAAAATCTGAAGAGAAAAAAGATTCGGGAAACATGAATATTCGCTTGCGTGACATTTCGATTAAGAACGGACGGCTGGCATTTTGGGATGAGGCCGGCGGTAAACGCTTTGCAATGAACAACATTACAATGAACGGCGAAGCCGATTACAGTAATAATATTTGCGATTTGAGCGCATCGGTTTCGGCAATTACATCTTTTGAAAAAGGCGGATTTACCATGCTTGACGCGGTCAGCACATCGGGCACGGCATCGGTAACGATAGATATAGGCAAACAGCATTATATTTTGAAAGACAATCAATTCAAACTTAACGAGTTGCCGCTTTCGGTTGACGGAACTATGGATATGGCCGAAAAATATATGGATTTCGCTCTTAACATCAAGGTGCCTTCGTCCGATTTCGGCAAGTTTCTTTCGATAGTTCCCAAAATGCCGTCAAAAAGCGAAGAATTAAAATACGTTTCGGGAAATGTGTCGGCAACAGCAAAATTGAATGGACGAATGGACGACGATAATATTCCCGGATTTTCTCTTGCCGTAATAATTTCCAACGGCTCGTTTCAAGGTAAAAGCGCACCGGTCGGCATACAGAATATTCAGATGAATTTATCGGTAAATAATCCCGACGGAAAACCTGACAACACGATTATTGACCTGAAAAACCTTACTTTGAATGTAGGCGGAGATCCGTTTTCTTTGCGTACCACAGTGCGCAACCCCATTTCCGACCCGTTTATTGACGCCGCAATGAAAGGGGTAATTAATCTTGCCGCTTGGAAAAATAATTTGACTTTGCCGGCAGGCAGTAATATAGACGGAAAAATCACGACCGACGCTGCCTTGAACGGAAAAATGTCGGCGATTAAATCGAAAAATTTCGATAAATTTACGGCTACCGGAACAATTGTATTAAGTAATTTTACTGCAACAGCTTCGGCGTTGCCTGCGCCGCTTACTCTGCGAACGGCCGCGCTTGCGCTAAGTCCTGAATTTGCCGTACTTTCAAATTTGGACGGCTCAATTGGTGCAAGCGATTTTCGCGCCGGCGGGCAGTTAGACAATATCATAGGGTTTATTCTTGCAGATGAACTTTTGACGGGTTCGCTTACGGTGCAATCCCGAAAATTTGACTGCAATTCATGGCTTGGACTAAGCCCGGGAACACAGCCGAAACAAGAGCAAACGACATCGAAGCCAATAGAATTACCCGATAAAGTAGATTTCACATTCGTTGCAAATGCCGCTGAAGTATTATACGACAATATAACGGCTCGGAACGTTACGGCACGATTGCGTCTTAAAAACAAAATACTTACGATAGAGAATGCTTCGATGGACGCGGCCGGCGGCAATATAGCAATTAAAGGTTCGTTTGATACGCGAATAAAAGAAAAACCGCGTTCCGATTTTGAATTATCGCTTAAAAAAATAGATATTGCCGAGGCGTATAAATTATTTGGAACGGTACAAACATTTGCCCCGTTTTTAGAGTATATGCGAGGTAATTTCGACGCGAAAATGAGCCTTGAAACAGACCTCAACGGTGAGTTAAAGCCCGATTATTCGACACTTTCGAGTTTGGGCGGATTAAATATCGAGAGAATTGCAGTAGAAGGCTTCAAACCGTTTACGCAAGCGGCCGGACTTTTGAAAATGGAGTTTTTAAATAATCCCTCGCTTACGCAAATTGCATCGAGATTCGCAATAGAAAAAGGCAAATTCAACATCTCGAGAACTTCGTTGAAATTTGCCGGTTACGACGGTTTTATACAAGGCTCCAACGGCTTGGACAAAAGCATTGATTATACGCTTACAGTAAATGTGCCGACCGGCTCTATGTCGCAGAGCGCAAATCGGGCTTTGAGCGGTTTATTAAAAAAAGACATGGCGACATTCGGCAACGCGCCTGTTCCCGTGAATATTTTGTTCAAAGGTACATTCGATAATCCGCAGGTTTCCGTATCTCTTGATAATGCAGCGGCATCGCAACTGGAAAACGCCGCAAAAGCATTGCAGGACGAAGCGAAGCGCAAAATTGACGAAGAAAAAGCAAAATTGGAGCAGCATGCCCGCGACGAAGAGCAAAAATTACGACAAAAAATTAAAGAGGAAGAAGAAAAAGCAAAACAAAAAATACGGGATGAGCAAGACAGATTAAAAAAACGCGCCGAAGAAGAAGCCAAGAAAAAAGCGGAAGAATTGCTGAAAAAATCACCTTTTAATCCGTTCGGACCTAAATAATCAACAAGAAGTAATTACAATCACATTTTCAAAGAAAGAGACTGTTATGGCTTACGAAATTTCTCGTAAAACCGCCGGTGCAATAGCCGAATCCGGCGTTCAAGACTACATGACAAAAGTGTACGGTTGGATGGCTGGCGGGCTTTTGACTACCGCTCTTTCGTCCTACTTCACGATTTCTTCACCGATACTGTTAGAGGCTGTTTTTTCCAACAGTATAATATTGATAGGCTTATTCATCGGACAAATACTGCTTGTAGGCGCATTATCCGGCTGGGTGCAAAGAATGTCCACGGGAGTTGCTGCCACAGTATTTCTCGCCTACTCTGCATTGACCGGCCTTACGATTTCCTCCATATTTTTTGTTTATACGTCGGATTCCATCTTCAATGTATTCACAACCGTAGCGTTGGCATTCGCTGCATTGTCTTTATTCGGACTTACCACAAAACGCGATATTTCCGGCTGGGGAAGTTTTCTGTTTATAGGGTTGGTCGGCGTAATGCTTTCTTTCGTAGTGGATATATTTTTCCCCGGCGGCCCGTTCGGATTTGCGGCAACAATTATAGGTGTGATAGTGTTTGCCGGACTCACGGTATATGACAGCGCACGTATAAAAGAGCAGTATTTGGAAATAGCAGGAACCGACGGTGAATTTCTAGCCGGACGATTCGCCGTTCGCGGCGCACTTACGCTTTACCTTGACTTTATCAACTTATTCCTTTTATTGCTTAGATTACTCGGCAGGCGCAGGTAAATCGCCCGCTTGGCACAATTATTGTGGGAAGCAGTTGCAAATGTTAAACGAGCCGAAACGACAACAGAAAATGTCTTCTGTTAACATAGGATACTCCTCCGAAATACTATTTCTTGAAGATCGTATTGACGTTGCACGTCAAAGCGGAGAAAAAAGTCGTCGGTTCGTAGATTTGCTGAATGAACTTTCGTGGGAGTTGCGCAGTTTGGACAGTTCTCGTTCCGGTTCCCTGGCCGAAGAAGCACTTGCATTCTCAAAAGAATTAAGTTATGAAGAAGGAATGGCAAATGCCCTGCTTGCGCGGGGCATTTATCGCCGTAATACTTCCGAATACGACTCTGCTCTCGAAGATCTTTTGCGGGCGCGCGAGCTTTTCTACCGAATCAACAGGCCGAAAGGCATAAGTCGCTCTACTATATGGATAGGACTTGTTCATTTACGCGCCGGAAATTACGCTGTCGCGCTTAAATTTTTTTTGGATGCACTTCAAATATATGAAGAACACGAAGATGAGGATAATACAGCTAAATGCTACACTTTTATAGGCCGTGCATATTTCAACTTACATGACTATAGAACTGCTCTTGATTATTTCTACAAATCGCTTCATTTGCGCGAATCGTTGCTTGACAGAACTGCTGAAAACACAATATTTTGGGATTTAGGTCGCGCCTATCTGTATCTTGGAGATTTCGGCAAAGCATTGGAATATTGCGAACGTTCGCTGTCTATTTGCAAGCAATATAATGACATTCGCAGCCTTTGCGGCTCACTTTACTTGCGTGGTGAAATTTACGGGCGCAAGCAGGATGCTTCTGTTTCCATTCGTAATTTTTGGCTTTCCGCACGGTTAGCCATCGTAAATTGCGATAAATGGGCAGAAGGAAAAGCATGGCGCGCAATTGGAGAAATATATACGGAACTTTTCTCCGGTGAAATGTCCAAACCCAAGTATTTCACGTTGGCAGAAGCGTATCTGTCCGACGCTTTGCGCGTAGGGCAAGAGATTCGCGCAAACGGAATAATGATGGAAACGCATGAGCAGCTCTATAAATTATATCGAAATGCCAACCGCCTCGAAAAAGCTTTGGAGCATTTTCACGAATTTCACTCGATTAAAGAAGCGATGATGACTAAGCAATCAGAGCAAGTGATGCAAAATCTTATTTATAGTTATGAAATAGAAAAAGCACAAAAATCAACGGAAATATATCGCCTTAAAAACGTAGAACTTGCCAATGCAAATCGTGAGCTTGCACGCCTGAATAAAGAGAAAAACGAGCTTCTGGCGGTTGTGGCACATGACTTAAAAAATCCTCTTGCGGGCGTAGCCATTGCTGTTTCGCTGATATTCGAGCATCGTAAAAGTATGACGAATAATCAACTTAACGAACAGTTGCGTATGATACTTCGCACTACCGACTCGATGAAGGAACTTGTTACGAAGCTGCTTGATGTTAATGCACTTGAATCCGGCAAAATAAATATTACTTACGAGTCTGCTGCCGTTGAGCCTATAATATTGGAATTGACAGACGAATACCGTAGCCGGCTCAATGCAAAAAAAATAGGTATTTTTTGTTCTGTCGGCAATAATTTGGAGCTAATTACAGATAAACGTTGTTTGAAAGAAATTTTAGATAATCTATTGAGCAATGCCATAAAATTTTCACCGCCCGATCGCAATATATTTATTACGGCTTCGGACGAAAGTGATACGATTTCCATAGGTATACGCGATGAAGGGCCAGGTATCCCCGATACGGATTTGCGTAAATTATTCACCAAATTTTCGCGTCTTACAGCCAAACCTACGGCAGGCGAAAATTCTACCGGACTTGGGCTGTCCATAGTCAAAAAACTTACGGAGTTGCTTGGCGGGCATGTGCGTTGCGAAAGCGTTGTAGGCAAAGGAACTACTTTTATCATTACATTGCCCGTGAATCCGACTGCCGCAAATAAGTACAAATTTGAAAAAGAAGTTATTTAGCGCAGATAATATTTTATTTGGGAACGGAACGTAAATTTTATTTCATTACAATTTGCAACCGTTTGGATTAAGTCGAAATACAAAGAGCCGGCTTTATTGAAAACCCGGCTCTTATTATGTTGAAAATATCCTGTAACCGGCTAATTAAACCGCTTATCGTTTCAACTGATTTATTTCCTGCAGGAATTGGTCACTGATTGTAACGGTGCGCGATGCGGCCTCGAAAGCACGTTGTGTAGAAATCAGGTCGGTAAATTCTTCGGTTAAATCTACGTTGGATTCTTCAAGCGAACCGCTGGAAATGCTGCTTGACGGGAAAATTTCAACGGCTGTTCCCAAATTAGGCAATCCGCTGTTTGGCGAAACACTAAAGAACGAATTGCCGTTACGCACCAATCCTCCCGGGTTGGTGAATTTGCCTATAACCACTTGCCCCAACAGTTCCGATTGTCCGTTGGTAAATGAGCCGACTAATCGTCCCGCTTGGTCAACGGCGATTTGAGAAAGTTCGCCCGAACCGTAACCGTCTTGTTCGCGCACTGTTGCGGTGTTCTGTCCGGCAAATTGCGTTAAACCGCCCAAAACATTGCCGGAATCTGCCAGAGTTACCACTACGTTTTTAGGTGTAGTTGCGTCGAACGGCGCGGAAGTAGCGAGTGCGGTATTAAGGTCGGCGGCTGTCATCGTAAAATCCAGGGGCGTATTCAACGTGCCGTCGTCATTGAACGTTATGGTCGCCGGAACGCCTGCGATAGGAGTCGCAGAATTATCAATGGTTGCTTGCAAATCAAACTGATTTACGGTAGCACTTTTCGAGAATCGCAGATTGAGTTGATGCGTTCCGCCTTGATTATCGAAAATCGTAATACTTGTATTGAACGAATCGCCGGTTGCCGAGCCTGCATTCAAATTGCCCGAAACCGAAACGCTTTGCGTTTGGCGCGGCGCAGATTTGAACGTAGGCGGCACTTGCACATTTGTCACCGTGCGGTTAAGCCGATTATTGCCGCTGGAATCTTTTAGTACGCGCCCTTGGCTGTCTGTTTCGAGATTGTACCCCTGCACATACGCGCCTGTAGCACCGTCCACGAGATTGCCGTCGGTATCGAACGAGAACGAACCGGCGCGGGTATAACGCTCCTGACCGTTATAGCGCAATACAAAATAGCCTTCGCCTTGCAATGCAAGGTCAAGCGGACGGTTCGTAGTCTGAATTGCACCTTGCATAAAATTAACCTTAACCGCCCCGAGTTTAACTCCAAGCCCTATTTGCAACGGGTCAATACCGCCTATGCCGCCTGCCGCAATATTGCTCGGCGCATTGCCAAGATTAAAAGTTTGGCTGAATTGGTCGCTGAAAGTGGCACGGCTGGCCTTAAAGCCCGTCGTATTCACGTTTGCAATATTATTCGAGATAACGTCAAGGCGTTGCTGATGTGCTTTCAGGGAACTTGAACCCGATGTAAGTGAACGAATTAGTGGCATGATGCCCTCCGTAAAGAAAAAATAAAAAATTAAAAAATGTTTTAGAGCGTTTCGTCGGTCGTTCGGAAGCCGCTCTTAATTATCGGGAGGAATTTCTGCGAAGTACCTTGCCGCACAGTCCGATTCCTCGTTGATAAAATCAGGCGAATACCGCAGAATCAATATTTGTAAACACTATGTTTTCTGCTGCTGCACCACCGATAGCCGTAATAACGATGCGATTGGTTGCGCTGACAATGAACGCCATATCGCGCAATACCACAAGCGAGTCTTTACCTCCTTTTTGCTCTGCCCGCTCGGCTGCTCGCTCAAGCCGACGTATATCGTCGTCGGACAGCGAAATGTCGCGGCTGGCTATTCGCGCCCTGGCATGAGCCGAGAATTTGAGAGTGCCGGCTTCCCGTTCGAACATATCACGAAACGATGGAATATCATTTGTATCGTTCGTAAAGATATGTTGCTTGCGCTCTAACTCGCGTGCCCCGCCAATCGGCAAAAACGGTAAATTAACACCGTTAATTTCAGACATTTGTTTTCACCTCCTTTCAGTTCCCAATGTGCGTTTGCAACTTAAATTCCGACACGCTGCAACGATTACGGGAAAATAATTTAATTATTCATATTTATTTCTCCTTAAAAAAATACGTGTATATTGCCGTAAATAACAGAAAAAATTAAAGTGAAACGTCGAGAATATCCGAAAGCGGAATCTCGGATCCGTTGATGACGGCAACACTACCGTCTATCCGGAATTTTACAGCCGTTATTTTTCCGTTGATAAAAGGCGTAACCGTTACCGGCGTACCGCCCGTCGAGGGTGTGGCCTTTATGGAAACAACATATTTCCCCACTCCTACATTCTCGCCGCGATTGTTCTTTCCATCCCATTGAAGCGTATGCTCACCGGCACGAATTTGCGCCGGAGTTAATTCGTAAGAACGTATTAGAGCACCCGCCGGAGTTTTGATTTCCACCGAAGCCGATTGCTGATTTTCGTCGAAATTCCAGCCGAAATCTATAGGCGTAGAGCCGTCGGAATATACCTGCTGTGCAGTTGCCCGCGCTGTTTTACCTATAAACGAGGGTGCGCTTGAGTTTGCCACAGTCTGCGTAAGAAACAGTGATGCTTTCGATTGGTCAGCAAGTAATTGCTTTATATTGGCTAATTGCTCTAATTGACTGAATTGAGCCAGTTGTGCCGCAAACTCTTGTCCGTCTTGCGGTTTAAGAGGATTCTGAGCTTTCATCTGATAAGTCAGTAATTTGAGAAACTCGTCTTTCCCCAATTCTTTATTTGCTGTTTTTGCTTGCTGTTGCTGACGAATCCGAGCAAAAACTTCCGCCGCACCGGATTTGGAATCTATCGCTTCTGTCGCCATGATTGCTCCTATCTATGAAATGTTTTTATCCGAAGAAATTAAATATATTGTTCAACTGCTCCGGCAGAAATAATTCGCTGTTTTGCCGATTTATCGGTATTCTCAGCAACCTCATGCCTGTCGGCGGCAAATCTGAACGAACGCAAATATGCTTGGCGTTGCTCTTGGTCATCGCGCCCGCCGCCCCCATGCGATTGCATAAAACCGCCGGACTGCTGGAACGTGGCATCTTGCGGCTGCTGACGAACCTCAATAGATTGCGCCGAAATACCCGATTTTGCCAATTGCTCGCGCAACGATGAAACCTGTGCCGCTACAGCCTGCCGCGCATCAGCCGTTTCTACATTTATTGCAACCGACACGCCGGATCCATTCACCGCTACCGAAAGCGTTACCGCACCCAGAGACTCCGGCCGCAAGTGCAATACAACCGAAGACTTAGAACCGGACGGCGTGTTTTCTGCAAGCTGTACTGCGTACTCTGTAGTTCGCGTTGCGTCCACTTGTCGAAATTCCTGTATCATGTTTCTCTTAGGCAATGTGCGCATCAACGGCGCAATATTCAACTGCTGAAAAATCTGAGGCTGTTCATAAAAAAGAGCAGCCGGCTGCATTTCTGAGGTCGTTTGTTGCTGTTCTGTGTGTTGAGGCACTTCGGCACGGTCTGCCGTATTTAGTGCAAATGGCGATATGTTTTCACGCCCATGCAGATAACCGTTACCATTGAAAAATGGTCGTTCATAGCTCCGATTATTATCAAATGATTGTTGCGCAGGTGCGATTTGCCGTTCTGTTTCGGTAATTACAGAGTTTTCGGCAGACGATAGTATTTTTACATCTTCAGTAATAGTACGCCGTGATTTTTTCAACATGGGTTCAGATTGCGTTGCCCCACTCTGGAGTATGCGTACAGATTGCTTATTCAGCGCGGCAGATGCACTTGAAATATCCGATAAATCATCGCCCGACAAATCCGCCGCAACTGACAATGACGGCAAAGTATAGTCGTTCAGAGCCGTCGTATTGTAAGTTCTGAAAACCTTTTCAGCTTGTACTTGCGGGCGAGTTTCCAAAGAATGAAGTGCTGTATTTTCAGTTCTCGGCATAGGTGAACTACCCGACGGATTTTCGGATATCTCAAAATCATTTATTGCTGTCGGTTGCGAATTAAAAATATCGGCACCGTTGGAACGATTTATTTCGGACGGTAATTTCGCCGGTATTTTCGACTCCGTTTTTTGCTCTGCTCTCGGCAATGCTTCTGCCGCTGCAAGCACTTCGTCTTCACGAACGGAATCTATCGAGACAGTATTTGCCGGTTTGCCGGAAACTTCGGATTTTACGGT
>JAANMT010002011.1_pt1 | contig 18239 bp, 18 predicted proteins | sample 7279711 | NCBI WGS metagenome assembly JAANMT01 (sample SAMN14094538, study PRJNA606508) | bioreactor metagenome | isolation source: A lab-scale SPAN reactor treating ammonium-rich wastewater day 1 | place: Ireland: Galway | collected 2017-01-16 | reverse complement strand
CGTTGTCGCCGCTGTACGCCGCGTGGCCCACCTTGCCAGCCTGGACGGCCTTGTGCAGGGCCGCGATCGCCTCGCCCTTGCGCAGCACCGCCATGTCGCACGAGTGCAGGTGCACGATGTCGATGCGATCGGTCTTCAGGTACTTGAGCGAGCGGTCGATGCCGGCTGTGATCGCCTCGGCGGACCAGTCTTCGTTCCCGTCGCGGTCGAAGCCGCACTTGGAGGAGAGGACGAACTCGTTGCGCCGCCCGGAGATGGCGCGTCCGATGCGCTCCTCCGAGAGGCCGTACATTCCCGCGGTGTCGATGAGCGTGACGCCGGAGTCGAGCATGGCGTTGAGGAGGGCGTCGACTTCGTCGTCGCTCACGCCGCCCTTCTCGCCGGGGGCGTGCCAGATCGCCGCACCGCCGAAACCGATGCCGGCTTTATCTTTGGCTATGGCATTGACAACGGCCGCCGTGCCGGGCATGTGTTGTGTGGAAGCGTCAAAATCCTGCTTATGTAACACATGCTCTTTGAAAAAATCGTAAGTGCCGGAATTATTTTCGCGCCCGTATAAGACAATTTTCATATTCGGTCCGCCTACGTCTTTCCAATTCTTGATTTTTCCGGTATAAATATCGCCGATTTGCCTTATAGTGAGTTTTGAAGTCGGATTTCTCTTGTTCAGATAAATGCTTATACCGTCTTTTGCTACACGTATTTCAACGCCGTTGGATTTATATTTTTCTTTGAGTTGCCTTATTTCCTCCGGTTTTATCGGCCGGCTCGCACTGCAAATATCGGTAGTACCGTTAATCAATGCGGCAAATCCCGTTCCAGAGCCGCCGCCCGTAACCTGAAACTGCATACCTGTTTTTTGTGTGTAAGTTTCAGCCCATTTCTGCGATAAAATCACCATTGTATCCGAGCCTTTAATGGCGATTACTTGCGGTGTAGGCATTGCGCTTGTCAGAAAAAGCGCGGCACTTACCAGCCAAAATCCAAAGCGCATATTTTCCGTTATTTGTGAATGTGGCCGTCGTTTATACCGCGAAATTACCGCATTTTGTCTGAATATACGGTATTGAAAGAATAATCCCTCTCATTCCTAAGTGAATTATTTTTTGAATTCAACAGCCCGGTGCAACGGTTTAGATAAATAAAAAGTAGGGACAGGTGTTACAATACTCCGTTAAAATTTAGTCGAAAAAAAACGGTAAGGTTAATCTTGCAAGATAATCACATCAACAAAATTGCCCTTACCGATGCAAACAGCCGAAGCCGTTAATATATGCAATACTACAATAAATGTCGCGGATTTCCAAACCGCACTCATTATTTTTTAGGCATATACTCATATTGCGGCTAAGTATACATTCACGATATAATTTTACCGATTTTGCACGCTACGGCAATTACGGCGAACAAACATACAGACAACAATTTGCAAAGAATTTTGATTTTGCAAGATTTAACGGCCTGCTTATAGAACAATTGGCATCAACATGGAGGCTGAACGTCTGCTGAACTACTACCGACTGCGAACACAGATTGAGTTCTTATTCCGTGATGCAAAGCAACATATTGGTCTGCAACATTGCCAAAGTCGGCAGAAATCTGCAATGTATTTTCACTACAATACAGCCCTTACAGCACTCAATACTGCGAAAGTAACAGGCTGGTTGCCGCTTGACAAACATGAACGTAAGGCATTTTCAATCGCAAGCATAAAGAGTAAAAATATCAACAAGTTAATCCTTGGCCGGATTATTTTGATTTACGGTAAAAACCCGAAACTCGAAAAAATGAAGCCGGAAATAGCCCAACTCTATAATTTGGGCGCACGAGCCGCTTGAATAAACAACGGAGTATTGATGTACTTAGATTTATTGTTATATTGTAAGTTGCCGTAATTCTTTTATCAATAAAGTTGTTGCACCGATGTATTCCGCCCGACCTGCAACTTTAACGCTGAAATATCTTTGATTGTTGCAGCTCTCTATTCAAATGCGTAAAATCCATAAAGCGAAATTATGCCTTTTATTCAACATCATTACAATCTTTTTCGGTTTGAGTATAAACAGAAACAGGTGAGAATATAATTGCATCTTCGGAGAACTAAATTTGTCCGTATCGGTGCGGTTCACTAAGTTGCATAATTACAGCCAAATAATTACAAAAGGAAGTGCGATGATTAAAGCCGTGGTGTTCGACCTCGATAATACGCTCGTAGATTTCATGGCGATGAAACGGCAAGCCGTCGAGGCGGCCATTTCAGGAATGATGGACGCGGGGCTGCGGATTACGCATGAACAAATTCAGCAGCATATAGACAAAATTTATCAGAAACAAGGTATCGAATATCAACGTGTTTTTGATGAATTACTTGGCAATATATTGGGCCATATAGACTTCCGAATACTTTCCGCAGGGATTGTTGCGTATCGCCGTGCCCGCGAAGCCGCGCTAAAGCCATATCCGCACGTAACGCCTACACTCGTTGAACTTAGCAAGTCCGGCGTAAAACTCGGACTTGTGTCCGACGCGCCCGCCCGCGAAGCGTGGCTTCGGCTATGCTATATCAATTATCATCATCTTTTCGATGCAGTTATCACTTACGACGATACGGGAGAGCGCAAGCCGAGTCCGAAGCCTTTTCTTACTGCACTTTCGCGCCTGAACGTTTTTCCCGAGGAGGCAATCATGGTCGGCGATTGGGCAGAACGCGATATGTTGGGTGCGAAAAATGTGGGTATGTTGACCGCTTTTGCACGATATGGCGACTCTTTCGGCAATCAAATCGTCAGTGCGGACTACGAACTCGACGATATTCGCAATTTGCTCGATGTCGTTAAAGAGCATAATCGTCCGGGCAACAAATAGAAATACGCACAGATACAGATTGTACAGACAAAAACTTAACAAACAGAAAATTATGGATTCTCTTGAAACTTGGACGATGCTGTCGGCCGAAGGCATTGTGCTTGACCGTGAGCAAATGCGAAGATTAGAACGTTTTGCCGACGAAATAACCTATTGGAACGAAAAAGTAAATATGATTTCGCGGCGCGATGCGGAAAATCTTTGGGAAAGACATATCGCACACTCTTTGACTATATTAAAATACTGCAATATTCCGCAAAAGTCGCGCTTGCTCGATGTGGGAACAGGCGGCGGCTTTCCGGGTATTCCGCTGGCGATAGCACGCCCCGACATATTCGTAACGCTGACGGATTCCATCGCCAAAAAAGCCAAAATGACGAAGATGTTTGCGCAACATACTGGACTAAAAACCATCGAATCGCTGAATATACGTGTAGAAATGCTTGCTACGGATAAACGACACCTAAATTATTTCGACGTTATCACGGCGCGGGCTGTAGCATCTGCGAGCGAGGTTATCGGCTGGACACGGAAACTGCTGAAAAAAGGCGGGCAATATGTTTTCCTGAAAGGCGGCGATTTATCCGGCGAGCTCGACGAAGCACGCTTTCATTATCCCGATGCCGAAATTACCGAAACTCAAATTTCAATGCGCGGAATGGCTTGGTTTGAGCAAGACGAAAAGAAAATTGTTTCCGTAAGGTTTTAATAATTGAACTGTGCATAACTTTTCAGAGGTATTTTTGAAGCAGCAATAACGGCTAAATTTCTTCAAGATTTGCTTCGTCTGCCAAACGGTGCTCATCAAGAATGGCTATATGCTTTCCGCGCAAATCAACAAGACCTGCTTTTTTGAAATCTGCGAGTTGGCGAATAACGCTTTCGGTGGCCGTCCCCACAATATTGGCTATTTCTTCGCGCGAAAGTTGCACATCGAGCAAGCCGTCATTGGTAATTCCGAATGTATTGCGCAACATAAGCAGGGTTTCCGCAAGTCGTTCGCGCACTGACTTTTGCGCAAGTTTCACCATTCGCGTTTCTGCGGTTTGCAAATCGTGCGAAAGTAATTGAATGAATTTTAATGATAATGCGGGGCTTTTTTGAAGTGCCGCAGTGAAAATTTCGCGCGGAATAAAACATATATGAGCATCGGAAAGCGTTGTCGCACTAGCCGAATACGCCTCGCCGCACAGCAAAGCGCGATAGCCCAATACATCGCCCGCTTTAGCGAATCTTACTATTTGCTCGCGCCCCTCCGGCCCGTATTTCGACACTTTGATTTTGCCGGAATTTACGCAATACAAACCGTTGGGATACGAGCCTTCGTGAAAAACGATTTCACCTGTTTTGAAAGCCAAATATGACTTATGGTCTGAAATTATCGTTTTTTCGTCATGATAAAGCTCTGCGAAAATAGAGCTGGGATATGTTACGCATATTTGGCAGTCTGGCTTGTCGCAACAGTGCTTAGGCATAATATCACCGTTAAAAAAACGAGAAAATCCGCCGGTATCAACCGAGTGCGGCAGCAATTCTTTCGTACACTGTTTCCACGTCGGCATTGCCGTCAATGCTCAGTAATTTTCCGGCAACGGTATAATAATCAAGTAACGGCGCAGTTTCGGCATTGTAAATAGCCAAGCGGTCGCGAATAACTACTTCTGTGTCGTCTTTGCGCCCGCGCTTCAACATTCTTTGTACGATTTCTTCGTTCGCCACTTCGATATTAATTACTTTTCCTACGGTACGGCCTAATTCTGCCAGAATTTCATCGAGAGCTCGCGCCTGAACATAAGTGCGCGGGAAGCCGTCGAGTATGCATCCGTTTGCATATTCCGGTTGCATTATTGCCTCGCGTGCAATTCCTGTTACAACGTCGTCCGGCACCAAGCGTCCCGACTCCACGTATTCTTTCGCTGTTTTTCCAAGTGCGGTTTCGGCCTTAATCGCTTGGCGAAAAGCGTCGCCGGTAGAAAGATGCGGCATACCAGTTCGTTCCGCCAATAGTGCCGCCTGCGTGCCTTTGCCTACGCCGGGTGCTCCAAAAAGTACTATAATCATTCGCTTGCTCGCAGTATATGGGCAACAGCTCGTTTATTTAGTCGTGCAATTCTATGCAAATGTTCTGCAAATATACTGTAATAGTCCGAATTACAATTTGCAAGTAAATGCAAATACAAATCAGATGACAAGCAACAAAAATACATTGAAGGCCGACAAATAAAAAATCAAAGGCATGTTTTAATACCGCAAAATCGCACTTACAGTCCGTCGATATCCGTAATTTCTCTGCCGTTGATTACCCAACGTATCAAAGAATCAAATTCGCCTTTTTTGAACGTGCGCCATGCATCGGGCAGACGACTCTTATACGCAATACGCTCGCTTACGCCCGACGGTGAGCAACCTAATACTATAGCGTCGCGGGCGGTAACATGGGGTCGTGCTATAATTCTCGCTGTATCGGGCGGGAAATTGTATCCCCTGCGATTTTTGTCAAGAACTAAGTACGAGAGTGGCAAATCACTTAGGTCTATGCCTAATTTTTCTGCGAATTGCGTCCATTCGCGCTCGGTGTAGGCTTCGGGCGGTGATTTGGCAAAAAAATGGCACCAATGCCGCTTATTAACCGGACTTGTCATACCGCAAACCACAGAATGAGTGCAAGGTGCTATAACGTTGTATTCCGAGCGAAGCAATTCGCGGACGCTTATTAAAGCGCGACTTGCGGCATAAGTTCCGGGCTCTGTCCATAGAATTACGTCCGCACGGCGCAGATGCTCAACCAACGCTTTTATTTGTTGCGGCATAAGTTCGGTAATTACGTGGCTGACAACTGCAATTCCGCCGTCAAAATCAGGTGAGTCGGCGGCTTTTACAAGCAGTTGGGGAAAACTCTTAACGGCTTTCGAGGCAGCGAAAGCCGTCGCACGCAAAGAGCGGTCGAACAAGCGCAGTTCCGAAAAATAATTATCGCCGAAATGCTCTATAATTGTTCGCGAAGCCACGCCGCTGCCACACCCCCAATCGGTAATCGCGTTGCCTTTCGGCGGTTGCCAGCCGATACGATCCAATTCACGCAAAACATACAGCCATTTCCAGCCTATTCGCCGTGCAAAAGAACGGTCGTAAACGTCTAATTCATCGTCGGACTGCCAGTAATCAGCGACACCGGCCGTGCCGTCGAGATATGCCGCACGGAGCCTGTTAAGCATTTGCACTTCTTTGTTTTTCATATAAAAAGTAATAGTGGCAGGAAAAATCAGAACGCAAAACTCACTGAAATGCCCGTAGGTCGTATTCCCATTAGAACGCCATGCTTACCGTCCGCGTTCGCTTTGTGCATCGCCGGCACAATGTAGCCGAAAAGACTTCCGGCCGCCGCACCCGCCAGAACGTCTGTGGTAAAATGCGAGCCTGCCAATATACGAAAGAGTCCTACTGCTCCCGCAGCCGCAAACGACCCGCACCACACATAAGGCGCATATTCGGAATCGGGGAAATAATCGCTATAAACAGTAGAAATAAACATAGCCGAGGCAAACGATATGCAAGTATGTTGCGAGAAAAAAGAGCGTTGCGCGTCGGGCGCAAGTTTCATCTCTAACGGTGCATCAGGATTGTATGCAAAGGGACGGAAACGCCGCACTCCGGCCTTTGCATAGAAAGCGGCCGAATTAGCCGATAGCATGGTTTCCGCATACATTACCGACAAAGTCAGCCAATCTTTGCCCGCGCCGTCGAGCAACAAAATTCCGGCCGGCACAACAGTAATCGTTCCAACCAAATAATCACTTGCAACATCAAAATTTTCGGAATAATTTTGCGTAATCCACCTATCAAGCAAATTTATATTATCGCTGTTCAAAGCCGTAATATCGTCGGGCGAAGCAGATTTCGCTTTACCGTTTAGCAACAAAGAGTAAAGGCCGTTTGCCGCACCTCCGCCGAGTAGAACCGATTCACGTAGCCACGTAAGATTATAGGGCGAAGTTTGAGCGATGCCGATAACCCTGCCGGCAAAAATTAAAAGTACTGTAACAAGTAAACGACTCATAATCCTTTGTTTGAAGTAAACAATTACAGTTAGTAATCAAGTGATGTTTCAAAAATAGCAACATATCACGCATAACCCCGACTTTTGAAGTTTTCTGTTGAAAACTTCTTTGTTTTACTACAAACAATAACATTGGCGCGGGTGTCGTCTTGCTAAAAGTTTGTTCATCAGCCTATATTTTCGATGCAAAATTTCGTCGTGCGATTGATTTTTGCCTTATTTGCAGCGGCCGTTGCAGTCGGTTGCGGATCCGTACCCAAACGCCTAACAGGCCTCGAACTGCAACGCGAAACGCGCGACCCCAAAGATAAGCCGCAATTTCTGCTCTCGACTACGCGCCATGCGGACTCGGCCGATGCTTCTAAAGTAGTGTTCGATATTTGGAAAACCGATTATTCTCATTATCCGGACACGATAAAACTTTTTGCCCGAGTTTATGATTCGCTTGGAAATTTTATTACCAATATGGCACCGCCGTATCGCGAAGATGCACGCTATTTCACCTCGATTATCGAAAAATTGGGGCGAAAAACCGTTCCGATAAGGAATTTTGCCGTGCGAGAGTTCGGCGACGCAGACTCCATTCCGTACTCGGTTATGCTTACGGTAGATTACAGCGGTTCTATGACGGGCGTTTTCGGTGCTTTGAAGGAAGGCGTTGAAATGTTTATAGGACTAAAGCAACCGCAAGACCGCATAGGAGTTGCCACTTTCGGCCGCGAATTTCGTATGAGTGCGCCGTTTTCGTCCGATAGAAACGTATTACTTGCCGATTATCGCTCGTCCGCCGACCAGAGCTTCGGCTATTATTCCGCGCTCTACGACGGCATTGCACGTTCAATAGAAAAATTTGCCGAAACTCCGCCCGATATTGCACGAATTCTCGTGGTATTCTCAGACGGCGACGATAATTACTCACGGGCTCGACTGCGTGCGGTGATAGACTCGGCCAAAGCAAATAATGTGAATATTTTCACGGTTGGTTTCGGCTATGCCAACGATTCTCTTTTGCGTGCAATTTCAAATTATACGGGCGGTAAATATTATCACGCTTACTCGCGGGAGGAATTGAAGCGGGTTTTTCTGGATATATATCGAAGTTTACGGAATTTCTATCGTATAACGTATCATCCGCCGGAATTTATAGGTAAGCATTTTATCTCGGCAAATATTTCGTTGCCGGAACGCGACAGCATACGTGCCAAAGGAATGTACGACACGGGGCCGTTCTACGAAGGGCTTGGCGACGACGCAGATATCGGCACACGATTTTCCTACAAAATTCTTTTTGATTTCAATAAAGCCGACATACGCCCCGAATCAATGCGTATAATAGAAGAACTTGCCGACTTGTTGCAACAGCCTATGTATTCCAATTATTGGCTTGAAGTGCAGGGACATACCGACAATGTAGGCTCGGAGGAAGCCAACCTGAAACTATCCGAAATGCGTGCAACGGCTGTGGTTGATGCACTTGCGGCACAAGGCGTAGAGAAGCGACGGTTATTTCCTCGCGGCTTCGGATTTACGCAACCCGTGGCACCGAACGACACGGAAGAAAATCGTCAGAAAAACCGTAGGACGCAATTTATAGTTTTGCGTAAATAAAATACTGCACGGCAATTCGATATTCTTGGTTTTTCGGCAACACAAAGCGCAGTTATTCGGGTATTAAAATTTCGCGGCTTATCGCTTTAAGCCACGCTTACATTCCCGAATTGGCTTCCCATACGAGCTCCCCAACTTGCCAAATCTCCGCCGCCGGGGAAACCGCTGACGGTTGGCCCTTCAAATCTGAAAGTACGCGAGCCGCCGCCGTATTGTGTATTAACTCCGGCCGTGCATGGAACTCTCCAAACATTGGCTAATTTATCCATCAGTGAACGCCCCGCCGAACCGCCTCCTACGTTACAGCCAAGCATTTGCACGGAGCCGTATGGCAAGAAAATACCGCTTATTCCGGCCAGAGTTCCGGCGATTTGACTGAAATTATCGTTGGATATTCCAGCAAGATGCGGTGCGCCGTAAATTTCGCCGCCGGTTACATTTTGCATTCCTCTATTGCCATGTCCATGGAAACGCAACAAGGCTACACGGCCATGTCTTGCTCGCGCAAGTATTTGTCCCATAATGTATTGAACGCCGTTAGACATTCCATAGACGACAATCGGATCGCCGCCTGCACTGCGAATATCCGATGCTTCGAGTGCAACCAAACTTGGGTCGGTTCCATCAACAACATCAATAGTCTGTGCATTTGTAGTCTGCATGAGTTTATCCCAAGTCCTGCGTCCTACTATTCCGTCGCCAACAAGATTGTTATGCTTTTGGAAACCAGCAACTGCACGATGCGTTTTTACGCCAAAGTTCCCGTCCGTTTTGAGAAGCGTTTGCGGAGGATGGATACGCATCCATACTTGCAACGTCCCAACAACAGGAAGAATCGTTCCTTGCGCAATATGAATCATAACTGTATGCGATATATTATGATTGAGGGTGGTGCGCGGCACTCGCCTTTGATTGGCGAGTGCCGTATACACCGTATATTGATACAAAAGTGTATTACACTTTCTTGTTGTGTTTGAGACTCCAACCCGTAACGATAGCCGGAAGTGCGCCGCCCGGGGCTTCTTTTTTCTGGGGAATATATTCCCATTTAATTTCGGCATAGTTAAAGCTGACTTGTTCGGTCGGTATACCGCCGCCGCCGCCTTGTTGCGCAAAGCTCGACACAATAAGATCGGTAAACGTGATTTTATAGTAGCGAACGCGCTTGTCGCCGTCGGCCGAAGCACGGAACAGTTCCAGCTCGGCTTTCTTGAAGTGTTGCCCGCTGCTGCAAGCAAGTTCGAGAATTGGCGTGGATTTGTCAATGAGTTTAGTAACAACCAAATCCTGATGATGTACGCGCTCGGCAGTACGTCCGCCGGACGAGCTTGTAGTGCCTACTATCGCTTGGGATTCTCCCCACGAGAACGCTTCGACTTCAATCCAGTCTTTGTGTTCGTGGTCTTCGCTTTCGCCGACTATTGTGTCGATTTTGAGATAAAAATCGCGAGCCATAACAGCCCTCCTTGATAAAAGTAAAAAAACAGACAGTTAAAAGAAAAAAGAACAGTTCTTTCGTATAATTATCTTTGTTCCGAAACAGCACGCGATTATGCCGTAAAATCAGCCTTTGGGAGGCGGCAATTCAGCCACTAATCGCATAGAAGCCGTTAATTCGTTGAGTTGGAAATGCGGACGCAAGAATACCGAAGCTTTATACGAACCCGGCTTGCCCGGCACTTCAAACACATCTACGCGGGCATCGCGCAACGGATAGCTTGCTTTAACTTCCTGCCCCGCATCATCAAGCCCCATTGTATATTGCATTATCCAATTATTCAGGAAGCTGCTTACATTGGAAGCCGAAGCAAAACTGCCGATTTTATCGCGCATTATTGCTTTTAGATAATGTGCAAATCTCGAAGTAACCATTACGTAAGGCAGCTGTGCCGAAATACGCGAATTTGCGTTCGCCGCATCATTATCATAGAGTTTAGGCTTCTTTGAAGTGGCACTTCCGAAGAATGCGGCATAGTCGGTACCTTTGCAATGCACCAGAGGTAAAAATCCTAAATCGTCCAATTCTTTCTCTCGACGGTCGGGAATAGCAACTTCCGTCGGAACTTTCATCATATTGTCGCCGTCGTCGGTCAAGAATGTGTGTGTGGGCAATCCTTCTACTATCCCACCACCTTCCACGCCGCGAATAGCGGCCGGCCAACCATAAACCGCGCAAGCATTTGTTACTCGTTGTGCAAGCGACCAAGCGGCATTTCCCCACAGGTACTTGGAATGATCCTTGCCGTCTACGTCCTCTTTGAAATTAAATCCGTCAACCGGTACGGTATTCGGGCCATACGGCAATCGCATTAAAGTATGCGGCAAGGTCAGAACTACGTATTGCGAGTCTTCCGATTCGCGGAAAGAACGCCATTTGGCCATTTCCGCGCTTTCAAAAATTTTAGCCAGGTCACGAGGTTGATTCAAGTCTTGATAGCTGTCCATATCGAACATAAGTGGGCTTGCAGCGGTAAGTACCGGAGCGTGAGCGGCGGCGGCTACATTCGATAACTTCTCCAAAAGAGTGATATCCTGCGGGCCGCGACCGAATTCGTAATCTGCTACCAAGAACGTGTATGGTGCACCGCCGAATTGCCCGAACTCTGCTTCATAAACTTGTTTGAATAGGGCACTTTGGTCGAACTCTGAGGCGCGCTCCAAGTCGTTAAGCAACTCTTTTTTCGAGGCGTTCAGCACGCGCACTTTCATGCCTTGCCCGGTTTCCGTGTTATAGACCAATTGCTTCATTCCGCGCCAAGTAGCCTCTAATTTCTGAAATTCGCCATTGTGCAGAATTTCGTTAATCTGGTCACTTAGCAGAGTATCTATTTGGGCTATCCTTGTATTAATAAACGACACTGCATCTTTGCTGATTGCGGTTTGTCCGACTACTTGACTGATAAACTCGGACAGCATATCTTTCGCACCTTGCATCTGCTCGGCACCGCGGGCCATTTTGCCTTCCGTAACAATCATATCGAGGAGGTTTCCATGTCCGGCCGCTTCCTGCAACGTTTCGAGCGTCGAGAGCGAATTTGAGGATTGTTGTGGCATAGTATTATCCCTCCTCCGATTGTTGTAAATTGAGCTGTTCCGTATTGCTGATAACAGTTTGAAGCAATTCTTCGAGTTTGTCGTTGCCGTCGAGTTTCGCCAGCAAGTCGGTTAGTTTTTTACGGGCATCCATAAGTTTGCGAAGCGGCTCTACTTGCCGGGCGATGTTCGCCGGATTAAAATCGTCCATGTGGTTGAAATTCAATTCCACATTAACTTGCGTGCCGTCATTCTGCAATTTATTATCTACTCTTAATGCTAATCTGGGATTAACCGAATCCAATACATCATTGAAATTATCACGGTCAATCTCGGTAAATTTCCGCTCTTTGAGCTTAGGAAGCGGCTGTGACGGCTTGCCGGATAAGTCGGCTAGAATACCCACTACAAACGGCAATTCTTTTTTTTGCGACGCACCGCCCGTTTCCACGTCATACGTGATATGCACTCGCGGCGGGCGCACTCTGTCCAGCTTGTGCTGCGTACTGTCTGCCATATTTGCCCTTTCGGTAAATATTAGTAAGATTGCCGACTTTCACCGCTCAATCGGACGGTGAGTCCGAGCCGGAACGTCGGCCTGAATTACAAGAATACAAAACTACGCTTTGCCCGACGCATAACAAAAAAAAATGTTATTTATGACGTAATAACGATATGCAAGCCGCAACAGTCGAATTTTATTCACTTATGCAAGTATAGTTCTAATTGAGATTTTTTCTTATGCTACGCTATTCGTTCGGTGCATTTTCTACGTGTTTTTATACCGCATATTATTGATAAATGCAATATATCGTATTACAATCACCGGCATTTTCTATAAAACCTCTATGTTTTTCAACCCTGTAAATTTACCCGCACTTCTTGTTCTTCAATCGTTTTACGCTCTGCACGCCGCACTTTTCGGAAGCGTTATTTTTAGATACAAACGCAATATAATGGGACTTAAATACCTGTCAACTCTACAAAACCTCTATCTGCCCGGCCGATATATTTTGACGACAACAATCAAATTTTCGATATGTGTTGCAAAGCGACAATGGCCCCGTTTATATTTTTTACCGCTTGCTATAATCCGTCATATTTGGATAGAACGAAATGCTTGCGTAATTTGGAGTTTACAAATTTGTCCATTCGCACTTTTTGCATACAGCAATAAACATATTTAACTTTTACTCGGGAGCAAAAGCACATGTTTCGCCACTTTTTTCTCACCATATTTACAATTACTTGTGCGATTATATTATCTCCTTCGTCGGCCATTGCCGGCAAAGAATCGGACGAGCATATTGCAAAGCCATTCAAACGCATGAGGTATTTCTACGAAACACGCTCTTTTCCTTTCGAGCGTATACCCGACAATGCTTACACCGATGCGTATAATTATGTGAAACGCTCGATGAATGCGAAAAAAAGTGCGGCACAAATATTGGCACAGCAACCCGAATGGCGGCAAATAGGCCCAATCGCCGTAGGCGGGCGTGTGCGCAGTATTGTTATGCACCCAACCAAAACCGGTGCTGTATTTATAGGCGCGGCGGCCGGCGGCGTATGGAGTACGGAAAACGACGGTCAAAGTTGGAGTCCGATTATGGATTTCGAAAACTCGTCGGCTATGGGTGCATTGGCTATTGACCATAATAATCCCGATATTATGATTGCGGCTACGGGCGAAATGGTAAGCGGAAGCTGGAGTATGCCCGGCGCGGGGATATACAAAACTACGGACGGCGGTAAAAATTGGCGAAGCATAGGACTTACCACCGTAGGAGCGTTTTCGAAAATTTATATTCATCCCAAAAATTCACAAACAGTATACGCCGGCGGTGCAATGTCCGGCGGCGGATTCTATAAATCCACAGACGGCGGCGAATCATGGAAGCGCACTCTCGAAGGAACGGTTGCAGATATTTCAATAAATGCCGATGATGAAAACGAATTGTTTATCGGTGTTACGGGAGAATCGGTATTCCGCTCCACTGACGGCGGGGAATCATGGACGCGGTTCAATATGAGCGACTATGCTCTCGGGCGTATCTCGGTGCAACAATCCCATTCCGATAAAAATATCGTGTATGCTCTTGCCGGAGGCGACGGAAATGCCGGTTATGTTTTCAAATCCGTTAATCGCGGACAAACTTGGACAGTAATATGGAACAGCGAAAATATATTTACTTCCGGCGGCAACAGTCAGGCTTCGTATGATAATTTCATAGCGGTTCATCCGGAAAATTCCAATATAGTTCTCGTGGGCGGAGTTAATCTATATCGTACTGCCGACGGCGGCAAAACATTAGGCGGATGGTATCAAGTAGGCGGATACAATACCGATGTACATCCCGATATGCACTGCGCCGTATTCGATGTCAATAACCCGAACATCGTATATCTTGGATGCGACGGCGGTATGTATCTCAGCGAAGACGCAGGTGACACATGGAAGGATATAAACAACGGACTCGCCATTACGCAGTTCCACGATATAGGCCTCGATAACAAAAGCAATAAAGTCTATGGCGGAGCCCAAGATAACGGCACAATGTCTGCCACCGCCACAACTTGGGGCGAAATCGTGGGCGGCGACGGCGGCTTTACGGTTGTAGACCCGACAAATTCCGGAATTATATACGGCGAAACTCAAAACGGGGCTTTATGGAAAATGACCAACGGCTCTATAAAAAGTCTGAGTAATAAATTTCCGTCGGACGACGAAGGCGCTTGGGTTACTCCTATCGTAATTGACCCCATTGACCCGCGAACAATATATTGCGGGCGCAGCGCACTCTATATTTCGGGCGACCGAGGCGAACGCTGGGACGTAGCATCGCCGCGCTACGGCGGTAAAATTTCGGCAATAGGCGTTTCACCCGCCGACCCTGCGATTATTTATATCGGCACCGCACGCGGCGAAATTGCCGTAACTACCGAAGGCGGCGGCTCATGGACAAATATTACCGGACTTCCGGCACGCTTTGTAAGCGATATAGTGCCGTCATATAACGATGTAAATACGGCTTATATATCTCTTTCGGGTTTCCGTGCCGCGCACGTTTACAAAACTACAGACCTCGGTAAAACATGGAACGATATAGGCAAAGGGCTACCCGATATACCCGTAAACGCACTCGCAATTCATCCCGACGACGAAAATAAAATTTTTATCGGTACGGACGTAGGCGTATTTGCAACCTATGACGGCGGCGCATCTTGGTTCCCGTTCGGCATAGGTTTCCCGTCCACAATGGCCATAGAATTAGAATTTTATTTGCCTCCGATCCCCACGCCCGGCAAGGTTACGCTTCACTGCGGTACCCACGGACGCTCGATATGGGAAATTGACGTTCCTTCCGAGATTATCACCGAACAAGAGATCACAGCACCCATCGGCGGCGAAATTTTTGTATCGGGCGAGATAAAAGATGCCGCTTGGTACGGTTTTACGCCGCCCGTAAAAGTGGAATATACACTAAACGACGGAAAAACATGGACTAATATAGCTGAAGGTGCTACCGGAAATTCGCTAAAATGGGTTATTCCCGACAAAGCGACATACCTTGCGCGTATTCGCGTAAGCAGCATAAGCGAACCTGCGCAAACCCGTACAACGAGGACATTTACCGTTATTCAGAAATATACCGGACTTGTTCTGCAAAACTCAGGCGTTCGTCATATTCCTTACGGGCTTGCATACGACGGCAAGAACGGACTTTGGGCTACCGCTTTCGATAAGGACACAGCTATCGCCGGACGCTTGTATAAATATAATGCCACTACACTTGTTTTCGAAAAAGCGGTAAAGATAACTCAAGGCGACAGCTTATTCACCGATTTGACCATAGACCGCGCAACCGGCGAATTCTACGTTCATAAGCTTGCCACCACTTCGGCAGCTATAGGCGGAGAAATTTATGTTATGGACAGCAATGGCGTGGTAAAACGTAATTTCAAATCACCGTGCATCGCTTATCCTATCGGCTTGGAGCTTGTTAAGGGAGTGCTGTATTGCGCCGACCGCGACGGCGGACGCTGGATTTACAAACTAGACCCGGCCACCGGCATTGAAACCGGCGCAAGAGTAAAGAATCCCTTCGACGTTGGAAGCGGACCGCGCTCTATATGTTCTGCCCCTGACGATATTCTTTATCAAGCATCTACAAATTTCGGCGGCGGCAGTTTGTCCAATTCTTACGCAGTCAAATTTACGACCGCCAATCCAGGTAAAGAGATTTCACGCTTCGAATTGCAATTTAGTGCCAATCCGATTAACGTTCGCGGTATAGAATATGACCCGCGCGACAAGAATTTCTGGGTATCCGATTACGGCGGCACTATCTATAAAGTAGCCGGAACTGAAATTCAAACCGCAGTTGACGAGCAGAACAATATTCAACCTACTTCCGATATTGTCATCGCTCCCAATCCTACAGGCGAAATATGCTATATCGGTTTCACGCCGTCGCGCACCGCCGCAAAAGCAACTGTAACGATTAATAATATGCTCGGCGCAATAATAGCACAAGTTTATGAAGGCACCGTCGTCGCCGATGAACAAAAAATCGTCCGATTTGATGCTTCGGCACTGCCTAACGGCGTTTATGCGGTTGTCTTTACTTTGGACGGAGGCAACAGCATAACTACAAAATTGATTGTAAATCGCTAAAAAACAAGGCTTCGATTATGAAACATCTGATTTTTCGATTTTTGGGCAATACTTTGGCGGTTTATGCAACGGCCGCTTTATTGCCCGGAATTACGGTAAGAAATTTTTGGAGTGCGGCTCTTGCAGCATTGGTTATAGGTGCGCTTAATGCTTTCGTAAAGCCTATATTAAATCTGCTTTCCATGCCGTTTATTATCGTTACGCTCGGATTGTTTACGCTTGTAATTAACGGACTTATGCTGTGGCTCGCATCAATTTTATTAGATGGATTTTACGTAAGCGGCTTTTTGAGTGCGATAATCGGTGCTTTGGTTATCAGCATATTTTCAATGATTTTCGGAAGAATATTCGGCGTTAAGAATTAGATGTGTGCAAAGACGATTTTTCACGTAAAAAAAACATGTAAAAAAATATCGCATCGGGAATTGCCGCAAGAGTTATCGACATTGTGTCCTGTGTAAACCACGAGGCATAACCCGGGACCTGAATACGCACGTTTTCGGGAGTAATAATAGTCGTCATAGCACTATCCGGCACAAGTAATTGCGCAATAGGACCGGCAAGCGACCAAAGAATGATAAATGCCAAACCGAATATTAAAGCACCGAGTAAGCCTTCGCGCAATCCGGCCGCTTGCCAACGCTTGGTAAAAGCATAAAGCGCGGCCAAAAAATGCAGGTAAAAAATGGCAAGTTCTATCATATTTAACGTTTATTATTGAAAGCGAAACATCGCTGTATAATGCAAAACTATGGAAAACGGTGAAGATTTTCGGCTTGTTTTTGTAACGACCGGCTCAGAAGAAAATGCCCGCGATATAGCGCGTACTTTAACGAAAGAGCGACTTGCTGCTTGTTGCACTATGATTAGTGGTGCCGTTTCCATTTATCGTTGGCAAGGAAATATCGAGGAAAGCCGCGAAACACAGTTATTTATCAAAACATCAGCCGGCCAGCTTGGCTTGGTTGAACAACGAATACAACAGCTGCATAGTTACGATACACCCGAAATTGTCGCCGTAATACTAAGCGATATTTCCACGCCATATCTTGCTTGGTTGCGAGAGTCTTTACTTTAAGTAATCGAAAATTTAGAAACAATGTATCGTATAACGGCAGAATATCGTCCCGAAGAAAAGTATAAGCCGATATCGGAATGGCGCGAAGACGAACGCCCGCGAGAAAGGCTGATTGCACACGGATCACATACGTTAAGCGATGCCGAATTGCTGGCTATTTTGCTTGGAAACGGTGCCCGCGGACAGTCGGCCGTGGAGTTAGCCCGCGATTTGATTGAACGTTCCATTGATTTGACGCGACTGTCGGCACGCAGCGCACATGAGCTGAAAAATATTAAGGGAATAGGTGCGGCAAAAGCAACCAGACTTGTTGCTGCATTTGAACTTACGCGCAGAGTGCAGTCTCAGCCGTTTGACCCGAAGCGACAAATTCAATCGCCCGACGACGTGGCGCGTCATTTTATCCCGAAATTGCGCGGTGCGCAAAAGGAAACATTCCGCATAGCATTACTCGATTCAGCAAACAGAGTTTTTCGCGATGTTTTGATAAGTGAAGGCTCGCTCAATGCCAGCATAGTACATCCTCGCGAGGTATTTCGCCCTGCAATTGCTGAAAGTGCTGCCGCCGTTATTTTACTTCACAATCATCCGTCGGGCAATCCCGAACCCTCACGCGAAGATATTAAAATTACAAAACAACTGCACGAAGCTGGAAAATTTATTGATATTGCCGTACTCGACCATATAATTATTGCCGGTGAAACGTTTACCTCTTTTACTCAACGAGGGCTTATGCCATAGGCATAATATATCATCAATAAAAATATTTGCTGTATCTCCCACCTCCCAATAACCATATATTGCAAGAAGTTGCTAATTTTAAAGGCATTACTAAAATTTTAATGGAGCAAAGTTAAGTTTTCCGAAGTAGAATAGGGCGTTAATTCTAAATCGCTCGAAATTTAAAAATCCTCTTGCTT